>Ga0164313_10000173_pt1 | contig 45495 bp, 32 predicted proteins | sample GuaBasSedimGuay4_FD_113735 | JGI IMG/M metagenome (GOLD analysis project Ga0164313, IMG submission 113735) | Subseafloor sediment microbial communities from Guaymas Basin, Gulf of California, Mexico - Guay4, Core 4569-4, 0-3 cm | ecosystem: Environmental > Aquatic > Marine > Hydrothermal vents...
ACAGGTGGCCCGAGCGGCGCGGCTTGGTGGTGAAGTGCTGCACGGCGGGGCTCTGCCTCACGGTCGCGTTCAATATTTTTTTGTTCTTCGGAGAAGCGATCGATGACCCGGATGTGCAACGCTACTTCTATGATTTCAATATAGTCGTTGCGCAGCAGATCGCCGCCCTTCAGCGGGAGTCGCCGGAGGTTCGGACGCTGTTGATCAGCGATTTGGATTTCCTCGGGGGGCCGAACGATTACGCGTTCATGTATGACCCCGGACAGGTGGATGTCATCCCCTCGATCAAAGATCTGGCCTCCCAGGATGGTGATGATCCACCCCGTTATCAATTTCTGTTGACGCACGATGATCACATTCCGGTACTCGGCGATTTTCCGCTGTTCGCCGAGTGCCGGTCGGAGAGCTTCACAGGCACCATTTATCAAGGGCATCGTCTGGTGGTCTGTGTGCTGAAATGAGGTCGGAGGCGGAGGGCGGCCACCAAGAACCGAAGAATGGCGGCTGAAAGCCGACTCTGCTGTGCAACGGAAACGTTCTGGTCGAGGGCCTGCCCGTTCCACAATGAGCTGTGGCTCATGTGCAGGCTGGAAGCCTGCTCCATAAGAGAACCACCCTTCATCGAACCCCTCGCTTCAGTTTCCGATCACCGCACCGCCGCTATTTGCCCTTGTACACGGCTGTGAGCTTGGCAGTTTTGATCAGCGGTACGGCGTACTTCAACGTCGTGTGCTTGAACTTGACGACTTTTTCTTCGTCCTTGAGGTTGGCGCTGTCGGTGAGGCGGTCGACGAGTGCGCCTTCTCCATCGAAGAACTGGACGGTGAGGTCGAATTTGGCTTTCTTCTTGGCTTCGGTGGAGCAGTCGAGCATCACCCCGATGGTTGCCTTGATGTCTGCGTCACTCGTGCCGAGAACCCCGCCCTTGGCGGAGCTCACGGTGAACTCCACACCCCGAAATACGACCTCGCCCGCGCCGCCCTCGAGGTCGAAGTGCTTGAGCAGTTCGAAATTCACCGTCGTCTCGTAGCTCAGACCCGGAGGATCGGTGGCCTCGGGTTCGGCCGCCGGCGGCGCTTCCGGGGTCTCGGTCGATTCCTCGGTCTCCTGGGCAACAGCTCCGAGCGTCACCAGGGTCGCCAGGATCATCACGGAAAGGATCGAGCATCGCGGGATCTTCATGGGTTGCCTCCAGAATCGAAGTTTCGGTTTGGAACTCAACTGCGAGTTTAGCACCGGTACCGGTCTGCCAATCTTGACCGACCCCATGCGGGCGAGACGCCCGCACCACACTGGCGACGAGGTCCTTGGATAAAGTGTGGGTGAGGTTTGGTGCGCGTCTTTCGCGCTCCCAAAGACGCATGCCGACTTGTCATCCTGAGCCTCGCGCCACGCCGCGAGGCGGCACCTGCCCATGGAAAGACAGGGGCATCATCCGCCTTTCCACCCAGGAATCGAGGCTCTACCAGGACGTGGAGGTGCTCAGAGCGACACGTGCGTGAGTGGGATCTACGATCCGATTTCAGTGATCGCCACCAACGGGCCACCTTGCCATTGGTCGAGATCGACCTCGCCTTCGATGTACCAGAGATTTTCATCCTCGGGGTCGAAGAGGTTCTGGGTGATTTTCCACCTCTTGTCGTCCTCGCGGGTGATGACGGTGGTGTCTTTGAGCCGGGCGCGGTGGTCGAAGACGAGTTTGTCGAAGCTCTCGAAGAATGGCGCCATGGCCTCGCTGAAGCGGTCGGTGGGCCAACGCTCGGTGTCGTCCTCGGGCTGGCGCACACTTTCCTCGGCGGCTTCCCAGTCCAGGTGGGACAGCGCACGAACGAGTTGGCGCATCTCGGCGCGGACCCGTGAGGCGAGTTTGCGCTCGTCGGTCCGAAGTTCCTCGACGGCGAGGAGCCGAAGCGTTTCGTGTGAGTCCTCGACGCCCTTCTCGAGTCGCAGCTCGGGATGACGCAGACCTTCCCACTCCTCGATGAGGCTGGTATCGACGCGCTCGAGCATGGAGCGGAAGTAGCCCACGACATCGAGGACGGCATCGTCTTTGACGAAGTCCGGGACGTTCTGGTCCAAGGTCTTGTAGAGCTGGGAGAGATATCGGAGCAGCACCCCTTCGAAGCGGTGGAGCCCATACTTCTTCACATAGTCGCCGAAGTCGAGGTAGTCCTCAATCATCTCGCGGCCGATGGACTTGGGCTTGATCATGTCGCCGCCGACCCAGGGGTGGTTGCTGCGGAAGTGCTCGAAGACGGCGAAGAGGTAGTCGGCGCGCGGTTGCGGTGCGGTGACCTCGTCGAGCTGATTCATCCGCTCGTCGTAGCTCACTCCCTCGGCCTTGAGCCGGTTGATGAGCTCGGTCTTGATGACGTCAAGCTGCCGGCGAAGCACGATGGTCGGATCCTCGAGCACCGACTCCACCAGGCTGAGCAGATCCAGGGCGAAATCGGGGTCTTCGGGGTCGAGCCCCTCGATGGCTTCGATGAGGAAGAGCGAGAGGTTGTGGAAGAGCGAGAAGTCGAACTGGAGTTCGTCGTTGACCACAATCCAGGAGTAGCCGCTCGAGGTGTCCTTGACCATCTTGATGATCCCGGCGTGCTTGAGCGATCGGACGAGCTTGCCGGCGTGGTTGAGATGGCTTGCCTTGCCGGCATCGTCATCGTGGCAGTGGCGGATGAGCTCGCGCAGCGAGTGAAAATTCCCAGCCTCCGGGTCGTTGACGGCGGCGTCGCGCTGGAGCAGATCCACCACCATGCCGGGAGTGATCCGGAAGCGTGAAACGAGCCGTTCGGGCTCGTTGGCGATGAGGTTCTTGAACGTGTCTTCGGACCATGAGACCTCGCCGGCTCGGGGTTGCGTCGCACCACCCTTTTTCTTCTTCTTCTTCGGGTTGGCGGCCGCTTTGCGGTCGGCGATCTTCTTCTCGATGACGTGATCGGGCGCCTGGGCGACCACGCTGCCCTCGTCGTCAAAGCCCTTGCGTCCGGCGCGGCCGGAAATCTGTTTGAAGTCACGGACCTTGAGCTGGGTCACCTTGCGGCCGTCGAACTTGGCGAGCTTGGTGAAGAGCACTGTCCGGATGGGGATGTTGACGCCGACCCCCAGGGTGTCGGTGCCCGAGATGATCTTGAGCAGGCTCTTCTGGGAGAGCTTCTCCACCAATAATCGGTATTTGGGGAGCAGGCCGGCGTGGTGGACCCCGATTCCGAAGGAGAGGAAGCGTCGGAACTCCTTGCCATAGGGGGTGGTGAACTTGGTGTCACCAAGGGCTTCTTTGATGGCCTTCTTCTCGTCTTTGGTGGTCAGGGGCATGCTGGTCAGTCCCTGGGCGAGCTCGGCGCAGTCGCGCTGGGTGAAGTTGACGATGTAGACCGGAGCATGCTTCGTCTCCGAGAGCCACTCCACGGTTTCGTGGATCGGTGTCTCTCGGTAGGTGAAATCCAGGGGCACCGGGCGTTCGGCCGAGGTGACGTGGACGGCCTCGCGACCGGTGCGGTCCTCGATCTCCCGCACGATGGTCGTCATGTCACCGAGAGTGGCCGACATGAGGAGGAACTGGCTCGTCGGAGCATTGACCAGCGGCACCTGCCACGCCCATCCGCGATCGCGGTCGGCGTAGTAGTGGAACTCGTCCATCACGACGTAGGGGGCCACGAGCTCGGGTCCCTTCCGGAGCGAAAGATTGGCCAGAACCTCGGCGGTGCAGGTGATGACCAGCGCGTTGGGGTTGATGCTCGCGTCGCCGGTGAGCATTCCCACGTTGTCGGCGCCGAGGTCCTTGCACAGGGCGAAGAACTTCTCCGACGCCAGCGCTTTGATGGGGGAGGTGTAGTACGAGACCTTACCTTCGCAGAGTCCTTTGAAGTGGAGCCCGAGGGCGACCAGCGATTTGCCCGAACCGGTCGGGGTCGAGAGCACCACGTGGCGACCGGCCATGATCTCCAGTAACGCCTCTTCCTGCGCCGGATAGAGATCGAAGCCGATGTCGGTCACCCACTCGAGGAAAAGATCGAGGATCTCGTCGGGATCGGTGGTGCCGCCTTCGGGGATGCGCGAGAGGAGGTTTGCGGGTGGATTGGTTTCGGCCATGGGAGGGAGTATAGGGGAGAGGTACGTAAGTCGTGAGTCGTAAATCGTAAGTCGTTCCTTGGTTTCCGGAAGGGTCGGTGGGCTTCATACAGGGGATGATTGAAGGACTCAGGGTCATCTGTCTATGACGCAATTCGTTCTTGGGCCGCGGCGCCTTCGGCTCCCGACACATTTCTCCTGTCACCCTGAGCGGATCGGCCGGAGGTCGCGTAGTGAAAGGGCTTCCAGGAAATTTTTGAGACGCCGAAGCGAGAAAAGCGCTGCCGACCTTTTGGAGAGCATCGACTCGTTCGTCGGACTCGTTCGCTCAGGGTGACATGTGGGTTACGGAGCGTTCGCCATCGCAATCGGTGTCGGTGACGATCGGGTTGGGTGGAGGAGCGAGAAGCTAACAGCTAAAAGCTAACGGCTAATAGCTTCCTGCTCCATCTCCGCGACCTCCTTCAGCGCCTTCTCACACACCTTCTTCTCCGCGGTGATCCGATCGAAGAGACCCTTGGCGACAATGGAGATTCCCATGGTGGCCACCGCGACCGAGGTGGTGGCCAGCGCCTCGGCGGGCTTCATCTCGACATGTGGCTTGCCGAGGGTCCCTCCGAGCCGGATGTAGGGGTTGGTGAACATGCTGGCGCTCAGACCCAGGCCCTTGCGAGGCTTGGTGATCCAGTCGAATCTGATCTCTTCGGTGCCGAAGTCGATGGTTCCGTCGCCGAGCACCGTGACCTTGTCGGTCTGGATCGCGGCGGGTTCCATGGTCATCACGCCGTCTGTGAAGGTTGCCGCGATCACCGCACAGTTGAGGTTGGTTTGACCGTCATCTTTGGCGAACGGGTTGAGGGCCTCGAGGATTGTCACCAGGATGTCGGCTGAGATGAGGTCGATGATGCCCTTCTCCATGATCCCTGAATCGACGGTGAGCACGGCCCGGCCGTCGGCGGTGGACATCACCTGGTGCAGGGATCTGCCGGTGCCGCTCATGGTGATGTGGAGATCGGCCGAAGTGTAGAGCGATGGATCCGCGCCCTCGCCCGCGAGATTGACCATGCCGTCGGTGAGGTTGATCTCGGTTTCGAACCGGTGACCGTCTCCAACCGGGATGACCGATGCGCGTCCGTCGATTACGCCATTGAGATCGCCGACACCGCGGAATCGATCCACCTCGAGCCGGCCGTCGTCCAAGACCAGTGAGAGCTCCACGTGACGATCGACATTCCGGAAATATCGTGCCTCGTCGATCGTCCAGTCGAGATCGATATTGGCTCGATCGAGGAGAGAAAGATCCCACGGCTCGTCCGAAAGTTTGAGACCGTCACCGGCGTCGTCTGGTGATTCTTCGGTGACGTCGGTGGCTTCCTTACGCGTCGGGAGCAGGTCCGATACGTCGATGCGGCTCGAACGCAATCGGGCTGTGACTCCCGGTCTTTCCTGGAGATCGACATGGAGATCGCCCGACACATCGCTCGATCCGAAGCGAAGAGTGAGACCGTCGGTTTTGAATCGATGTGGGTCACCGTCGAAGCGGCCCGCAAACCGCCAGGCCCGTGACGGGAGTGAGTCGATGTCGGTGAGCGACCTCAACGGCTCGAGATCCGGGCCTTCGGCATCGACGGTGAGGCTGGTGCCGATGAGTTTCGGCAACCGTCCGAGCCGTCCGTCGAGGGAGACCCGGTAGTCCGCGAGTCGTGCATCCAGTCTTTGGAATTCGATGCCGACTTCGTCCTTGGAGATCCTCCCGTTCAACTTGAAGGGCGCGACCGGAGCGTCGAAGTCGATCAGGCTGTTGATCAGCGAGGCGTCGGGCCCGTCGATGGAGATCTCGATGTCCGACCCGTTGAAAGCCGGCCAGTGACCGATGGTTCCGGTTACGGCGACCTGGGCGCTGCCGAGGGCAAACTCGAACGATGGAGCGTGATAGCCCGTTTCGTCGATGGTCACATCCACGGACGCGGAATACGCCTCGTCCGGGAACTCGGGAAGCCTCAGTCCCAATGACGGACCGATCAGTCGGCCGAGATCGTCAAAGCTCCCGCCGGTGAGGGAAGCCTCGATGACGGATTCTTCGAAGTGGTTTTCGAGCATCAGGGTGCCGTCGATCTTCATACGGTTGTTCGCAATCTCGATGACGGTCTCGTCGAGGGTGACCGCGTGGCCCGTAATCGACACCGAACCGTTGGCGGTAAACCCCGCCGACGGGAGATCGATCCCCGGGACAACCGGGTCGAGAATCTTGAGTGACGGTCCGCCTGCTTCGAGGGTCAGTTCGATGTGGTCGTCGATCAGCGCGTCGATCCGCCCGGAGGAGCCACCGAGTTCGAAGTCGACTCCTGTGAGACGAACGGCATCACTCTCCAAGCGAAGTTGGCCATTGACCCGGAAACTCTCGTGCGGCAGCGAAAGTGGCGCAACCAATCCGTCGAAGATCGCCGCGTCATTCCCTTCAACGGCGATCTCGAGGGTGGTTCCGGCGAGCCGGCGCCGGTTGGTGATGAGTCCATTCGCGGTGAGCTCCGCCCCTTCGATTCCACCAGTGACGTTCCGTAACCTGTAACCGCCTTGGGTGATCGTCAATCGGCCCGACGCGTGGAACGGCGAGGCGGGAAGACCTTCGACACCGACGAGGTCACCGATGTGCAGGAGATCGAGTCCGTCGGTTGCAAAAGTGAGATCGGTGCCGGTCATCCCCGGAACGGTGGTCAGGTGTCCATCGACCTCGATGGTTCCACTCCCGATCTTTGCCTTGACATCGTGCAGCGCGATGGATTGATCACCTTCGGCGAGCCGGCCTCCAATCGTATACGGCACTGATGGGAGGTCGATCCCGAGCAACGATCGGTAGCGGGCGAGGTCCGGACCCCGGACGTCGACGACCAGATCGGTGTTCGCGTACTCGGGAGGATCTCCGATGAAACCGGTGGCCGTCAGCACGGTCTGCCCAAACGTCGCTCGGACATCCTCGATCTGAAGCCCGTCCTCGACCCTCAGGAGGTGACAGTCGATCTCGTAACGATCGTGGGGAATCCGGAGACCCGCGAGCGAGGCGATTTCTGCAACGTCGGGTCCGGCGCCCTCGAATCGGAAGTTGGTCCCGAGCATGAGTGGTGGTTTCCCGAGACGACCGTCGGCCGCGATCCGATTCTCCCCGACTCGGATCTCGAGCCCCGAAACCACGATGGGGTAGCCGCGCCAGGTGAACCGACCCTCGACATCGAAGGCGTTCTCGTCGAGGTTGGTGATCCCGGCGAGGGCGGCCACCGGGCGAACATCCGGCCCCTTGAATCTGAGTTCGAGATCGAGATCTCCCGGCGACAGCAGCGAGTCGACCGTGCCGTGGGATTGAAGCTCGGCCGCCTCCCCGCTCGCGGTGAGAGTGAAATCGGTCATCCCCGAGGTGGTCGTGGTGTCGGCCTTGATCGTCAAGGGTCGAGAAAAGGTGTATGAGAGTCCGAGAAACCGATAGATCTCGGTCGGATTGGGGATCGTCGCCTCCGCCTCGATCTCGAGGTCGCCGAGTTCCGCGATCCGACCAATGGTCCCCGAGCTTCGGAGTTCGGTGGACCCGAGGGTGCCCCGAAGATCGTGGTCGAAGGGTTCCAGATTGATGAGTTCCGCGAAAGACCCGAAACCACCGGAGAGGGTGAAATCCGCTCCGCGAAGCGAACCCCCGCCGGTGAGCTGGTGCATCCCGTCGGGATCACCGGTGCTGTCGAGAGTCTCCACGGTCAGTTCAACGGGGTCGCCGCCGCCCGAACCTCCGAAAACCAGCTCGACGTTACGGCCCCGAATCCGGTCGATCCGCAACCGAACCGGGCTTGCATCCCCTGAATCGTCTCCGGTGCTGTCGGCCTTGCCGAGTCGCCAGTTACTCCCGGTTTCGGGATCCGACTCGAAGATCGCGCGGCCGCCCTCGATGTCGACATTCGGCAGGTGGATCGATCCCGAGAGCAGCTCCCAGAGGTTGATCTCGGCATCCAGCCGGTCAATCCTTGCCATGCTGGGCTCCGAGCCCCAGTCGGTGTTGGCCAGGCTGAGTTCGGTCGCACGGACGCGGGTCACGATTCCGAGATCGACCTCGAACTCACCGGCGATGGTAATTTCGCGAGCGATGGCGTTGGACGCGATGCGAGCCACCGTGTCGCGCCAGCCGCTGAGGTCTGAAAGGGTCAGATACAGCGCCAGGCATACGATCGGCAAACCGAGGCCGGCAACCACACCGAGGAGGATCTTTCTTTTTCGGGTCATCCGGCGTTCATTCTACTCGGCGCAGGTTTGGATGGCGACGCGCCCGTGTGGTCGGGCTTGAGCCCACCTTCAGAGTCATTCACGCCGGCATGGCTTTGTACGTCAGTCCACGGTCGCAGTCGTCAGCGGCCACCAACTCCATGGAATGCCAAGAGTCCTTCGAGAGCACTGAAGGTGGGCCCAGGCCCACCCTACCCGCACCCGATCCACCCTGCCTCTTTACGCATCGTGTTGATGGAGGTTTGGGCGCGCAGAGGTTTCGAGCTACAAGAGACCCGCCACCGCCGCTTTCAGGTCTGTCTTGACCTGCTCCCAGGAAATCGGCTCCAGAAGTCTGAGCGGTGGATCGTCGTCCGCTTCGGCGAAGTACACAAGGCTTCGAACCACGTGGCCGACATCGCGCTTGGAGAACTTCGTCTTGAAAAGGTCGAGGTAATCTGGCAATGATCGATGGCGGTCAATAAGCACCCAGAAGTCGATGAAGTCCTTGCGGTTTCCCCGGTTCGTGATAGCCGACAGCTTCATCGTGGCGATGTCGTCCCGATTGGCGAGTTGCAGCCCCTTCGATCGAGGTTTCAGAGTCGGCTGCAGCAGAGGGTATTTGTATTTGATCAGGCTCACACGAACGCCCGAGATCTCCAGGTCCAGTGCCTTACGACCCAGGGAGGTGACCGTGGTCTCCGCCTGCAGGCTGCCTTCGAGATCTTCGAGAAGCTCTTCCGCATCATTCAGAGTTGGCGAGAACAGGTCCAGATCAACCGATATTCGGTGGCCCTCGAGGAGCGCCAGAGCGGTTCCTCCGGCCAGATAGAAATCACTTCCTGCGAGGGCCTGTGAGAGGTCTTCATAGACTTCACGCATCCCGGGCGCGGTGGCGCGCCAGACCAGCTTCAACCGCGCCACTCTTGCTGTCGTGCACGCGCCGCGCCAACCCACTGTTGAACCAACCGATCGGGCACCGAGCAGGCGAGGCCCCAGAACGCGACCTCTCGCGGGGGCAATTCATGAGCTCCCCGCTTCTCAAAGTATGAGCGCAGATGCTCTGGCCCGACGACGCTTATCAACCACTGCATCTCCGCCCAGCAGCCACGGGCCATCACCCTCCCGCAGATCACGTCCGTCAGCTCACTCGTGAAATCGAGGCCATCGAGATCATATTCCCACAGGAGTCGCTCGATGTTTTGAGGAATATTCACCAGCTCATTGTAACAATCAGAAGAGGCCCCCGCTGCACAGGCGACGAACGAAATCCCCATACGGAACGATTTCGATCCCGTCACGCGTTTGCCTCGGCCGTCTTCATCGATGGCGACTCGGTTCGGCATCTTGACATCATGACCATAGGACATCATGATGTCTCTATGAGAACCACGCTCACCCTCGATGACGACCTGGCAAGCCGGTTGAAAGAGCTCGCTCACGAATCCGGGCAGAGCTTCAAAGAGGTGACGAACGAGGTTGTCAGGCGAGGCCTCAGCACCGGCGACATACCGAGCGATGATCCGAAGCCCTTTCGGGTTGTTCCACAGGCATGCGGGTTCAAACCCGGGGTCGATCCCCTCAAGCTCAACCAGGTCTACGATGATCTGGAAATCGAGCGGATGGGGACCGGAGGGGAGTTCGGGGTTCACGAACCGTGATCATCCCCGACATCAATTTGTTGGTCTATGCCTACAACAGTGACGCACCGTTTCACGAAGAATCGAAGGCATGGCTCGAAGCGTGTCTCTCCGGCCGCAAGCCGATCGGGTTCCCCTGGGTTGTGATGCTCGGTTTTGTCCGGATCATGTCGAGCAACGCGGTGCTGATCGATCCGATGGAACCCCTCGAGGCCGTCGAACACGTGCGCTCGTGGTTGAGATGCACCCAGACACAGGTCGTGAATCCGGGTCCGAGGCACCTGGCGATCCTCGCCGAGATCATGCACGAGTCCAGAGCGTCCGGACGATTGACCACGGATTCCCACCTTGCTGCAATCGCCATCGAGACTCAGTCGGAGTTGCACTCCAACGACCTGGATTTCGCGAGATTCTCCGGGCTTCGTTGGCGGAATCCGCTGGAGTGATTCGTGGGACGGGGCGATGGATCCTGCGGAGCGCGGAGGGCTGTCGGCAATCGCCGGCAACCCGATTGTTTTTTGTTACGCCGTCGCGCTGAAGAATCGCAGCTCAAGCCAACGAAAGGCGAATCTCGCAACAACGAATCCAACCAGGGCGACGAGCAGGAAAACCAGTGCGCGAGCGAAGACCCGGTCGATCATGGCCTCGCCCATGGTCCTGACATCATCAATGGCACCGTCGTGAATTGGATCAGAACAGACCGCTGACAACTCCTTCGTTGTCGATGTCCATCCCGACGGCTGCGGGGATCGAGGGCAGTCCCGGCATGGTCATGATTTCGCTCGTGTACACGACCGCAAAACCGGCGCCGCCGCACATCTTGACGTTCCTGATTTCGACCGAGAATCCTGTCGGCCTGTTCCTGAGCCGCGGGTTGTCGGACAGCGAGGACTGGGTCTTTGCCATGCACACCGGGACGTCGGTATAACCCCAATCGCGTATCTGATCCATATCGCGCTTGGCCGACCTGAGGAAGATGGCCCGGTCGCCGCCGTAGATCCGCTTGACGATCTTGTCGATCTTGGCTTCGAGAGGCTCGTCGAGGTCGTACACGTACTTGATGTCGCCGTGCGGTTCGTTCGCCGCATCCCAGACTTTCTCTGCGAGTTCCAGTGCGCCCCCTCCGCCCTTGCCCCAGACATCGCAGACCGAGACGGCCGTGTCTTCCTCCTCAAGCAGCTCGACCACCTTTTCAACCTCTTCGTCGGTATCGCCCTCGTATTGATTCACGGCAACGATCACCGGACGGTTGAAGGACTTCATGTTCTCAACGTGTTTGCGAAGGTTGTCCATCCCCACGACCACCGCCTTGACGTTCGGGTCGTCGACGTCCTTCGGAGAAACCCCGCCCTGGAGCCGCAGCCCACGGATCGTGGCCACGATCACCACAGCATCGGGTGGCACCATGCCCGGCCGGCGAGAGACCAGGTTGAAGTACTTTTCTGCTCCGAGGTCGCTGCCGAATCCGGCCTCGACGATCACGATGTCCGAAAGTCGACGCGCCGTGTCTACTGCCACGATCGAAGTCGTTCCGTGGGCAATGTTGGCGAACGGACCCGTATGGACGATGGCCGGGTTCCCCTCGATGGTCTGCACGAGGTTGGGCATGAGCGCGTTCCTCAGCAGGATCGCCATCGCCCCCTGGGCGTCGATATCACGAGCCCGCACCGGATCGCCGTTGGACGACTTCGCGACGATGAGGTTTCCGAGTCGCGCTTTCAGGGTGTCCAGGTCTCTCGAAAGCCCCAGGACCGCCATGATCTCGGAAGCCGCGGTGATCTCGAACATGCCCTCCCTGACCTGGCCCGCGGCCTTCCCCAGCCCGAGGACGATGTTGCGGAGGGCGCGGTCGTTCATGTCGATCACCCGGTTCCAGATGACGTTCTTGGGCAACAGGAACGCGCCTCGAGGCCGCGAGTACTCGTTGTCGAGCAGAGCGGCGAGCAGGTTGTGGGCAGAGGTCACGGCGTGGATGTCGCCGGTGAAGTGCAGGTTGATTTCGACCATCGGCAGCACCTGTGAGAAACCGCCGCCGGCGGCGCCGCCCTTCATACCGAAGACCGGTCCCAGGCTCGGCTCGCGCAGGGCCACGATGGAGCGTTTGCCGATGCGGTTCAGGGCTTCGCTGAGGCCGATGGAGCAGGTCGTCTTGCCCTCGCCGGCCCGGGTCGGAGTCGCGGCGGTCACGAGCACGGTTCGTGCGCCGGCCTCTCGGCCCTCGCGTGCCGACGGCTTGATCTTGGCGATGTGATCGCCATACAGGATGATCTCGTCCTTTTTCAGCCCGACCTTTTCGGCGATGTCGGTGATGGGCTCGAGGTCCTGACTCAGCGCAATTTCGATGTCCGTCTTTTTCAATTTGGGCTCCTCGCCGGCGGGATGCTCAATGACTGTTCATGAGATTCGTTGCCGGTGAACTGAATCCAAATAGCACGGAGACAGGTCGACCGGTCCAGACGATGGTATCAGGGGTTGATGAATCGAGAAATTATCCCATCTCTTTGCTGGAACATCAGTACCTTCAGGTTTTTTCGATCCGCACGGCACACACCTTGTACTCGGGGGTCCCGGTGACGGCGTCTCCGGCGTCGTTGGTGAGCAGGTTGGCGCGCTCTTCGGCGAAATGCATGGGCATCCAGACGCAGCCCGGTCGCACCCGTGGGCTGATCACGACCGTGGCGTTGACGGCGCCACGACGGGATTCGACCCGAACCTGGTCACCGTCGTGAGCGCCGATCTTTCGAGCGTCGCGCCGATTGAGCTCGACGAAATTCCCTCGTTGTTTCATCACCGGACCCTGCTCCCGCCGGGTCTGGGTTGCGGAGTTGTAGTGGTACAGGGTCCGCCCGGTGGACATGATCAGCGGATACTCGGCATCCGGAAGCTCGTCGCTTTCCCGGTAGTGCACCGGTTCGAAGTTCGCTTGGCCGATGATCGGACCGCCCTCGTGCAGGGTGGGGGTGCCCGGGTGGTCCGTCGACGGACACGGCCACTGCAGGGTGCCCGTCTCGTTGATACGACGGTGGGAGATTCCGGAAAATTTCGGCGCCAGGGCCGCCATCTCGTCGTAGACCTCCGCCGGGCCGGCGTAGGCCGGCATCTCGTATCCGACCGCCCGAGCTAGATCGCACAGGATCTCCCAGTCGGCGCGAGCACCACCTGGTGGTTCGACGGCCTTTCTGACGAGCTGTACCCGCCGGTCGCTGTTGGTGAAGACCCCGTCCTTTTCGGCAAAGCACGCCGCAGGCAGCACCACATCGGCAAACCGGGCGGTCTCGTTGAGAAAGATGTCCTGCAGCACGATGAAGTCGCAGCCGTTGAGACCCTCCTCGACACGAGAGGCATTCGGCTCCGACAGCACCAGGTCCTCACCCATCACGAACAGGCCCTTGATGGTGCCTCGTGCCATTTCCTTCATCATGACGTTGAGGTTCATGCCGTCGTGCTGCGGCAGCTCGACGCCCCACGCGTTTTCGAATTTGGCCCGGACATCTGGATCGGAGGCCCGCTGGTACCCGGGGTAGAAGACAGGCGTCGCCCCCGCGTCGTTGGCGCCCTGAACGTTGTTCTGGCCTCGCAACGGGTTGAGGCCGGCGGAGCGCACCCCCAGGTGCCCGGTCATCAGCACGAGGTTGGCCAGGGCGTAGACGTTGTCCGTGCCGTGGGTGTGCTCGGTGATTCCGAGCGTGTAGTAGATGCCGGCCTTGCGGGTGGTGGCGTAGGCTCGCGCCGTGCGACGGATGTTCTCGGCCGGCACGCCGGTGATCGCCTCCGCCTTCTCGGGGGGGTAGGCGGCGAGGGTCTTCTTCAACGCGTCGATGCCGGTCGTGTGGGCGGCGATGAACTGCTCGTCGCACAGGCCTTCTTCGATGATGGTGTGGGCCATGGCGTTGAGAAGCCACACATCGGTGCCGGGTTTGAGCTGGAGGTGCATATCGGCGATTTCGGTGAGCCAGATGGCCCGCGGATCGGCGACGATCAGGCCCGCGCCTAGGCGCACCGCCCGCTTCATTTCCATCGCGATGATGGGATGGGCTTCGGTGGTATTCGAACCGATGACGAAGAGGAAGTCCGCGTCACGGATCTCGTCGATGGAGTTTGTCATCGCGCCGGCGCCGAACATGGTCACGAGCCCCGCGACCGTCGGCGCGTGTCACGTGGCCGCGCACTGATGGCAGTTGTTGGTGCCGAACGCCGCTCGGCTGAGCTTCTGCACCAGGTAGTTCTCCTCGACCGTGCACCGGCTCGAGGAGACAAACCCCAGGGCGTCGGGACCGTTCGCCTTTTTGACATCCATCAGCCCCTGAGCGGCGCGGTTGATGGCCACATCCCAGGTTGTCGAATGGAGTTCGCCATCCTCGCCCCTGACGAGCGGCTCACGGAGCCGGTCCGGGTGGTGGATGAAGTCGTAGGCGAACCGCCCCTTGACGCAGAGGTTTCCGTCGTTGACGGTCTCTCCCGGGGGCGGGCTGGTCACCTTGAGCACCCGGCCGTCCACGACATTCAGATCGACCTGGCAGCCGACCCCGCAGTAATTGCAGGTGGTGCGGGTCTTCTCGAACGCCTCCGGCGGGAGATCTGGAGCCTTTCGCTCCGTCAGGGCGCCGGTCGGGCAGGTGTCGATGCAGCCGCCACAGAGCTCGCAGGTCGTGTCGAGCAGACCGCGGTCGGCTACCGTGGCGATGGTGGTTTTGGCGCCCCGGTGGGTGAGCGCGATGGCGCTCACGCCCTCCACCTCGTCACAGTAACGCGTGCAGCGGGCACAGAGGATACAGAGCTCCGGGTCGAATGAGATATAGGGGTTCGAGTCGTCCGGTCGGCCGTGCCGTGGCGCCTCCACCGCCTCCAGCGGGAGCGATCCGTATTCGTTGACGAGGTCTCGGAGGACGTTTCCGTTCGCCGTCTGAACGGGTGTTTCCGAAGCATCGAGGCGGTGATCGGCCGCGTAGAGACCGAGGAGGACCCTGCGGTGGCGATCGATGCGTTCAGAACTGGAAACCACCTGGACATCAGGGGTGGCTTCCCAGGTGCAGGCGGGCTGCAGGCGGCGTTCCCCGGAAACTTCGACCAGGCAGATGCGGCAGCAGCCTGCGCCGTCGAGGCGCGGGTCGTCGCAGAGGGTGGGAATGGAGACGCCGGCCCGCGCGGCCACCTCGAGAATGGTCTCTCCGTGCTGTGCCTCGCAAGGTCGGCCGTCGAGATGCACCGTAAACGTGCTCATGGGTGCCTCCGGTCCGTTCTTTTACCGAATGCGTCGGGAAAATGCCGGCGGGCGCTCTGCAGCGGTTCGGCGGCGACCATGCCGAGACCACAGATGGAGCCCTCATCCATCTCCCACGCCACGTCGTCGATGAGATCCAGCAGTTCAGGGTCTCCGCTCTTGAGATACCGCTCGAGGCTCTGCCGAACATACAGGGTGCCGATGCGGCACGGCGCGCACTGGCCACAGCTCTCCTCTTCGAAGAACTCGGCCTGCCAGAGAGCGGCCTCCGCCATATCGACGGTGTCGTTGAGAACCACCACACCCGCGCTGCCGAGCATGCTCCCAACTCGGGCCATGGACCCATAGTCCAACGGGACGTCGCGATGACTGATGGGGAGGAACCCCGAAGACGCCCCTCCCGGGCTGAAGGCGAACGGGGTGCCCCGGTAGCCCCCGGCGGCATTCACGAGCTCGTCGAGGGTGACGCCGAGAGGCAGCTCATAGACACCGGCGTGATTCACGTGTCCGGAAACGCTGTAGAGCTTGGTGCCTGCTTCGGTGCGCCCCTGTGAACGAAACCACTCACCTCCGTGCTCGACGATCGACGGCAGACAGGCCAGGGTTTCCACGTTGTGGACCAGGGTTGGTTTGTCGCGGTAGCCGGCATCGGTCGGGAACGGCGGTTTGAGGCGCGGCATGCCCCGGCGTCCCTCCATCGATTCCAGGAGGGCGGTTTCTTCACCGCAGATGTACGCGCCGTGCCCCGCAACGATGCGAACGGGTGTGCCCTCGAAATGCTCTCCGTGCGTGCTTAGTGCTTTCTCGAGATTGTCTCGTTCTGCCTTGAACTCGCCACGGATGTAGATGATCGTCTCCCGGGCCTGCACGGTGAGCGCTGCGATGGCGATGCCCTGGACGAGCAGGTCGGGTCTGCGCAGCATCACGTCGCGGTCCTTGAATGTGCCGGGTTCGCCCTCATCGGCATTGCACACGAGGTAACGCTCCGCTTCCTCCTGGGCGCACATGGCTCGCCACTTGACGTGGGCCGGGAAGGCGGCGCCGCCACGACCCTGCAATCCCGAGGCCTCGAGCTCGTTCAACAGAGTTTCACGACCCATCGTGCGAGCGCGTGCCAGGGCCGTGAAAGACGCTTCGGGAACGCCACCGAGATTGATCGGCAGCTCCGAATCGTCCGGGAGCACGCTGCCCTCCCTTCCACTGTGGGACACCAGGGAGAGATCCTCGGACAACGATACCGGCGCCCGATCGCACTGGCCGAGGCAGCTCACGCTCGTGTGGGCCTCCCCCAGGTCGGTAAGCTCGTCGCTCACCTCGGCCGATCCGGCGAGACGGCAGGACAAACCCTGGCAAATACGAACCCCGGCCGGCTCGCCGCCGAGCAGCGAATAGAAGTGCCCTGCGCCCCAGACGCGCGCTTCGGCGACGCCTGTTGCAGCGGCCACGCGGGACACGCTCGATTCGTCGGCGCCCCCTTCTTCCGAGAGGAGTTCGAGAACGCGTTCGTGTGCAGTGTCATCGTTGCGCATCAGACGAGTTCTCCATTCAGCCAGGTGTCACCCATCACCGGCAGCGATGCGCTTAGCGCCCGCATAGATATTGAAACGGCCTTCACGAACAAACCCGAGCAGGGTGATGCCGAACCTTTTTGCCAGATCCAGTGCCAGACTCGAGGGTGGCCCGACCGCCGCAACGATCGGGATCTGCGCAGCCAGTGCCTTTTGCAGAATCTCGAAGCTGGAACGCCCGCTGACCAGCAGCAGCCGGTCCGGGATGGGTACGCGTCCACTCCGAAGCTCCGCTCCGATGACCTTGTCGACTGCGTTGTGGCGGCCCACGTCCTCGGCGCACCCCGCGAGGGTGCCCTGATCATCAAACAGGGCCGCTGCGTGCAGTCCACCCGTCTGTCGGAACACCGGTTGGCTGGCTCTCAGAAGATCGGAGAGCGAATGAACGATCGACTCCGCGACCCGAAAGCCGTTCTCCGGTACTCTCGGGGCAGAGTTGATTTTCAACGCCTCGAGGGAGGCTTTGCCGCAAACGCCGCAGCTCGACGAGGCGTAGAAATTGCGCCGCAGCCGATCGAGGTTGAAGTCGACGCCATCGACGAGATCCACACGCACGGTGTTGCAGGCTGCACCTGAGGTCCCTGCCGGTACGCAGTGCGAGATGTTCTTGATCTCGTCCGGGCTTTGGATGACTTTTTCCGTGAACAGAAACCCTGCGGCCAGATCGAGATCCTGGCCGGGGGTGCGCATGGTGACGTACAGGCTGTCCATCGTCCGGCGCCCGTCGACAACGTAACTGAGCCGGATCTCCAGCGGTTCCTCGATGGCCAGGGAATCCTGCCCACGCTCCACACGACCGGCGCGCACGCGTCGCACGTCCGCACTGCGGATCCGGGTGATCGGATCGGTTGTATCGGAGCCTGCCAAGACCGGATCCTCCTTTTCTTTGCCATGGTGTCACAGACCACCGGGTGTCGTGGCATGCGACAGGTTTCTGCACATCAGCACTTGGGTGCCTTGGGCGCTACGGTCACGGTCCCCGACCGGCGCCGTGCCGAAACCGATCCATCAAGGAATGTGAGTGGTTCCCTTCAAGCCTCGGCCTGAGCGCGTTTCTGGATGCGGTCGAGTTCCTTCTCGACATCCTCATCGAGAGGCAACCCCTGATGGGTCGCCAGGATCTGCCCGACCTTCTCATGGGCTTCCTCAAGCACAGTGGGCTTGCCCGCAGCCTCCCATGCCTCGAAGCCGTCCTGCCAACCGAGCTGGCTGATATACATCTCACCATCACGGAGAGCCTTCACCGTGGAGATTTCGGTCAGAAAGTGGCCGCCAGGCCCGACGCGGTGGATCACGTCTTCCAGCCACTTGCCATCGTCAACGGCGATGCCCTGGTGAGCCCGTCTGCACATTCTGAAAATCTCCACGTCGATCAGGAGCTGGTCGAGGCTGAGGACCATCGAGCCGCCCATCAGGCCACAGCCGACCAGAATGTCGGGCCAGGCCAGGGTGGCCAACAACCCGATCGTGGAGCTCTCATAGGCACTCTGAATGCCCGGGACGGAGTGTTCTGTCGTCATCCCGGATGCCTCGACCGGCAGGCCGTAGTGGCGAGCCATCTCCACGGCGGCGGCGGCCAGCAGCCCGCCCTCGATGGCGCCTGCGTCGTACCCTCCGGACCGTGGGTTCATCATCGATTGAGCCGGCGCGAAAATGAACGGGGTGCCTGCTGCGCCGGCCTGCAACAGGCAGAGCATGGCCAGCATCTCGCAGTTGCCCAGCACCGTGGTGGAGATCAGGCTGCCGGGGCCCGAGACACCCATCAACGGCATCGGCATGACTGCCAGGGGTATGTCCCAACCCAGAAGCTCCAGGTAAGCGTCGGTGCTCTTTTCATCGATGATCAGCGGCGACTGCGGACAAGCGAGAAACGACCACGGGTGCTGACGACGGATGGTCTCCTTGTCGCCAAAGACCACCTGCAGGACTTCCAGAAACCAGGGCGCCTGCCACGGACTGCTGAATCCATCCTGAATGTGTTTGGAGAAGTTGCGGAACAGGTGCCGCCAGTGGGTGACCAGGTCAGCCGCTGTGTTGCCGCAGTCGCTGCGCTCGATCATGTCCCAGTAGATGCCGAACTCGTCGAGCGCGTCCGTCAGACGAGTTGCCTCCAGCCAGTCGTCGAAGGTGCCGGTACGCCTCTCTCCGGTCTCCCGGTCGAGAGCGAATACGGCCTGGCCGTCGATGAGCAACGTACAGTCACCGCTGTTCATCCGCAGGTCGCAGCCGGGCCGACGGGCGCCCAGGGTGAAGTCCCTGGGGGCCGATCGGAGGGACTCCTCGACCAGCGATCGAGGGAAGCGTACGACACAGGTGCCACGGTCGACCTCGGCCCCGGCATCGGAGAGAATCGCGCGAGCCTTGGCGCTGTCGAACCGCAAGCCGGTGCGGGCAAGGACGCTCAGTGTTCGCTCGTGCACCTGTGACCGTTGGTCTTCAGACAGGACCTGTAGAAGTGTTCTCATGTTTCCTCCTGGTGTGGTGGCAAAAAAATGAATCCGTCGATCAGCAGATCATATCCCGGGCGCTGTGTGTCGCCGGCGCTCACCAAGGAACCCCCGCCGCTTGTATTTTGCGAATCAAGAGAGAATATCACTCTTGTCCAAGACAGGTTCTCAGATAGATAACGAAGAAGCCCTCCGAGGTCCATGCCAGGATTCTGGTGTGAACAAAACCTATGAACCAGGAGGGCATGATCATGGTACGGACGGCGAGTCTATTCAGTCAATTGATACGGGAGATCCCGAGGCTCGAATCTCAGCGGTTGGTTGTGCGGCACGGAGCTGAGCGGAGTGCAAAAGGGTATTCGTGCTGGAACCAGTTGGTGTCGATGCTTTTCTGCCACCTTGCGAAGGCTGATTCGCTTCGCGAGATTTGTAACGGGCTCGCGTGCTGTATTGGGAAGCTCGTACATTTGGGAGTCGACCGGAAGTCCAACAACTCGTCTTGCCATTAACAGGTCTTGGACAGCAACTACGGACCCAAGGGGGGTTAACCTCAACCCAAAATCAAACTTTTCGACCCCATTTTCTCCCGATTATCTGGAGGTTTGCTCTGGCGCTGGGGAAGTCTTGCCTTTCACGTACCGGTCGTACCACGCCAACCGGCGTTTCAGGAAATCCTTCTGATGCGGCATCGTCCACCCGCCGTGGTGTTCGCCCGGATAGACAACGAGCCGCGTAGTGATACCGCGGCGGCGAAGGGCCTGGTAAAGCTGCTCGGAATTCTGAACGGGTACGTTCCAGTCCTTTTCGCCGCAGGCAAACAGGGTGGGGGTGGAGACATTCTGAATATGGTTGAAGGCTGAGGAACTATCCCACAATTCACGCGTTTCCCAGGGCAGGCCAAACTCGGACTCCCACCAACGCTGATACATGTCGTGGCCGTAGTTGGCGAGAGACAGTCCGGTGCCCGCGCCGCTCACGGCGCCTTTGAAGCGATCGGTTTGGGTGATGATGTAATTGGTCAGGATGCCGCCATACGAGTAGCCGCCGACACCGAGCCGGTCGGGGTCTGAGAAACCGAGCTCAATCGCGTGATCGACGCCGGCCAGGACATCACGGTAGTCTTTCTCGCCATCACCCTGATAAAGCGCAAAGCAGAAATCCCGGCCATAGCCCGAGGAACCACGCGGATTGGTACGCACGACCACGTAATCGTTCGCGGCAAAGAGGTGGGCTTCGAACGAGAAGCTATAACTATATTGACTGACGGGGCCGCCGTGGATAAGCAAGAGCGTAGGGTAGCGGACAGCAGGATCGAAGGAAGGAGGCTTGGTGATGAATCCTTCAATTTCGAGGCCGTCGTGGCTCTTGAAATGGATTTCTTCGGTTTCACCGAGTTTGATCTGAGAGAAGAACTCCTCGTTGACCTGGGTGAGTTGGCGCAGACCTTTTTCATCGGCGATGAAAAGCTCACCGGGAAGTTTCGGCATACTGATCCGAGCAACCAACGCTCCATTGTCGGCGAGTGAGTAACCACCAGCGCTGAGTTGGCCCGAGATGGGTCGGGTGATCCTGCCACCGCCTGCGGGGATACGCGCGATGTGATTTTCTCCGCTGTCTTCGAGTTGGAAGTAGATGTGCTTTCCATCTTCAGAATACTCGAGACCCGAGACGTTTCGGTCGAGCCCCTCGGTAAGAAGCCTGGGTTCGCCGCCGTCAATATCGATCACCGCGAGATGGTGGGTGGCGTAATGGCTGCCCAATACATCGGGAGCCGAAACAAAAGCAATGGTCCTGCCATTGGGATGCCATGTTGGAGAATCTTCGGTACCCGGGGAAGTGGTCAACTGAATCAGGTTCTTCCCTCTGTCGGTATTTTCCGCATCCACGAGCCATACGCTGTTGTTGTAGTTGGTATCAGGCTCTTCGGTCCGGTTGCTGACAAAAGCGATAGTATTTCCATCAGGCGACCATGCGGGGCTGGAATCGTCATAATCGCCTGAGGTGACCTGGGAGAGTTTTTTCGATTCGATGTCATACACGCAAATGTGATCGCGTCGCCGATCGAGATAACCCGTGTAATCCTCCTTGAACTGGATGCGGTCGATCACCCAGGGTTTTCCCTTGATCCATTCTTCTTCCGAGTCCTCGTCGGGGTCGGGATCTGTGAGCGTCAGGAGCAGCCTCTTCTCGTCGTGGGAGAAGTTGATCGTACCGATGCCGCGATCGAGGTCGGTCAGTTGCTGCGCTTCGCCACCGTTGACAAGATCGAGGAACCAAAGCTGAGATTCCCCACCGTTGCGCGCCGAGACAAAGTAGAGCCTTTTCCCATCGCGGCTAAATGTTGGCGCCCGGGAGGAAACCGCTTTGGCTGTCATCGGGAAGGGGTCGCCGCCGGTGGCCGCCATCATCCAGATGCGGGTTTTTGAGCTGTTCTCCTCGTAATTGCGGGTGGTGACGGTAAAGGCAAGCAGTTTTCCGTCGGGCGAAAGACTGGGGCTGCGGACCGACTTGATCTTGAAGGTGTCGTCGATTTGCAGGCTTCGCAATAGGGGCGCCGATTCGTCCTGTTCACGTTCCTGCGCCACGATCAGGGTAGACGACAAGAGTGCGAAGACAATGAGGGTCGAGACAAGTGATCGATAGTTCATTCTTAATCTCCTAGGGTCCTATGTTGGATGGGCGCGCGGCTGAGTATAAGTAGAATAAACACTCTCTTCAGTGGACGCAGCGGTGCCACGTACACATTTACAAACTTGTTGCTTCGGCCATCCTGACGCGGTGACCGGATCCGATTTCAGTCTGTTGATCCACATGTTCGTAACCACAATCTCGAGCGCATCCACCTATCTTTTCTACGGGTGCCATCAGGCGTAATCACAATATCCTTACTGCTTTAGGCTCAAACTTACGAGCAAGCATTATCAAAATTAACGCCGCGCCAGAAAAAACATAAGAAGTCAGATTAATGCCGTCAAGAATGAGGGCGAACGCGTTTTCATTACCATAAGCTTCGGCATATACTTCTGCCCCCCACGCCCCTTCATACCACGGGAAAAACACATAACCACCCACAAAGCCCAGTAATGCAAATAGGCCGAATATAGACGCCATACGATATAAGTCGCCATATGCCAGCTTTGTTTTTGGATTGACAGGATATTTCTCAGCATCATTGACCGTCAAACCGCCATACTTTAGTCTGAAAATATAGTACATAATCGGTGCCGTAATTAGTCCAAACATGCCTCCCAAAAAGTAGTCGGCACCATTTAGAAACAGTGAAATAATGGCAATAGTGATTCCCGGTGTGACAATCAGAATAAAACCTACAGTGCCTACAGGTATTCTAAACGGCCTTGGCATATCAGGTTCATATTGTCTGAGTCTAATGCCGGCAATCCACACCAGCACATAGTCAACCATAAGCAATATGACAGATACCGTCACTAAAATCGTAAAATCGAAGGTACAGGCAAACAAGCAAAACACACCTAAAGAAAGAACACCAATATACGGCACAGAGTGGCTCTTGCTTAATTTAACCAAAGACCTGGGGGCAAGATTATCTTCCGCCATTGAAAAGAAACAGCGAGAAATAGAGATAATATACGAGTTGAAGATGGACAAATTGGCCAATATCGCAACCCCGACAAACACAGGAAGAAATACATCCCCAGCCAGGGCTGCGACATTACCGTAAGACACGCCACCACCTGCCGACCACTTATCCCAACTACCCAGGGCGGCAAGGCCTCCCATCGTGGGTAGAATATACGACAATGCGCTAAGAGGTAGCAGTATCAGCAAACCTTTTGGAATAAGGGTTTTGTCTTTTATTTCCGCCGCTAATGTCGACATGGAAGTGTAACCGGAGTAAGCCCACATACCAATCGCCAAGCTAGCGCCTATGCTGGCAAAGAGACTTTTTTCAGGATGATCGAAAGGCGTGAATGGACTCTGGTTCCAGTTTATAAAACCCACCACTGCAACAAATGCAAAAGCAGTCATGACTGATAGTGAGAAAAACGTACTGAGCCTGCCTACTTCCTTAATGCCACGTAAGTTTATATAAGTAAAAAAGACGATAATGGCCGCCTTGCATAAATAGGCTTCAACCGCGTTCAGGTCCAGTATCATGCCTAAATAGGAGACTGCCAAGACCACGTAAATCGTGTTATCTAAATAGCTGGAGACGGTTCGGCACCAGCCAGCCTGAAACGCCCAAAATTCTCCGAGACCACGCTGAACCCATTTATAAAAGCCACCGGCCTCGGGTATAGCAGAACCCAACTCTGCAGAAACCAGGGCCTGCGGCCCCGCCCAAATAAACGGAAGCACGATGAGCATCAGAAGCGTGAGCCCGGGACCGGATGCGGAAATCATTTCCTCTATGCCAAAGGCGCCACCGGCCACGAGGCAATACATAATAAATACCACGGTGGTCAAGCTGATGTTATGCTCTATTAGGCCTTGATTCGGTGGTATCTTTACACTCATAAATTCCTTTCCCAGGACTGGATAGCGTTTGCGAAATGAAGCAACTCACCCGCACTCATCAGGATTTCCTACAGGACAGACAACAGGTACAGATGATCCGGATGTAGGCTACTGATCGCATTGTTCGAATTCCCTGGTCAGAATGAACTGCGTTGGGTATACGGAAGACCACGGCGATGTTACCAGCACTCGCATATGTTTAGTGCAAAATAGGTCAGGATACCCATGTCTTGAAAAACTGAATGTGACGGGTCTGTTGCAACTAGAATGCTAGCCCCTGATGAACTGACCGTGCGGCCCTCGCCAAGAGGCGTCCATACATAACTGTCAAAGTGACTTGCAGAACGTTTGAAGTAGACTCCATTCTGAACAAGCATTGATGGAGATTCAAATGCCCGAGTACATTCGATGCGCAAGGATGACCGGCCGCTACGCAATACGTACACGGCTACGCAGAGATGCTCCGCAGGCGTGTGAGGAAATCTAACCTGAGCTGGACGGTGGCGATCCTGGTGGGACTTCTGGCCCCAGCCCAGTACGCCCAAGAGACGGACATCTTGAGCCGCCCGGTCTAGATCGAACGAAGCAGCAACTGTGACTTCATTCACTACCGGGTCGAGCTGACCGCGACCAGCGCGAGGTGTTGGCATGATCGCCGCCCTCTGGACCTACGACTGCTGGACGGCCCGACATCCTTCCGCCCGAACGATTCAACACCCACACCTGGCACTTCCGGGGAAATCGCAAGGAGGTTGTATCGCCGCGTCCCCCCTTGCATTTTCGATTGTTTGTGAATATCTTCTATATTTGAAGGGTCTCAGGTGCCGACAATTGGGAAACGAATTGGCTCTCAAGGTCGTGCTCAGACATGACACCATTCGGCGCGCCATCGAGGTCGCCGGCCAGGTGAGCATCGCCGACCTCAAGGATCGCCTCGGCGTGACCGAGGTAACGATTCGGGAGGACCTCAAACATCTCGAATCAAAGGGTGTTTTGGAGCGGCTGCGCGGCGGAGCGGTGGCATCTCGGGGCGGCACCATGGAGATGCCACTCGAGGAGACCAGCACGACCAACCGCGCTGAGAAGAAGGCGATCGGCGCGCGCGCGGCATCGATGGTTTCAAACGACCAGACCGTCATCATCGACGTGGGCAGCACGACCACGGAATTGGCCAAGGCATTTTCGCCGGATCTATCGCGAGTGGTGGTGATCACCAACAGCCTGAACATCGCCCTCATCCTCGAGGCGCTTTCCGGCGTGCAGGTCATCGTCACCGGGGGCACTCTGCGGCCGCTTCAGCACTCGCTGGTCGCACCGATGGGGACCCTGCTCCTCGACCAGCTCAAGGCCGACGTGGCATTCCTCGGCTGCAACGGGGTCGATCCGACCCACGGCTTCACCAACAGCAATATCGCCGAGGCAGAAATCAAGCAGGCGATGGTGCGGTCCGCGGGGAAAACAATCTTTCTGGCCGACCACGACAAAATCGGTCATGTGGCGTCGGCCTTCGTCACTGACGTTTCGGGCGCAGACCTATTGATCACCGATGCCGGAGCCGATGCATCGGTGCTGAGCAACCTGGAAGGCGACGGGCTGGCCATAGAGGTGGTCCGTCCGAACGCGAAATGAGCGAGAGAAGGGGAGTCGATTGCGGGGGCGTGAAGCACGATCCGTCACTTGAAGTTGAACTCGGTGGCGGTTCGAACGCATCTAATGATCGAAACGGGGGAGGTTCACGATGACCAGGAAGAGATTAGTAGGAGTCGCGGCAGCATTGTTGGTGCTGCTCTTCAGCCAGGTGGCCTGGGCCCAGAAGACAACGGGCAGCATCCGCGGGAGGACCGTCGACGCCGATGGACAGGCGCTGCCGGGGGTCACCGTCGTGGTCGGCGGCGAGCTCCTCGGAGCGGCGCAACGAACCTCTGTGACCAGCGCATCCGGCGGTTTCATGTTCGCGGCTCTGCCAGTTGGCACCTATAGCGTGACGGCCACCCTCGGAGGCTTCCAAACTCAGGCCGCCGAGGGGGTGAAAGTCGCGATCGGCAAGGTGGTGTCGTTCGACTTCACCATGCCGGAGGCCTTCTCCGACGAGATCGTGGTGACCGCCGAGACACCGCTGATCGACACGGCGAGCCCCACCTTCGATACCAGGTTCGATTTCGAGGAGATCGTCGACCTGCCGACCAGGGGTAACTTCTACGACCTGATGGCGACGACCCCCGGCATCACCCAGCCATCGGAGGGATCGGAATTCATCACCGCCTTCGGCGCTGACGCGAAGAATAGCCAGTGGAACATCGACGGCGTCAACCGGACCACGCCGGGAGCCGGCTATCTCGCGTGGACGTTCAACGAAGAGTTGGTCGCCGAGTACCAGGTGCTCGGCACCGGCGCCACCGCCGAGTACGGCCAAATGCTGGGGACGGCCTTCAACGTCGTCACCAAGTCGGGCAGCAATCAGTTCCACGGATCGGCGAACTTGCGTTACCAGAACCCCAACTGGGTCGGTGAGAACGCCGAAAGCCTGGAAGAGGACACGCCGGATGATGCTCGGACATACCGGCTCGATACCAACGAAAAACTGTCCATAACCTTGGGTGGCCCGATCCTGCGCGACAAGCTGTGGTTCTTTGTCGGCGCAGAGTGGGGGCGCTTCAATGCCTACTGGCCGGACCAGGTACCGGGTCCCAATCCGAAGGATGATACCTCTCAACTCCTCGACGCGAAGATCACCGCGCAGCTCGGCCATAATCACCGCATGAACCTGACGGTGAATGACCACCAAAGACTTGAACCCTATGGGGGCAGCGTCTGGGCCGAACCCACGACATGGAAAGAGTTCTCGGTGGATACCCAAAGTTTTGCCCTGGACTACACCGGGATCCTCGGCCAGAACACCGTCCTCGAGGCGCGCTGGGGTTCCTTGAGGAGCTACGAGGAGGAGCGGGCCCAAAACCCGACCGACTTGCCGCACGTGATCGACTATACCGTGTATCCGTATGAGTCCTTCGGCGGCCCCTATTGGCCCTGGACTTGGGATAGCCACATGGACACGGGGGAGATCAAAATCACCCAACACGCCAACGACTTCATCAAGGGGGACCACGAGTTTCGCTTCGGAATCCAGTACAACCAGAACGGTGAACTCGCCGAACCTACTGGCATCACATATTATTACTCGTACGATTACTACCCGGGCTACCCGTACTATTACCGGTTTGTGGCTACTCCGCACTACTACGGGGGCGAATCCGAAACGTGGGCTGCCTTCGCCGCCGATTCCTGGCAAATCAGCAGCGACCTGACCCTCGAGATCGGTGTGCGTTACGACAGAAACAGGGGTTGGATCAAGGATTTAAACCGCCTCGACGCCGATAACAACCCCACCGGCGAGATCATCCCGGGCCGAGACGTTATCACCGACTGGGACTACATCGACCCGCGCCTCGGCTTTGCCTGGGCCATCGGGGGCACCGGAAAGGACGTCCTCCGCGGCTCGGTCGGGCGCTTCCACGCCGGATTGATCGCCGGCGACTGGAACTACCCGCCGCCCGAAATGCCGCCTTGGTGGTATGAGTACCAGGACCCGGACTCGGGCGAGTGGTTTTATTCACACGGCCTTTTTGAAGCAACCGACGTCAACCTCGCACCGGGCACCGAGAACGCCGAGACCTGGGAGTACACCCTCGGCTTCGAACACCAGCTGACCGCGACCAGCGCGATCGGCATTTCGCTGGCCTACAAGAAGACCACGAACATGTTGGGCTGGCACATCGCCGGCGACGGCGAGTTCAATTGGGAAACCATCATCAACGAGTACACCGGAGAAGAAATCCAGCTCATGGACTACTATGTGCAGCCGACGAAGCTCAAGGGCAACAGCACCGGGGCCGGCTCGCTCGGTGGTGACCGCCCGTACGAGCAGGATTTCAAGGGCGTCTTTCTGACCTACAAAAAGCGATTCAGCAACAACTGGGACCTCCTGGCCTCCTACAGCTGGTCTGAGTCCACGGGATTGAACCCGACTTTCTACTCCGGTGGCGGTTTGGCAGAGCAGGGCACTGTGATGTGGGATAACGTCACCATGTCCAATCCCAACATCTACTGGGGCGCCACTTCGGACAGGGTGCTGGGGGGTGACCGCACGCACATCCTTCGCCTGGCGGGCAACGTCGTGCTGCCCTATCAGTTCAAGCTCAACTCGGTCATCAACATCCAGAGCGGGCGCACCTTCGACCGGCGACAAAATTACGTGCTGCCCAACACCTCTGGCTATATCATCACCGATCCTTCATACGACACCTTACCGACTCAGTACCTGTGGGACTTCGGGGTCGGCAAGCACTTCAGTTTCGGCAAGGGGACGGATTTCAGCATCTACCTCCAGATCCTCAATATCCTCAACGACGACGCGATCACGGGTTGGCAAACCCTGGCTCCGAGGGGCGGCGGTGACCTCATTCCCGACGCGTGGGTCCTGCCGCGAAGGGCGAATATTCGATTTAGATTCGCGTTCTGACAGAGGGCGTCTAGCGGACGAGCCCGCTTCGGCGGGCTCGTCGATTGTTTGTTGTCGAGCAAAACCGGGGAGCTGGCGAGATCAGCGGGCCGACTCGAGGATTCACTCCTCGGGTCGGCCGATCTTCAACCAGGGCGCATCCTCTCGAGCTATCCGATTGAGTGCGAACAGAGAGGCGACGTAGGCATTGTCCGGGCCTGTGCGATGTGGGTTGATGAATTGCCAGACGATCTCGCCATCGGGGGTCACTTCGAACGCTCGGCCGGTGTCCGTCTCGGTGATCAGAGTATTCTGATTGGGCAAACGCTGGGCCATGCCGCTGCCCTGGCTGAAAAAGTGGTCCCAGGGTGTGCCTTCATAGGTCCAAGCGAGGTCCATATCCGGTAGGCGGTACTCCAACATTCGGCTGCTCCCGCGCTTGGGCGAGCCGCCCAGATTGTCGAAAAGCAGTAGGTTTCCGTTTGGTAGCACCTGAGCGTCGTGTGGATTTTCGAAATCGGCGGAAAACCCCCATACGACCTCCTCTGCTTTCGGGTCCACGACGAAGACAGCGTCGAGGGAACGCATCGAGACAAGCAGGTTTCCTTTTGAAAACGCCGGATTCTTGTGGGCGGCCGAACCATCGAGGATCTCCAGGGAGTTGGTGTGAAAGATGTCTCCCTTTTTCTGTTTGGCGCGATTCCAGTAGAGCGCGTAGTCCGGATAGCGTTCCAGTGCCTCTATCAGAGAAAAGCTCCGCTTCAGCCAGCCGTCGGGGCCCAGGATGGTGATGCTGTCCTCGATGACCGGTTTCCGCTTGTTGATGCGAGGGATCATGGCACCCATCCTGGTGAGTACGTAGATGTCTCCGTTCTCATGCACGTCGAGGTCGTGGTGCTGCTTGAAACCGCTTGTCCATAGAAGCCTCGAGTTCCGGTCGAGCTTGATCATGCCAAGTCCTTCGAAGATGGCGAGGAGATCACCGTTTTCATAGAGGTGTGCGCGCCGCCAGAAGGACTTGTGGTCCACGTTCAATTTCCCTGGATAGTCTTTCCAGGCGTTCTCGAACGGGTAGTGCCACACGTGGAGGAGGTTGCCTTCCATATCCATCAATATGGCGGAAGGTGAATGCCCCGAGAGGAAAAAATTCAGTCCTTTGAAGCTCTTTTTGGGGTCGTACTTCGAAACGCCCCCGGCCACCGTGGCTTTGACCGATCCCTGGACGTACCCCAGGGCCTCGAGCTGCGCCGCCTGTTCCGCCGCCAACCGGTCCGTCTCACTCTCCTGCTCGGGGGGGGGCTGGCTCGAGGACCTCGCCTGTTGGGAATCGCCCGGTTGGGCGCCAATGACGTGCCAAGCGGCGAATAGGAACATCAAGAGGGCGCCGACAATGGCGCCGGATCTCTGCAACGAGTCGTCAACGATACGGATCATCATCCCAGAATACCCGCGTGGTGGGCGATGTGATCGGCCATGAAGGTCTGGATGAAGTAGTAGCTGTGGTCGTAGCCCGGCTGCATCCGCAGTTCGAGCGGCTGACCGGCATCGGCGCAGGCGGCTGAAAAAAGACCGGGGTGTAGCTGCTCAGCCAGAAACTGATCCTGATCACCCTGGTCGATGAGGATCGGGCTTTGTCGGCGGCCCTCCCGCACCAGCTCGGTGGCGTCGTGGGCACGCCAGGCGTCGCCTTCGACGCCGAGGTACGAGCCGAAGGCCTTGGTCCCCCAGGGGCAGCGGATAGGCGCACAGATGGGCGCAAAGGCCGACACCGACCGGTAGATCTGTGGATGAGAGAGCGCCAGGGTGAGGGCACCGTGTCCACCCATCGAGTGGCCGAAGATTCCTGTCGCGTCTACTCTGGCCGGGAAGCGATTGTTGACCAGGCAACGGAGCTCATCAACGATATAGCTGCGCATGCGGTAGTGAGCCGACCACGGCTCGGTTTTGGCGTCGAGGTAGAACCCGGCGCCGGTGCCCAGGTCCCAGTCGTCGTCCTCGCCGGCGATGCCCGCCCCGCGTGGGCTGGTATCCGGCATCACCAGCATGAGCCCGCGTTCGGCGGCGTGTCGCTGAGCGCCCGCCTTGATGGTGGCGGTCTCCTCGGTGCAGGTCAGACCGGCCAGGAAAAAGAGGACAGGCACCGCGCCGGCCTCGGCCTGGGGGGGCAAGAAGACCGCAAACTGCATTTCGGTCCCGGTCGCGGTCGAGCTGTGGCGGTAAAAACCCTGGGTGCCGCCAAAACACGACTGCTCGCTGAGGATCTCGAAGTCTGATGCCATGGCGGACCTCAGAACAGCACCACGCTGCGGATCGATGTGCCCTCGTGCATGAGGTCGAAGGCGGTGTTGATCTCTTCGAGCGGCATGGTATGGGTAATGAGATCGTCGATATTGATCTTGCCGTCCATGTACCAGTCGACGATTCTCGGCACCTCGGTGCGACCCTTGGCGCCGCCGAAGGCGGTGCCCTTCCAGATCCGACCGGTGACAAGCTGGAACGGGCGGGTCGAAATCTCCTGCCCGGCGCCGGCTACACCGATGATGATGCTCTCACCCCACCCCTTGTGACAACACTCGAGGGCCTGGCGCATGACATCCACGTTGCCGATGCACTCGAAGGAGTAGTCCGCACCCCCGCGGGTGAGATCGACCAGGTAGGACACCAGATCTCCCTCGACCTCCTTAGGATTGACAAAGTGGGTCATGCCGAATCGCTCGGCCAGCTCGCGCCGCGATGGGTTGGTGTCGACACCGACGATGATATCGGCCCCCACGAGGCGCAGACCCTGGATGACATTGAGGCCGATCCCACCGAGACCGAAGACCACACAGTTGGCTCCAGGTTCCACCTGTGCGGTGTTGATGACCGCGCCGATCCCGGTCGTGACTCCGCAGCCGATATAGCAAATCTTGTCGAACGGGGCATCGGAGCGTACCTTCGCCACCGCGATCTCGGGCAGCACGATGTGGTTTGCGAAAGTGGAGGTGCCCATATAGTGATAAATGGTGTCTCCACCGATGCTGAAGCGGCTGGTGCCGTCCGGCATCAGCCCTTGGCCCTGGGTGGCCCGGATCGCCTGGCACAGGTTGGTTTTGCCGCTCAGGCAATAGTCGCATTGTCTGCACTCGGGGGTGTACAGCGGAATGACGTGGTCGCTCTGTTTGACGCTCGTCACGCCCGGACCGACATCGACCACCACCCCCGCGCCCTCGTGGCCGAGAATCGACGGAAACAGTCCTTCCGGGTCGGCGCCCGAACGCGTGAAATCATCGGTGTGGCAGATCCCGGTAGCCTTGATCTCTACCAGGACCTCACCCTCCCTCGGGCCATCGAGATTGACGGTTTCGATAACGAGGGGCTTTCCGGCTTCGTAGGCTACTGCGGCGCGCGTTTTCATCTCTTTCCTCCCGGTCGCCTCGGACGACGTGACGCTGCGAACGTGAGTCCACGGCGGTGCCATGCCATCGAAAGGCAAGGTTTTGTCGAGATCAGTTCTCAGCGATTGTAACGGATCGGAAAGGACCTGGCCTATTCCCAGTCGGCTGAGTTGAGATTTCGGCCGCCGGCACCGGAAACCACGGCGATCGCACCTCCCGAGAGTGAGGTCCCATTGCCTCAATCTCGGGATTTGAATGCTATGGGCCCAACATTGGGATTGCCATGACAACTGAGTGCGAGTCAGTACCGCGTCGGCCTAGAGTTCGAGATCCCCGGCCCGAAACGCGCCGATGTAGTCGGTGCAGAAATCATCGTGGCCCACGAGCGCCTCCGCGGCAAAGAGGTTTGCGCGAATGAACTTGTTGCAGGGGTCGGTGATCACCGAGTCCAGCCCTCGAGCGATCAACATGGGCAGGAAGACCGAGTTGAGGATCTTGCGTTGCGGCAGACCGAAGCTCACGTTGCTGGCGCCGCAGATCGTGTGGATTCCCGGCCACTGCGAATGGACATAGCTGATCGTATCGAGGACCCAGCTCCCGGCGTCGGAACCGGTACTGATCGGGAAGACACACGGGTCGATATGGATCTTGTCGAGCTCGATGCCGTCTCCTGTGAGACGGTCCACCAGCCGGCCGGCGATCTCGATACGGTCGTCGAGGCCGCTTGGCGGCCCCTCCTCGGTCAGACACAGGGCAATGACCTTGGCATCGTACTCAAGGGCAAGCGGAACCACGTTCTCCAACCGATCCTTCTCATAGGAGATGGAGTTGATCATCGGCGGGTGCTTGCATTTGGGAATGGCGGCGGCGATGGCCTCCGGGTCGGCGCTGTCGAGGCACAACGGAACATCCACCGCCTCTTGAACCACCTCGACCAGCCACGGGAGGAGTTCCACCTCCTGGCCGGGAATGCCGCCGTTGACGTCGATATAGTTTGAACCTGCCTCCACCTGTTTCGTGGCTTCCGCCTTGATGTGGTCGGTGTCCCGGTTTTTCACGGCTTCGCCGATTTTTTTTCTGGTGGCGTTGATTCGCTCTCCTACTATCAGCATGGAGTTCTCCTATTGTGGGGGTTTGATCTAGCCCTCGCCGCCTTCTTCTGAAAGGTCTTGACGCCGACAGGCGTTGTCGAGACCGAGAAGCCGGTTGGCCATTGCGTTGGTTTGATCGAGACACCAATCCCTCGGGGGAACCAGAGTGGTCGCAAATTTGTGCGGATCGGCCCCTGAAGCTACAGTGGTCTCGTAGACCACCTTCCAGATGCAGGGGATCGATGTGTCCGCTTCGCAGGCGCCGTCGATTCGCGATCCGCCGCAGGGCCCGTTGCGAAGCTCTTTGTAGCACTTGTTCATTGTGCACCCGGCGTAGTGCAGGTGATCCTGGATGCAGTCGCCACAGGACATGCATCCGAGTGCGGCCTTGCGATAGATGGTCGAGACCCCAAGCAGGCGGTCCCACACTCCGGCTTTCCCTTTTGAATCCTCGCGCCCGCCCTCGAGGCGGTTTTTCAAAAAGCCTCCGATGGTGGATTCGGGAGAGATGACGTGATCGTGGGCGAGGCGCCCGAGACGGTGTTTCATGCCGGCTCCGGATGCTGCGGTGCTGGCCGAGTAGGCCCCGTCGGGATCGCTCAGCCCGTCAGAACTTGGAGGCAAGAGGTAGAACTCGCCTGGTTCGGGGTGCACCAACTCGTCGACCCGCTGCCGCCAGCCGGTACCGATCTCGTTGCTGAACTCGAGGATCTTCATGAAATCCGCATGCTTGAGGCCGAACCCGCCGATGTGGGCGCCCGCGAATCCGAGGTCGCGCACCGCCGCCACCATCAAACCCGCCCACTCGAGGCGCTGGGGTTTCTTCATTTCGCCGAGGCGCCGGATCAGATCCTCCGAGGCGACGCACCCCGAGATGTCGCCCGACCGCATCATCTTGGCGATCTTCGCGGTCGGGACATAGACATTGGCCATCACCGGCACGTGGCCGAGCCCCTGACGTTGCATGTACTGTTGGAGTTCCACGAGCTTGCGCAGGTTGTACCCGAGTTGGGTGATGATGAACCGCGCACCGAGGAGGATCTTGAGCTCCAACTTGTAGAGCTGCATCATCTGATCGGCTTCGTTGCATTTGTAGGGGTTGGCGACGGCCCCCGGAAAGAAATCGAAGGGTGTCGTCGAAACCGATCGAGGGCCGACCTGGTACTCGATCCCCGCGCTCAGCGCCTGGATCAGCCACAAGATCAAGACCGAATCGAGGTCGTAGACTCGCTTTGCCGTTCCCTGAAATCCCTTGTGCTGAACGTCGCCCGTCAGCGCGAGAACGTTTTCGACCCCCATGTGCGCGAAGCCGTGGAGTCTGGCCTCGATGAAGCTGCGGTTGCCGTCCTTGCCGGTCAGATGGGGGATGGGGGTCAGACCGTTTTCTACGACGAAGGGTACGAAGGCCTCGGGTGGGAGGGCCGGGGCCCCGGACGGCAGATCGGTGATACTGATAATCCTGATGCCATCCGGTTCTCCGGCGGCATCGCGAACAAAACCTTCGGTCTGGGGGACCGTGTGGTCGCGGCCGAGAACGAGCTCCGCGGAACAGACGAAACGACCCTCGTCGAACGCGGATCTGAGGTGATTCTCAGGCATCCGATCTCCATTTCTTTGCTGCGGGCGCACCGTTCGCAGCATAGATTCTAAACCAGCTGCGGGGCCGGGCATCGGGTGTCTTACAGACCCACGTTGGTTGACCCTTCGTGGGAGGTCTGAACCGCGTGAGCGGCCACTCGAGCGGTCCCCTCACTAGGCGACGCCGACCAACTCCTTGATGATGCCGACCGCGTGGTTGGCATCGTATCCGTAGGCGTCAGCACCGATTTCTTCGGCGAATTCCTGGGTCACGGGTGCCCCACCCACAACGACCCGGATCTTGTTCTCGAGTCCGCGTTCGCGGACGAGATCGATCACCGGTTTCATGTTGACCATGGTCGTCGTCAGCAACGCCGAGAGCCCGATGACGTTGGCGCCTTCGGCCTCCGCAAGATCGACAAACACCTCAGCTTCGACATCGGCACCGAGATCGAAAACTTCAAAACCGGCGCCTTCGAGCATGATCCCGACCAGATTCTTGCCGATATCGTGCAGATCACCCTTGACGGTTCCGACGACGACTTTGCCGACGGTCGACACATCATCGGCCGCCAGCAGCGGTTTCAAGAGCTCGACTCCAGCTTTCATCGCACGGGCTGCCATCAACACTTCGGGGAGGAAGATTTCGTGGGCTCCCATCTTGCGACCGACGACGGCCATTCCTTCCAGGAATGCTTCGTTGAGGATCTTCGACGCCGGCAGCCCGGCATCGATGGCTTGTTGAGTCAACTCGCGGACCTTGGCGTCGTCGCCGCTTTGCATGCTGTGGTCGATCTCTCTCAAAAATTCCATGTCACCTCCGTTGCTGCAACTATACAGTCGAAAGGTGCGAAAAAAACAAATACAATTGGGGTTCGGAGGATCACATGACGAGAGACGTCTTTTTCACCACGCCTAACGAGTTGCTGTTAGGCGCCGGCAACATGTTCCAGGGTCTCGAGGCACGCAAGGGGTCTCCGGCGGCCCAACGGGTTCACACGCTCATCGACCGGTCGCGCGACCTCTACCTCAAGACTGCCGATCCTCGCGGCGTTATCCAGCCGATCTCAGTTTCTGAATTCGAAGAGATCCTTGAAGGCGACGGCGGCAACGACGAGGACACACCGTTGGAGCATGTCATCGAAGAGGCCGATGCCGTTGCGCTCTTTGCCATAACGTTGGGCGAGACATTGTGTCAACACATCTGCGACTTTTTCGAGGCGGACAACTCCGCCGACGGCTACGTCCTCGACCAGATCGCCTCGTATGCGGCTGACGAGCTCGCCCAGATCGCGGCGAAGAGATTTCACCGACCGGACGGTGAATCCGGCCGCGGAGTGCTTCACTACAGCCCAGGATACTGCGGGTGGAACGTCTCGGGTCAGCGAGCCCTCTTTGCCGCGCTTTCACCCGGTGAGATCGGAATCTCAATCAACGACAGCTGTCTGATGCACCCGGTCAAGTCGGTCAGCGGCGTGCTCGTTGTGGCGCCCATCTCGGCCCACGACTTCAGCCCTGCATTTCCGTGTTGCGTCTCGTGCACGACCCAGGCCTGTCAGGACAGGATCGAGACACAGAAGGCGGGACGCATCGTCGTGTAACGACCGGACTCACAGAAACCACCGTCTGCGTTGTTGGCCTCGGCACGGTCCCTGCCCCGACGAACCACCTCAAGAACGCGAAACGTGTCATCTCGCGAAGCCGAATTCAACGCGTGGCATTCATCGAAAGCACCTGTCATGGCGTCACCCGGCGTGCCGAACGGCGAAGGAGGGTCTTGACGACCGGTTGGTCATTGGTCACGCAGTGGATCCCGCCGCCGGCGTTCCAGAGTGAACTGGCGTCGAGAAGGTAGACATCGCGACCGGGGAACAAGGTCTCGAGCTGCGACTTTGCCGCGGCGTCGGCTTCGTCGCCCCCAAAGGTCATGGCCGCAACAAACCCGTTGCCCACGTACCAATTCATGTAGTCCGTCTCACCGGGGCAGGGAATACGAACCACCTCCAGGCCCGCGGCTTCGCACGCTGCGGCGAGGGGCTCTTCGGTTTCCGATCCCCAATCGGAATCGGCGATTGCGATGGTGTTTTCCTCGATGAACCGGGCGGTGCCGTCGATGTGGCCTGTGGTCCCGTCCTCCGGGACATGGCCGTAGGCCCAAATGATCCGGGTGAGTCCGAAGGCCTCGATCAGAATCGTCTCGTGTTCGGCTTGCGCCATCCCGGGATTCCGATCGTCCTGACAATCCCAGTTGAGCACCAGCGTGCCCGCACCGTTGAACTCCAGATTGCCCTTTTCCAAGATGTAATCCAGATGATCCTCGACGGACATGCCGAGGTATTCTGCCACACGGACAGGCACGAGATTGTCGTTCTCGGCAGGAATACCGCCACCAAAGTTCCCGCCCCACGCGTCGAACTTCCAGTTTTGGATCCACATCTTGGTGCCGTCGGTCACGTAGATCGGTCCGTTGTCCCGCATCCAGGAGCTGTCCACCGGGATGATGTGCCAGGTGATATTCGTATCGGGCACCCCGTGCGCGGTGAGGAACTGTGCGGCTGCATCCCGCTCGGAACGGCTGCCTGTCAGGAGATGAACCGGCTCGTAGTCCTGGATGACATCGATGATGTCGGCAAAGGCGGGGCGCATCGCCCTCTCCCAGCGTCCTGGCCACTGCATCCACGTTGCGGCGTGGACCTCCCACTCGGCGGGCACCCTCACCTGTGCCGCGGTCTCGCACGCCAGCATGAAGATACAAAGCGAGAGTATCCACAACCTACCCACGACAACCTCCCCACCGTCCGCCATTCTGGCTGCCGGGCATTGAAGATCTCGGCGGTTTTTGCTGCGCGATCATCAGGGGATCCCGAGGGCCGACGTCGACGCAGCTCGATTTCATGTTGCCGTCAGCTCAAGAGCCTCTCGTTCTTTGGGTCGTACAAAGGCTGCTCGACGACCGTGGCCTTGAACTCACTCCCGACCAGGTCGACCGTCAACTCGGTACCCACTGCCAGGAATTCGGTCGGCAGATAGGCAAGCGCTATCGACTTTTCGACCACCGGGCCGTAACCGCCCGCCGCGATATAGCCGATGACCTCACGTCCCGAGCGCACGGGCTCGTATCCGTGAGCGTCGCGGTCTTCGGTCTCGATCACGAGACACGCGAGTCCCTTCGTCGCACCTTCCTCTCGCTGTTTGACGAGGGCGTCTCGGCCGATGAAGTCGCCCTTTTTGAAAGAGACGAAGCGATCGAGCCCGGCCTCGATGGGCGTGTAGTCGGCGGACATGTCGACGCCCCAGAGACGATACGCTTTTTCGAGCCGCATCGCATCGAGTGTTCGGTACCCGAAATCCACGATGTCGTACTTCTCGCCCTCCGCCATCAACAGGTCGTAGAGATGCCGTTGGTACTCGATCGGGTGGTGGAGTTCATAGCCGAGTTCGCCCACGTAGGAGACACGAAGCGCTCGCACGGGCGCCATCCCGATGTTCAACTCCTGGCAACGGAAAAAGCGAAACGCCTCGCGGGAACAGTCGGATCGGGTCAGGGCCTGCAACAGATCGCGCGAACGTGGCCCGGCGATGGTCAAAACGCCGAGGTGAGTCGTGACATTATCGAGCCGAACCGAACCATCGTCCGGAACATGTCGTTCGATCCACGCGAGGTCGTGGCTCTCGGTTCCGGCGGCTGAGACGACGTAGTAGTGATCTTCACCCAACTTCGTCACCGTGAGGTCGCACTCGATTCCGCCCCTGTGCGTGCACATCTGCGTGAGCGCCATCCGGCCGATGCCTTTCGGGAGCTTGTTGGCGCACAGATAGTCTAGAAATGCGGTGGCGCCGGGACCGGACACCTCGTATTTCGCGAAGCTCGTTTGGTCGAGCACGCCGACGCGCTCGCGAACCGCACGGCTTTCTGCGGCGACAGCATCGTGCCAGTTGCCGCGGTGAAACGAGTAGATTTCCTTCACGCCCGGTTCGGACGCAAACCACTGCGGTCTTTCCCAACCGAAACGCGCACCGTAGACGGCGCCTTTTTCGGCCAGACGGTCGTAAAGAGGTCCTGTCTTCAGCGGGCGCCCGGCAGGACGCTCGAGCTCCGGGAAGTGGATCGCATATTCGTGCCCGTAGACATCGACGGCGCGTTCAGCCACGTAGTGAGTCGATCTCGCGTAATCGCCGAAACGGCGGACATCGACCTCCCACATATTGTCGCTCGGTTGCCCATCCACGATCCACTCGGCGGCATACTTTCCTGCACCGCCTCCGAAGACGATGCCGAAAATGCTGAAACCCGCGAGCACGTGATAATTGGGCAGCCCCGGCACCGGCCCCATCAAACAACGGCCGTCAGGCGTGTACCCGTCGGGCCCGTTCACAATGGACTGAATACCCGCATCAGCGAAGAGCGGCACTCGTTTCGTGGCGGCTTCGAGTTCGACCTCGAGGCGATCGAGATCCGGCTCCAGCAAGCGGCTGTGAAAATCCTCTGGGATGCCGTCTAGGCCCCAGGTCGCCGTGTGCCGCTCGAATGGACCCACGATCAGGGAATCCACCTCGCGGCGCACGTAGTACGAATGGTCGGCGTCCCGGAGGACGGGAAGATCTACATCCGCGTCGCGAATCGCATCGATGGGTTCCGTGACGAGAAAATGGTGCTCGAGCGGAACGATGGGGAGATCGATTCCGACCAGTCGCCCAACGGTACGAGCCCACTGGCCGGCGGCGTTGACGACGATCTCCGCGCGGATATCGCCCTCCGATGTCCGGACAAGCCAGAAGCCGCCGGAACGTTCGATGCCCGTCACCTCCACGTGGCGAACGATCTCTGCACCACGAGATCGCGCGCCCTTCGCAAAGGCCATGGTCACACCGGTCGGGTCGACGTACCCATCCGACTCGAGATAGGCAGCGGCGAGGACTCCTTCGGGATCAAAGAACGGGAAGAGTTCGAAGGCTCTCTCGGGAGAGACGATTTCGAACGGAAGCCCCAATGTGTCCGCGATCCCTTTGCGGTGCCGAAACTCGTTGACTCGCTCCTCGGAGCAGGCCAGCCGCACGCTTCCGCTCCGGCGGAAGTCGACCGCTTGTCCGGTCTCGGCTTCGAGTGTTTGGTAGAGCTCGACGCTGTATTGCAGCAGCTTCATCATGTTGTAGCTCGGGTTGAACTGAGTGCAGAGCCCCGCAGCATGCCATGTCGACCCACTGGTCAGCTCGTTCTTCTCCAACAGGACAGCGTCGCTGAGTCCAAGTTTCGCCAGGTGGTACAGCAGGCTGCAACCACCGACACCGCCCCCGATAATGACGACCTTCGCATCACTCTTCATAGCCGCTCCCCCCCATCTGAGGCCTCCTTCACAACGCGCATCAGTATACATTCGGATCGAAGAAGATCGATCGCCGGTCCGCAGACTTCTTTGGTTCGGTGTCGAATCACCTCGGCTCCATGGAATTCCACTATGTGCACACGACTAGGAGGCGTCTGCGATACTGTGAAACCGCGTCAGCAGACGCCGATCAGCGAAGAAGGAAATGAGGGTGATCGATATGAGAACCTACGACAAGTTTTATATCAATGGAGTCTGGGTAAGCCCGATTGGCCAGGGAATAAGTGATGTCATCAATCCGCACACCGGCGAGGTTTCGGCGCGGGTACCGATGGGAAACGCTGAGGATGTGGACGCTGCCGTGGCTGCAGCAAGACAGGCGTTCGAGACCTGGTCTCGGACATCCGCCTCCGAAAGAGAAGGATTCTTGAGGAAATTGGCTGCTGAAGCCGACAACAGGAACGCGGATTTGACCAAGACGATCATCGATGAACTGGGAATGCCGATCCAAAACGCCGCGGTCTACCAGGTGGATCCGTTGGGGGTCATCTGCGAATCCTTCGCTGACAAGGCGAAGCACATGGAAGAGGAAGAAACGGTTGGCAACTCGGTGATCACAAAGGAGCCAATCGGAGTGTGCGCGATGATCAACCCTTGGAACTACCCGATCTGGCAGATGATCGGTAAGGTCGCTCCTGCTATTGCCGCCGGTTGCACAATGGTTGTGAAGGCAGCAAGTCAAACGCCCAGCCACTTGTTCATCTTCGCCGAGATGTGCGACGCTGTTGGACTCCCGCCTGGAGTCTTTAATTTCGTCCACGGGAGGGGTAGCGAGATCGGTCCTCGCTTGAGCAACCATCCGGATGTTGATCTGGTTTCGTTCACCGGGTCGACATCGGCCGGTATCGGGGTGAGCATCGAAGCAGCACCGACTGTCAAACGAGTGTGTCTCGAGCTCGGTGGCAAGTCACCGTATGTCATCACCGAAGAGGCGGATCTCGAACCAGCAATCGCTTATGGAATCGACGACATCATGGTGAACACGGGCCAGACCTGTAGCGCGTTGACCAGAATGATCATCCATGAGTCCATCTATGACAAAGCCGTTGAATTGGCAAAGTCTAAGACCGAGGAGCTGGTCGTCGGTGATCCGGTTGACCCTGGTGTTTTTGTTGGCCCCATGTCATCAAAAGGTCAGAAGCAGACCGTTGTCGACTACATCAACAAGGGGGTTGCCGAGGGGGCAAGGCTGGTCACCGGTGGAACTGAAATGCCGGAAGGACTTACCACCGGTTATTACGTGATGCCCACGGTTTTCGCCGATGTCACCAATGACATGGTCATTGCGCAGGAGGAGATCTTCGGACCGGTGCTTGTCATGATCAAGTACACCACTGTTGACGAGGCGATCGAAATCGCAAACGACACTCCTTATGGTCTCGCGGCAGCGGTCTGGGCCGGTGATCAAGACAAAGCAAAATCAATTGCCAAGAGGATTAGGGCAGGGCAATGCGCAATCAATGGTGGTGAGTCCAATTATGAAGCTCCCTTTGGTGGATATAAAGAATCCGGAAATGGCAGGGAATTGGGTGTTGCGGGATTACACGAATACTGCGAACTCAAAGCGATGCAGCTGTGATTCTGATTTGTTTAAAAGGCAGGCCTTTGTGAACCCAGCGCACTGCCGGGTGAGCATCTCCATAACGACGAAGATTGACGGGTCGGACCGGACCCGTTTGGTCTTCTGTCGGTTCGTCCGCTATCGTGTGTGGTGATGAAACAACCGGAGCACATTCCCGACGGGCCCATCTTTAGGATACTGATCCCACCTGAGCCTCGTAGCTATCCTGAGCGGCGCTGGGTCAAGATGGTGGCCAGGGCGGCCCACGTGATCGTTTCCGGCATCTATCTCGGTGCCTTCGTGTTCAACGTCCAGCCGGAATCTCGCTGGCCCTGGTTTGTGGCCACGCTGTTTTCAGGCCTGTTGATCGTTTGCCTCGATCTATTCGAAAGCGGTGGGTTTCTGTTGCAGCTGCGAGGTCTGGTGGTTGCCGGCAAGATAGTTCTTCTCGCGCTGGTGCCGGCTTTCGGTGCCGCGGGGGTTTGGGTGCTCGCAGCCACCGCCTTGGTGTCTGTGATCTCCAGCCACGCGTCGTCAAGAGTCCGCTATTTCCTGATATGGGGTCGAGGGCGAATCAAGGCGGCCGAGACCAACGGTTGAATGCGGACCTGACCTATTGGCACCAATTCTCGCCTCGGCTTCGCCGCGGGTTCCATGCGGAAGGCCACCTCTCGGGTCGAGCTTGCCGCGAAGAACGGCTTCGATTCGAAACCTGTCGGTGGGTATCGATCAACTCCGAGGCGGATCTCGTCAGCCGCCACTCATCACGCGCTCCGTTTCAGCTTCGGCCGGTTCCGTCTTCGTACACGGGGTCTGCGTCGGAGGTCACAGCGGATGGTGCGATTCCAGATAGCCTGCGGCCGGCCCGTAAACCCAGGGGAACGAGAATCATGGCCAGGAACGCCACCACGGTACCGTGCAGCAGAACGTGCTCGAGTGCCATGGTCGAGCCACCCTCCACCCAACGCTGGAGATGAGCCACGTGGATTGCGTAGAGCACGAAGAAGCTCCTCGCACCGTAGGCGGTAAACACCCCAACCAGGCTGCCGCGCCACCACTTAACGCCCCCATCCCGAAGCAGGGTCGAGGCAAAGAGGTCAAAGATGAGGCCGAGGCATGCGATTCCCAGCAAGTGGCAGGCATTGGGCGATGGGCCTGTGAACTTCATTCCGGCAGCCACGAGGCCGATGATCGACGACGATCCCACCCGGTTCCAGATTCCGCGGGAGATACTCAGGAGAAGGATGGCCACAACCGCCAGCCAGATGGACGCCGCCCCGATTCCGAGCTCCGTTAGAAGGTCCTTGCCGAAAAGTTCAGAAGCACCCCACAGGACCGCCAGCGCCAGGATCCAGATGAGTTTTCTTTTCGAGTTCACGAACACCTCCTTGGCGTTTCCCATGCACGTGGCTTCACCGCCTGCGCCCGTGAGAGATATGACATTGGTTCCACATCGTCCAATATAACACTCGACCTCCCCAGTTTGTCGTTGCGGGCGGCTGGTTATCCCCCGGGGAGGACCTGAAATGCAGCGACCACGTCGCCATCCTCAAGCACGTGTTCGAGCCGGGAGCGATGAGAATTGACAAGAATGATGCGCGGTTTGTCGCGTGGAACTCCGAAGCGGTCGAGCACATCGCCGACCGTCGAACCATCTGCCACCTCGGCACTACACACTGTTTTCTTCTCGGGCAGATAATCTCTGAGGTTGCCGAAGAGCTTGACCGTGATCACCATGGGGCCTCCACATTCCGGTTAACCCGGATCGCTCGCTCGGTCATTCCTCCTCCCCGAGCAGGAGCCGCAGCGCGAGGTTGGCCTGCGTGTGGGCGGCCACCCCCACCCGCGGCGCCATGAGACCGGTGCCGGGTCGAGCTTCGGTCTGAAGATCACCAACAACGAACAGACGAGGGCTGACACGGTGGATTCCGATCGTCTCCGACGGTTCGTGACCGGCGAGTCCGGAAGCCGCGATGATGCGCGTGTCCGGGAGTCGATCGAGGGCGGTTTTGATGAGCATTTCCTTCTGGTCGGTCCGGTCGAAAGCCTCCACCAGCACGTCACAACTGCCGAAGACCTCGTGGACGTTTCCCGGCGCGAGCTTCAGATCGTGGGTCTCGATCGCCACATAGGGGTTGACCCGTCGCAACGTCTCCGACAACGCATCCACCTTTCGCATCCCGATCTGATCGACAAAATACTGTTGACGATTGAGATTACTCGGGACGACGACGTCGAAGTCGGCGAGAACCAGACGACCAATGCCCATCCGAGCCATCGCGATGGCGACCTGGCTACCAAGCCCGCCGAGCCCGGCCACCCCGACCCGTGATGCCTTGACCTTGCCATGAATACCCGGGGTGTGGCGGGCAACGAGCAGACTCTCCAGCTCGCGTGCATCCGGGGCTTCTCCCCGCCGAAGCAACACGATCTCGTCGCCTTCGGCGATCGATTCACCGCCGTCACCCACATGACCGTTGAGCACGAGAAGGTCGGCGCCGGGCTTGAATGCAGCGCGCACTGCGTCCAGCGTGATTCCCGTTGAAATCTCGACCTCGCGCTCGTTCACCATGATCTGGATCGTCATTCGCCCACGCTCCGAGTTCATTGGACTCTATGGTACTTGACCGTGTTGACTCGGTATCGTACCTGTCTTAGGGTAAATGATAAGGCGGCCAACCGTAACAGAGCGTACAACTGTCGCCGAACGAAGGAACGGAGCATTCTCATGCCGTATGGATACAACGGGAAAATTCTTCACGTCGATCTGACCAACAGTCGCCTGGAGATGGAGGAGCCGTCCGAAGAGTTCTACCGAAAATACATGGGTGGCTCTGCGATGGGGATGTATTACATCCTCAGGGACACACCCATCGGGGTCGACCCGCTCGCACCTGAGAATATCCTGACTGTGATGGCCAGCGTTGTCACCGGCGCTTTGATCTCCGGCCAGAGCCGGGTCAACGTCAACGCGAGATCACCCTTGACCGGCACCATCGGAGACTCCCAATCGGGTGGGTTCTTCCCGGCCAATCTCAAGTTTGCCGGCATAGATGGCATTGTCGTCACCGGACGATCTCCAAAGCCCGTGTATTTGACTGTCATCGACGGCAAGGTGGCGTTCCGGGATGCCGGTCACCTCATGGGCAAGCTCACCGGTGAAGTGGAGGCGATTCTCAAGGAAGAGTTCGATGACCCTAAAATCCACATCCTCCAGCACGGCCCCGGGGCCGAAAACGGGGTGCTGTTCTCCGCCCTCATGAGCATGGCGAATCGAGCCAATGGCCGCACCGGAATGGGTCTGGTCATGGCCAGCAAGAACCTCAAAGCAATCGTGATCAAAGGCACCAAGAAGATGGAGATGGCCGACCGCGACGGGTTGAAGGCGCTCATGAAGGCCGGCCCCGGTCTGATGAAGGAGAATGCCGACGTTGATGATTGTGGTACGTACGGCACGGCGGCATGCATGAACGTCCACAACGAGGTGGGTGCCCAACCCTTCCTCAACTACAACCAAGGCCAGTGGGATCGCGCCGTGGACATCAGCGGCGAGACCATGCACGACACCATCTTAAAAAAACGCGACACCTGTTACGCCTGTATCGTCCGCTGCAAACGGGTGGTTGAGATCACCGAGCCCCCCCACAAGGTGGATCCTCTTTACGGAGGTCCCGAGTTCGAAACGCTGAGCACCTTCGGCACCTATTGCGGCATCAACGATCTGGCGGCCGTCTGCAGGGCAAATCAGACCTGCAACGAGTACGGAATCGACACCATCACCTGCGGTGCGACGATCGCATTTGCCATAGAGTGTTTCGAAAAGGGCGTCATCGGTCTCGAGGAGACCGGTGGTCTCGAGCTTCGATTCAGAGATGCCGACGTGATGTTGGAGGTCCTCCAGCAGATCGTCACCAACAGCGGAGCGTTGGGGCCCGTCCTTTCGCAAGGCTCGGCCCGGGCCGCAGAGAAGTGGGGTCCCGAGGCCGCCGACTGTTTGATCACCGTCAAAGGGTTGGAGGCTCCCGCCCATATGCCCCTGTGGAAGAAAGGGCTGGGTCTGATCTACGCGGTCAACCCATTCGGCGCCGACCACCAGTCCAGCGAGCACGATCCCAACTATGAGGAGGGGAGCACCGACCTCATCCTCGGACACCTGGCCGAGATCGACCTCACAGAAGTGCAAGAGCCCGAGAGTCTGGAACCCGAAAAAGTCCGTTTTGCCATCAAAACCCAGATCTTCTACAGCCTCCTGGACACCCTCGAGCTGTGCCAGTTCGTGTGGGGGCCCGCCTGGAGTCTCTATGGCCCTTTGCAGACTGTGGA
>Ga0164313_10000174_pt1 | contig 45490 bp, 39 predicted proteins | sample GuaBasSedimGuay4_FD_113735 | JGI IMG/M metagenome (GOLD analysis project Ga0164313, IMG submission 113735) | Subseafloor sediment microbial communities from Guaymas Basin, Gulf of California, Mexico - Guay4, Core 4569-4, 0-3 cm | ecosystem: Environmental > Aquatic > Marine > Hydrothermal vents...
AAGTCTAAAGACAATACTGAATTTCTTTCTGCTTCTAACAAGTTTAAGTCTTTCAATGTTTCACTAGCAATTATGAACTTAATACGCTTGGCCTTATTCAGGATAGCCCACTGTTGCTGTGTTTGAATTCCCATATCGATCCAGAATATTATTTCTGGAAATTTTTCCATCAAAAGATGATATAGATCTAAATCAGGATTTTGTTCAAAAATAGCATCCAGATCAGCCAAATAGAATTGTTTGAATGGATAAACATCTAACAGATCTGCAATCACTTTTTCTGGTTGAACATGTTGAGTAAGCACGGACTCTAATGGTGGGTAACGCTCACGGTCACCACCACGTGCATGTACAACAATTCCCCCCATTAAATCAATGACCGGTATAATTTCCACACAATTTCCTTTACGTCTATCCGATGAAACTATTTGTTTACGAACATATCACTAGTGGCGCTCTTATCGATCAGGACCTTCCTAGCTGTCTCGCTCGAGAAGGTGATGAAATGTTATCTGCTGTACTCGCTGATTGTCATGCCTTACCGCAATTGGAACTGTCCATTCTACGCGATGCAAGGCTGCCCAATATCAGCAATGCTATCGATGATGACGTACGTCATCAATGCAACAAGATTTCTAGCCCATCAGAGTTCCAACAATTATGGCTACAGAACCTGAAACTCTGTAATGCAGTTTTTATTATCGCACCTGAAACAAATAATGTTCTGACCAAGCTTCAGCAACAAGTTCACGATCATGGAAAAACGATCTTAGGTTGTCAGCCTGCAGCCATTGCACTGACCACCAACAAACTAAGCTGTGATCAACAACTTAATCATCACAATATAACTACATCCACAAGCTGTCTAGCAAGTAATTGGCCACAGCAACGATTTGTACAGCCTGATGGTTATATTATGAAACCAATTGATGGTGCAGGCTGTGTTGATACGTTAATATTCGATTCAGTTTCTGAACTGGAACAGCATCTTTTCCAACAACCCATTGAGGTCTTACAGCACAATCTTATCCAAGCCTACCACCAAGGAATAGCTGCAAGTTTATCATTATTAATATCTGAAAATGATGTGCTTGTGCTAGCGATAAACCAACAACAAATTAGCCGTGAACATAACAAATTGATATTTAACGGTTGCGTGGTCAATGGTATCAGCCCTATAATTTTCTCTCTATCTGAAGCATTGTTGCTAGCCAAGAAAATCCAGCAAGCTATTCCAGGTCTATGGGGATTTGTAGGAATTGATCTTGTGTTAACAAATCAAAAGGCTATTGTCATTGATATCAACCCTCGCCTAACAACATCTTATGTTGGCCTGAAACAATCACTATCAACAAACCCTATGGAACTTCTACTTTTGATGAAAGAGCAAGGTATGAAATCTCTACCACCGATCATGCAACATCAACAAGTTGATATTATTTTATGACAACTAATAATTCATTTATTACGGGCTGGGACATTGGTGGAGCCCATCTCAAGATAGCACGAGCTGATCATCACGGAAATCTTATTTCAGTACTCCAAATACCATGTCCACTCTGGCAAGGAATGGAGTATCTAGACCAGGCGATCCAATCTGTTCACCAGCAACTTGGCAATCAGTACGATTTAGCAGCTATAACTATGACAGGAGAACTGGTAGATCTTTTTCCTGATCGTCAGACGGGTGTAAAACAAATTCTAGATTGTATTAATAAGTTCATTCCAAAAGAAAATAGTTTTATTTATGCCGGTAAATTGGGCTGGCTAGATCCAAGTAGTTCTGAACACAATTGGCTCCATATAGCCTCACAAAACTGGCAAGCAAGTGCTAACTTCGTTTCTAAAAAAATAGCTAATGGTTTGTTTGTTGATATTGGCAGTACTACGTGTGACATTATCCCGATAAAACAAGGACGAATTATTGCCTCAGGCTTTACCGATCAGCAACGACAAACCAGTCGTGAACTACTGTATACCGGTGCAATCAGAACACCACTCATGGCGCTGAGCAACATTGCACCGTTTCATGGTGAATTAGTTAGTCTCGCAGCTGAAGTATTTGCAACAACAGGGGATTGCTGGTGTTTGTTAGATCAGCTTTCTGCTGATGCTATTCAAGATAGTAGTGCTGATGGTAAACCCTGGCATAAAGAAGATTGTGCTCGCCGTCTTGCTCGCTTATTAGGTGCTGACGCTATAGAAACAGATCAAGCACAATGGCAACAACTGGCACAGTGGTTTGCACTGCAACAAGTTCATCAAATTAACAATGCCTGTCTGCAAGTCTTATCAGCACACCCCTCATTAACATCAGACTATCCAATCATTGGTGCTGGTATTGGCCGTTTTATTGTCCAACAATGCGCTCAGCACCTTGGAAGGGACTATATTGACTTTAGCTCACTGGTATCACCACCGTCTGATGCAGCAGCCGATCATGCACCTGCTATAGCAGTAGCTCTTCTTGCACAACAACAGTTAAAATAGCGTCATGTCTGTCAAACTCCCTCCTCTGTGTGAGGAACTCCCTTATCATCTAGATAGTAGCCACTATTTTGAGCTACTGGATAATTTTCCATGGCCAGTATTTCTAGATAGTACTCAAAATACAACTCAAGATAACCGCTATGACATCATAGCCGCTGATCCAATTGTCACCCTGACGACAACAGAACAAGGCACAACAACCCATGATCAACAGGGCAATGATATATTTTCCAATGAAGATCCGTTTAAATTACTACAACAACAATTGCAAGACTACCCACAACAGAACTCAACTGACTTACCTTTTTGTGGTGGTGCTATTGGCTTCTTTTCCTATGATCTAGGTCGAACAATCGAATCAATACCTAATACTGCTCAACATAACGAACAGATCCCTGACATGGCCGTCGGTATTTATGATTGGGCAATTATTACTGATCATCAACAACAACAGTGCTGGTTAGTCAGTTTCGGAATTGATAAACAGACTCGTGAGCAATGGGCTGACCTCATTGATTGCATTAACAAACCGTCCTCAGGTAATACATATAGCTTCAAGGTAGCAGGCAAACTACGCTGTAATTTTGATCGTAAAAAATATCAGCATGCTTTTAGCAAAATTCAACGTTATATTCGTGAAGGTGACTGTTATCAAGTCAACCTTGCTAAACGTTTTGAAATTAACGCTGAAGGCAATCCTTGGTTTGCATACAAACTGTTGCGACAAATCAACCCAGCACCATTTTCAAGCTTCTTTTCTACTCCACAAGTAACTCTGCTCAGTTCATCCCCCGAACGTTTATTACATGTAAAGGGTGACCAAGTAGAAACTAAGCCCATTAAAGGCACTCGCCGACGCACTCCTAACAATCCTAATCAAGATCTAGCACTTGCCAATGAACTATTGAATAGCATCAAAGATCGGGCTGAGAACTTAATGATTGTTGATTTATTACGCAATGATTTAGGAAAAGTTTGCATCCCCGGCTCTATCAAAGTTCCCAAACCATTTGTACTTGAATCATTCGCAACAGTTCATCATTTAGTCAGCACAATTACCGGCACACTAGCTGACGGCCAAGATGCAGTATCATTACTGCGTGCCTGCTTTCCTGGTGGCTCAATTACCGGTGCCCCAAAGTTGAGGGCGATGGAAATTATCGAAGAACTGGAACCCAATCGCAGAGGTGCCTATTGTGGCAGTATGGCATACATTGGTTTTGATGGTGAGATGGACAGCAACATTCTGATTCGGACACTGGTATATAGTGATACCCGTCTACGATTCTGGGCTGGTGGTGGTATTGTTGCTGACTCCAATGCTGACGATGAATATCAGGAAATCCATGATAAAGCGGCCGCAATATTAAAACTAATCGAACAATTACGCTGACATCATGATTGTCGTTAAATTGGGAGGCAGTCTCTACAATACGCCAGAACTAAGAGCTTGGCTGAATATTCTTGATGAAGTTGCCAACCAACAACCGATCATTATCGTTCCGGGCGGCGGCCCTTTTGCTAATCAAGTACGTGACGCCCAACAATTACACCAATTTGATGACAGCCATGCACACCATATGGCTATTTTAGCAATGGCTCAGTTTGGTCTTTTGATCAAGGGTATTATCCCTAATTGCCAGATATTTTATTTTCCAACTGACAAACTGGTCACCACCCCAAAAGGCCTATCCGTATGGTTGCCTAACAAATCGCTATTATCCCAAGCTGAAATTATGCATAGTTGGACTATAACCTCTGACAGCTTGGCATTATGGCTTGCCAACAAATTAAATACCGAGCAATTAATTTTGGTCAAACGAAACTATTTAAATAACAACAGATCAATTACAGAGCTCAGTAAACTTGGGGTAGTTGATACCAGCTTTCAGCATCTTTTTTCACAAACTAGTGTCCCAAGCCAAATTGTGGATGCACAAGATCATCAACATTTTTCTGAACGACTCGCAGACAATACTGATTCGATACTATTTCTATGACTAATTCAGCAAGCATCTTAGCGGAACTTCAACACTACATTGATCAAATACTTGCAAGCGAACAAGCCTCGGTAACGCTAGCGGCCATTGATGATCACCCAGCCGACAATAGCAATCTGTTGACCATTTTAAATGCATTAATAATAGAAGGTGATCGTCATCATGCTGATAATTGGGCAGCACATATGACTCCAGCTATCTCTTGTGAAAGCCTATTAGGTCAGCTTATAGCTGGCTTGCACAATGGCAACCTGCTATCACCGCAACTTTATCCCACACTTGCAAGAATCGAACAACAGATTATTGATTGGCTGTGCCAGCTCTTTCAACAACAGCATGGTCATTTTATCGCAGGTAGTAGCTACGCAAATCTTGAAGCTCTTTGGCAAGCAAGGCAACATCATCCTGATAAGCGACACATTGTCTACGCTTCAGAAACCGCACACTATTCCATTGCCAAGGCATGTCAAATTCTTGATCTGGAATTACGTTGCATTGCCACAGATAAAAATGGCCAATTATGTCCTACAATTTTACAACAAGCTTGTGAAAAACAATCACCTTTAGCCATAGTCGCTACAGCTGGCACGCCTACTTTAGGTATTATTGACCCATTAGAAGACTGCATCAAACTTGCTCAACAATATCAGGCTTGGTGCCATATTGATGCTGCTTGGGGCGGGGCATTATCATTATTGCCTGAATACAGGCCTTTATTCGACATCATCTCTCAGGCTGATTCAATCTGCTTTGACCCTCATAAAGGTTGGCATCAACCCAAACCGGCTAGTGTGTTGCTGTATCAGCGACCGCTCACACCGATGTTATACGCTGATGCCGATTATCTTCAACATCCACCTGTTAATAGTTTGCCTGGCTCACGTGGCGGTGAATTTTTTTTACCGCTGTGGTTGACGCTGATGCATTCAGGCGTTGACTCTTTACGTCAACAGATCCGTCTACGATTAGATCAAGCGGATCAATTTGCCATCCAGTTAAAGCAACGTACTGACTGGCAGATTTATCGCTCACCCACGGGCATTGTCTGCTTCCATCCGAACCAAGCTGATTTAACAGACTTGGTCAACAAAGGCATATTATCTCAAGCTAAGGTTGCTGGAAAAGATGTTTATCGCCTAGTGTTTGCTAGCCCAAACACCACGGCAAATGCAATTCTTACTGTACTTGAACCGTATTTTTGATCTGTTTCTGCACGCTATCAAAACGACGTAACCAAGATGGCAAAGTATTCAGTGGTGCTGGCCATTTATTGCTGGCATCTAACGCAGATTGTTTATTTTCAAAAACACCGTAGGTTAATGCATACCAAATTCGACCATTACGCATACTCTCAAACATCGCTACATCGCCTGCAAGCGCATATTTATCAATAAAGTCATGTACTTCTTGTTTTTCCCATGACCCCATCAACTGAAAAGTATAGTGGCTACCATCTTGCTGCATAACCCAGTCCTGCTGATGATCTTCCGTGATTGGCTCAATTATTTCAGACATTGGCTCCAACAGTTCAGTATCAGCTTGCGTGAACTGATCCATCGACTGTTCAAGCACTTCAGGTTCAGGTATATCAGACAATAAAGCAGCCAACTCTTCGCGTTGTGCTAGCTCATTATCCTTAACCTCATCATTATCTACAATAACAGTCACCAATTCTGGTTCTTCTATATCGATCACATTTTGTTCGGTCAGCTCAATCTCATCTGGTGTTGGAGTCAGCCATTGATTGATCTTCTCCTGATAGGAAAGTATCAATATCAGTGAAATCACCAATACTCCTGATCCTACCCATCGTAAACTGGAATGTAATGGGCCTACATTAAATCTTGCTGACTTAGCTAGATTTGGTTTTAACCCTAACAATTTCTGATGCGCTAATTGATTGATGAGTGCGGGATTACCAGATGATAGTCGATAAAAATGTTTTAGATCTTTCTCTGAAAATAACGTATCACCCTGATAACCTACGGTCGTTAGTCGATACATAAGATAATCAGGTAATTCTTGTTCAGTCATAGGTGGCAAATCAACAGTTTGCACGCGAGACTGTGCTGGTCCTGCCAATTTAATATCATTAGTTGTGGCAATTACAGCCTGCAACAAAAATTCATTATCAGATTGCCAGCCCAACCAAATTGATATTTCTGTCAATAATTCCTCTGACAAAATATTGGCATCATCAATTAACAATACCGGTCTAACCTGTAATTTTCGTAGCTGCTGAAGTCGGTCTCTAAAAGTTTCAGCATGATCGTCACTAGAGCGAATTTCATTTTCATCAACACCCAGCGCAATTAAACACTGTTTCAATGCCGTAGAACTATTTTGCTGAGCATTGCCCTCTATATTACATATTCGAAGTTCATCTCCTGCTCTTTGTTTTAGCTGAGTTAACAAAGTTGTTTTGCCGAGCCCATTGATAGCGACTAACAGCCCTATTTTATTACTAGCTCGTATTAAATGAAGTAATAAGTTCAACCTGTGCTCAGACTGACTACCACTAAAAAAATTGGTAGGCTCTATAGTGCTGTTAAATGGTGCCGAGTGGAGTGTTAGTCGCGAAATATAAGCAGGTTCAGCAAATTCATTCATAGCACGTACTCCAAGAAAGCTGACAGCAGAGAATGAAGAAAGGAATTATGGGCACAAGGCATGAACTCATCAGCTGTTCAACACCTCTCTTGCCTAGTGTTGAAAAGACTCCAAGGTCTCGGCAAGTTTTTCTGCATCATAATCATCACTCATGATGGCTTTACCGATACTTTTCAGTAGAACCAATCGAATTCGGCCATCCTGAACTTTTTTATCCACGGCCATCAAACTCATAAACTGATCTGATGACATATCCTCAGGGATAGTTGTTGGCAAACCAGCAGCTATTAATAACGCTTTAATCCTTGCAACTATCACGCCATCTATCCAGCCCAAACGCTGTGATAAATCAGCAGCCATTACCATACCAACGGCAATTGCTTCACCATGCAGCCAATTTCCATATCCCATCCCTGTTTCTATCGCGTGTCCAAAAGTGTGTCCTAAATTTAATAAGGCGCGTACACCATGTTCCAACTCGTCACTAGCAACTACATCAGCTTTATCTTGACAGGATCGCTCAACCACTTCCACTAACACATCTGTTTGACGTTCTCGAAGGGCAGGCATATTTTGTTCCAGCCAGTCAAAAAACTCAGGGTCATTAATCAATCCATATTTAATGACTTCAGCTAAACCCGATGATAACTGACGGTCTTCCAGTGTATTAAGTGTGTTGGTATCAGCAATTACACATTTTGGCTGATAGAACGCACCGATCATGTTCTTACCTAAAGGATGGTTAACAGCTGTCTTGCCGCCAACTGAAGAATCAACTTGTGCCAATAATGTGGTAGGAATTTGTATAAAGGGTACACCGCGTTGATAGCAAGCAGCAGCAAACCCTGTCATATCCCCAATAACACCACCACCTAATGCAATCATGGTGACTTGCCGTGAGAAATGTGATTGTAGTAACTCATCAAATACTTGATTAAGCACTTCCAGATTTTTGAACTCTTCGCCATCTGGCAAAATCACTGATTCACATCGATATTCAGTTAATAGCTCCAAAACACTCTGCAAATATAATGGTGCGATTGTTGTATTAGTCACAACCAACACCTCTTTCCCTTGAATATGCTGTGTTAATAGAGCCGCTTGCGACAAAATATCATCACCAATATAGATTGGATAACTACGCTCACCTAGGGAAACATGTAAAGTCTTCATCATTGAATATACTATTGACCTAAAATTTCTAGCTTTTTAACTAAACCTGATACGACATGTTGAATCGATTGTTCACCCGTTCGTAGCTCGATATCAGCAACATCACGGTATAACTGATCACGTTGAGCCAATAGATCTACAATTTGTTGTTTTGGATCTTCTGTTTGCAACAACGGTCTGCTTTTATCTTTAGATGTTCTGCGCATTAACTGTTCAACAGATGCTGACAAATATACGACATGTCCCCGCGAACGTAATATGCGTCTATTTTCTTCTGCCAGAACTGCGCCACCACCCGTAGCTAACACAACATTCTTTAAATCTGTTAATTCAGCAATAACTTTTTGCTCACGAGCACGAAAACCAGCTTCACCTTCCATTTCAAATATCCATGAAATGGAAACACCGGTGCGCTTTTCTATTTCCTTGTCACTATCATAAAAGTCACGGCCAAGCGTTTTTGCCAGTTGTCTTCCAACTGTTGATTTACCGGCACCCATTGGACCAACAAGGAAAACATTTCCTATAATCACGTATTTACAGTCTCAAGAATAAAGATTTATATATTGTACAGAAAAAAGCCGGATCATTATTAATGATCCGGCTTGGCGTCAATCTAATTTAATTCGATCTTAAAACTTAAGACTATCTTTTATAATTTTCGGAGTAATAAATACTAGCAACTCACGTTGTCTAGACTCATTAGTATTCGTTTTAAAGAGAAAGCCTACATAAGGTAAGTCACCAAAGAATGGAACCCTTGTTGACCCTTCATTTTCGGTACGCTCATAAATACCACCTAAAACAACAGTCTCTCCATTATCAACCAAGACTTGTGTTTTCACAGAACGTGTATCTATGCTTGGTACACCTAGGAAGATCTCACCAACCTCATCCTTATTCACTTCTAGGTCCATGACAATTCTATCATCTGGTGTAATTTGAGGAGTCACCTCTAACTTCAAAACGGCCTCTTTAAAGGATACGGATGTTGCACCACTCGAACTTGCCTCTTGATAAGGTATTTCAGTACCTTGTTGAATCGTTGCTGTTTGTTGATTTGAAGTAATTACTCGTGGGCTTGAAACAACTTCTCCTCTACCCTCTTCTTGCATGGCTGATAACTCTAATTCAAGCGTACCACCAAATGGTAGTTTTGCTAATGCAAGAGCTATCGTACCAGCAGGATTAACTACAGGTAAGTTAACATTCAACCGGTCTGCCTGCTCAAGTGTATCCCCATTGATTAATTGTGTTGTACCATTCAAGGTACCAGATGTTGCAGAGGTATTGTATAAGCTATTATTAGAATGTCCTAATGCTGATGAACCAAATCTAACACCCAGCTCTTTTGCAAAATCATCACTTGCAATTACGATACGTGACTCAATCAATACTTGACGTACAGGAATATCAAGCTTTTTAATTAATCTTCTAATTTGTACTAACTGATCTGCTGTGTCTCGAATTAATAATGAATTTGTCCGCACATCAACAGTAACACTACCACGTTCTGATAAAAATCCTGTTACTCCAGCACCAGAAGTAGAAGAGGCTTCGTCACTATCAAGAATCACTGCCAATTCAGATGCTTTGGCAAAGTTGATTTCAATAATTTCTGAATATAGAGTTTCCAACTCTATTAATTGTTTTTGTGCTTCCAACTCTTGTTTCTCACGTGCTGCTATTTCTACTGCAGGAGCTACTAATAAAATATTCCCATTCTGGCGCATCGCCAAACCTTTTGTTTTTAAGATAATATCTAAGGCTTGATCCCAAGGTACATTTTTAAGTCTCAATGTTACGTTACCTTGAACTGTATCACTGGTAACCAAATTCAAACCTGTAAAATCTGCTAACAATTGCAGTACTGCGCGTACTTCAATATTCTGGAAATTTAAGGATAATTTTTCACCTTTATAGCCAAACTGGTCTTTAGCTTCACTCGACTGAGCTTGTTTTAGAACAGGCTTAACTTCAACTACTAAGGTTTTATCTGATTGATAAGTTAACTGCTCAAAATCACCTTTAGTTGATAATGTTAATCGTGTATTTCGTCCTCTTTGCTCACTATCAATGAATTGAACAGGTGTCGCAAAATCAATTACATCTAAACGTCTGTGCAAATTTTCTGGCAATGAAACATTAATCAGATCAACAACAATATTGCCTTGTTCTTGATGAACATCAATAGCTGCACCCTCACCACTTAGATCAATCATTAACCTCGCTTCGCTTGAATCACCACGACGAAAATCAATATCAGTTACTGCCATCCCAGTAGCATCACCTTGAGCAACCTGTTTCGCGGCACCGTCAATAGTTAGCAAAATTACATTACCATCTTGCTCGATAGTGTAAGGGGATTTTTGTGACAGATTAACAACCAAACGCGTACGTTCACCTGCTTCAATAGTTGACACACTACGTGTCATACCAATATTTATTTCTTGGGTTTTTTTATCCAGCTTATTGTGTACACCTGCAAAGTCTAATACCACACGGGCTGGGTCATCGATGGAAAAACTGTTTGGCGCTTCAATTTGTTCAGAGAATGTCAGCACAATTTGAGCCTTGTCCCCCGGCAAGGATGAGTAGCCTATCGACTGTAGGTCAGCTGCATTAGCATTGGCTAGTGACATTAAAAATATGCTTATTAATGACGTCATCACAAGCGTATACCTGAAAAATGATCCTAATAGCTTATTATAAGCTACTGCTAATTGTTTATTTTTCATAATAATTCCATCTTTGCTAGTCATGTTATTCAACTGCCTTTAGTTTACATCTACAACAGAAAGTGTTGAGTTACGCTCAATGTACCCGATACCATCAAGGTCTGGGACAATCTCTTTCAATGTTAATTCGGTTTCGCTAATCATCAAAATTTTACCATGATTTTGACCCAAATAATTCCCAACTTGAACACGGCTTATCACACCATCAGAAGCCCTCACTAATGCCCAGAGACTCTCTTGTTCAAGAGTACCGACAAACTGTAACTCACTAAGTGGATATGATTCCAGAGCCTCTTGTAATCTATGTTCTTCTGGACGAATACCATTATCCCTTTTTTTTGTCTCTTCTCTAACTGGAACTTCTACTACAGTGGGTACAAAGGGATCTCGCGACTCTGCTGATGAATATGAATATTTCTCATACGTTTTCATCACTGGAATAGGTTCAATGTCAGGTTTCTCTTGTGCTTTAACATTATCGACATAGGCAGCCAAATCTTCTTTTTCTTGTTGGCAGCCAGCCAATGACAAGGTCATGATTAGCATCAATGTTTTGATTAAATTTGTCATCTTATTCGTCAACCTTATCATTCTTGCTCATCAAAATAACGGTAGGTTTTTGCCGTAATATCCATTGTCATTTTTCCCGTATCTTTATTTGGTGGTGTCATTGTGAAATCATGTAACGTCACAATACGTGGTAAAGCCGCAATAGCACTAACAAACTCACCAAACTGATGAAAATCACCCGTCACCTTCATTTTTATAGGCAGTTCAGCATAGAAATCAATTGGTCGCTCGCCTTCAGGCTTAAACAGCTGAAATACTAGCCCATTCACCAAACCTGTACGAGATATATCAATCAGCAAATCAGCTACTTCACTTTTCCTTGGTAGCTGCTGCAACATGGAAGCAAATTGAATTTTCATTTCCTTCATTTGCTCTATATATGCTTCAAGATTCACGGCTTTGGCTTGTTTTGTAGCAAACTCTTGTTTCAGCTGAACCTCTTTTTGCTCCAAACTTGCTAATTCAGTTTGTTTGTCCTTGATAATGTAATAATAACCGCCACCCCAGACCAAAGCACATAATAATAAGATTGCTAACATCTTAATAGCCAGTGGCCACTCACCACTTTCAGCAAAATCCAAATCAGTTAAAGATGACATATCCATTAGATTTCTCCATCTTCAGTTTTGGGTTTAGACTCGCTTACGCCCAAGGTAAATTTTCGTATCGCATTATCTTTTGTTGATGTGCGCTGAACAACTCTTAATGTTGCTTCCGAAAACTCAGTATTGTCATCTAGCTGACGCATAAACACAGATACTCTAGCATTAGCCTTTGCAACCCCATTTAATTCCAAGGTGTTACCAGTTCGAACTACTTTTTCTAAATGAACACCCTTGGGAACCGTCTGAACTATCGCATCAAAAACTTTAACCACTTTAGGGCGACTCGATTGTAACTGCTGAATAACTTGCATTCTAGCCAGCAAGCGGTTGCGTTCTTCTTCCAGAGTTTCAATTTCTTTTATTTTTTTATCCAACTCTACAATTTCTTTCTGCAAAAAAGAGTTTCGACCATTCTGTTCATCCATCAAACTATTCGCAAACAGAATTACGCCATATAATACGGCAGCCGCAAAAATAAGTCCTGCCATCAAAGAAGCAATGAATTGTTGCTGCCGTTCCTGGCGTTTCTCTTCGCGCCAAGGCAATAAATTTATATGAGCCATTAATCAAAACTCCTCATTGCTAGGCCACAAGCAATCATCATTGAAGGTGCATCTTTACTCAGTGCTTGTATTTTTACTCGTGAGCCCAAAACCATTTCTGAAAAAGGATTTGCTATCGAGGTCGATGTACCAGTATCTTCTTCAATCATTGCATCAACACCTGAGATTGAAGCGCAACCACCCGCCAGAACAATATGGTCTATTGATTGATACTGCGTCGAAGCTGAAAAGAAAAACTGTAATGCACGTGTTACTGTTGTGGTCATTGACCGCTTAAAAGGCTCTAAAACTTTTGACTCATAGTCTTCGGGTAAATTATTTTCTTTTTTAGCTCGCCCAGCTTCTTGATATGACATCCCATAGTGGCGCTCAATATCTTCAGTCAACATCCGGCCACCAAAGGTTTGTTCCCGTGTAAACACTATTTTGCCATCAACCAACACGTGTAATGTAGTAATAGTTGCACCGACATCGACAACTGCAACAGTCAATCCTTGCCCATGATTTGGCATTTGCTGTGCAATCAAACCAAAGGCATTCTCTACAGTATAGGCTTCAAGATCTACCAATTTTGGTTTTAGACCTGACTTTTCAAGTACTTCTGTTCGGACATCAACGTTCTCAGTACGTGATGCCGCAAGTAAAACATCAACAGCATCAATATCTGCTGCTGAAGTACCTAAAACTTCAAAATCTAATCGAACCTCTTCTAATGGGTATGGAATATAGTTGTCTGCTTCTAGCATGATTTGCTCTTCCATTTCACGCTCTGAAAGAGATGCTGCAAAAGACACTATTTTTGTGATTGCAGAGTTAGCTGAAACAGCTACCGCAGCTTCTTTTGCCTTAGTGCCAGATCGTTTTACTGCACGTCTTATCGCACCAGCAACTTCATCATTATTTTCAATGCGACCTTCAATCACCGCATTAAGAGGTAAGGGTTCTACAGCGTATGACTCAACACAGTACTTGCTGCTTTTTTGGCTAAGCTCAAGCACCTTCACCACTGATGAACTAATGTCTATCCCTAAAAGGGGGGATTTTTTTCGCCCAAACATGTATTACCCCATTTCCTATATAATCATTGCTATCAAAAATAATACTTACCTGAGTAAGTTAAAGTAGTTTCTTAAGACTATATTGTATATTTATTTAAAATACAACTATAAAAATACACTTAAAGTAAAAACTTAATGTAAGTTCTTAAGAATCCAATAATTCTGTATCTAAAATACAACAGCAAAAGTAAATTATTAGTTGTTTTTTATTACTACGCTAATATACTCGCCCTAATTAATACTTTTTTCTACTCAGCAGTTCACAAAATACTATGTTTCGTTTTCTTAAATATATATCGACGCTTATTCTTATTACCTTAATATTGGTATTAGTCTCAGCTGTCAGCATCTACTACATACTGGCTCCCCAGCTACCAGAGGCAGTATCACTTAAGGAAACGCAGTTACAAGTTCCATTACGTATTTTTAGCTCTGAAGGTCTACTTCTTGCTGAGTTCGGTGAAAAACGACGCATTCCTGTGGAATACACCGATGTCCCCAAACTTATGACTCAGGCTATTCTTGCATCTGAAGATGATCGTTTTTTTGAACATCCTGGCGTTGATTACCATGGTCTTTTACGAGCAGCATACTCATTAGCAGTAACTGGACATAAGACTCAAGGTGGTAGCACTATAACCATGCAAGTCGCCAGAAATTTTTTCCTTAGTAATGAAAAAACATATTTACGCAAACTCAATGAAATTATTCTTGCTTTTCAAATTGAGCATGCATTGACTAAAGAAGAAATCTTAACACTTTATCTTAATAAAATTTATCTTGGGAAACGTGCCTATGGTGTTGGAGCTGCTGCCAATGTGTACTACGGGAAACAATTACAAGATCTGACCTTGGCTGAGTTTGCCATGATTGCTGGTCTTCCCAAAGCACCATCCAAATTTAATCCAATGGCCAATCCAGAGCGAGCATTGCTTCGACGAAACTATGTTTTACGCCGAATGTGGGAAGTTGGTTATATTTCTGAACAAGACTACTTAACTGCTACTTTAGAGCCAATTACGGCTCAACATCATAGCCGTGAAGTTGAAGTGTATGCTCCTTTTGTTGCAGAGATGGTTCGCAATCAACTTATTGATCAATATGGTGATGATACCTACAACTCTGGCTTTAATGTTTATACCACAATCCGAGCCAACCATCAGACATCAGCTAACATTGCGCTTCAATCAGCATTATTTTCTTATGATCGTCGTCACGGTTATCGTGGGGCCCTTTCTCAAATAACAATTCTTGAGAATGACGATGAAGCACAACTACAATTAGCTCTTGAAAAACTGGAGGAAATTGGTCCTCTTTTACCAGCGGTTGTAGTAACAACTACTACTGACACAGCAACAATTTATATTAAGAACATTGGTACACATAAGCTCACATTAGACTCGATAAAATGGGCCCAACCACAACTCAGCACTGATAGTAAAGGCAAGAAGCCCAACCAAGTCAATGATGTACTAAATAGGGGTAATGTAATTCACGTTAGCCAAGATAAGCAAGGTATATGGCAATTAGCACAACTTCCTGAAGCAGAAGGTGCATTAATTGCTGTATCGCCATACGATGGAGCAGTAACAGCACTTAATGGTGGCTTTGATTATTTTCATAATAAATTTAACCGTGTGATTCAGTCTCGTCGCCAACCTGGATCAGGATTTAAACCTTTTATCTACTCCGCTGCACTTGAAAAAGGCTACACTGCAGCGAGCATTATTAATGATGCCCCCGTCGTATTCGACGATCCTGGACTGGAAAATGTCTGGCGACCTGAAAACTACAGTGGAAAGTTTTTTGGGCCTACGCGACTTCGTGTTGCACTAACTCACTCTCGAAACCTAGTATCTATTCGCCTGCTGAGAGATATCGGCGCTCAGTATGCAATTGATTATGCAAAACGCTTTGGGTTTGATACCAGCCAAATGCACCCTAACTTATCGCTTGCTTTAGGTAGTGGTAGTGCTTCCCCATGGGATATGGCTAGAGCCTATTCCTCACTTGCTAATGGTGGTTATCGTATCGAGCCTTATATTATCCAGCGTATCGAAGATGTTAATGGCGCTATTATTATGCAAGCTCAACCTGACACGGTTTGTGAAACCTGTCTTGATAGTGAAACAAGTAGTACTGATGAGATTGCTCAGTATGGCTTCTCACCAGCCAAACGTATTATGACACCTCAAAACACCTACATTATGAATAGTTTATTACGCGATGTAGTGCGATATGGTACTGGCCGAAAAGCAATGAGTCTTGAGCGCAATGATCTTGCTGGTAAAACAGGCACGACGAATGATCAAGTTGATGCTTGGTTTAATGGATTTCAGCCAGAGCTGGTTGCAATTAGCTGGGTAGGTTTTGATACACCACGCACATTGGGCCGCTATGAAACCGGTGGAAGAGCGGCACTACCTATGTGGATTGACTTTATGAGAGTAGCACTTAAAGACATTCCTCAAGAACCGCTCAAACAACCTGTTGACATGGCAACAGTCCGAATCGATCCTAAAACAGGCCTATTAGCACGGCCAGAAACTGTAAATGCAATTTATGAAAGTTTCCGTCAACAATATGTGCCAACTCAACTCACACCTGTCTTAACGGGTCACCGAACTGATGAGTTTGATTCAAATCCTGACACAATTATCGATCCATTCTAAATAATACTAGAAGGTTATTGAATACGTTTAGCTCTTTGGCCCAATATTAGTTCGCCATTAGGGTACTGACCATTTAATAGTCTAAGCTGCATTTCAGGACTATTAGTGATATGGGAGCTTGCTGCCCAACCGGTATAACTATCCTGCCTTCCTACTGTTACAATTTCAATTCGCTTGGCTTTCGCTAACTTTACTTCATCATCTCGTAAATGATGAAGACTAGTCGCTGTCTCTAAAAATTCTTTATCAAACCACTCAAACTCATTGCTATCTTTAACACCAGCAAAAAATATAAATGCCTGCTTATTCAAAAAAATTACAGCGATTCTAGCGAGCCTGCCATTATCTTCAAATATACCTGTGTGGCCTTTCAAACTATTGCTATTTAGATTTCTCCCAGCTCTTAATGTACTCACTTTTAAACGCTGTTCAATAAATTCCTGCGGTGATAATTTGCGATCAATATCCATCACACCTATTTCAATAAATGCTTTGCCACCGAAAGCTACAGCTTGCAAACTAGTTGGCTGATTACTTATATGCCAACCTCTAGGAAAAGTAAGCGCAAATCGCATCGGCAAATGATAGAAGTGTCGGTCAAAGCGGATACCTTGTTCTTCACTATCCCCAAACGTCATACCATTAATTTGGTTTAGATATTCTGCTCGATTTGTTTTCCCGTTATGTGTACCAACGTATTTATCTGCTTTGGCCACCACTTGTTGTAGACGGGTATCATTATCAGGGTGGCTAGCAAACAAACCGTGATAACCTTGACTCTCACGCCCCTGTTTCTTGGCCTGTGCTGCAGCAAATATCTCCTGATCCTTCAATACCCTAATAACATCCATCATTGCTTCGGGGGCATATCCCGCCCGAGCAAGATACTCCGCCCCCAGCCTATCTGATTCCAACTCGTGTTCACGACCATAACCACTGAGCAATGCACCACCAAAAATATTAAATAAATCTTGTGATGGTGCTCCAGCTAGTTCAGGAAACAAAATAGCACCAACTGTATATCCAATACTAGCTGCCTGAGCTGCACTTTGCTGACGAATACCATGGCGGGCGGTGACATGGCCGATTTCATGGCCTAAAACTGCTGCTAGCTGGGCTTCAGAATTCAAATAGGACATCAATCCACGAGTGATATAAATATATCCTCCTGGTAATGCAAAGGCATTAATAACTGGCGAATCTAATACCGTAAAACGATAGACCAGATTCTCACGATGGCTGACGACTGCCAAATGATTACCTACAGTCTGGACATAAGCTTGCAAAGCCTCATCGTCATAACGACCATACTGGGAAATTATTTTGGGGTGGTTAGTGCGACCTTGTTCAATTTCACTATCTTCGCTAAGCATAACAAAGTCATGATCGCCCGTAACTGGGTTTTGAGCACAACCTGCTAGGCTTAAAAACAATAAAGCCCCTGCTAACAAGCAGAGGCTTTGTAATTGTTTGCGACGCGTACTAGCTAGTACAAGCATGGCATTTTCATCACTACCAGACACATATAGTCTGGTTTTGATTATTTTCCGTATTTTTGACGGAATTTATCGACTCGACCAGCTGTATCCAACATTTTCTGTTTACCTGTGTAAAACGGATGACACTCTGAACATACATCTAAAGTCAGGGCGCTGCTGCGTGTAGAGCGTGTTTTAAATGTATTACCACAACTACAGGTAACATCGATCTCGTTATATTCTGGATGGATATCCGCTTTCATATCTATACTCATCAATTAATGTTTGGCTAAATCACAGTCCTAATCCAAAATCAGGACACTTAGAACCGGGCAATTTTACTGATCAAAGCCTATGACAGCAAGTTTTTATTTAAAGTTCTACAATACATCTACTTCTGTGCCACTAGTATCGCCTGATTACGTAATCCAACATCATGCCTACCTAATAAGGCATCCTCCCTATAAACGCGCACTTTCATTTGTGGAAATAACTGTAATAACTCATTATCTGATAATAGATAGTCAGGATTAGTTGGCCCCTGTTGACTTACTTTTTGCTGACAATATGTCTGATAAAACAATAATCCACCTGGTTTTATTGCAGCAAAGAGTGCGGGACATAACTCACGCTCAAGAAAAAAACTGACCACTAAAACATCAACACTATTAATAGTTGGTAGATACTTAGTCACATCTCGAACTTGCGCACTGACTTTCAAACCTTTTAAGTTAGCCGCCTCCTGTAATTGCTCAATCGCAACCGGTGAGATATCCCATGCTTGTACATCAAGCCCTGCCTCAGCTAACAATAGGGCATTTCCTCCTTGGCCACATGCCAAATCTAATGCAATACCATTTTCTGGCAATAAATAACTATTTTGTTGCAAAACTAATGATGGCGTCGGCTCACCCTCACGCTGAAGATAGATCCCATCCCATTTAACTTGAATATTCTTCATATATTTTTAGTAACTACTCAGCGCTTCCAAAATGCCGGCGTTAACACCACAAGTAAGGTGAAGATCTCTAGTCGACCCAATAACATGGCTACACATAACACCCATTTTGATGCGGAATTGATCTCACCATAGTTAGCTCCGACTCCACCTAAACCTGGTCCTAAATTATTCAAGCATGCTGTGACAGCTGAAAATGACGTCACAATATCAAGACCACTTGCCATCAAAAGCAGATACATAATGCTGAAACAAAATACATACAGAGCAAAAAAGCCCCATACCGCACCAACCACTTTTGATGGTAGTGCTTTATTATTAACCTTAATTGCAAATATGGCGTTAGGATGAATCAATCGTAATACTTCACGATAACCCTGCTTAAATAACAACATCACTCTGATGACTTTCATGCCACCACCGGTAGAGCCAGCACACCCCCCGATATAACTTGTCATCAATAATAGAATTGGTAAGAAGCCAGGCCACAAATAGTAGTCTGTAGTAGTAAAACCTGCTGTTGTTCCTATCGATACTGTTTGAAAAATTCCTTGATGAATAGCTGTCCAGGGACTGTCAAAAGTATGCATAAAATAAAGATAGGTTGAAGTGACAACTGATATCACTGCCAGAATTCCGAGATAGGTACGCACTTCCGAATCAGCCCAGTAATGACGAATCGAACGGTGGCGCCAAGCCAAGAAATGCAGTGCAAAGTTCATGCCTGCAATCAGCATAAACACTACGGTTATCATCTCTATTGTGGCACTATCAAAGAATCCGATACTGGCATCATGAGTCGAAAACCCACCAATTGCTACTGTCGAAAAACTATGGCCTATCGCATCAAACCACGTCATTCCGGCCCAATGGAAAGATACTGCACAACAAACCGTTAATGTTAAATAAATATACCAAAGTGCTTTGGCTGTTTCAGTGATTCTAGGCGTAAGTTTAGAGTCCTTCATCGGACCCGGTGTTTCGGCACGATAAAGCTGCATCCCCCCGATACCTAATAATGGCAATATCGCAACAGCTAATACCACAATCCCCATACCACCTAACCATTGCAAAAATTGGCGATAAAACAATACCGCTTTTGGCAAGTCATCTAACCCGGTCAGTACGGTCGCCCCAGTAGTCGTTAAGCCAGACATCGATTCAAACACAGCGTCGGTAAAAGACATCTCTGGTACTTGTGTCAGGAAAAAAGGTACTGCCCCAGATAGTCCTAAGGTAATCCAGAACATCACCACCACTAAAAATCCATCACGGATTTTTAATTCTTTACGATGCTTTCGTGCCGGAAACCAAAAGACTAATCCTGCAACAAATAACAACACAAAGGCGTATACAAACGCTTGGGTTGATCCATCCTGATAAAATAATGAAACCATGATCGGCGGTAGCAAGGTAAAACTAAACAGGCCCAATAAAATGCCTAATATGCGCTGTATAGTTAAAAACTGCATTAATCCGCCTGCTTAGTTAAGGAATTTATAATCAAGTCATGCATTCCTTCAATCAATCCGCCGATAATACGCCCACATCATCAGCATGAATAGTGATAATAATAATAGCGGCCATTGTCCCCATCTAACATAGGGCGTAGCACCTTGTCGTGGTTGAATATCGCCAGTCAAAACTGCTTGCTCAAACTGTGCTGTTTTAGCTTCCAAATCACCCTGATACCCAATCAATGCTGAAATACCATTGGTTGTCACCCTTAATACCGGACGCCCTGTTTCCAGCGCCCTGTTTTGTGAGATCTGCAAATGCTGGTGAGGTGCAAAAGAATCGCCATACCATGCATTATTAGTTGCATTAACCAATAGCGTTGCTTCAGGTACCCCAACAAGCACTTCAGTTGAGAAAGCATCTTCATAACAAACTGAGATGGCAACTTTCTGTCCTGCTACTTGTAATAATTCCTGCGACTGTGACCCAGGCCGGAAAGCTGACATCGGCAAATCAAAAAACTCAATCAAACCACGAAGCCACTCCAAGGGCATATAGTCACCAAAAGGCACTAAATGTTTTTTATGATAGAACCCTTCTGTAGAGCCCAAACTCATCATGCTGTTGAAATAGTGTCTGGAAGATCGCTCCATAACCGGCAGCCCCAGCAAAATATCTGTCTTATTTTTACGTGCCAGCTCCGCTAGGGGATCAAGATAAAATTCTCTCGCTTGATGATGAAATACTGGTACTGCATTCTCTGGCCACACAATTAAATCACTATCCCAATGCAGCTCTGTGCGGGTTTGATAAAGTGCCAAAGTTTTCATTAATTGTTCTTTATTCCATTTAATCTCTTGTGGAATATTTCCTTGAATCAGGCTAACTTTAATCTCATTACCTGAAACGTCTGTCCATGACACTGATTTAAGAGATTGACCTCCAATCCAGATAACCACCATTAATAATACTGGCCACCATCGTTTTGACTGCAAACTTGTTGCCAATAGTCCTGCTGAAAATGCCACCAATAGCGAAACACCCAATGCACCAATAATAGGTGTATAACCACTCAAAGCCCCATCAATCTGGCCAACGCCAACATCTAGCCACGGAAACCCTGTTAAAAACCAACCTTTAAACCATTCAAATAACACCCAAGATACTGGTATTAACAGCACAAAATCAAAATCAGAAAATTTATCCGAGAGTTTTTTTAAACCCCAGCCTAAAACAGCTAAATATAATGCTAGAAAAGCAACAAATAATCCTGTTAATAAAGCTGCCAATAAAATACTGGCATTACCAAAATCATGAATAGCAACATAAATCCATGACACGCCTACACCATACATTCCTAAACCATATAGAAAACCACGTATGGCGGCTTGTTTTGCCGAAACAGCCTGCCATGATAAAAATAATAAGGTCAGACTGAGTACTGCAACGGGATAAAAATGGAATGGCGAAAACGATAAGGGCAACAGTGCACCCGCCAGTAAGGCAATAAAATGACCTTGCCAGCCCTGTTTAGTAAAAATCGACATTATTCTGGGTCGGAATCCTGCTCTACTTCTTGCAACATCTGCATTTCAAGCAAGTGAATGCGTCGATTGTCTGCACGAATCACGGTAAATTGGAAACGTCCAATCGTTATCTTTTCATCCCGTTCCGGCAAATGACCAAACTGATTCACCACCAAACCACCAACGGTATCAAAGTCTTCATCATTCCAATTCGCATCAAAATGTTCATTGAAATCTTCAACTGGGGTTAAAGCTTTAATCGTAAACATGCTGCCATTACGCTGCAGAATAGGCGCATCATCGTCGATATCATGTTCATCTTCAATTTCACCCACGATCTGCTCAAGTACATTTTCTATGGTTACCATACCAGCAACACCACCATATTCATCCACCACAATCGCCATATGATTGCGACGTGCACGAAACTCACGTAGCAATACATTCAATCGTTTGCTTTCTGGAATAAACACTGCGGGACGCATAATTTCACGTAAATCAAATTTAAACTTGCCTGCATTAACCACAGCAGACAACAAATCCTTTGCCAACAAGATACCAATCACATCATCACGATCATCATCGATAACTGGAAAACGTGAATGTGCTGTTTCGGTAATCAATTTCAGTGTCTCTTCTGCTGATGCATCACGTGATACCATCACCACCTGCGATCGTGGAATCATAATATCGCGTGCCTGCATTTGCGACACACTCAATGCACCCTCGACAATTGATAATGCCTCAGCATCAAGAATATGCCGCTGAGATGCGGAGCGGAGCAAATCAATTAACTGTTCTTGGTCTTTAGGCTCAAGAAACAGTTTACTCAGGCGTTTGACCCAAGAATAACGCATTGCCTGGCTCGGTCGACCATTACTCACTTACCTTCTCCTTGTTCAGATATTCCATAGGGATCATCTATCTTCAACGATTGTAATATTGTCACCTCTAAAGCCTCCATTTGTTCGGCTTCTTGTGTTTCAATATGATCATAACCTAATAGGTGCAAACAACCATGTACAACCATATGAGCCCAATGGTCGCTTACAGCTTTTTCTTGCTGCTTTGCTTCTGTTTCTACTATCGGCACACAAATGATTAAGTCGCCCAGCAACCTCGGCTCTATTGGAACAGGTGAGTCAAATGGGAATGACAGTACATTGGTAGGCCCCATTTTGCCACGATAGTTTGAATTGAGATCAGCACTTTCCTGATCACCAACCAGACGAACACTAAGCTCACAATCTTCCGTAACTTCAGCAAGTGCCGCCTCAGCCCAATGCTGTATCTGTTCTACATCTGGCACCTCATCATCAAAGGCTATTTGTAGATCAACTGTGACGGCCATAAGTTAAGATTTCTCAGCCTTTTCATAAGCAAGAATTACTTTTTGAACTAAGGAATGTCGCACCACATCTTTAGCCTGAAAGAAAGTAAAACCAATACCATCAACACCCTTCAGCACCTCAATCGCATGACGTAAACCTGATTTTTGGGCACTTGGTAAATCAATCTGAGTAATATCACCGGTGATGACTGCAGTGGAGTTGTAGCCCAATCGAGTCAAAAACATCTTCATCTGTTCACTGGTAGTATTTTGTGCCTCATCCAAAATAATGAATGATTCATTCAATGTCCTGCCTCGCATATACGCTAATGGCGCAACCTCAATCACATTACGTTCGATCAATTTGGCTACTCGTTCAAAGCCAAGCATTTCATACAATGCATCATATAAAGGTCGTAAGTAAGGATCCACTTTTTGAGTCAAATCACCAGGCAAGAATCCTAGTTTCTCACCAGCCTCTACAGCAGGACGAACCAATACTATGCGGCGCGCAAAATCCCGTTCTAATGCTTCGACAGCACATGCTACTGCCAAATAGGTTTTCCCTGTTCCCGCTGGGCCAACACCAAAACTAATATCGTGTGTCATTACCTGTTTCAGATAAGCCTGTTGATTGTCACCACGTGCTTTTACTAAACCACGCTTGGTTTTAATCATAATTTCTTGTTGCTCAGGTGGTGTGATCGTGTCAGTACCGCCTAGCTGCCTTATTGCTAAATGTACTTGTTCAGGCACCAAAACTGTCTGTGAAGTTTCAGCATATAATTTATGAATCACATCCTGAACATCCGCCAATAATTCAGGTTTACCAATGATCTGAAATTTAGATCCACGATTATTAATTTCTACCCCGAAACCTCGTTCCATCATCCGTAAATGTTCATCAAGATTGCCACAAAGGTTTGCTAATCGTGGATTATCGGATGGACTAAGTTTAAAACTGATGCTGTCCACAGAAGAAGATGTTGTCACAAATGCATTCCTATAAGAAGTTTAACTGATGATAGTATCAGCAAGTAATTCGCCACGTAATGAATTGCTATACGCTTCAGTAATATTCACATCAACGAATTTACCCATCAATGCGTGTTCACCTACAAAAACAACTGACCGATTATTCTCTGTTCGACCTACCATTTCAGTATCATCACGCTGACCCACGCGCTCAACCAAAATACGTTGGGTAGAACCTAGCATAGCCTGACTGTGAGATCGCTCTAATTCAAGCAAACGATCTTGAACTGTTTTTAATCGTTGCTTCTTAACGTCATCAGGTACTGAATCAATAAATGCTGCGGCTGGAGTACCGGGTCTTGCGCTATAAATGAAGCTAAACGAATGGTCGAACTTGATGTCATTGATCAAATCCATCGTGGCCTGAAAATCAGCATCGCTTTCATCGGGGAAGCCAATAATAAAGTCACTCGACATACTGATATCTGGTCGAACTTCACGCAGTTGGCAAATTTTATCTTTATATTCCAATACCATATGGCCGCGTTTCATCATTGCTAAAATGCGATCTGAACCTGACTGAACTGGCAAATGAAGATGATTAACAAGCTCCGGAACTTCAGAAAATGCCTCAATTAGGCTATCAGAAAACTCTACCGGATGAGATGTAGTAAATCGAATACGGTCAATGCCATCAATTGCTGCCACATAATGGATCAATAACGCCAAATCAGCATGTTCTTCGCCATCAAGTTCACCTTGATAAGCATTTACATTCTGACCTAATAAATTTACTTCACGCACACCTTGTACAGCAAGACCACGGATCTCAGTCAAAATACTGTCAACCGGGCGACTGACTTCTTCACCACGAGTAAAAGGCACCACACAGAAGGTACAATATTTACTACAGCCTTCCATAATCGACACAAAAGCAGTTGGGCCTTCTGCCTTAGGCTCTGGCAAATTATCAAACTTCTCGATCTCAGGGAATGAAATATCAATGCGTGGTTGATGGCTTTTTTTAACCTCATCCAACATTGTGGGCAACCGATGCAATGTCTGTGGGCCAAAAATCAAATCAACATAAGGTGCACGGCGACGGATCGCATCACCTTCTTGGCTGGCAACACAGCCACCAACACCAATAACCAAGTCTGGTTTATCATCTTTCCAGCGCTTCCAACGCCCAAGCTGATGGAACACTTTTTCTTGTGCTTTTTCACGAATTGAACAGGTGTTAAGCAATAACACGTCTGCATCTTCAGCCACATCCGTTATTTCTAACTGATGTGATTGTGCAAGAACATCTGCCATTTTCGATGAATCATACTCATTCATCTGACACCCAAAGGTTCTAATATATAGTTTACCGGCCATCTACTTTAATCATAAAAAAGGTCAGATAGGATACTATTTTTGAGGCTTTAATTCAAAACAAGTTCTTGTTTTTGCTAAAAACAGTATGCTAAATTAGTTTCTACTTACATCATCGAATGGAATCGACTCATGGCGATCAAGGACTGGCCTGCAGATGCAAGACCAAGAGAAAAACTACTGCAACAAGGTGCCCAGGTATTATCTGATGCTGAACTGTTAGCAATCTTTCTACGAACAGGTGTAACAGGCTTGTCTGCTGTTAAATTAGCTCAACAACTTTTGACCCATTTTGGCAGCCTACGGGCATTACTTGAAGCCGACCAAAAACAATTCTGTCAGCAACATGGTTTGGGTCCTGCTAAATACGCTCAGCTACAAGCTATTTTAGAAATGAGCCTGCGTCATAGTGAATCCACCCTAACACGTGGCGATGCGCTCACTGATGCCAAAACAACCCGACAATATTTACAACAGCGTCTACGTCACTATCCCTACGAAGTCTTTGCGTGTCTTTTTCTCGACAATAAACATCGCATGATCGCTTTTGAAGAGCTATTTCGAGGCACAATTGATGGTGCCAGTGTTTATCCTCGCGAAGTCGTCAAACAGGCACTAGCGCATAATGCGGCAGCCGTTATCTTTGCCCATAACCACCCATCAGGTATTGCCGAGCCCAGTCAAGCAGATCAGCATATTACTCAACGACTTAAATCAGCACTTGAGCTTGTTGATATCCGCGTATTGGATCACATCGTAGTTGGAGATGGTGAAACTATATCTTTAGCCGAGCAAGGGTTATTAGCCTGAATTAGAAAATGTTTCCGACCAACACCAGAACGGAGCTTATACCTTGAACTGAGCAGCCAATTCCTTCAACCGAGAAGCTTGTTGTTCTAACTCTTGAGATGCCTGTGATGCTTGACTGGAACCTTCTGTAGTTTGCTCAGTAAGCTGGCTAATCCGAATCACGCTTTGATTCACTTCCTCGGCTACTGAACATTGTTCTCTCGCTGCCGTTGCTATCAAAGCATTCATATCATCAATATCCGCTACTTTGGTTGCGATATCATTTAGCGCCTTGCCAGCCGCTGTTGCTTTTTCAACACCACTATTAGCATTGTCACACCCTTTAGTCATCACAGCCACAGCTTCTTTCGACCGTGCTTGTAATTGTTCAATAATTGTTTTGATTTCTTCTGTCGCAACTTGGGTTCGACTTGCCAAGGTTCTGACTTCATCAGCAACTACAGCAAACCCTCGCCCTTGTTCACCTGCTCGTGCCGCCTCAATTGCAGCATTTAAAGCTAACAAATTTGTTTGCTCAGCAATGCCTTGAATAACAGCTAAAACTGAACCGATACTTTCACTATCATCTTCTAGGCTATGAATAACTGTTGAAGCATCAGAAAGACTACCGGCCAACTCTTGAATCGTATCAACTGCTTCATTAACAATTTTGGCTCCATTTTGGGCTTCTTCATCTGCCACTTTTGTTGCTTCAGCACCTAATTGAGCATTTCGTGATACTTCTTCTGCTGAAGCAGATAACTCTGTAATTGCTGTCGCAACTTGATCCGTTTCTACTCGTTGGGTCCGCATATTGTGACTGGATTCATTGACCAAAGTACTAACTGTGTGTGTTGAGACTGAAATACTATTAGTCGCTTCACTAAACTCTTTCAATGTAGCAGCAAATTTTTCCAACATGGTATTAGTGCCTTTTGCCAAAGCTTGTCCTACTTTAGTCTTGCCTGGTGGTTGAAGAAGCTGGGTAAGATCGACATCACCCCGCTCAATATCTTTAGCAATGAACGTTAATGAACCCACAATATAATTAAGCGGCTCAAGCATCAATTGAACCAATTTTCTACCAACAAGCGCTGTCAAGGCAATGACAGCGGCAATCCCCACACATAAGCCGATTATAGTTGAGCCTGTTAATGTAGCTTGGTCAGAATTTATAAAAATCCAACTGACCACTAAGGCCATCAATACTGCCGGTGTTATAGCCAATAATAACGTCACTAGCATTAACTGTTTTTTCATCTTCTAGGCCTTCATTAATTTTTTTAGTAATAGACTTACTTGCAACATAAGGTAACGGTACTAAAAGTATTTTCTTTAGAAAAGAATGTGCTTTATTCTGAATCTAAAATAACCCTACAAAACATATCTACAATTAATCCACATCAAATGGTTTCTCAGCAAAGACTTTTTTACCGGTAAGCATTGCAGACACTAATCCATTTCGCTCCCGTAACTCTGTCACCACTACGCCAATTAAATGCAATACAATTGATACCAATAAAATATAAAACACATAGTAATGAGTAGTAATAAAGGGTTTCCTAAAATCTCGCATCTCTTTATAAGCCACTTCATCAATCCCTTCTTTTGAATAGGGTTTCACGCTCTCTACCGTAAACTGATCGGTCGCTACCCATTCTTTTATTGTGTTTCCAAAAGGTGGCATATAAACATCCGTACCCGCCAGCACCAAACCAGTTAAAGCCTGAATACTAAGCAATAACAACAACAATGCAACCATCAAGCGTGCAATTGGATTATGGCCTAGGAAGCCAACTTTCCTACCCAATTTTGCTCCCTCAATAAAAGCTCTGAGCTGAGCACGATATTCTGCTCCTACTGGTAACATCGCAGACCAGCGCGCATAGCGGCTACCAATAAAACCCCATACGACGCGCCACGCCAAATTCACTGCAAAGACATAGCCTATGTAGACATGCATTGTTTTTAATAAAATCTTACCGTCAGTGGTTACACCCAAGGCTTTAGCATTTAAAATTACCGTGCCTACCGCAATCAGTCCCAATACACACAAAACATTTACCCAGTGAAAAATACGTACTGTCTTGTCCCAAACAGGATATACCGTTAATTGTTCTTGTTTTTTTAACCTCATCTGTGTCTCCTAGTAACTTGATACTGCTATAAAACACTTTTTTCCTTAGCTAAACCTTAAGGTTCTGATGGCAATGATGATAATTAAACTGCAAAGGGGTAGCGAATGGGCTCATGAAACTGATAACCAGTAACTTCAAAATCATCAAGCGTGACCCACGTTTCTAAATCTTCTAATGTTTTTATCTCAGGATTAATATGTAACTCTGGTGGATCAAAAGGAATACGCTTAAGTTGTACATCACGCATTAACTCCAGTTGATCTTCATAAATGTGAGCATTTACTATTTTATGGTAAGCCATACCAGGGTTATTACCCGTAATTTGAGCGATAATTTTTAATAGGAAAAATACTTGGATTTGATTAAAATTCAGACCCAATGGTACATCACATGAACGCTGATATGATGTTAAATAAAGCGTATCACCCAATAGTGAAAAGGTGTGAGTATGCATACAGGGCCTTAGGCAACCCATATGAAACTCACCGGGGTTATAAAAGGTAATAATTTCACCTCGGTCATCCACGCCATTCGACAAGTTATCTACCAATTTCCGAAGCTGGTCCAAAGGGCTGCCATCAGGCTTTAACCAACTACGACCTTGAACACCATAAACTCGACCCATATCGTCTTCACCCTTACGATAAGGATTATTAAGCCATTGTTCGTTTTCATTCGAATTGGCATCCCAGGTTTTTGTTCCTAAAGCACGAAAATCAGCAGCGTTATCATAGCCCCGGATGTAGCCTAGTATCTCGGCTATCGCAGACCTCCAATAACTTTTTCGAGTGGTTATAAGAGGAAATCGATTGTTGAAAATATCATATTCAAGATCTGCATTAATAACGGTTAAACACCGTTTACCTGTACGCTTATTTTCTATCCATGTGCCCTGTTCAATGATTCTCTGACACAAATCCAAATACTGTTTCATGCACGCCCCTGCAAATTTAAATCTTAATTAACTACCACTTTAATATAAGCCAGGTCTCATGGCGACAAGGAATACTTCTGCATTCTGTAGAGCAAGGTATCACGACTGATGCCTAACAAGCGGGCAGCACGTGAACGATTCCCTGCCGCCATTTCCAAGGCTTGCTCAATTAAGTCTAATTCTACTTGTGCTAACTTAATTCCTGTTGGTGGCAAAGAAAACACATGATTACTAGCCGCTACTTCCGGCATCATCTCAGGTGGTAAATCTTCGGGTTGAATCATCTTACCTGGATTCAGCAATGCCATTCGCTGGCAAAAGTTAGCTAACTCTCGTACATTTCCTGGCCATTTATAAGTTCGCAAACAATGCTCCGCATCCTTCGAATAGCGGACAACTGCATTCTTTTCAGCTAATTCTCGTCCAAAATATCGTAGTAATAAGGCAACATCCTCGCTGCGCTCTCTTAACGCAGGCATTGTGATCGGTACGACTTGCAAACGGTAAAATAAATCTGCCCTAAAATGCCCTTTGGTCACCTCTTGCTGCAAGTTGGCACTACTAGCTGCCAAAATACGGACATTTGCCAGCTGTAACTTATGACTACCTTGTAACTGGCATTCTCCTGCCTCCAAAAATCGCAGTACCTTAGCTTGCACTGATAATGGCAAAGCATCCACTTCATCTAGAAAAACAGTGCCTCCATCAGCTGCCAATAATCGACCATGATGCTCTATCTCACCCTCCATGTTACACCGACCAAACAAGTCAATCTCAATACCTTCAGTCTGTAAAGCAGCACAATTAACCGTTATTAAAGGTTTGTCATGACGACGACTTTCCGAATGCAATGCATGTGCAAGCAGTTCTTTGCCCGTGCCTGTCTCACCATAAATCAAGACACTGGCATCACTAGCAGCGATCATCGGGATTGTTCGGAGTATGTGGGTTATTTCTGGGGATTGCCCTAATATCTGCTTCATATCTCTATCTGCCCTGCATTGTATGATTTACATGTTCACTGTGTTGAACGTGATTACTATGATCGCTATTATGGTCCATAGGCCACAATGCCGTAGCTAATGCCATTGCGATAATCAATACACCAGCAATTTGTCTTAAATGTTTTGCCCTTGCCATAGAAGCCAAAAGCCCTGTGAACATGCCTGCCCCCATGACTGCCGGCAAAGTACCAGCCCCAAATGCCAGCATAACCAGTGAGGCTTTAACCGGTTCGCCCACCGTTGCTGCAACCGCTAGCGCAGCATAGACCAAGCCACACGGTAACCAGCCCCAGACCATGCCTAATAAAAATGCTTGAGATCGTTTTCGAACGGGCAATAATTTCTGGCCAACAGGTTGTAACCATTTCCAAATTGGAGCACCTAACCGTTCCATATGTGCAAATTTTGGGAACCAACCGGCCAAATAAAGTCCCATAGCAATCATCACAATGACTGAAAAATATCGCAGTACTAAATGACCATTAAATGCTGTCAATGGAGCGCTCAGTAGACCAACGATCACTCCGGCAATACCATAGCTTAATAATCGTCCCAAATTATAATTAAACACATATGGCAGCATCTTACGCTGACTTTCGCGCACTTCAGCCGGCAGGCTTAGTGTTAATGCACCAATCACCGACCCACACATGGCAATACAGTGAACTGTACTGAACAGCCCCAGTAAAAAAGCCGTGATATATGAACTTGTTATCGCTTCCATCATTTAAAATCCGAGTCACCTTTCACTAAATATTGGCACATTAACATGCCATAAAAAAGCAAATTTAGGTCATTTCACACACTTTATCCTCATAAAACACATTTTTATTGAATATGAACTGCTTAAAATTTACTGGTCATTTTTGGAGCGATATTATGCACATCACTAAATTGTTGCCTCTGCCACTATTAATGTTAGGGCTCAACACACCTTTATATGCAGAGCATATTAGTTTGCCTACTATTTCAGTTGAAGGTAGTGCTGGCGAGGAAACCCCTTATGCATTACTTTTACCTGCTATCACCTCACCTGACACTGGAGAGTTATTAAAACGTCTGCCTGGTGCAAATATCAACCGCAACGGACCTCTTACCAGTATTGCCCAGTATCGTGGTTTATTTGGCGATCGAGTTAATGTCTTAATTGATGGCATGCGAATCAATCCTGCTGGTCCAAATACTATGGATAGTCCATTAAGTTATATTCCTGCATCACGATTGGAGGAAATCTCACTTTACCGTGGTATTGCTCCTGTCAGTACTGGTATGGAAACAATAGGCGGAACTATTGTTGCAAACTCTAAAAAGCCAGCCTTTGGTGACGGTGATGAAATGGAATTTCATGGTAACGCTAATGCTGGCTATAATGAAAATGGAAATAGCTATCAATCATCAGTCCTAGCAGGAATCACTAATAAAAACCATAAATTCCATATTACAGGCAGCATCGAAAGTGGTGATGACCTTGAGTTTCCTGATGGTGAGATTCTTCCAAGTGAACATGAACGTGACACTTTTGGTGCCGGCTATGCTTTCCAGAATGGTCAACAATCTGTTTCCCTGCAAGCTGAACACCATGATACTGGTGAAACAGGCACGCCAGCACTCCCTATGGATATCATCTATGCTAGAGGTGAGAACTATTCTGGACAATTTAAAAACAAATTCACTAATGGTGGAGAATTAAGTGCAAATCTAAGCTACCAAGATGCTGATCATCGAATGGCAAATTATGTTTTGCGAACACCTCCATCTCCAATGATGCGCCGACATGCAATAACTGACGTTGAAACTCTTGGCATAGGGATGGCATATAACTTCTCAAGTTGGACGGTAGGATTTGATACCGATCAAAGTGAGCATAATGCGGATATATTTAGTCCTGACAATACTATGTTCTACGTTGATAACTACAACGATATTGAACGAGATCGTTATGGTATTTTTGGAGAAAAAATATTTACTGTTAACGACTGGAAGATTGAAACAGGTGTACGCTACTCACGTATTGAAATGGATGCAGGTACCGTCGACAGTAGCATGTCAATGATGCCAAATATGATGGGAGCCAATGTTAGGACCCTCCGTAATAACTTTAATAATGCAGATCGTGAACAAAATGAAAACTTATTTGATATTGTCTTAAATGGTTCTTTCCCACTTTCATCTCAACTTGATATTATCACTGGTTTAGCGAGAAAAGAACGTGCTCCTAGCTATCAAGAACGTTATCTATGGCTACCATTAGAGTCAACCGGAGGCTTAGCTGATGGCAATAACTATATCGGTGACGTCTCACTTGATCCAGAAACTGCATATCAAGCTGAGTTAGGATTGGATTGGCATACTCCAAAAGCAGCCTTCTCACCCCGAGTGTTCTATCATCATATCGATGATTATATTCAAGGAACGCCAAGCACAAATGCTGCTGCCAATATGCTGAGCGCAATGATGGGTAACCCAGATCCATTACAATTCACTAATGTTGATGCCAAATTGTACGGTATTGATGCAAACTGGTTAGTCGCTTTAACTAATCAATGGCAATTGGATGGGACCGTCAGTTATGTTCGAGGAGAACGTCGTGATACCAGCGATAATCTCTACCGCATCGCCCCTCTTACTGCCCGAACAATGTTAAGTTATATCAAGACCGAGTGGTCTGTTGGTGTTGAAGCTGTCACGGTAGCATCCCAAGATGATGTGTCATCAGAGAATAGCGAATCTAAAACCAGTGGTTATGCTTTCTTTAACCTGTTAGGGAGTTATCAGGCAACACAAGGTCTTACTCTCTCTGCAGGCGTAAATAACGTGTTTGATCGTGAATACCAAGATCATTTAGGCGGTTACAATCGCATAAAAGATAATCCTGATATTGCACAAGGTGAACGCTTGCCTGGCTTGGGTCGTAGTGCTTACGTTAGTGCTAATTTTAACTGGTAACTATTATGGTCATTCCCTCGGTCAAATAGCTGAGGGAATGATCTCTAATCTTTGAATAATTGATTTATCGCTTCTCGATCAGCTTGCAACTTAAACTCTGCCTGTCTGGCTTCATTAGCATCAGTCATATAACGAAATATAATTACATTACCCTTCTGAACCTGCTGACCTAGCGATGCAATCGCTATCGGTGTCCGAATAGGAAAATCAACAACTTCTGGCCGACGATCAGACTTCATATGTTGATAAGTCTCTTTATCCCATCCAGTCAATTTAAGAATATCAGGCTTTGTTGTTGCAACTCGACTAAACTGCCATTCTTCTGTCGCTACTTCGGCTTGGAATGTATAGTCCACTTTCTGCTCAGCCCTTGCTGGGCTACCGCATAATTTTTGATGGTCCAATTTGATTGGTTGATGCTGATCGACCTGTAATACGATAAGTTCCGAACCAGAAAAGCTATCAGAAACTTGATCGGTGATCATAAAACTACCCCATAACTCACCATTATTCAGACGGTGAATCATTAAAGTATCACCAGTTTTGCTCGACAAAATAACTGACTCACTTGCCTGTATTGATAAAGCTATAGCAAGCATTATCAGACCAATTGTTTTCAATAACTTCATATACTGTCTCCTAAATTATCAGACAGACATTATCCATATTGGTTCATTAGGCTTTGCTAATTATCTTTAATTTTCAGTTTAACCTCAATGGCTTTCAAGCAATCAGCCTCTTGAAGCAGGTCTGCTTCGGTCAATGGATGTTTTTTCAACCAATCTTGTGGCAGTTTCAATCGTAAACCCTTTTTAGTCACCTTAAGTTTTACAAAAGTATCTGTTTGCTCAGTTCGACCCCGATTGAATACCATTGCTAAACGCAATATGACCGCTAATCGTGTTGTTGATTGCTGTAATTCCTCAGGTAATTCTTTAATGTCTTGTTTTGATACTTTTCTGCGATGACGCTGAACCATAAAAGCTAAAGCATGTTGTTCTTCTCTTGAAAATCCGGGGAAATCAGAATGCGCCACCAAGTAACCTGAATGCTTGTGATAATGCTCATGAGAAATCGCTAATCCCACTTCATGCAGCTTAGCTGCCCACTGTAAGCGATTCAAATAGTCGTCATCATTAATTTGCCAATCTGCTGAGATTTGTTCAAATAACTGTGTTGCCATATCCATAACACGTTTAGCGTGGACATCATCAACTTCATAACGTCTTGCCATAGCTGAAACCGTTCGATCACGTTCATCATCATGTTGTATTCGGCCTAATAGATCATATAATAAACCTTCTCGTAATGCGCCATCCGACACCGTCATCCGCTCAATTTTCAAACGATCAAATGATGCTTTTAATACTGCAACACCACCAGGCAGTACTGATGCACGCTCTTCAGACAAGCCATCTAGTTTAAAGCCATCAACATCACCTGCAGTAATCATGGCATCAATTAATTTATCTAATGACTTAGGTGTTATAACTCCATCATCAGCCCAATCATTTTCTTTCACGATATTGGCAACGGTACGAATGGTGCCTGATGCACCAATGGCCTCAGACCAGCCCATATTGCGATAAGGTCGTTGGATTGACCGTAATCTCGTACCCGCAGCAATCAAGGCTGATTTCATTCTGGTACGCGTTATCTTGCCATCACCAAAGAATCGCTGGGAAAAGCTTACGCAACCCATTTCGAGGCTTTCACGCATCAAACCAGTAAAACCTTCACCAATAATAAATTCGGTACTACCACCACCAATATCCATAACCAGACGGTTTGAATTGTCAAAAGCTAGTGCATGAGCAACACCAAGATATATAAGACGAGCTTCTTCTTCACCGGCAACAATTTCAATCGGATGGCCCAGAGCATGCCTGGCTTTTCGTAGGAATAACTGGCTATTTTTTGCTACCCGTAATGTATTGGTGCCGACTATGCGTACACTACCTGTTGGCAAATCTTTGATTCGCTCACCAAATCGTTGCAAACATGCAATTGCCCGTTCTTGGGCATCATCTGATATACGGTTGTCTTTATCCAGACCTGCGCGCAATTGCACCATTTCACGCAGCTTATCTACTACTTGAAAGTGTCCATCACGCAGACGGGCAATAATCATGTGAAAGCTATTTGAACCTAAATCAATTGCAGCTAATACATCATATTCAGTCTGTTGCTTCATACTGTCTACTCATTTCAAACAATGACATCATTCTGCATCACATTGGCCACTGTGGACAAGGCTAACTGCTCAAATAAAAATCCCCGCACGTGTAAAGTACAGGCTTTTTTGTTTGAAATTAGTACAGGAAATTTAATTATTGCGTTGTAAAGCGTGATCTATTGTACGAATAGGTCTCAAAGTTCAACAACTCTCATTAAGGGAAAGTTACAGACAAACTGTGAGCCTACACCTAATTCACTACTAATTTTAAGATCGGCATCATGCCGTTGCAGAACGTGCTTTACAATTGCCAAGCCTAATCCTGTCCCACCGGCCTCTTGTGAACGACCACTATCTACTCGATAAAAACGTTCCGTTAATCTTTCGAGATGATGCTCAGCAATACCCTCACCTTGATCACAAATTTTAATATGGGCACCTTCACTGTCTACGAACCAACTGACAGTGATCTTACTTCTGTCAGGAGTATATTTAACGGCATTAAACACTAAATTTGATACCGCACTTCGCAACTCATCAGCATCTGCTAGCAATCCTTGCCTAGTTGAAAGTTTAAGTTCAATTTCATGTGAGCGATACTGTTCTAATTTTTTTGCATCCTCGCTAATCGAGCTTAATAATTCCGATATATCTGTCGGCTCATAACTCAATGCTTTCTCACCTGTTTCCAATTGTGATAACGCTAATAAATCAGTGATCATTACATGCATTCGTTCTGTCTGTTGCTGCATAACAGGCAACGCTGCACTCCATTGCTCGACAGGACTATTTTCATTAAAAGTTTCCAAATAGCCTCTTAATACAGTTAATGGTGTTCTTAATTCATGGGACACATTAGCCACAAAATCACGCCGCATGGTTTGCAACTTCAATGTATGGGTAATATCTCGTGCGACCAATAATCGACCACTACCCATATAACGTACAATCTTCACTTCAAGTTGCAAATCAGCCTTCAAGGGGGACGTCACATTGACAAATTGTCCCTCGGTGAGATCTAAATCAAATAACTGTTGAAATTTAGGGTCTCGAATTAAATTTTTAACTCTTACGTGATTATCTTGCGGCCAGTAAACACCTAACAATTCTTCTGCAGCAGCATTCGACCAAATAATACGCCCATCTGCAGCAAGGACAACAATCCCATCAGGTAATGCAGCCGTTGTCGCTTGAAAACGCCTTAAATAACCCGTTAACTTCTTTTTACGTGATTTATTTTGTTTGTGTACCCGCTTAATTTCCCTACAAATATCATTGATCATGCCTTCAGCTTTGGGTGGACTATATTTTTTAGGATTTTTTAGCCATCGATAGAGCTGGTTCCAAGAACGTTGTAGCCACATGGCATATGCAAACGCAGCTAAGAACATCAAAGGCAACATCTGACCAAATAGTAGACCGACAAAGCCTGCCAAGCTGACTATGATGAGTAGGCGCCAATAATCCCAATGCATCTGGCTAAACCAGCTTAGTCTTCAGAAAAACGATAACCGACTCCACGAACCGTTTGTATAAGGTTTTCATGACCAGTGGCTTCCAGGGCTTTTCGTAAACGACGAATATGCACATCAACTGTACGCTCTTCAATATAAACCATATCTCCCCAAACATGATCAAGTAGTTGACCACGACTATACGCACGCTCAATATTTTTCATAAAGAAATGCAGTAATCGAAATTCCGTTGGTCCCAGATCAACCCTCTGTCCATCAACACTAACTCGATGACTTTTAGTGTCCAGCACTAAACCTGTCACTTCAAGGTTTTGGACTTCTTCAGCCTCAGGTGTCTGACAACGTCGTAATATTGCTTTTATTCTTGCTACTAATTCAGCTGGTGAAAAGGGTTTATTCACATAATCGTCAGCCCCAACACTCAAGCCTTTAACCATATCCTCACTCTCGCCTTTGGCTGTAAGCATAATGACCGGAATACTAGACCACAGATCATTGGATCGTAAACGACGGATAAATTCAATACCATCTATGCCGGGCAACATCCAATCCAGCAAAATCAGATCGGGCTGATTGTTTTTCAACCATGCCAAACCTTGTTCTGCATCACTGAATGGCTCGCAAGAAAAGCTCGAATGTCTAAGAGAGAAACACAGCATATCTCTAATAGCAGTATCATCTTCTATCACTAAAATCATCGTTGCCATAGTGTACATTCCTATGTCGATAAACTAACTGATTCATCATACCCACTAATTATTACAGATTTGTAACAGCTTCCCATAATATAAGTTGTGCATTCAAATTGTTGCTTGCACACACTTCAAGACCCCATAGTCATATAGCCCATCCAGGGCATCATAGACAGGTTTAAGTCTACCTTTGTCTTCATCTTCGAGAGATTCAATAAGAAAAACAATCTCCTTATAAGCCGCATCTTCCAGCCCAATAACCTCGCGTACATCAAGTAAGCCAACCTCAATTGCATCCGCTAAATGAGCATATATAGTGCTAGTTTTGATATCGCGTTGTTGTGCTATTTGTTCAACATTCAAATCTTGCTGATAAAGAACCAACGTTTCATTAACTGTCTCACTGAGACGATTATCAAGTAATTCTGACAGGGGATATTGGCTGATTTCATCAACAAATTTTTGCCCATATCGGGCTAGCTTTTGTTCACCGACTCCAGAAATACGACTAAAATCACTGAGAGTTTGCGGTCTTTTCCTAACCATCTCCTGCAACGTGGCATCATGGAAAATGACAAATGATGGCACACCATGCTGTTCTGCCAACGTTGTCCGTAGTGTCCGTAACGCTTCCCATAAAGGCAGGTCTTGTGGCCGGATGGCATTATTTTGTTTTGCTTTTTTAGCTATTTTTTCTTCTTTACTCTGTTTTCTCAATTCCAGTTTTTGTTCGCCACGCAATATCACACGACATTTTTCTGTGAGCCTTAATGCGCCATGGCGCTCTATATCAATATCAATATAACCCAGTGCTATCAGTTGTCTAAACACACTCCGCCATTCGGCCACTGAAAAATTCACTCCTATGCCAAAGGTACTGAGCCGGTCATGGTTGTTTCGCTGAATACGTTCATCTATTTTCCCAAGCAAAATGTCTATGATGTAATTTACCCCAAAACGCTGATCTGTTCGGTAAATACACGATAGTGCTTTTTGGACAGATTCGGTGCCATCCCATTTGTCTGGTGGATTTTGACAGTTATCACAATGCCCACACTGTTGTGCAGAATCTTCATCAAAATAGGCCAGTATCGTGTGTCGACGACATGTAATCGACTCACATAAACCCAGCATGGATTCTAGCTTGTGATGTTCAAGCCGTTTATGTTGCTCATCAGCATTGGAATCTTGGGTAAACTGCCTGAGGGTAATGACATCCTGTAAGCCATATGCCATCCAAGCATTGGCAGGTTCACCATCACGGCCTGCACGACCCGTTTCTTGATAATAGGCTTCGACACTTTTGGGTAGATTTAAGTGAGCGACAAAACGGACATCGGGCTTATCAATACCCATACCAAATGCAATTGTTGCAACAATAATTACACCATCTTCACGTAAGAATCGCTGCTGATTCTGTTGACGTAATTCCTGAGATAATCCAGCGTGATAAGGCAAGGCGACCCGACCCTGCTCTGATAACCAGTCTGCAATTGATTCTACCTTTTTACGAGACAGACAATAAACAATGCCCGCATCATGCGGATGATTGTCCTCGATAAATCTCCACAAACGCTGCTTGGGATTATTGCCCTCTGAAATCGCGTAGTGAATATTGGGCCGATCAAAACTATTGATAAAAACACCGGCATCATCTAGCTTAAGTTGAGAAATAATTTCTTGCTGCGTACGCTGATCAGCCGTTGCAGTTAATGCAATTCTAGGAACACTGGGATAACGTTCATGCAATAGTTTTAGCTGTTGATAGTTCGGGCGGAAATCATGTCCCCATTGTGATACACAATGTGCTTCATCAATTGCAAACAAAGACAATTGGCAATTATCCAGTAATGCCAACATCTGATCCATCAACAATCTTTCAGGTGCTACATAAAGCAAATCAAGTTCATTGTTGAGTAATTGCTGTTCTACATGATGTGCTTCATTTGGACTCAGACTTGAGTTTAGAAAAGCCGCCTTGATACCTAATTGTTGCAGAGCATCGACCTGATCCTGCATAAGCGCAATCAGGGGTGAAATAACAATTGCAGTTCCATCTCGTACTAATGCTGGGATCTGATAACACAATGATTTACCACCACCTGTTGGCATCAATACCAGTGCATCTTTACCATCAAGTAGGGTTTGTATTATGTCGCGCTGAGCATGACGAAACTGTTCATACCCAAACAGTGATTGAAGGATGTCCTGTGCTCGTTTCATTCAGTGTTTTGCCCGTCTTTCCCTGATAATACAATATGGACTGTTGAGGATGGCAAGACCTTAGAAAATCAACATATTCGGTCGAATACACATTAAAGCATGAAGCCCTTAATCATATAAAATATACACGCCGCCATCACTGCAGAAGATGGCACAGTAATCACCCAAGCGGTTAGAATTTTCTTAATCACATCTCGTTTCACATACAAGTTTTTTTGATCTTGTTTCAGTGTTTTCTTTGCTTCTTTTATTGCTTCCTCTTCATCGTCAATTGAACGATATAATGCTGTAATGCGATCATAATCCTGATCTGTTTTATCGGCCTTGTCTTCTAAGGCTTCTAATTCAGTACGCAGAGCACTCAGGAATTTCTTCTCATCCTTAATTTCGGCTTTTTCTTGTTTGATTTCATGTTCAAGTGTGTCCGATGAATCCAACCACTCTCGTAAAAAACCAACTCCAAATATGCCGCCAATTGCAATATGAGTTGAACTTACCGGCAAACCTAATTGGCTGGCAATAATTACCGTGATTGCCGCTGCCATCGCAATTGAAAACGCTCGCATTTGATCCAATTCGGTAATCTCACTACCCACTGTTCTAATCAAGCGTGGCCCATATAAGGCCAAACCAATAGCAATACCTAAGGCACCAACCGCCATAACCCAGACCGGAATATCTGCTTTGGCAGAAATACCACCTGTCATTATCGCATCATTAATTGCCGCTAGCGGACCTATTGCATTAGCAACATCATTGGCACCATGTGCAAAACTTAACAAGGCAGCAGCAAAAATCAGTGGCACCGTAAATAAGACATTCACACTAGCCCGATCATTTTGTAGTGTATGCATTCTGAATGCAATGCGTTTTTTTATCCAAAAGTATACAAACACAGCAACGATTGCCCCCAGTAATAAGGCGACTCCAAATGTTGGTTTTTTAGTTACTTCTACAGTGAAAAACATCACGTCATTGAAGCCAGTGACAAGTTGAGGCCAGACTTTTTTCAAGCCTTTGAGCACTAAATACGCTACAAAGGCCCATGACATCAAAGCAACATAAACAGGTACCCACTTATATGAAGCGTTGACTTTATCGTCTCGATAAATAATGGTTTTCTTAATGGCAAATAAAAATCCTGCTGCAATTATACCGCCAATCACCGGCGAGATAACCCAAGAACTGGCAATTTTCCCCATAGTTCCCCAGTCAACAATATTGAATCCTGCTGCTGCAATCCCTGCTCCCATTACTCCACCCACAATAGAGTGCGTTGTCGAGACAGGGGCTTTTGCCATAGTTGCTAAATTAAGCCATAACGCTGCTGCCAATAAGGCTGCCATCATTGCCCATAAGAAACTGTCGGTATCGTCACCAAAAGCCTCAATATCGATAATGCCTTTTTTGATGGTTGAAACCACTTCACCGCCAGCGATAAACGCGCCACCAGCTTCAAAAATCACTGCAATAACAATCGCACCACCCATTGTTAAAGCTTTGGAGCCTACTGCAGGCCCGACGTTATTTGCTACATCATTGGCACCAATATTCATTGCCATATAACCACCAAAAACAGCAGCTATGGCTAGGAAAACATTATTTGGTATTCCACCACTGGTTGCAAAGCTAAATGCCAGCACTCCAGCTAGAAAAAATAATGCAAAACCTATTCTCGCCAGTTCGCCATGACTTTTTTTCATGGCTGTCTTTTCAAGTTGATGAATTGTTTTTATTTCCACAACGTATTACTCACTCTGATATGGCTAAACCTAGGCAATTATCGCAGGTAATTATTACAATATTGTGACCATTCAGTACAACTAATTCACTTTTTATTGTGTATGGTGTAACTATCACTTGCTAACATTGTCTACTTAAACACTGCCTTATAGACTGATATTAATAATGAAAAAAATTTTATTCCTCATTGTTCTACTGACTACTATTTCTGTTCATGCGCGACCAGGTTTATTAGATAAACTTGGTTTAGAAAATGATTTTGACACTCCCCCCAGTGTCGATGAAGCCTTTGATTTTTCCGCTCAAATTAAAGATCCACAAACCCTGCTTGCGCGATGGAATATAGCTGAGGGTAATTACCTGTATCGTGACAAGATCCGATTTGAAATCCTTGATAATAGCCAAGTACAAATACAGGATTTTTCACTGCCGGCCGGTGAAAATAAAATGGATGAGACCTTTGGTTTAACTGAGGTATATCAACATAGTACAGAAATCGTACTACCCATCAGTCGTGACAATACTGCCCAAAAAATCGAGCTGAAGGCCTATTACCAAGGGTGCTCAGAAACATTTCACATCTGTTACCCGCCAACAGAGAAAACTGTTCTACTCACATTGCCAGCTACAACAGATGACGTTACTAGTTCGAAGCTTGATTCTACTGCTACATCGCAGCTAACGGTTCCTCAACAAGATCGCATTGCTCAAAGTCTTGCTGAAGATAGTCTGTTTAAGATATTGATTGGCTTTTTTGGCTTGGGTTTACTACTTGCTTTTACCCCTTGTGTTTTCCCAATGATCCCGATTTTATCTGGCATCATTGTTGGAGAGGGAGATCACATTACCACTCATCGTGCTTTTATATTATCTTTGACCTATGTACTCGCCATGTCCATAACCTATACCGCAGCGGGCGTGTTAACTGGTTTAATGGGTGAGAATATACAAGCTATGCTACAAAACCCATGGATTATAGGAAGCTTTAGTACTTTATTTGTCATATTGGCATTGTCAATGTTTGGTTTGTTTGAACTACAATTACCGCACGCTTTACAACATCGTTTACACCAAATAGGCCATCAACAACAAGGTGGTCACATCGTTGGTGCAGCATTGATGGGATTGTTGTCCGGCCTGATTGTCGGACCTTGTTTAGCCCCACCATTAGCCGGTGCTTTGATTTTTATCGGTCAACAAGGTGACCCTGTATTAGGCGGTTCTGCATTATTTTCTCTAAGCATGGGCATGGGCTTGCCTCTACTTATTATGGGCACTTCAGCTGGTACATTATTACCCAAAGCTGGTGACTGGATGAATAGTATTAAGACATTTTTTGGTGTGTTAATGCTAGCTCTTGCTATCTGGATGCTGGAACGTATTATCCCAGGCTGGGTTGGTCTCTTATTGTGGGGGATGTTATTCATTATTTCAGCCGTATATCTAGGCGCCCTCAATACACTTCGCATTGACTCTAACGGCTGGGAAAAACTATGGAAAGGACTAGGCGTTATCTTATTAATTTATGGTGGATTATTAATGATTGGTGGCGCCAGTGGTAGCCATAATATTTGGCAACCTTTACAAGGTATCGCCTCTGAAAAACAAAGTAATAGTGAAATTTCAACCGGCTTAAACTTTACTCAAGTTTCTAATCTAACGGAGCTCAATCAACAGCTATCTCAAACAAATAGTCCTACCATGCTGGATTTTTATGCTGATTGGTGTGTTGACTGTAAAAGAATGGAAGCCACAACATTTCAAGATACGGGGGTTGTTGTAGCATTAGCTAGCATCAATACCTTACAACTTGATATGACTGACAATACGGCTGAACACAAGGCTATGCTTAAAGAGTTTGGTATTTTTGGACCACCGACCCTGTTATTCTTTGATGCAAATGGCAACGAACATACCCAGTATCGCTTAATTGGTAGTGTTACTGCTTCTGAACTTCTGCAGCATATTGAGCAACTACCATCTATAGCACGTTAGCAAAAACTGTCTATTTCGACGAATTTAGCAACAAAAAACCGCTTTTTCTATTAAAAAACTAGACATTTATTAACTACTGGTGCAAAATTCGCCCCATATCAATTCGTTCTAGGCGCGATCTTACGATGGCAAAAATTCTAGTGCTACACGGCCCCAACTTAAACCTTTTAGGCACTCGCGAACCTGACGTCTATGGGCAAGATACATTAGTCGATATTTCAGACCAACTTAGGACACAAGCAGCCGCTGAAGGTCATCATCTAGAAAGTTTTCAAAGTAATGCCGAGCATGATCTTGTCGAAAAAATTCATCTTGCTCTAACTAATGACACTGATTTTATAATTATAAATCCGGCAGCTTTTACACATACCAGTGTCGCTATACGTGATGCATTATCTGCTGTAAAACTACCATTTATTGAAGTGCATCTTTCTAACGTACATAGACGAGAATCATTCCGTCATCATTCCTATCTTTCAGACATTGCAGTTGGCGTGATCTGTGGCTTAGGTGCACAAGGTTATGAGCTTGCTTTACAAGCCGCAATCAAACACATTAATCAATAGGATTAACTATGGATATTCGTAAAATAAAGAAGCTGATCGACTTAATTCAAGAATCAGATGTGGCTGAAATTGAAATTCATGAAGGCGAAGAGTCTGTTCGCATTAGTCGTGCAAGCGCAACCGCACCAGTAATGATGGCCGCACCAGCCATGCCAGCAGTTGCTGCTGCACCTGTCACAACCGCAGAAGTTGAAACAACCGCCGCAACCAATCATGCAAATGCTGTGAAATCACCCATGGTAGGAACATTCTATCGTTCATCATCACCTGAATCAGCATCATTTGTTGAAGTTGGTCAAACCGTGGCTGTTGGTGATGTGATTTGTATTATTGAAGCGATGAAGATGTTTAATCAAATTGAAGCCGATCGTGCCGGCACCGTTAAAGCTATTCTGGTTGAAAATGGACACCCAGTTGAGTTTGATGAACCCTTAATTATCATCGAATAATTAATAATTCTACCAATCTTAAACTGTGGATAAAACATCATGATAGATAAAATTGTCATTGCCAACCGAGGTGAAATTGCCCTCCGTATTCTTCGGGCTTGTAAAGAATTAGGCATAAAAACTGTTGCTGTTCACTCCGATGTGGATCGTGATTTAAAGCATGTTTTGTTAGCTGATGAAACAGTGTGTATTGGTCCAGCACCTTCATCAGAAAGCTACCTTAATGTCCCAGCATTAATTAGTGCTGCCGAAATTACCGATGCCTCAGCAATTCATCCGGGTTACGGATTTTTATCTGAAAATGCTGACTTTGCTGAACGTGTTGAGCAAAGTGGCTTTATCTTCATTGGTCCCAAATCAGAAACTATTCGGATGATGGGCGATAAAGTATCTGCAATTCAAGCGATGAAAGATGCCGGAGTGCCTTGTGTACCAGGTTCTGATGGTGGCTTAGGTGATGATGCCGAGACAAATCTTCGTCTTGCACGTGAAATTGGCTTCCCTCTCATTATTAAAGCATCCGGTGGTGGTGGTGGTCGTGGTATGCGTGAAGTACACAGTGAAGCTCACTTATTGAATGCGATTGATTTAACGAAGAGTGAAGCTAAATCATTATTCGGTAATGGCATGGTTTATATGGAGAAATTCCTCCAAAACCCTCGCCATATTGAGTTTCAAGTTTTAGCCGATCAACATGGTAACGCCGTACACATCGGTGAACGTGATTGCTCTATGCAACGTCGTCATCAAAAAGTCGTGGAAGAAGCACCTGCACCCGG
>Ga0164313_10000176_pt1 | contig 45326 bp, 43 predicted proteins | sample GuaBasSedimGuay4_FD_113735 | JGI IMG/M metagenome (GOLD analysis project Ga0164313, IMG submission 113735) | Subseafloor sediment microbial communities from Guaymas Basin, Gulf of California, Mexico - Guay4, Core 4569-4, 0-3 cm | ecosystem: Environmental > Aquatic > Marine > Hydrothermal vents...
AGTACCCGCAAGATTTTCTGGGCTGTGATGATGGACCGGATCATCGGAGTTGTGGCCCTCTTCTGCATGGCAGTGGTGCTAAGCTGTTTTGTTCCGGGCATGGGAAAATATGTCTGGTACCTTATTTTACTGATCCCCCTGGCCATTTCCCTAAGTTATATCGCATTCAGACGCTTTTTCCCCTACCTGCTTCGCGTGTTCCGGATCAGCAACCTCCTCTCACTGGCGGTTCAACTCTTGCAGTTGCTTTCTGCATTATTGATACTGCTCTCCCTGAAGGTGCCGGGGAGCCTGGAGGGCTACCTTTTTGTCTTCCTGATTTCCTCCATGGTGGCCGTTTTGCCACTGACCATTGGTGGGATCGGTTCAAGGGAGTTTACATTTATGCTTGGGGCCCAATGGCTTGGACTGGATCTGAATCTATCCATCGCCTTGAGTTTGCTGTTCTATCTGATTACTGCCTTTACCTCCTTCTGGGGGATTATTTACAGCATGGGTACGGGATTAAAACTGGAAGAGTAGTATTGAGAGATCAGGACCTGATAAACTCCGTATAGCTGTGCTTATACTGGTTCCGCTCACCTGCTTCCACCTCTTCCGTAACAAGCGCTTTCCACTGAGAGAAATCAATCTCCGGGAAGAAGGTATCGGCCTCAAAAGATTGATGAACCCGAGTCAGATAGAGCTTTCCGGCTATGGGGAGGAACTGTGCGTATACCATTCCCCCTCCGATTACAAAACACTCCTCATCCTTTCCTGCCAGTTCTATGGCCTTATCAATTGATCGGGCCATTTCACATCCATCGAAGGCTTCATCAGCCTGGTCAGTGATCACAATATGCCTGCGATTGGGCAGGGCACCATTGGGCAAGGACAGGAAGGTGTTGCGTCCCATAATCAGGGTATGCCCGGTGGTCAGTTTCTTAAAACGTTTCAGATCGTCCGACAGATGCCAGAGTAAACGCATGTCTTTCCCTATGGCCCGGTTTTTGGCAATGGCCACTATGATGGAGATATTGTGCAGGATTTTGGCTTCCATATCAAACAGAGATGGCCCCCTTTATATGGGGATGAGGATCATAATTTTCAAGGATGAAGTCTTCAAAGCGGAAATCAAAGATCGAACGAATCTCAGGGTTCAGTTTTACAGTGGGTAGTGTTCTCGGATCGCGGGTCAGCTGCAGCCTTACCTGTTCCTCATGGTTCAGATAGATATGGGCATCGCCCAGAGTATGGATGAATTCACCTGCTTCGAGGCCTGTTACCTGTGCCATCATCATCAGTAAGAATGAATAAGAGGCAATGTTAAAGGGAACCCCCAGGAAGATATCGGCACTTCGCTGGTAGAGCTGACAGGACAGTTTCCCATCTGCCACGTAAAACTGGAAGAGGATGTGGCAGGGGGGGAGTGCCATGTTATCCAGCTCTCCCACGTTCCAGGCACTAACCACATGCCTCCTGGAATCGGGATTCTCCTGGATCGATTTCAGCACCTGAGAAATCTGATCAATGTGGGTTCCGTCTGGTGCCGGCCAACTTCGCCACTGGTAGCCATATATATGCCCCAGATTTCCATTTGCATCCGCCCATTCATTCCAGATCTTTACCCCGTGGTCGTTGAGGTAAGAGGTATTGGTATTTCCATCGAGAAACCAGAGCAACTCATGGATGATCGATTTCAGGTGAAGTTTTTTGGTGGTCATCAGTGGAAAACCATCCTGCAGATTAAAGCGCATCTGGTAAGCAAAGGTTGAGATGGTTCCGGTCCCTGTACGGTCCTCCTTGCGGGCTCCATGCTCTAGCACATGTGTAAGTAAATCAAGATACTGCTTCATATTCTCCTCTTCTCCAATGGCTGGTAAAAGTACCCAAACAAGCCAGAATACAAAAGAATAATTATCAACATTTCCACCTTAAAACTTCCCCTTTCCCCTTTCGATAAATCGACTATATTTACAGCAGAGTATGGCATCAAAAAACTGGTTAAGCCCCCGTTCCCTGCTGGTGCTGGCAGGTATTATTGTGCTTGGACTGCTGGTCTGGCGTTTTTCCAGTATTGTAGCCTATATTCTGATTGCTTCGGTATTTTCCCTTATTGCCCGTCCATTGGTCCATTTGCTGGGCAGGATCAGGATCGGAAGATGGCAGATCCCCATCTCTGTTCGTGCTCTGATCACCCTGCTTACCATCTGGGTCGTTTTTTTCAGTTTTTTCAGAATCTTTATACCACTGGTAGCCAATGAGGCCCAGGAGCTCTCCAATATCGATACAGCCCTGGTCATTGAGGCTTTTGAAAAGCCTATTGTTAGCCTGGAAGTATGGTACGAAAAGATGAATTTTGGAGGTGAGGGAGCCTTATCGCTGCGTGAAGAGCTGCAGGCAGGATTAGTATCTGTCTTGAATATTAATGTTATATCTGATCTGATTGCCACAATTGCCTCTATCCTGGGCAATTTTGCATGGGCCCTTTTTGCCATTTCCTTTATCACTTTCTTTTTGCTCAGGGAGGATAAGTTGATCACCAGCTATATTATTACTGTAGTTCCTGAAAAAAAGGTAGAAGCCTTCAGGCACGCCCTGGAATCGATAAAGCACCTGCTCAGGCGTTACTTTGTAGGAATCTTGCTACAAATGACCGGAATTCTTATTATGGTAACCCTGGGGATGATCATCGTAGGAGTAGGCTTCAGGCTTGGGCTGGTTATCGGGCTGGTGGCTGCAGTCCTGAATATTATCCCCTATCTGGGGCCATGGATCGGAGCCTGCCTTGGGATTATTCTGGGAGTTGCCGCCAATCTGGAACTCGAATTTGCCACCCAGATGCTACCCCTTATTGGCTATATGACTCTGGTGTTTGCTATTACGCAGCTCACTGATAACCTCGTTTTTCAACCAGTGATTTTCGGGAACAGCGTGTATGCACATCCCATTGAAATTTTTATTGTAATTATGATGGCAGGGAGCCTGGCGGGAATTGTCGGGATGATACTTGCCATACCCACATATACAGTGGTGAGAGTATTCGCCAAGGAATTTTTTAATAACTTTAGGGTGGTCCAGAAGCTGACCGAGAAGATATGACTATTAGCAGATCCATCGCCATTATTTGCCTGTGCAGCCTCTTGCTGCCTCGCTTGTCGGGACAGCAACAGGATTCCTCCGCAGATATTCTTCAACTATCAGAATCGCAAATACTTGAGATAGAAGCCATGGCCCCCGATTCAGCAGGAGATGTGTTGAATATTCCGAATGTTTTCAGTCCCAATGGTGATGGCACCAACGACTATTTCGAAGTGGACACCGACGGGACAACCGAATATGAGTTTACAGTATTTACCAGGAGCGGCACCCGGATTTATCACTCTCTTTCTCCGCGCATATTCTGGGATGGAAACAGCCTGGATGGTAAAGAATTGAAAGAGGGAATCTATTACTATGTGATCGAAGAGAAGGGAGGAAGCACTCCCTTTGATAAGGCCGGTTTCATGTATCTTTTCCGTTAGCTTTAGGAACCCATCCCAATTTTTTCACGCTCCATCCGAACAGCAGTGTGCTGAAGAATGAGAAGGATCCATATACCACGGGTACAAGGGCCATATCATTACTATCTAGCAGGCTGGCTGCAACAAAAATGGCCAGCGCCGAATTTTGAAGTCCCACTTCAATTGAGATGGTAAACTGGTTTATGACGCGCAGACGAAAAACACGTGCAACCAGGAATCCGGATACCATGGCCAGAATATTCAGCATAAGCGTGTGTGGGAAAATTTCCATAAAATCGGAACGGGTGGCTGCGCCGGTTCCCTGATCGATAAAAATGACACCGGCATAGATCACCATCAAGAGCAGCGGAAGAACTACCCTGAGTGGTCGTTCCAGCTTCATGGAAAAATCCGGAAAGTTCTTTCGGATCCTGGTACCCACAAAAGCGGGGACAATGGTAATCAGGAGGACCTTGATGATGGTCATTCCCACAGGTAGCTGGATGGCAGCATCCTCATGGATAAATGCTTTCAGGGAGAAGTGAATCACCAGTGGAATGGTGATCAGGGTAAGAACGCTGTTGAGGGCGGTCATGGAGATGGAGAGTGCCACATTGCCACGAAGAAGATAGGTGATCAGGTTGGAAGTTGCACCACCCGGACAGGCTGCAATAATCATGAGACCTACCTTAAAAATAGGATCAATATCAATGGAACGCGCAATGAGCCAGGCGATTAGAGGAAGAAGAATCATCTGGGAACAGAGTCCGATGATTACCGCTTTTGGCTGCAGAAAGATGTTCCGGAAATCCTTGTCAGTCAGAGAGAGGCCCATTCCCAGGGTGATGATTGCCAGGGTGACAGGCAGAAAGTATTCGGAGAAAAGCGATTGCATCATCCGAATATATGACAAAATTATTTATATAGAATAAAAATAGCATATATCACGGCTTCCTTGCGCTTCAGTTCAGTTGGATGTTGCTATTTTACAACGAAGGTTATAAATTGCATAAACCACTTTACAAGATTTACTGACTACTAACCCAACTTTCAAACCTGACCATTTATGAGAAGGATCTCAAACCTGTCATTCTCTCTTATATTCCTGCTTAGTATTACCCTCACCGCGTCTGGTGCCGATGGCACAGAGGAAGAGCATGATTCACACTCATCCGTGGAGGGACTGATGCGTGGAGAGCGCCTCTTTTACGGCTTGATCGACGGGAAATTTGAATCGAAAGCATGTGCCGACTGTCATAATACGGTAGAGATTGACACCTTTAACTGGAATCCCAATGCCTGGGAGATTGCTCATCAATACAAGGAGCGGAGTCTACAAGAGTTCACAAAAGCTGTGTTGAATCCAAGTAGTAAAACCATGTCAACGATGCACCAGACTTTTAACCTGGATGTAGGTGATGTGGAGCTAATTAAACTCTTTCTTGACGACTTTGAGGAGCACGGACTGTCAAAGCGGAAGCCAGTAATCAATAAAATATTTCTTTTTATTCTTTTGGGGGTGGTGCTCACCTGGGTAATCCTGGATATCTTCTTCCTTAAAAGGGTGAAGCGGCGTTATATACTTGGGATCATCTTTTTGGTGGCCCTGGCCTGGCAGGTTAAACTGCTTTATGATGCCGGGACCTCACTGGGCAGACAGGAAAACTATGAACCCGACCAGCCCATAAAGTTTTCCCATGTGGTTCATGCCAAGGATATGCAGATCGATTGCCAGTACTGCCATACCACGGTAGCCCACTCCAAACATGCAGGCATTCCCGATGTTAATATCTGTTGGAACTGTCACTCCATTGTGAGAGAAGGATCTCACTCCGGGAAACACCAGATTAACAAAGTGGTTGATGCCTGGGAAAGCGGTATTCCCATCCAGTGGATCAAGGTGTATAACCTCCAGGACCATGTCTTTTTCAGCCATGCACAACATGTAACAGTTGGAAAGGTCGAATGCCTTACCTGTCATGGTAACATTGAGGAAATGGACCGGGTACGACAGCTTGGCGATCTGAGTATGGGCTGGTGTATTAATTGTCACCGCGATACCGAGATCCAGTTTTTTGATAATGAATTCTATACACAATATAAGGAGCTCCATAAGCTTATGGAATCAGGCGAGATTGACAGGGTAACTGCCGAACTTACCGGGGGAACCGAGTGCTCCAAGTGTCACTATTAAAGCGAGCGATATCCATGGAAAAGCAATGGAGAAGTATTGAAGAATTTGAACAGGGCATTACCCCGGAGCAGGAGAACAGCAGTGGGAAGACAAGTGCATCGCGCCGCGATTTCCTGAAGCTGTTTGGTTTCAGTGTGGCCTCCGCAGCAGTGGTCACCAGCTGCGAAAAGCCGGTTCAGAGGGCCATTCCCTACCTGATTAAACCCGAAGAAATTATTCCGGGGAAGGCCAATTACTATGCCTCTACCTTCTATGATGGTACGGAGTATTGCAGTGTTGTAGTTAAAGTACGCGATGGACGTCCCATCAAGATTGAAGGAAACCACCAGTCGCCGGTTTCACGAGGTGGAACCAGTGCCAGAGTACAGGCTTCGGTCTTGAACCTATACGATGATGCCAGGTATAAAGAGCCTGTTTTAAGCGGTAATAAGATAAGCTGGGATGAGGTGGACTCATGGATCACCAGCAGGCTAATGGATGGTGGGAACACCGTCTTGCTTACACCCACCATTATCAGTCCATCTACCAAAGAGGCCCTGCGAAAATTTTTGCAGGCTCATCCAAATGCACGTTGGATCCAGTATGATGAAGTATCTGCTTCCGGAATCCGGGAGGCACACATGGATCTCTTTGGTACTTCAATAATACCAGGAATCCATTTTGACAGGGCTGATTATATCCTGAGTTTTGATGCAGATTTTCTGGGTACATGGATTGCTCCGGTAGAGTTTGCACGGGATTATGCCTCCACACGGGAGCTAAGCACGGCCCATCCACATATGTCCAGGCATGTCCAGGTAGAATCGGCCCTCTCCATGACAGGAAGCAATGCCGATGCGCGTATCCCGGTCACCCCCAGGGAATCGGTGCTGATGCTTGGGGCCATATACAATAAGATTGCAGGAGCCACAGGGCACCCTGCCATATTCACTCCGCCCTCGGTAATCAGTGTAGATGATCTTGTAGCTGATCTATTGGCTCACCAGGGCAAGTCACTGGTAATTAGTGGCTCCAACGATCCGGATATTCAAAAACTGGTCGCAGGTATTAACCTGATGCTGGGCAACTATGCAAGCACCTTAGATCTGAAGCAAAGCATACAGCTTAAACAGGGAGATGACCGGGAGTTTGAAGACTTTGTAAGTTCCCTTAGCCAGGGTGAGGTAGATAATCTAATAATGGCCAATGTAAATCCCATTTACAGTTTGGGTGGGTTTGAAGCCATGAAAAAAGCGGGTTTCACCGCCTATCTGGGTTCAGCGCTCAACGAAACAGCCAGTGCATGCCAGTTAATTTGTCCAGATCATCATTACCTGGAGTCCTGGGGAGATGCCGAGCCGGTCTTAGGTTCTTACAGTTTGCAGCAACCCTGCATCCATCCCCTTTTTAATAGCAGGGCCTGGCAGGATTCACTCATAAAATGGGCCGGTGAGGATGGGAGCTATGAGGATCTTGTAAAATTCTGGTGGGAAAATATGATCGCTCCCCGGGAAGCTCAGGGAAACAAGCAGTGGTGGGTTGATACCCTTCAGGCAGGTTACTTTGTCTCAGCTCTTGAACCAATACCGGCTTCCACAAGCTATACGCCCCCTGAACTAAAACTGGATCCTCCGGAATCGGACTTAAGTCTGGTCCTCTATTCTCCGGTAGGTTTGAATGACGGACGCCATGCTAATAATCCATGGCTACATGAATTGCCTGATCCGGTTACCAAGGTCTGCTGGGACAACTATCTGGCCATATCGCCAGCTGATGCTTCAGCCATGGGACTGGAAGATGAGATGGTGGTGACCATGGACGGGATAGAGGTGCCGGTGCTTATACAGCCGGGACAAGCCAGGGGAACCATATCCCTGGCTCTGGGCTATGGCCGGATTAAAGCCGGGAAAGTGGGTGATGGAATAGGGGTCAATGCTTTTACCTGGGTTAGGAATCGGAAGGGTTATCGCGAATATACCAGGGACCATATCAAGCTTGAACTTACAGGGAAGACCTATCCCATTGCACGCACCCAGACCCATCATACCATGGAGGGGAGACCCATCGTAAGGGAAACTACCCTGAAGGAATACCAAAGCGATCCGTCGGCAGGGAACCACTTTCATCTGGAAGCTGAAGCACATTCTCAAACCCTTTATCCTGAAGCGAAATTTGACGGCTACCACTGGGGAATGGTGGTGGACCAGAACAAGTGCACCGGGTGCAACAATTGTGTGGTATCCTGCATTGCCGAAAATAATATTGCGGTCGTGGGGAAAGAGGAGGTGAAGAACCGCAGGATCATGCACTGGATGCGTATCGACCGTTATTTCAGCGATCAGCCTGAAAATCCCAGGGTCTTCCACCAACCCGTAATGTGTCAGCATTGCGACAATGCCCCCTGCGAGAATGTTTGTCCGGTTTCTGCTACCATGCACAGTAATGAGGGCCTGAACCAGGTAGCCTATGTAAGATGTATTGGAACCAAGTATTGCATTAATAACTGCCCCTACCGGGTGAGAAGGTTCAACTGGTTCAAATACATGAACAATGAGAAGTTCGACTTTAACCAGAATAGTGATCTCTCCCGCCTGGTCCTGAATCCGGATGTGACAGTACGAGAACGTGGTGTGGTGGAAAAATGCACCCTTTGCGTACAACGTATCCAGGAGAAGAAGCTGGAGGCCAAACTGGAGGGCAGGCCCCTCAGGGATGGGGAAGTGCAGCCAGCCTGTGTGCAGTCGTGTCCCTCAGGAGCCCTGGTATTTGGAAACATGAACGATCCGGATTCGGAGGTGAGCAAGCTGAAAAGAGAGGAGCGCAACTACCACTTGCTGGAGCAGCTACATACCTTGCCTTCCATAGGCTACCTCACCAAAGTCCGGAATACAGAGCCGGTACCGGGCGAAGTTGATTCGCACGATGCATCATCAGATCATGAACAACATGGATAATAATTAATATAGAATATATGTACAATACGGAAGTCAGGGGTCCATTGGTGCTGGGGAATAAATCCCTTTCACAGATCACCGCAGACATTACATCTCCGCTGTATACCCGGCCCAAATTCTGGTGGATTGTGGGACTGGGGATCAGTTCCTTGATGATGTTGCTGGGATTCTGGTCCATTTATGTGACCATTTCACAGGGCATCGGAACCTGGGGTGTGAACAATACGGTGGGCTGGGGCTGGGCCATCATCAATTTTGTTTGGTGGATCGGGATCGGTCACGCCGGGACCGCCTTCTCCATTTTCCTCTTGATTCTCAGGCAGGAGTGGAGGTCCTCCATCAACCGTGCTGCCGAGGCCATGACGGTAGTTGCCGTGGGATGTGCCGCCATCTTTCCTGCGCTGCACATGGGCCGGATCTGGGACTTTTTCTTTATTTTCCCTTATCCCAACACACGCGGACCGCTCTGGGTCAACTATAACTCGCCCCTTTTCTGGGACTTTATTGCCATCTCAGCCTATCTGCTGATCTCGGCTTCATTCTGGTTCCTTGGGATGATTCCCGATTTTGCCACCATCCGCGACAATACTACATCGAAGGTGAAAAAGGCCGTGTACGGATTTTTTGCCCTGGGCTGGAGGGGTTCGGTTGGAGAGTGGAAACGTTACGAAGGCTTAAGTTATATCCTGGGAGGGATAGCAGCGGTCCTGGTAGTATCGGTCCACTCCATTGTCTCCACTGACTTTGCCGTCTCCGTGGAACCGGGCTGGCACACCACCATCTTTCCACCCTATTTTGTAGTGGGAGCAATCTTTTCAGGATTTGCCATGGTGATGACCCTGATGATCATTCTGCGAAAAGTATATAAGTTACAAGATTATGTGACTGATTCCCACCTTGACAAGGTGGCGAAAATACTGATTTTTGTTTCCCTGATTATGGGTACAGCCTACCTGACCGAGATCTTTCTGGCCTGGTACTCTGGTAATGAATACGAGATATTTACCTTTTTCCATAACCGGATCACAGGCGAATTTACCAAGCAATTTTGGGCCATGTTCATCTGCAATGCCATCATTCCCCAATTGATGTGGTTCAAGAAGATCCGGAGTAACTTAACCATAGTATTTATCATCTCCATCCTGATCAATGTGGGGATGTGGTTTGAGCGTTTTAATATCGTTGTCACCTCTCTGTCAAACAATTATCTCCCTTCCACCTGGGCCACTTATACCCCCACCTTTGTGGAGATAAGTATGTACCTGGGGACTATAGGGATCTTTATTTTTGGGGTACTGCTCTTCATGAAGTACATCCCAATGATCGCCATCTCTGAGGTAAAAGCTGTGAATAAATACCAGTTAAAAAAGAAATAAAACAGACTGCATATGGACTCAGCATATTTATTAGGCGTATTTGATAAAGAGGAGACCATGCTTTCTGCTTTCAGAAAGATGAAGGAGCAGGAGATTGAGATCGAGGATGTATTTACACCCTACCCGGTGCATGAGATCCTTGAGAATCATGGCCGGAAGTCCAGGATAACCATCGTAGGTTGGCTTTATGGATTCTTTGCGACCATTGGAGTACTGGCCTTCCTGTTCTATACAGCTGTGATCGACTGGCCCCTCAATTATGGAGGCAAGCCCAGTAACGCCTTCCCCTCATTTTTGGTGATTACTATAATACTGGTCATTTTCAGCATCACCATACTGAGTCTTTTTACCTTCTCGTGGCGGGCCAATCTCTGGCCATCCAATAAGAAACCCATATACCACCCGGGTGCTACCGATGATAAATTTGTGATCATGGTGAATAAAGAGAAGGCTGATGCTGCCAGAGCCTCTTCGGTGATGAAAGAGACCGGGGCCATTGAAGTAATAGAAAAGTAATGTCTTATGATATACAGAAACATCCTGGTATGCTCCGTCATTTTGCTGGCACTGGTCTCATGCGACCGTACCCGTTCCAGTACAGGCTGGGACTATATGCCCGATATGTACTACTCCAATGCTTATGAATCCTATACCCCCAATCCTAATTTTAGCGATCAGGTGATCATGCGGATGCCGGTGGAGGGTACGGTTCCACGGGGTATGGTGCCCTTTGCATGGGAGAATAACGATGAGGACCGGATTGCTGCCGGGGAGGCCCTGATCAATCCCTTGGATATAAGTAGTGAACACCTGTCCCAGGGCAAAGCATCGTACGATATCTTCTGCCTCTCCTGCCATGGGCCTGAGGGCGATGGACAGGGCTACCTCTTTACCAGCAAACGTTATCCAATCCCACCGGCCAGTTTGGTAAATGATAAAGTGAAGGCGATGAAAGACGGGGAAATTTACCATTCCATTACCGTGGGCTATGGCATCATGGGTGCCCATGGGGGTATGATTGTACCGGAAGACCGTTGGAAGATCATTCTTCATATTCGAGAGAACCTGCAAAAGTAGTTGGCCAAAAACAGTTACAATGGAAGAGAGAATTAAGTTATCCCGCATCTATATCATAGCTACCCTGATTATGATCGTGGTGGGCATCGCTGCCCTGGTCATGGCTTTTATGGGAGATCCCCAGAGGGGATGGGCAAATATTTTGTTGAACAATGTCTATTTTGTCTCCCTGGCAGCCGGTGCACTGCTGTTTGCTTCTATTCAGCGTGTGACCCATTCGGGCTGGTCGGCGGGATTCATTCGTGTTCCTGAGGCCATGGCCGGTTTCCTGCCTGTGGCCGCATTGCTCTTTCTGGTAATGATTTTCGGAGCCCAGTCCTTATACCACTGGTCCCATACGCATGAAGTGGCAAATGATCCGCTCCTGACGCACAAGGCCCCCTACCTGAACCTGCCATTCTGGGTAGTTCGCATGGTGGTTTATTTTGCACTCTGGATCCTGATGTTTGTGATCATCCGTCGCCTTTCCCTTAAGGAGGATGCAGTGGGTGGACTGGATATATTTAAGAAGCTGGAGCACCGATCCAAGGTCTTTATTTTTATTGTGATCATCACCTTCACCTTTGCCATGATCGACTGGATCATGTCCATCGATGCTCACTGGTACTCTACTATTTTTGCCATCAGGAACTTTGTAGCCGCTTTTCATCATGCCGCCATCGTGATCACATTCATCGTATTGTTAATGAATCAGAAAGGCCACTTCCCCTTCTTGAATAAGAGCCACCTGGGCGATTTTTCCCGTTATATATTTATGCTCTGCATTATCTGGGGCTACTTCTGGTTTACCGAGTTTATGCTGATCTGGTATGCCAACATACCCGAGGAGACCACTTACTTCATTCCCCGGATCAGGGGTGAAGGGTGGAGGTTCTTTTTCTTTGCCAACATTGCCATCAACTGGTTTCTACCCTTTGTTTTACTGATGCCCAAAGCAACAGCAAGAAACAAGACAGTTCTGAAAATTGTGATTCCAATTCTGATTGTGGGCCAATTCATTGATCTGTATATCCAGATTTTCCCCGGGATCGTGGGTGACCAGGTACTGGGCTTCCAGGAGATTGGGACCTTTGTGGGTTATGCCGGATTGTTTATGCTGGTCACCGGATGGGTGTTGAGCAGGGCAGGTCTCTATCCGACCAAGCACCCCTATCTGGATGAGTGTAAAAATCACCATAGCTGAGTTCCGCTAACTTTTGTTAAATTCGCCCCTTTCATAAGCTTTCCTCTGAATGAAGTTTTATCGTTATCTGCATTTTCTGAGCCTTGATATAGTATTAGGGGCCCTGGCTTCATCCTGTTTTGCTGCAAGACTGTTTGGCACGGATCCAGGATATGTATGGTGGATTGTCCTGGCACTAAGCGTATGGTTACTCTATACCGGCGATCACATGCTGGATGCCCTGAGACACAGGAAGAAAGTGGAGCGAGAGATGCACTATTTCATGCTCAAACACCGCAAGCTCGTGATCTACTCCCTCGGTGTGGTTGCCGTAGTGAATTTTGTTCTGATCATCAACCTGCTGGACAAGGAGCTTTTCAAGTATGCCCTGGTTCTGGCGGGTCTGGTATTGCTCTTTTATGCCATGCGCCATGTATTCAGGAAGAACAGGATACTCCAGATTCCCGGGGAATTTTTTGTGATGCTCCTCTATATGGCAGGCACCTGGCTGGGACCTGCTGTTGCTAAGGAAGGTGGGTTTGAAGCGGGTCATGGAATGGTTGCGCTGATCTTTTTAGGGGTCCTCCTGATGAACCTGGGGGTGATCTCCCTCTACGACATTAAACTCGACAGCCGGATGGGCATTGCATCCCTGGTCAATCTGCTCGGTATCAAAGCTACCAAAAACCTGCTTTTGGGAACGGCCATAGCAATCTACCTGGTCTCCCTCTTGCAGTTCCTGGTTTTTGAAATGGATCACTTTTCCAAGTATGCATTAATCCTGACCGGCATGTGCACCATTCTGTTGCTGGTCCTCTATTATCCCTCACGTTTCAGAAAAAACGACTATTTCCGCCTGGCGGCCGATGCGGTCCTCATGATGGGCTTCCTGGCATTGCTGATCAGCTAAGATTTCCTTAACTTACCTGGTTGTTTAAATCTATTTACCACTAAAACATTTAAAAATGAGCAGGATTATCATCAGATCAGTCATGCTGGTTGCCATGGTGGCAATCATTTATATGCCTGCAGCAGCTCAAGATGCTGGATGGCAGACCCCGCCGAAAGAAATCATGAAGGTGCTTCACGCACCAGAACTCCCTTTGATATGGACCGCTCCAACGGGAGAGTATTTATTTCTGGCCGAACCATTGAGCTATCCTACTCTGGCCGAAATGGGTGCACCCATGCACAAACTTGCCGGGATGCGTATTAATCCCGCCACAAATGGCTTTCACGGTCAAAACTGGGGGGGTATCTCTCCCTATGTAATCCGCATCGAGGATGGAGTCCGGACTGCAATTGATCTACCAGCCGGGGCTGAAGTCTTCGAAGTGGCATGGAATGTGGATGGCCGGCGCTTTGCTCTCACTGTTGAATTCCCCGACAGATTCGAATTGTGGGTCGGATCTGTGGATGGAAGAATAAGCAAGATCGAAAATACAGTTATCAATCCTTTGATGACAAATCCTGTGACCTGGCTACCCGACCAGGAACGTTTGCTGGTTCGACGCATCCCGAAGCGTGGGCCGGCTCCTGAAGCGCCGGTTATTCCGGCAGGCCCGGAGATCCGTGAAGGAGCAGGGGCCACGGCCCGCTCTACCTATGAAGCGCGTAATCTGCTCGAGACTGCCTACGACGATGAACTTTTTGATTATTATACCACCTGCGAACTGGTTGTGGTGGAACCGGAAACGGGAGAAATGAAGGTCCTGGGCGGGCCCGACATCTATGCCAGGGCCGAGTTTTCACCCGATGGAAAATACATTCTCATAGAGCGCCTGGTGGGTCCCTGGTCGCATGAGGTGGCCTACAGGCGATTTGCCAGTGAGGCCGAAATATGGAACGATCAGGGGGAGAAGGTGGCAAGTTTATATTCCTATCCGCTGGCTGATGCGGTTCCGATCCATGGAGAGATCGAGGGCCCGCGTTCGATTAGCTGGCGGCCGACGGCACCCCACACCCTGTATTGGGTGGAGGCACTGGACGGAGGGGATCCGATGGCTGAAGTACCGCACCGGGACAGGCTCATGCGCCTGGATGCCCCTTTTACGGGTGAAGCCGAGGAGGTATTCAGAGCGGAACACAGGATCCAGCCCTGGATGAATGCCTGGGCAGAAGAAGGGGGGGTGCTCATGCTGACAGAAAACGAACGGATGCGTCGCTGGCGCTATGTATGGCTGCTGGACGTTGATAAAGGAAGCTCACGGCTCTGGTACGATATGGATGAGAGTGATCGCTACAACAATCCGGGCAGTCCGGTCATGCGGCAGCTCCCCAATGGCCAACGGGTCATGCACCAGAAGAAGGCTGAGGTCTATTTTCGTGGCAGCGGGGCCACTACTCAGGGCGACAGGCCCTTCCTGGACCTAAGGAACCTGGAGACCGGCAAGTCTACCCGACTTTTCCGCTGCGATCCGGAACGCTACGAGTCATTCGTGGCCTTTGCAGGTGAAGGCGACCGCTTCCTTTTGCGTTCCGAGTCCGCTGTCGATGTACCAAACTATTATCTGGCCACCCCGGGAAAAAAGATCAAGGCAGCAGAAGGGGAAGCTATGCGGCAACTGAAACAGGTGCCGGTTACCCATTTTGAAGATCCTACTCCGGAATTGCGGCAGATCGAGAAGCGGATTGTCCGCTACGAACGGGAAGACGGGGTTCCTCTCAGTTTCCAGCTACTCCTTCCCCCAGGATACCAGGAAGGAACTGCTCTGCCAACTGTGATCTATGCTTACCCCCAGGAGTTTGCCAGTGCCAGCACCGCGGGACAGGTCAGGGGATCTACAAGGCGCTTCATGCGTTTGTACGGGGCCTCTCACCTTTATTTCCTGCTTCAGGGCTATGCGGTGCTGGACCAGACCGCCATGCCAATGGTTGGCGATCCGGAGACCACCTACAATACCTTCGTGCCCCAGCTGGTGGCTGATGCGGAGGCTGCAGTGGCTAAGGCGGTGGAGATGGGAGTGACCGATCCTGAGCGGATTGGAGTGATCGGCCATAGCCATGGAGGACTCATGGTGGCCAACCTTCTGGCACACACAGATCTGTTTAAGGCCGGTATTGCCCGTAGCGGCTCCTACAACAAGACCACCCAGCCCTTTGGTTTCCAGTCCGAACGCCGCTCCCTCTTCGAGGCCAGGGATGTGTACATCCAGGTCTCTCCGACTTTCTTTGCTGACCAGGTCAATGAGCCGGTATTGATCATTCACGGCAATGATGATTCCAATCCGGGTACACTCACCTTCCAATCAGAAGTCTTCTATGAAGCTGTGCGGGGTTCAGGAGGCACTGCCCGCCTGGTGCTCTTACCCTTCGAGGATCATGGGTACAGGTCAAAGGAAAGTATAGAACACGTACTGTGGGAGCAGGTCAGGTGGTTTGATACATATGTAAAGAAGCAGTAGCTATAGCGCTGCTGCCCGGTTGTTTACTTCGGGGCCGGGAGTTTATTATAGCTCCTTTTTAACTGTATAGCCCGTGTCTGTGATTTTGCCTTCTATGTCCTCCTCAGAGGTCACAGCTTTGTCATACTTCACCTTGGTCCAGCCCTCTTCGTGGGATGATTCCACAGAGGCAATTCCATCCAGGGTTTCAACGCCCGCCTTAATGGCATTTTCACATCCGTCGCAGGTCATGCCATCCACATGAATGACCACTTCCACCAATTCAGCGGCGACAGCCTCTGAATTTGCAGGGACTTCATCGGCTTTTTTGCTTGTACTGTTGCAGCCCGCCAGGAGCACTGCCGCAATCAGAATCATCATCATTTTTTTCATAGCTAATATTTTTAGTAATCAAGGGTAAGTATACGTCCCTCGGTGAAATCAAAAAACTGTTCTTTCTCGGCCATTTGAACACCCGTTCTCAGATCCCCCTCTTCCATACCTGCCACTTTCATACAGGCAGGACAGGCCAGGATGGTGACATTCAGGTCCACCAGCCGTTTAAAGATCTCATCGGAGCTGTCGAAGGGATCCATTTCCAGGTTGGGAGCATCCCTGGTGACCATCTCTATCCCTTCTTTATCAAAGAATACCAGGACATCGTTGGAAGTAGAAAACTTGTCAGCCAGCATCAGGGCCATAAGCACATCGTGGGTGTCGGCCGAACCTTTGCTGATATGGATAAAGGCTCCGTCGGTAACGGGGTCATCAGGTTCCGCTAGCTTATCAACTTCTGTGCTTACCCGGATACAGGCCGACATAAGTAGAGGGAGCAGGAGGAGTGCTAAGACTTTTTTCATTGCGATTGGGGTTTTGGGTTTTATAATAGTTAAAAAACTCTATCAGCAATTAAAACCAGGATGATTAAAAGGTAAAACAAATTTACTGTAATAAATGCCTTTTTCCAATGTTCCACAAGATTCCCTTTGTAGGAGAGCAGAAACATGCGGATAAGAAAGAGGATGGCTGCGGCAATCAGGATTAGCGACATGGCCTGGTGCCTGATGATGGGAGTGGCTGGCAACATAAGCACACAAACACCGGTGGCAGCAATCCAGACAAAACTGAGGTTGCGAATTTGCCTTTGATCGAACAGACTGGTAATTACAGGCAGGCCTGCCTGGTGAAATTCGTCTCCGATTTTTATCAGCAGGAGCCAGTAGTGTGGCATCTGGCCCACAAAGAGCAGGAAGGCCACAGCCAGGATTTCCATATCCAGGGGATTCCCTCCCGCAGCCGTCCACCCGATAAGGGGGGGCAGTGCCCCGATCAGTGCTCCCGGGAGTACAGCAAAAGCCGTCACACGCTTAAGTGGTGTATAGACCAGGTTATACCAGGCGAGGGTGAAAATGCCAAAAGCTGCAGCCAGCGGATAGCCGGTAAGCATAAGCAATATGGTACCTGCAGATGCACAGATTACGGAGAAAAGGATGGCTTCAGAAAGTGTTATTTTTCCAGAGGGCAGCGGGCGCTGAGCTGTTCGCTTCATCTTTGCATCCGTATGACGCTCCTGGATCTGGTTCAGGGCGGATGAACCGGACGAAAGCAGAAAGATCCCCATTACTGTGTAAAAAGCATCCAGGTCCAGGGAGGACCGGGCCAGAAAGTAACCAAGGAACCCTGTGAGGGCCACAGGGATAGAGATGGTAAATTTCCCCAGCTTCAGATACTTATTCATTCAGTGCTTTCAGGTACTCAATAATGAGTTTTACCTCCTCTTCGGTGATCATTCCTTCGTAAGGTTGCATCAGGCTTTTGTTAAAGCCCTTGACCACTTCCGCATCAGGGTCGAATATGGAGCGCATGATATAGGCTTCGTCAACCGCTACCTGCAGCTCTTCCCTGCCCGAAACCACCGTACGGGTTCCTCCCCAGCCACCCAGGTAGGAGGGTCCAATAAGTTTGCTACCATCGCTGGAGTGGCAGGCATTGCAAGCGTTTCGTGTAAGCACTTCCCATCCCTGATCGGCCAGTGACAATTCGGTGTCAACCACTGTGGTCACAGCCGTGGTATCGGTCATCCAGGCATCGAACTCCTCTTTGGAAATCACCTTGACTACCGTAAACATATAAGAATGCTGCAGTCCGCAATATTCTGTACAGAAAAGATCAAATTCCCCCGGGGTACCGGGTATAAACCACATCACCTTGTCCTGTCCGGGCACCATATCCTCTTTGACCCTGAAGGCAGGAATATATAGACTGTGTAGTACATCCAGGGCAACCAGGTCGAGGATTACCGGTTCATTGATGGGAACAATCAGGGAATCGCTGAATTTCCCGTTCTCATACTCAAACCTGAAGTTCCACATGCGGGCAATGGCTGTAACATGCATGGCTTCCTCCGGTGGATTCTTCATGGGTCTCCAACCCATCCATCCAAAATAGAACATCACCAGAACCAGAACCAGGGGTATTCCTGTCCAAAGGGCCTCCAGTTTGTTGCTACCCTCATTCTGAATAGCTTCAGGATGCTTCTCTTTCCGGTATTTGCGGATAAAGACCAGCATAATCACTGTCAGGGCGATAAGGAAAAAGATGGATACGCCCAGGGTAATTAAAAATGCCAGGTCGACGCCTGCTACAAAATTTGAAGCTTGTTGTGGTTCTGCAGTATACATGGGAAAAGATTTATCTGAATCCGTAATCTAAGAAAGTGAGTATAATGACCGCAGTTATCACCAGAACGACAAAGATGGCCATGACTTTGTAGACGGTCTGGTCGAACTTAAGGTGCATAAATATTGCCAGTACTATGGCCGATTTTGTGGATGCAAGCAATAGAGCAACAATGGTGGCCCACCTGGTCAGTTCAATCTGGGTGACTGCCACCGAGGTGCTGGTCAGAACCAGTAGCAACAGCAGGATAAGTGCATAAGTGCGATAAGGTACGATATGATGTGTTGTGTCTGACATAGCTATAGGCTTAAGTAATCAGGTAAAACAGGGGGAAGAGGAAAATCCAGATCAGGTCTACCAGGTGCCAGTAGAGACCCCCGTTTTCCAGCAACTGAAAATTGCCAAAGTTAATTTTGTCCTTCCGGACCCGGACAAAAATCACAATGATCAGGATCATACCAATGATGATGTGCAGGGCATGCAGTCCTGTCATAAAGAAATAAAGACCGAAAAAGAGGGTATCACCCTTTCCCAACTCTTCCAGCAAAGGTGATCCGGGCCAGATTCCATGATCGATTTTGGCACTCCATTCAAAATATTTATTCACCAGGAATACCAGGGCCAGCACCAGGGTGATTCCGATCAGGATCAGGGTGGTACGCTTGTCTTTTTTCTGGATGGAGGTGGTAGCCATGGCAATGGTCATGCTACTGATGAGCAGGATAACTGTATTGATGGTCCCAACAGCCACATCCAGCTGCTGGGCGGCCATATGAAAGGCCTGGGGGTGAGCATGTCGGTACACAGCATAGGTGATAAAAAGTCCCCCGAAAAACAGCAGCTCAGTAAATATAAAAAGCCATATGCCGAGCTTGGAGGCTTCGTCGTCTCTGTGTTCGTCATGATGTGCAATGCTTTCTGACATAGGGTTCAGCTTTAATCGTATTTATAGGTTGCTTTATCAATGACAGGGATCTCGTCAAAATTCTCCAGCGGGGGAGGTGTGGGAACCTGCCATTCCAGGTTGGTGCCTCCCCAGGGATTCATCTCCGTGGTCTTTTCACCGTGACGAGCCGACTTGATCAGGTTCACCAGGATAATCAGAAATCCGGCGACCATAACCATAGCACCCAGTGTAGAGATAATATTGGGCCCGTGAAACTCCTCCAGGTAGTCGAAGTACCTGCGTGGCATTCCCTTGATCCCCAGGTAGAACATGGGCCCGTATAGGGTGACAAACCCTATAAAAAAGATAATCCATCCGGTTTTGGCCCAGCTGGGATCATACTTGCGCCCGAATATTTTGGAGAACCAGTAATGAATGGCTCCGAAGAAGGCAAATCCCACTCCACCAAAAACAATAAAGTGAAAATGAGCCACAACAAAGGCTGTATCGTGTACATGCACATCTATGGCCAGTGAACCAAGCACAAGCCCGGTGAGTCCGCCGATCATAAATATAAATATAAATGAAGCGGCCCAAAGGAAGGGAATTTCTGTACTGATGGATCCCTGGTGCATGGTGGAGATCCAGTTAAATACCTTGATGGCACTGGGAATGGCCACAATAAATGTGAGTAGGGAGAAGGCCCAGAGGGCGGCACCGCTCATCCCTGAGGTATACATGTGATGCCCCCATACGAAATAGCCCACAAAGGCAATGGCCAGAGTGGAGAAGACAATGGCCTTGTAACCGAAGATGGTCTTTTTGGCAAAAGTGGGAATGATCTCCGAAATGGCCCCCATGGCAGGCAGGATCATAATATAGACCGCAGGGTGGGAGTAGATCCAGAAAAGATGCTGGTAGAGCAGTGGATCGCCCCCCTTGGCCGGATCAAAGAAACCGATGCCCAGGATGCGTTCTCCCGCTACCATCAGCAGGGTAATACCAATAATTGGCGTGGCCAGAAGCTGTATCCAGGCTGTTCCATACAGGGTCCAGGGGAACAGCGGCATCTTAAACCAGGTCATTCCCGGAGCCCGCATGCGGTGAATGGTTACAATGAAATTCAAACCGGTCAGGATGGAGGAGAAGCCCAGCACAAAGGCTCCCAGGGCTGCCGGCAGCATATTGGTCCCGGTTTTAAAACTGTAGGGGGCATAGAAGGTCCAGCCGGTATCGGGCGGTCCATTTCCAAACAGGGAGATAATCACCAGAATGCCGCCCAGTATATAGATGTACCAGGAGAAGAGGTTCAGCCTGGGAAAGGCCACATCCTTGGCCCCGATCTGGATGGGCAGCATAAAGTTGCCGAACACCGCAGGAAGCCCTGGTATGACAATCAGGAAGATCATGATCACCCCATGGACCGTAAAGGTGGCGTTATAAGCCTGGGCCTCCATCAGGGTTTTGCCGGGTGCAATCAGTTCCAGTTTCATCAGGAGTCCCAGTACCACCCCGACACAGAACCAAAGCATCATGGCATAGAGGTAGAGCAAGCCGATCCGCTTGTGGTCGGTTGAGAGGATCCATTTGAAGATGCCCTTTCTTCCGCCGTCCTCCTCCAGGTAGGATTTGTACCCTGTGTTGTCAGTAGTGTTAGAACTCATAGCTTATTTGTTTTTTCTTTTTCTGAAGAAGAACAGCACCAGCAGCAGAACTGCCGCGAAGAACAGGATCAGGGTAGCCGATACCTTGGTAATGTTCAATACATAGGACTGCCCTTCCGGGTCATATGAATAACAGTATTGCAGTACCCGGTTGATGGTCGGGCCCGATTTTCCTTCCGCGGCTTCCAGAAGAGACATCTTTAGCTCAAAGGGAAGAAAGTAAATTCCATTCATGTACCGGGTGATCTTCCCATTTGGATCGAGAATAATCAGCGTGGCCGAATGTATGAAGTCATTTCCGGTGGCTTTGTAGCGGAATCCTGCAGCTTCGGTAAGCTCAGCTATACTGGCGCTATCGCTGGTGAAGAAGAGCCAGCCTGCTTCGGCCTCTTCCTTCTTTTCCATCAGGTTGAGGTAGTTATTTTTCTTCTTGACAGCCAGAAATGATCCTTCCCGTGGATCAAAGCTGATGGTGAGTGCCTGGTAATCCTCGCCCAGCACCAGGTCGTTTCCATCCATGGCTTTGGACAGTCCGTCCATAAGTGGCGAGCAGATGCCCGGACAGCGGTAATAGACAAAGTTGAGAATGGTGGGTTTGTCAATGAGATCACCAATGATGACCGTGTCACCATCTATATTCACCAGCCTGGCATCCATGGGAATGTACTGGTCCAGTTTTTCAACCACACCAATCTCAATGTATTCTTCATTTTGTGCCAGCAGTGGTAATAGCATGAAAATCAGGAGGGAGGTGCTAAGGGTACGTTTCATCCTTTCGATTTAGTTGTTAGGGCAATGTCTTCTTTTTCAGGTCAGAGGGTGGTATAACAAATATGCATCGTTTTTAATGGAAATCCCATCAAAGAGGTGATAATTTTTTCGTTATTTGTAATAAGTAAAAATAGTACATTTGATCTTGCTTAGATTACAAAGAATTTAATTATTGAAGATACTGTATTCAATGCTCAAAAAAATATTTAGATTTTATTTTAATGGCTTCAGAAATATGACCTGGGGTCGCAGGCTTTGGGGAATTATTCTGCTGAAGCTCTTTATCATGTTCGCCATCCTCAGGCTTTTCTTTTTCCCCGATCTGTTGAAACGTGATTTCGACAGTGACGAGGAGCGGGCCTCTTATGTACTGGAACAAATGACTAATCCGTAAATACATGCTCGATTCAATTGATATGTCACTGGTTGACTGGTCGCGTGGCCAATTTGCATTAACAGCCATGTTTCACTGGATTTTTGTACCCCTTACACTGGGGCTCTCATTTATCGTTGCCTTTATGCACACCATCTATGTGCGTACGGGCGATGAGGAATGGAAGCGGATTACGAAATTCTGGATGAAGCTGTTTGGGATTAATTTTGCCATTGGCGTGGCTACCGGGATCATCCTTGAGTTTGAGTTCGGGACCAACTGGTCTAACTACTCCTGGTTTGTGGGGGATATCTTTGGAGCACCTCTGGCCATCGAGGGAATCCTGGCATTTTTCCTGGAGTCCACCTTTATTGCTGTTATGTTCTTTGGGTGGAACAAGGTGAGCAAGCGCTTCCATCTGACAGCTTCCTGGCTTACTGCATTTGGAGCCAGTCTTTCAGCGGTCTGGATCCTGGTGGCCAATGCCTGGATGCAGCATCCCGTGGGAACCGTCTTTAATCCTGATATGGCTCGTAACGAAATGATCAATTTCTGGGATGTGATTTTTTCAGAAGTTGCGGTGAACAAGTTTCTGCATACCATTGGCTCCAGCTTTTTACTGGCTTCGATTTTTGTAATCGGGGTCTCTGCTTACTTCCTTTTGAGGAAGAAGGAGGTGCTGTTCGCTAAAAGAAGCACCGTTATTGCCTCGGTGTTCGGTGTAATGGCAGCCATTGGCACCATTGCTACCGGCGATACCTCGGCCCGGATTGTAGCCCGGGAGCAGCCCATGAAATTTGCCGCCATGGAGGCTCTCTATGAGGGTCAAACCCATGCGCCCCTGGTGGCCATAGGGGCCATGCGCACCGATACCACCAGGTTTCCCCATCCGCGGGAGGAATTTATATTCAAGATTGAGATTCCTAATGCGCTCTCTTACATGGTATTTCTGACACCCAGTGGATTCATTCCCGGCATCAGCGACCTGGTTTACGGGAACGAGGAGCATAACTATATGTCGTACGAGGAACGGATCGAACGGGGAGCAGTGGCCATTCAGACCTTGAAAGAATTAAAAAAGGCCAAGGAGCGGGGCGATCAAGTTAGCTATGAAGCCCTGCGGGAAAAATTTAGCGATCCCATCTGGATTGATCAGTATTATCAGCACTTTGGATTTGGTTACTACAAGGGGCGTGAGCTAAGGGAATTGATTCCTAATGTGAAGGTGAATTTCTATTCCTTCCATGTGATGGTCATCCTGGGGGGACACTTCCTGATTTTCACCATGCTGGTGCTCTGGTTGAGCCTGAAAAACCGCTGGGGCAATCATAAGTGGCTCCTGTGGGTAGCCATGATCACATTGCCAATGCCATGGATTGCCAGTCAGGCTGGCTGGGTTTTGGCCGAAATGGGACGTCAGCCCTGGGTGGTATATGAGCTGATGCCCAACATAACAGCTGTTACGCGCCTGAAGCCAGCTGCGGTCCAGATTACTTTCTGGATCTTCCTCTTAACATTTACGCTGCTCTTTATTGCAGAGATTAGAATCATGCTTTCACAAATCAAAAAAGGACCTGAAGGAGAATAGCATATGTTTGGAAAACTCTCACTTTTAGTATTACAGCAATACTGGTATATTATTGTTTCTCTTCTGGGCTCCATTCTGGTCTTCCTGTTTTTTGTGCAGGGAGGACAAACCTTTCTGTTTCGCATTGGAAAATCCGAATCGGAACGCACCATCCTTGTCAATGCCCTGGGGCGTAAATGGGAATTTACCTTTACTACCCTGGTGACCTTCGGAGGGGCATTTTTTGCCTCCTTCCCCCTCTTTTATGCCACCAGTTTCGGGGGAGCCTACTGGGTCTGGATGCTTATTCTCTTTGCCTTTGTAATCCAGGCGGTCTCCTATGAATTCCGTACAAAAGCCAGCAATTTCCTGGGTAAGAGAGTCTATGAAAACTTCCTCTTTATCAATGGCCTGCTTGGAACTTTCCTGGTGGGAGTGGCCGTAGCCACCTTCTTTTCAGGATCGCAATTCTCCCTGAACGAGATGAACAACGTAAGCTGGGCAAATGGTGCACATGGATTGGAAGCTGCACTGAATCCTTTCAACCTCTCCCTTGGGCTCGCCGTTTTTTTCCTGGCCAGGGTGCTGGGCTTGCTTTATTTTATGAAGACCATCGACAATGATAACATTATTGCCAGGAGCAAAAAGGAATTGATTCGCTCTGCCCTTCCTTTTGTGGCAAGCTTCCTCTTGTTTGCTGTATGGCTTATGCTGCGTAAGGGCTTTGCAGTTAATCCCGATACTGGAGAGGTCTTTATGGAACCCTTTAAGTATTTCCATAATCTGATGGCCATGCCGTGGGTCCTGGTGATGTTTATTATGGGCGTACTGGCCATACTGGGCGGGATTGCCAGTGGACTCTTAAGTGACAGTGGCAATGGCATCTGGTTTGCAGGTCCGGGTACAATCCTGGTGGTATTCTCACTCTTTATGCTGGCCGGGTTAAACGACACCGCATTCTACCCTTCGTCCTATGATTTGCAGAGCTCACTGACCATCCAGAATGCTTCATCCACCCACTATACACTTGTGGCCATGAGCTGGGTCTCCCTCTTTATCCCCTTTGTCCTGACTTATGTTATTTTTGCATGGCGGGCGCTGAATAAGAAAAAGATCGATGAAAAGGAAATGCAAGAAGAACACCACGTTTATTAATAAGTTAACAGACTAACACACTAACTTTCATCATGTATATAGGAGCTATCATCGGATATCTAAGCTGGCCAATTATGATCCTGCTCAGCTACCTGGCTGTTCGCGGGGCATTAAAGTATTTTGAAAAGCAGGCGGCTTCAGGAGGTGAAAAATGAAACGTCACCTTCCCAACCTGATCACACTGCTTAACCTGGCCTGTGGCACGGCAGCCATCGTTCTTACCCTCGAAGGGCAGTGGCGTTGGGCTGTATACCTGGTTCTGGCTGCAGCGGTTTTTGATTTCCTGGATGGCTTTGCTGCCCGAATGCTGAAGGCCAACAGCGAAACAGGGAAGCACCTGGATTCCCTTGCAGATATGGTCTCTTTCGGGGTGCTGCCTGCAGTATTTATCTATACCCTCTTCAAGAATCTGTTTCTAAATCAGCCAGTGGAAGCAGGGAAGTTCTATAATTATCTGCAGTGGGTGGTTCTGGTTTCGGTACTCCTGGTTCCTGCATTTTCAGCCATCCGATTGGCCCGCTTTAACACTGAAAAAGATCAGGGAACTTTCTTTTATGGTTTGCCCACTCCTGCCCATGCCCTGTTCTGGACCGGAATTTTCTGGCAGATGATGGAGAGTGGCAGCCTGTTTGGAAGCCCTTTGAATCTCTTTTTTATGTGGGCCATCATGCTGATTATGGCTTTTCATATGATTCTTCCAATACCCATGTACAGTCTGAAGTTTGAACACTTTCGCATCAGGGGGAACCTGATTCGCTACCTTTTACTCTTTCTTTCAGTAGTGATCCTGATAATCGTAGGATGGGGCGGACTTCCCCTGGTGATCCTGGTCTATATACTGCTTTCCCTTTTGAACCTTTTACTTGCAAGGCGGGTTTCATAAATATGACAATAGATAAAATGGCTTTTGCCAGTAGACTGAGCCAATTCAATTCGGAACATTGTGCAGAGGTTCCCTCCATGGAGTTATCAAGGCAACTCATAGATAACCTGGTCCATGCTCTCTTTCCCATCAGACAAAACTGCGGGGTGGATGAAGGAGAGATTGCCATTGAGCTGGACCGTTGTGCCGTGAATCTGAGAGAAGTACTCTACCCCATTCACCTATCGCTGGACCGTTCCCCAAAGGAGGTGACGGATGATTTTTTTTCAAGGATGCCGGAGACCTTTGAACAGCTGGCAGTTGACGCTGCTGCTGTGACCAAATATGATCCTGCTGCCAATTGCGTAGAGGAGATTATCCTGAGTTATCCAGGATTTTACGCCATATCTGTTTACCGGATGGCTCATATTCTTTATGAGTTGAAGGTCCCATTCCTCCCCAGGATCATGTCCGAATATGCCCATGAAAAAACAGGCATTGATATCCATCCGGGTGCGCAGATCGCTTCCCCTTTTTTCATCGACCATGGAACGGGGATCGTTATCGGGGAGACCGCGCGCATAGGCAGGGAAGTTAGAATATTCCAGGGGGTTACACTGGGAGCCCTTACTGTAGAAAGGTCCATGGCCAACACCAAACGGCACCCCACCATTGAGGATCATGTGGTGATTTATGCCGGGAGTACCATTCTGGGTGGGGATACCGTGATAGGTCACCATACCGTGGTGGGAGGGAATACCTGGATCACCGAAAGCATTCTGCCCCATTCGGTGGTTTACAGGAACCATCGCGTGTTAGTGAAAGACAGAAAGGATTTTAAACAGCCCAACGATTTTGAGATATGAGATACGAAAATATACTTGAAGGAATCGGGAGAACGCCTCATGTGCGTATCAACCAACTCTTCCCTGGAGCACGCAATGTTTGGATAAAGCTGGAGCGGGACAATCCTGGCGGAAGCATCAAGGATCGCATCGCGCTGGCTATGGTCAGGGATGCAGAAGAGCAGGGAGTATTAAAAAGCGGAAGTACCATCATAGAACCCACCTCCGGAAATACGGGCATTGGACTGGCCATGGTGGCTGCAGTAAAGGGCTACAGGATTATTCTGGTGATGCCCGAATCCATGTCAGTGGAAAGAAGGAACATACTGAGGGCCTATGGTGCCGAAATTGTACTTACACCTCGTGAGCTTGGAATGAAGGGTTCCATGGAGAAGGCTAAGGAGCTTGCCCGGGAGATCAAGGGAGCCTGGATCCCTTCCCAGTTTGATAATCCCTCCAACCCCTCCATACATGAGTCGACCACCGCCCTGGAGATCCTGGAGGATTTTCCCACTGGCATTGACTACCTGGTGACCGGGGTGGGGACAGGCGGACATATAAGCGGGGTGTCCAGGGTGCTGAAGCAAAAGATGCCCGGGATCCGCATAATTGCTGTGGAACCGATCGATTCTCCGGTGATCAGCGGGGGAGAACCGGGTCCGCATGGGATCATGGGAATTGGTGCCGGATTTATACCCGGAAACCTGGATAGAGACCTGATCGATGCTGTGCTGCAAATAAAAAAAGAAGAGGCTTATGATTTTGCAAGACGCCTTGCAAAAGAGGAGGGGATTTTCGCGGGAATCTCAACAGGAGCATCGCTTGCAGCGGTTTCGAAGCTGATGGAAAAAGAGGGAGATTCAGCTACAATACTGACATTTTCTTACGATACAGGCGAAAGATATCTTTCCGTAAATGATCTCTTTTAAGAGGATTTACTATTTTTATTTTAAATTTTCGATTTTTGTCAGCCATGGAAGGCCCTTTGAAAATTGCTGTTGACTTTGACGGTACCATTGTAGAACACAAGTATCCCGAGATAGGTAAGGAGGTAATGTTTGCCCTCCAGACCCTCAGGACACTTCAGGAACAGGGGCACCAGCTGATCCTGTGGACCTACCGTTCAGGGAAGGAACTGGATGATGCTGTGGAGTATTGCCGCAGGAATGGGATCGAGTTCTATGCTATCAATTCCAGCTACCCCGAAGAGGAGTTTGACGAGGACTATGATAGTAGGAAGATCGATGCGGATATCTTTATTGATGATAGGAACATCGGCGGACTACCTTCCTGGGGTGAAATTTACCAGATGATCAATCCCCATGAAAAACCGACCCTGGAGGAAGAATTGAAGAGCCTGGCCCAGACCAAACGTTCAATTTTTAAGAAGAGGTCAGCAAAATAACGGATAGAACAATGAGGATCCCGCTTGTATCAGTGCTTTCATTACTGTTGTTTATCCCCTTTTCGTGCAGTCCGGGAAACGGAAGTACCGAAGGTCGTACGACCAAAGCATCAAAGCCAGAGCGGATCAGCAGCCTGCTTGAACCAGCTGCTGCTATTACCATTCCCCTGGGAGAAGAGATCAAGTTAGTACTCTCCATTCCCGACACGGTGTCAGTGGATTCTGTGAGGGTATTCATGGGCGGAAATCTGAAGAAGACCATAAGGAGTTCTGCAGATGGGCCTATCCAGGAAATGCTGGAATTCATGCTTGCCACAGAAGGAGAGCATACCGGAAAATCGGGACTTCGCCTCAGGCTCTTTTTTGCCAGCGGGGAAAATGAGAACCACAGTCGGCAAATTACCTTTCTATCCGATGTAATACCGGTGGAGTACAGCTACCAGGTAGTGAAGGAATATCCCCACGATGTGAAAGCTTATACCCAGGGCTTGGAGTATGTGGATGGAGTGCTCTATGAGGGAACCGGAAATTATGGAACCTCCTCACTCAGGCGGATCACACTGGAAACGGGTGAGGTAAGCAAAACACGAGATCTTGATCAATCTCTTTTCGGAGAGGGAATCACCGTACTGGGCGAACGAATCTATCAGCTCACTTACAAGAGTCAGGTGGGTTTTATCTACGACAAATCTACGTTTGAAGAGATTCAGAAAGTGTATTACCGGAACCGTGAAGGATGGGGGCTGACCAATAACGGAGAAGAGCTTATCATGAGCGATGGCACCAATGTCATCTATTTTCTCGATCCCGAGATGTTTACAATCAACAGGCAGATCGAAGTGTACCACAATATGGGTCCTGCCAACAGTCTTAACGAGCTGGAGTATATCGATGGAAAGCTCTGGGCCAACCGCTACTTTACCGACGAGATTGTAATTATCGACCCTGTGACCGGGAAAGTGGAGGGGAGGATCAATCTGAAAGGGATCCTGCAAGCTAAGCATAGAAAACCCACCACCGATGTGCTTAATGGTATTGCCTGGGATAATGAAGGAGAGCGCTTATTTGTCACCGGGAAATTCTGGCCCCGCTTATTTGAGATCAGGATCAGGGAATCAGGCTGACATCTCTCCTGAAACTACCCGAACACTTCTGGGAATAATTTCGAAACGGACCGGTCCATGACCCAGCGACTCACCGTCTGTCTCCAGCTTCAGTAAGGAGGATCCGTCTATCTGAACCGATTTGGCCATATAGGTCTCCACCTTCGAGTGATTGACAATATTGCCGTTGTAGAGTTTTTTCATATTGGCTATTACATTCAGCTTTCCAATTTTCTTAATCAGTGTGATGCTGTAGAGACCATCGTCGGCGATGGCATGGGGTACCTGGATCATCCCTCCTCCATTGTATTTACCAATTCCCACGTTCAGAGAGAAGATTTTCCTATCGTAGCTTGTTCCGTCAATCTCGATAACTGCTTTCTTTGACCTGTACCGGATCAGACTGTAGAAGATGTTGTAGAAGTAGAGCATGGGCCCGCTCTTTCCTTTCTCTTTCATACGATTGGTGCGTTCTACCACTTTGGCACCAAATCCCATCCCGGCAATATTGATGAAATAGCGCTTCCACTCCTTCCCATTTTTTCGATAGTTGACCAGACCGGCATCCTGGATGAAGGTCTTCTGTTCCTTGATGGTCCTTACTGCACTTTCGTAATCGGATGGAATATTAAAAGTCTTGGCCCAATCGTTCCCGGTGCCCACAGAGATCATTCCCAGCATCACCTCGGTGGTAAGGATCCTCTTCTGTGCAAAGACACCGTTGATTACCTCGTTCATGGTTCCGTCGCCACCTACCACAATGATTTTTGAGTAGCCCTCCTTGATTTTGTTCCGGGCAATTACGGAAGCGTGCAGCCTGCGATTCGTAAAGTAAAGCTCATAGCGAATACCTTCTCTTTGAAGTATTTGTGCGATTAGGGGCCAGTCTTTTTTGGTTTTCCCCCCACCAGCTGCCATATTTACAATGGCTATCCAGTTTGATTTGCTCATAGCTTACATATTCCCCGCCGCAAAGATAGGGATTACAGAGTTATCAATGAAATTTGTTGAAAAGGTGTTTATAAATGAAAAACTAATGTTTACAATAACGAAATAGGTAAAATTATACGGGCACTGAAAATAGTAAATTTGAAGCCCGTTTTAAATCCAATTAAATTTAAAGAAAAAGGCCAATGGGTAAAGTTATTGCGATAGCAAATCAGAAGGGAGGCGTTGGGAAAACCACTACAGCAATCAACCTGGGTGCAAGCCTGGCGGTGCTGGAGAAAAGGGTGCTGATCATTGATGCAGATCCCCAGGCCAATGCCACTTCCGGTACTGGTTTTGATACCAGGAAAGTCAAGACAAGCATTTATGAGTGTCTTATTGAGGATGCCGATCCTAAAAAGATAATCCTGAACAGCGAGATCAGCAATCTCGATCTGATCCCCTCACATATAGACCTGGTGGGTGCGGAGATTGAGATGCTGAACATGAATGAGCGAGAGTATATGCTTAAGAACGTCATTAAACAGGTGCGTGATGGCTATGATTATATCCTGATCGACTGTTCCCCCTCATTGGGCCTGATTACGGTCAATGCACTTACAGCTGCCGATTCGGTCATTTTGCCGGTTCAGTGTGAGTATTTTGCATTGGAAGGCCTGGGCAAACTACTGAATACCATCAATATTATTCAGCGCGGACTCAATCCCGATCTTGAGATTGAAGGCTTCCTGCTCACCATGTACGATGCGCGGCTCAGGCTCTCCAACCAGGTGGTGGATGAGGTACGTAAACATTTTCAGCAGATGGTTTTTGAAACCATCATACAACGTAATATCAAACTCAGTGAGGCGCCCAGCTTTGGAAAGCCGGCAGTACTTTATGACGCTGAGTCGAGAGGAGCGGTCAGCCACCTGAATCTGGCCAGAGAAATTCTTCAAAAGAATGAAGAAACCCTGCTGAAGCAGGAAGAAAAAGTAATGGACTAACTAGTATATCTGATGGCAAAAAAGAACGCTTTGGGAAGAGGCTTGGGCGCATTAATCGATGTAGGTGATGAGCAAGACGAACGCAGCCTGTTGCATTCCCCTTCAGCTGTAAATGAAATAGCAATAAAAAGTATATCGGGAAACCCCTTCCAGCCCCGTACATCTTTTGATGAGGAGGCCATGAATGAACTGGTGCAGTCGGTAGAGGAGCATGGAATCATCCAGCCCATTACGGTCAGAAGGACAGCAGACAACTCGTATCAGCTGATTAGTGGAGAGCGCCGGATGAAGGCCGCTCTTAAGGCGGGACTCAAAAGGATCCCGGCTTTTGTTCGTGAGGCCGGTGATGAGAATATGCTGGAGCTGGCTCTGGTTGAGAATATTCAGCGAGAGGACCTTGATGCCATCGAGGTAGCCGTTTCGTATGCTCGTTTAATTGAAGAATTCGAGCTTACGCAGGAAGAGTTGGGGGGCCGGGTCGGAAAGAAACGGGCCACCATCGCCAATTATCTGCGATTGCTCAATCTGCCAGTGGAGATACAGACTGCCATACGCGAAAAGAAAGTTTCCATGGGTCATGCCCGGGCACTTGTGGGGATCGAAGACAAAGAATACCAGTTGGAAGTGTTCAGTAAGATTCTCTCCCAGGATCTGTCGGTTCGCCAGGTGGAAGCTCTGGCCAAAAAATCTAAAGTCAGCGAGTCTGGCAGTGAGACACCTGAAGAGATACGTTCCGATTACGAAGACCTAAGGGAACATCTGTCCCACTATTTTGGTGCCACCATCGAATTCAAGCGAAGCAATAAAGGGAGTGGCCGGATCGTTATTCCTTTTAAATCGGACGAGGATCTTCAACGCATTGTCAGCATCCTCGACAAACCGGGTAAATGAGCAGATTCAATGTAGCGGTTCTTCTTTTCATGCTGACACTTCCTGCGTTCAGCCAGGAAAGTGATACCGTGCATGCTATTCATAATGCCGATACATTATCTTCCATTCAGAACTTAGATTCAATTTATCAATTCGCGGAACGTGGCTTTCTGGTAAGCGACTCGCTAGTGGTAAGCGATTCAGTTCAGGAGGAAGTCCGTGAACCAAAATCCCCTACCAGGGCTCTGCTGTATGCCATGGTTCTCCCGGGAATGGGACAGGCCTATAACGGGAAATACTACAAAATACCAATAGTTTGGGGTGCCCTGGGGGTAGGGGTCTACTCCGTTATTTACAATAGAAATAAGTACGAAGAGGCCACCCGCGATTACTTACAGGACGAGACCGATACCAATGAGATTTATATGAAGGGCTATCGCAGAAATATGGAGCTTAGTTTTATTGTTACCACATTACTCTATGGTCTCCAGATGCTGGATGCCTATGTGGACGCGAATCTATACACATGGGATGTGAATGACAATCTTTCGATGAGAGTCGCTCCATCGCTGCAGCCCATGATGTCGCCTACCAGTCTAAGCGGCTTATCCGGGGGGCTTACATGCAGTTTTAAGATCAGAGGCAGATGACAAGATATATTTCCAATGTCGTTTATGGTATGGCAGTCCTTACGGGATTACTTTTTTTTGAGCAGGGGATCATAGCGCAGGAAGCGCTTGAAAAACCCGACACCCTGAATCTGGCCGATACCCCCGTTTCATTCTCCATGGAGGGTGAGCTGGAGCTGCGTACCGGCGATAATCTGGACAGCCTGCTCAATTTGTGGTATGTGAATCAGTCCCTGGAGTCTGCTACCGATGACTACCTGGCAGAAGCAGATACGCTCATGCCCGATTTCAGTGATTCGGTTTATATGAAGCGCCTTGCCGAGATCCCATCGGTGGTGGATCTTACCTATAACAGGATTGTTAAAAATTACATCAATGTCTATTCTCGTAAGCGTCGGGAGCAGGTGAGGGTGATGTTGGGACTCTCTGAATACTATTTCCCCCGATTTGAGGAGATCTTCGATCTCTATGGGGTGCCCTATGAAATCAAATACCTTTCGGTCATTGAGTCGGCTTTGAACCCAAGAGCGGTTTCCCGGGTTGGGGCTGTGGGAGCCTGGCAGTTTATGTACAGTACGGGGAAGGCCTATGGATTAACTATTAATTCCCTGGTGGACCAGCGGCGCGACCCCATTGCTGCCACCCATGCAGCTGCCATGTTCCTGGCGGATCTCTACGATATTTATCACGACTGGACCCTGGCGCTGGCTGCTTACAACTGCGGACCGGGGAATGTAAATAAGGCCATACGGAGGTCTGGGGGCAAACGAAATTTCTGGGACATATATTACTACCTCCCACGGGAGACCAGGGGTTATGTACCCGCATTTATTGCTGCTACTTATACTATGAATTACTATGAGGAGCATCTGATTAGCAGGGCAGCCCTTTCCCTTCCCCGGGTAACGGATACCATTATGGTATTTGAGCCTGTGCATTTGAAACAAGTGGCGGAAGTGCTTCATATCCCCATTGGACAGCTGCGTGATATCAATCCCCAGTACCGTGTGGACATTGTGCCGGGTACCGCAAAGCAGGGCTATGCCATCGCCATTCCGCAGGAGCAGGTTGCTGCATTTATTGATCTGCAGGACACTATTTTTAACTATAAGGACTCGGTCTTCTTCGATCCGGGAAAAAAAGTAGCAACACCCCAGCGTTACACGTCCTCTCACCGTGTCGACCTGCCGCTGGACAAATACGACAAGTTGAACTATAAGGTCAAGTCGGGCGATAATGTTGGGTTTATTGCCGACTGGTACGATGTGAGGGCATCCGATTTGCGCTACTGGAACAATATCAGCCGGAACCTGATCCGGGTGGGTCAAAAGCTCGTCATCTATAAACCAAAAGGAAGTTCTGCCAGATACAAGGAGCTTGATAATATGAGTTTTTCCGAGAAACAGAAGTTTGCCGGACGTTCCGTATCATCGGGCGACCCAGACTCTGGCAATACAGACTCCGGCAGCTCTGGATCCGGAAGTACAGCTGCAGCTGCTGGCTCTGATAACAATGTTGATTATCTTACCTATCGGGTGAAAGAAGGTGATAGCCTGTGGGAGATTGCTCTTAAGTATACTGGGGTTTCGGAGACCGATATTTCCAGGCTCAATAACATAAGCAACGCTAAGAAAATTCAACCCGGACAGATTCTTAAGATCAAGCCTAAGGGGTAATTATTATATTTGTGTATGAAGCCGCTCAGGATCTTCATATTTTTTTTGGCTGTTCTGTTGTTGCTTCTTCTTGTATCCTTCCTGTTTCCCAAACAGGGGATTGGCGTTGGCGGCGATCTCAGACTCTCTTTTATGTCCCTTTCTGAGCTGATCCATGAGGATACCACAGCCACCCTGGCAGACATTGACCACTTGCTTACAGCTTCGTCGGTGACCGACGATCCTGAAGCCTTTGAAGCGCATGTAATTCCGGCCAATGCCGATAGGCTGAAACAAGAAGTGCACAGGATCCAATTTGCAGAAACGAATGCTTCACTGCTCTACCCCTTTTTCAGGAATCTGGATCAGATAGCTTCTGGACGTAAACGTTCAGGCAGAATCCTCCATTTCGGTGATTCACAGATTGAGAACGACCGGATGACTGCCTTGATCAGGTACCGTATGCAACGGAATTTTGGAGGGACAGGTAGCGGACTGGTGCAGGCCATCCCGCTATATTCGGGAAGCCTCTCCTACCAGCAGGAGGAGTCGGGTGCGTGGCTGCGATACACCTATTTTGGAAAGAGAGACAGCACCATTAACCACAAATCTTACGGAATCATGGGGGCTTTTGCATCGGTCCCAATACCAGAAGATGACGCCTGGCCCATCTTGTCCTACCACTTCAACACCTCCCGCAGGAGTGGGCAGGTTCAGCGAATCCGTGTGTTTATGCACTCCTATGTGGATGGAGCATCGGTGGCCTTTCAGGTCAACAACGAATTTTCTGATACACTTCGCGGATTTCCGGATGGATTTAGCGTAGCCGATTTTAGTCATTTCGAGGAATTGAGGGAGGTGAGAATCTCTTTCAATCTGCCGGAAGGGGGGAGAATCTACGGAATCTCTTTTGAATCGGAAGGGGGAGTACAGGTGGATAATATTGCCATGAGAGGAGGATCGGGACTGATCTTCACTTCCATGAGCCGGCTAAGTCAGCAAGCCATGCTCAATCAGCTGTCGCCCGGACTGATCCTTTTACAGTATGGTGGCAACGTGGTCCCCTACATGAGTTCTACCTACTACCGCAGGGCCTTTAAGCGGCAGCTATTGTTCTTTAAAGAGGTGTGCCCTGGAATCCCGGTGATTGTGATTGGACCATCGGATATGGCCGTTCGTGAAGATGGACACTTCATAAGCTATCCGGGGCTTGAAGGGATCAGGGATGCACTCCGGGATGCAGCCCGGGAGAGTGGCTTTGGATTCTGGGATCTTTACGAAGCCATGGGGGGACATAACTCTATGGCCTCTTTTGTGCACACCGATCCTCCGCTGGCCTCCACAGACTATGTGCACTTCACCAATCTTGGAGTTAACCTGGTAGCCGAAATGTTTTACAATGCCCTGATGTTGGAATACGAGGAATTTGAAATTCAAAAAGCGAACAGGTGAGCCAGATTCTCTCTGATATATTCCTGTTCAACCCGGAGAAACCATTGATTTTCACCAGGCTCTTTTTCTGGGGCTTCTACCTGGTGGTTCTGCTGATCTATTCAGGGATCTACCGTCGACGTGCTGCGAGGAATGCCTTTCTGTTTGCAGCCAGCCTGTTTTTTTACTGGAAAACATCGGGCCTCTTTTTTTTGATCCTGGTCTTCTCGACTTTTTCCGATTACTACCTGGGGAACCTGATTCACCGGGCAAAAAAGCTGGGATGGAAAAAGTTCGGAGTAATCATGAGTGTGGTTGTGAACCTCTTTATGCTCTCTTACTTTAAGTATGCCTACTTCTTTGTGGACACCCTCAATACCCTGTTCAACATTGATATGGAGGTGCTGAACCACCTGGCGCTCTGGTCCAACCGGGTTGCCGGCAGTCATTTCGAGGTGTCGGCCATTCTTCTGCCGGTGGGTATCTCATTCTATACCTTCCAGACCATTTCTTATACGGTGGACATCTACCGGGGAAAGGTTGATCCGGTGAGGCACATCCTGGATTTTGGTTTCTACGTAAGCTTCTTCCCCCAGCTGGTGGCCGGACCCATTGTACGGGCTTCCGAGTTTATTCCGCAGCTCTATAAACGCTATAGCCTCTCCATGCAGGAATTTGGTTTTGCCCTCTTCCTGATCCTGAAGGGCCTGTTTAAGAAGATATTCATAGGGGACTATATTGCCCTGAATTTTGTGGATCGTGTTTTTGCCAATCCTACCGGATTCTCGGGATTTGAGAATCTGACTGCCTTGTTTGGCTACTCCCTGCAAGTCTATGTGGATTTTTCCGGATATACAGATATTGCCATCGGGGTGGCGCTCTTACTGGGATTCCGCCTTCCCAAAAACTTCAATTCTCCCTACAAGGCCACAAGCGTGGGCAACTTCTGGAAACGCTGGCACATCTCTCTTTCCAGCTGGCTCAAGGATTACCTCTATATTCCCCTGGGCGGGAACCGGAAGGGTAAGATCATGACCGATGTGAACCTGATGATCACCATGTTGCTGGGGGGCTTGTGGCACGGGGCCAGCTGGCAGTTTGTCATTTGGGGCGGACTCAACGGGCTGGGACTGATTGTTTATAAGCAATGGAAACGGATTTCGCCTTACGAAAAGAGCAAGCACTGGGCCGTAAGGTTCTGGAAGATTGCGAACACCTTCGTTTTTATCACTTTTACCCGGATCTGGTTCCGTTCCGAATCCATGGAGAAGGCCAATGCTTTGATACACCAGGTGCTTCATGAGTTCAATGTGGGGATTATTCCGGAGGTGGTGTGGAGCTACCGGCTGGTATTCGCTGTGATGGCCCTGGGCTATTTTACACACTGGGTGCCTGAGCGGTGGAAGCTGAACCTGCTAAATGCATTTATTCGCACTCCCCTTTGGGCAAAAGTGCTGATCGCAGTTCTGATGGTCTTTATCATCTACCAGTCCTGGTCATCTGACCTGCAGCCCTTCATCTACTTTCAGTTCTAGGTGCTATTTCGAGATAGGCATGGCAAAATTGATCACATCCTTGCCGGTGATTTCATTATCGCAAAGAATAATCAGTCGCTCGAGCACATTGCGGAACTCCCGGATATTCCCGGTCCAGTTGATCTTCTTCAGCTCTTTGATGGCGTCCTCTTTGATCACTTTGGGTGAGTTGCCGTATTCTTCAGCGATCTGCTGATTAAAATGGTTGGCCAGAATCGGAATATCTTCCAGTCGTTCGTTAAGCGAAGGAACATGGATCAGTATAACGCTGAGTCTGTGGTAGAGGTCCTCACGGAAATTATTCTCCTCTATTTCTGTTTTCAGGTTTTTGTTGGTGGCGGCTACGATGCGTACATTCACATTGATGTCCTTATCGGATCCCACTCTGCTAATCTTGTTCTCCTGCAAGGCTCTTAAGACCTTGGCCTGGGCAGAGAGGCTCATATCGCCGATCTCGTCCAGGAAAATAGTACCTCCGTCGGCCTGTTCAAATTTCCCCTTCCGCTGCTTGATGGCTGAGGTAAAGGCCCCTTTTTCATGGCCGAATAGTTCACTTTCGATCAGTTCTGATGGGATGGCGGCACAATTTACTTCAATAAAGGGTGCAGCAGCGCGGGTGCTGTTATCGTGAATGGAGCGGGCAACCAGCTCTTTACCAGTTCCGTTGGATCCGGTGATCAGGATTCTGGCATCGGTTGGGGCCACCTTGTCTATAATCTCCCTGACCTGCTGAATGGCAGCCGATTCTCCAACCATATTGTAGCCCTTGCTTACCTTCCTTTTCAATACCTTGGTCTCGGTGATCAGGCTCGATTTATCCAGGGCATTGCGGATAGTGATCAGCAAGCGGTTCAGGTCCAGCGGCTTCTCAATAAAATCGTAAGCTCCCTTTTTGATAGCCTCCACAGCATTATCAATATTTCCATGTCCGGAGATCATGATTACCTGGGCATCTCCCTCCTCCTCGAAGATCTTCTCCAGCACTTCCAGTCCGTCCATTTCGGGCATCTTGATATCGCACAGTACAATGTCGAAGCTTCCCTTTCTGTATAGATCCAGGCCCTCGGCACCATGTTCGGCCAGCTCTACCTTGAATTTTTCGTATTCAAGAATCTCCTTCAGGGTATTGCGGATGCTTCTTTCGTCGTCTATAACCAGGATATTTACCATAGCTTAAGTTTGAACTCAGATGCCCACCAGTTCGGAGATGACCCCCTCTTTAAGTGCAAATTCTGAGTGATAAAGGTGCCTTATCTGGCAGGCGCGTATCACAAAACTAACAAAAATCGTGGCGGCCACAATCATCTCCACCCGGACTGGTTCCATGCCGGGCATGGCCGCGCGTTCCTCCCGGGTGGAGCGAACCAGTATCTTGTTTAGCCTGGTGTAATCTTTTAACGAAATCTCCCTGCCGAAAAACTGGTCCGAATCCAGGCCCTTTCGCAGTCTGATAATGGCCTCGAAGGTATCAAAAGAGCCAGAGGCACCAATCAGGGTGCGGGGTTTGACCTGTTTAACCACGTCCAGAAGGGGGGTGAGCTCCTCCATGAAATAGGATTCCAGGGCCCGTATCTCCTCGGATGTTATTGGGTCCGAAAGTGTGAACAATTCAAGAAGCCGGGCCATTCCCAGTTCAAAGCTCTTTTTCCAGACGATGCCCTGCCTGTTACATAGGATAAACTCTATGCTGCCGCCTCCGATATCCAGTATCATGGAATTTTCCTCTCCCAGCTTGACAGCCTGCCGTACTCCCTTGTAGATCAGTTCAGCTTCTCTGTCACCCGGAATGATCCTGGTCCGGAATCCGAAACGCCGGTAGACTTCCTCGGTAAATTCCTCTCCATTGGATGCGTTCCGGATGGCTGAGGTGGCGAAGGCCCTGATATCATCCACCTCATAATTCCGGATGACTTCCATGTGGTTCTGAATGGCCACGAAGCCGCGCTCCTTAGCTTCGGGGCTAATCATGTTTATCTGAATTCCACCGCGTCCCAGCTTTACCGGCTGCTTGCTGCTGAGCAGGATCTTGAAACCCCGTTCCTGGCGTTCCGCGATCAGGAGGTTAAAAGTGTTGGTGCCGAAGTCAAGAATCGCTGTTATCATGAGCTATACCTTAGCCATTTCCAGATTTCTTTGTAGCTGTTCTTCTTGCCATACATGAGAATCCCGGTGCGGTAAACCTTTGCGGCTACCCAGGTCATTGCCAGGAAGGTAAGTACCAGTAGGGAGGCCGACAAAGCAAGTTGCCACCAGGGTACCCCGAAGGGGATCCGGACCATCATCACCACCGGTGAGGTGAAAGGGATGATACTAAACCAGAAGGCCAGTGAATTATCTGGATTGCTGATGGCACTGATCATTACATAGAGGCCAAGGATCAGTGGCAGGATTACAGGGAAGATCAGCTGCTGTGTATCCGTCTCATTATCCACTGCCGATCCTATGACCGCAAACATGGCGGCATAGAGCAGGTATCCGAAGATAAAGAAGAAGAGGAAGGAAATGAGGATCATTCCGGCAGGGATCGATTTCAGGGATGCAAAAATCTCCTGTGCCATATCCATATCTTCAATGCTAATATTTTCCGGGGTCTGCATGGCCGGTTCCTGCGCAGTCCCTCCCTGCATAAAGAGATCCGAGGCCACCACCTGTTCGGTGGGGCTTTGATTGAGCTCCGGAAAGAAAGCCGCTTTCAGCCCGGTAACCAGCACAGCCGAGAGAATCATCCAGATCAGGAACTGGGTTAGTCCGACCAGCCCTACTCCGAGGATCTTCCCCATCATCAGCTGGAAGGGTTTGACCGAGCTGACGATCACCTCAATGATGCGACTTACCTTCTCTTCGATCACCCCACGCATGACCTGGGAGCCAAAGAAGAAGATAAAGAAGAATATCAGCATTCCTCCCAGGTAGCCTATAGCCATTACCACACCGGTGTTAGTCTCCTGGGTCTTACCATCCTTGGTCCACTTGATATTTCTCACATTGATACTGGTCTCCACCTCAAGCAGAATCTTTTCAATGTTTTCGATCTCATGTGACGCCAGTTTCAAATCTTCAATCTCGCTCTCCATAGAGCGCTTCAGGTATTCAGAGATCTCTAAAGAGACCTGATTGGTGGAATAAATCAGCGATGAATTTGAAGACAATATATTTGAGGGGATAAAAAGCAGTCCATAGTAGCCCGACTCTTCGAAAGATTCCTTGAATGTTTCAATGGGTACACCCTCTACCACCTGGAATTTAAGAGTTTCGGTTCCCGAAATGGTAAATACGGGCCCTTCCGGTCCCCGTCCGGTAAAAAGCCCGGAGTCGTCAATCACCACCATAAGCTTCTCCTCCTTGTCCTCCAGGGTGGCAAAGTACATGGGAATCAAAATATAGGCAGCAAAAATCAGGGGTCCCAGCATGGACATAATGATAAAGGACTTCTTCCTGATGCGGGTGAGATACTCCCTCCGAATAATCAAACCAATCTTATTCATGCTCAGTATCCCTTCTTTTGAATGGTGTCATTAACTACCTGGATAAAAATATCATTCATACCCGGCAAAATCTCTTGGAAGGCTTTTATCTCAGTGATCTCCAGCAGGTTTCTGATCAGGTCGCCCGTTCCTTTAGCTTCATTTTTAATCTGTATGGTAGCCCGCTGACCCATGCCGTTCTCCTCTATGCCCAGTAAATCATAAGGTGAATCCAGACCCTTGGTCAGCTGCTCCTTACTACCGTTAAAAGTCACCAGGTACTTGTTGGCCCGGTAGCGGTCCCTGATCTCTGAAATCTCTCCCTGCAATACGGCTTCTGACTCATTGATCAGGGTGATGTGATCGCATAGCTCCTCTACAGAAGCCATGTTATGGGTGGAAAATATGATTGTGGCTCCATTTGCTTTCATCTGAAGGATCTCCTGCTTCAGCAGGTTCACATTGATGGGGTCGAAACCACTGAAGGGTTCATCGAAGATCAGGAGCCTTGGTTCATGTAGCACCGTGGTAATAAATTGAACCTTCTGTGCCATTCCCTTGGAGAGCTCTTCCACCTTTTTATCCCACCATGCCTCAATTTCAAATTTTTGAAACCAAAGTTTCAGCCGTTTCATGGCCTCTTGCCGGGAGAGTCCCTTTAGTTGTGCCAGGTAGAGTGCCTGCTCTCCAACCTTCATTTTCTTGTAGAGTCCCCGCTCCTCAGGCAGGTACCCGATTATATGACGATGTTCCTGACCAATAGGTGAGCCTTCGAAAAGGATGGAACCCTGGTCGGGAGCTGTGATCTGGTTGATAATGCGGAGCAGGGTTGTCTTACCTGCGCCATTGGGACCAAGCAGTCCATAGATGCTGCCTTCGGGGACCTCCATGGACACATGGTTCAGGGCCCTGTGTCCGCTAAAATCCTTGACAACATCAAGGGCTGTAATTAGATTAGCTCCGCTGAGCTCGCTAGCTCGGCTCATTCAAAGAAATTTTTCATCCGGTTGAAGAAACCTTGTTCATTTTTATCGGGTCGGGGAGTAAAGGTATCCGATTGTTCCATCTTTTCAAACACCTTCTTTTCCTCTTTTTCAAGGGATTTGGGAATCCATACATTGATCTGTACCAGCAGATCGCCCTTTCCGTAACCATTGATTTCAGGAAGCCCTTTCCCTCTGAGTCTCAGAACTCTCCCGGGTTGGGTCCCGGCTTCGATTTTGATCTTGGCCTTTCCTTCTATTGTAGGAATTTCAACTGCAGCTCCCAAAGTGGCCTGAGGAATACTCAGGTATAAATTGTAAAGCAGGTCGCTTCCATCCCGGGTCAGTTCAGGATGATTCTCCTCCTGGATAATAACTATCAGGTCGCCGTTGATGCCGCCACGGCGGGCTGCATTACCTTTCCCGCTCATCTTTACCTGCATCCCTTCTGCCACTCCTGCCGGGATGTTGATTTTGATTACCTCCTCTTTCTTAACCATTCCTTCACCGTAGCAGGATTCGCACTTCTGAGAGATGGTATTTCCTTCACCGTGACAGGTGGGACAGGTGGATGCAGTCTGCATCTGCCCCAGGAAGGTATTGGTTACACGAGTCACCTGGCCATTGCCGTGACAGGTCTGACAGGTGCTCTTCGCAGTGCCGTTCTTGGCTCCAGATCCGCTACAAGCATCGCAGGAGACATATTTTTTCACTTTGATTTTCTTCTCAATGCCATTGGCTACCTCTTCCAGGTTCAAGCTTACCTTAACACGCAGGTTGGAACCTTTCGTTACACCACCCCCTCTGGAACTTCCGCCAAAACCGCCAAAACCACCAAAGCCACCAAAACCACCAAAGATGTCTCCAAATTGGGAGAAGATATCCTCCATGGTCATTCCGCCGCCGTGGAAGCCACCGGCTCCCCCGTTTTCAAAGGCTGCATGGCCGAACTGATCATACTTTTGACGTTTCTGGGCATCTGAAAGCACCTCATAGGCTTCAGCTGCTTCCTTGAACTTCTCTTCTGCAGAGCTGTCGCCCGGGTTTTTATCGGGATGGAACTGAAGCGCCTGTTTCCGGTAAGCTTTCTTGATCTCATCCTGGGCCGCATCTTTGGATACGCCGAGTATTTCGTAATAATCTCTTTTTCCCATCTTATTCCCCTATAACCACCTTTGAAAATCTAAGGACCTTATCGTTCAGAAAGTAGCCCTTCTGTATCACATCCACCACCTTGCCCTTCAGCTTCTTAGAAGGAGCAGGAATTTTGGTAATCGCTTCGTGCAAATCTGTGTCAAATTCCTTATTGACAGCTTCAATCTCTTTGACACCCTGTTGATTAAGGAAGCCATTAAACTTGCCGGAAATCAGCCTCATTCCCTCTTTGACAGCCTTTATATCTTTGGCATCATCCACCGATTGCATGGCCCTGTCGAAATCATCTGCAACAGGCAGTATGGCCTCCAGTAGATTCTCGTTAGCACTTTTCTGAAGATCAATCTTTTCTTTCAGGGTCCTTTTCCGGAAGTTGTCATATTCGGCCGATAATCGCAGGTAACGATCCTGCAATTCTGCCAGTTTTTCTTCTGCAGTGGGCTCTTTTTTAGGCTCTTCTTTCTCCTCTGCTTCAGCTTCGTCAGCTGTTTCTTCCTGTTCAAGCTCCTTCTTAGCCTCCTCCTGCTTCACGGGTTCTTCAACTTTTATCTTTCTACTTTGCTGGTTGTCAGCTTTTTCCGACTTCTTTGTCATTTTTATATATGCTAATACGATTCGATAATTTGACCCCTATAGGTCAAATATTGAGCCAATGCGGGGAAATTGACATTTTGGCAGTTGAAGCGGGGGGACTAGTAAAGCATCAGTTTCCTCAGGGTCTGGAAAGAATTGTGATAGATTCTTATAAAATATATGCCTGCAGGCTGGTCACTCAGGTCATACTCTTCCTGGATCAGCATATTGGGAGGAATAACTTGATGAAATAGAATTTTTCCAAGCGGATCCATAATCTCAAGGATCAATTCTTTCTCAAATTCTTTTGAAAGTTCAACAAATAATAATCCATTGCTGGGATTTGGATATACTGTCAAAAATTCGGGCGAAAGGACATCCTCTGTTCCAACACCAGATTGAACTTCCACCGTGAGAACAAAGCTCTGAGTTTCTGTCCCGCCTTTTCCATCGGAAACCATTAATGTCACATTGTGGTCACCCGCATCTCCTTTGCCAGGAGTGCCATGCAGAACCTGAGTGTTGACTTCGAAGCTAAGCCAGTTAGGCAACACAGGAGCATTAAAGATCAGATCATCTCCATCCACATCCTCAGCTGCGGCGGTGTACACATATAATTCGCCCTCCACAACAGATGTAAGCGGAGTGGATGTAAATGTTGGATCATTATTAACAGCTTCGACATAGATGGGGAAAGACTGGTCGGCCGTTACAGTTCCATCTGTTACTCTCAGGGTAACATCGTGACGACCAATATCACCAGAGCGGGGAACTCCGCTTATCACATGTGTATTTTCATAGAAGGTTAACCAATCTGGTAACACAGGAGCAGTATAAGTCAGCACATCACCATCGATATCCTGTGCAGTTATGGTATACACATAGGAATCTCCTACCACAACTGAAGTTGCAGGGTCTGAAGTAAAGGTAGGGGCATGGTTCCCGAAACTAACGGAAATGATGAAGGTATGGTCCACATAGAGCGATCCATCACTTACCCTTATGCTAACATGCTGATCACCTATATCTCCTTCACCGGGCGTCGCACTAAGTAATTGTGTTGAAGGATTAAATGTTAACCACCCGGGAAGCACACGAGCCTCGTAGGTGAGGGCATCCCCGTCAATATCTTCAGCTGTAACGGTATATTCATAAGCTACTCCCGGTCGGGCTTCTGTAACAGGTACGGATGTAATGGTAGGAGGATCGTTTACATTTACCACATCTATCACAAAGGACTGGAATACATCGACTGTGCCATCATTGATCACCAGTGAAACACTTTGATCACCTGTTTGGCCATTGTCAGGGGTTCCACTTAATACATGCGTTACTGTATTGAAAGTTAGCCAGACAGGCAGAACGGGTGCGCTGAAACTCAGGGTATCATCCACATCAATATCTTCTGCAGTGGCAGTATAGGTATATAAAGTTCCCTGTTGGCCAGTTATAATCGGAATGGATGTAAAGGTCGGAGCATCGTTTACGTTGGCCACACGAATCGTAAATGTAGTATCCACATTTACAGTTCCATCAGAAACACGCAGGGTTACACTATGAAAACCCACCTCGTCATTGCCCGGGGCTCCGCTTAGCAGCTGTGTATCCTCATCAAAAAATAACCAGGTTGGAAGAGTAAGGGGCGCACTGAAACTCAGGGTATCCAAGATATCAATATCCGTAGCTGTAATAGAAGAGCTATACAGCACATCCTCAAAGGCCACTGTGTCCGGTATGGAGGTAAAGGTGGGAGCATCGTTTACGTCGGCCACACGAATCGTAAATGTAGTATCCACATTTACAGTTCCATCAAAAATACGCAGGGTCACACTATGAAAACCCACCTCGTCATTGCCCGGGGTTCCGCTCAGCACCTGTGTATCCTCATCAAACAATAACCAGGTTGGAAGAGTAAGGGGCGCACTGAAGCGCAGGGTATCCCCGATATCAATATCCGTTGCTGTAATGGAAGAGCTATAAAGTACATCCTCAAAGGCCACTGTGTCTGGTATAGAGGTAACGGTGGGAGCATCGTTTACGTTGGCCACACGAATAGTAAAAGTGGTGTCCACATTTACAGTTCCATCAAAAATACGCAGGGTCACACTATGAAAACCCACTTCGTCATTGCCAGGATCACCACTCAGCACCTGCGTACCCGCATCAAACAATAACCATGC
>Ga0164313_10000177_pt1 | contig 45284 bp, 35 predicted proteins | sample GuaBasSedimGuay4_FD_113735 | JGI IMG/M metagenome (GOLD analysis project Ga0164313, IMG submission 113735) | Subseafloor sediment microbial communities from Guaymas Basin, Gulf of California, Mexico - Guay4, Core 4569-4, 0-3 cm | ecosystem: Environmental > Aquatic > Marine > Hydrothermal vents...
TATTATATTTGGTTTTTTTGGCGATATAGCTTCTCTGTAATCAATTTTGGTGTCAACTTGTTTTAAATAATCAGCTGATAAAGCAAGTTCTGTTTCAATCCCTATTATTTGACAAAATAGTTTAGTTAATTCTAAGTTAAAATTCAGAAGATTATGAAATGTTCCATTATAGAATGAGTTGATTTCATTACTATAATATAGGAAAAAAGGGGCAGCTTTATAGGCGGTTTCTATAGCTCTCCAATGCTTTACATACCATTTGTCCTGATTGAAAATAAGAATATCTTCCGTTATTGTCTGCTTGCCTGATGGCTTACTTACAGGAATTATAAGAGGCATCTTCCCTTTCTCAGTATAAATCTCACATCTGTTCCTGTAAGTTTGTTTTGAGTAGGTTTCATGCTGCTCTATTATTATTGCTTTCGACGTGTTTAATAAAGAAAAATACTCAATAGGAGGGAGATAGGCAGTTGGTAATATGAAAGGTGTACTTTTATTCACCAAACAAAAATAAAAAAAGAAACTGTCTGAAAAGTTAAATATTTATTGAAAAATATTAGAAACCTGCTTGTGTAACTTTGAGTGTCCTTTGTGATCCTTTGTGGTTCAGTTCTTTAAAATTTTACCGCAAAGTCGCACAAAGTTAGTCACGAAGAAACACAAAGACTTTTCAGACAGTTTCTTTCAATACTTAATGTTTATTTCTAGTTATTACTTTTCAGCAGAACATCTGATATTGCTTGCTCAAAAGTTTCCTTTGGAAGTGCGCCCATTGCCATTTGTGGCTGGCCATCTTTGGGGCAAAACAATATTGAAGGAATACTCTTGATGCCAAAAGCACCAGCAAGTTCTTGTTGGTCCTCTGTGTCAATCTTATAAATATTTATTTTTCCTTTATAGTCTTCTGCCAATTCTTCTAAAATTGGAGCTACTGTTTTACAAGGCTGACACCAGTCAGCATAAAAATCGATTATACAAGGTAGCTCACCCTCAAATTTCCAATCTTTGTTTTTTTCGTAGTTAAATACTTTCTCGTGGAAAGTTTCTTTTGTTAAATGTTCCATCTAAAATTTAATTATTAAGTTTTAAATTATTTTGTTTCAATATTTTTCAGAAGTTGATCTTCTATTATTTTTATATACTGAGCTTTTGGTAAAGCACCTGCTTGCATGCTTGGCCTTCCTTCCTTTGGTGAAAACAGAACCGCTGGAATACTTCTTATCTGAAATACCTGTGCAAGTCTTTTTTCCTTATCAGTATCCACTTTATAAATTTTTACTTTGCCATCATATTCTTTTGCAAGATCATCCATAATAGGGGCAACCATTTTACATGGTTTACACCAATCTGCATAAAAATCAATTACGCATGGCACATCACCTTCATAAACCCATTCCTGTGGATTGCTTTCAAAGTCCCAAACCTTTTCCAGGAATGTATCATATGTTAAATATTCGGGTTCAGCAGTTGATTCTGATGATTGCTCAACAGTATTGTCTTTACCATCATTAATGTTGATGTTAGCTTCTTCCTGGCTTCCTTTTATGTTATTGCAACCAAAAGATGTCACCAGTAAGAAGGCAAATATGATCAAACCTAATTTTTTCATAATCAAATAATTAATTTTTTAATTCAAAATATTTTGCAAAAATATAAATTTTTCTATAGCGCTTTAATATCACTTTGTTAATTTTGTCAAAAATTATACCAGAGGTGATTTATTTGACTCTGGATAATCATTTACGAGATGACTATAGTACAAAATGACATAAAGGAAGTTTTACAGAAGTTCAGGAATCACTTTTCTACTGAAGAAAAATGTTTAGAATTATTATCAGGTAAAAAATGGAATGATGATTTTATTTGCAAAAAATGCGGAAATACCAATTACTGCAAGGGAAAGAAACCATATTCAAGACGTTGTACTAAATGTAAATCTGATGAATCTGCTACCTCAAATACCTTATTTCATAATTGCAAAATACCTTTATCAGAAGCATTGGAAATAGCAATTTTAAGTTGCACTTTTCCTGACATATCGTCATATGAGTTGAGCAGGTCGCTTGGACGCAGACATATGACATGTTATCATTTCCAGAAAAAAATAAAAGCTTGCGTAGAAGGAAAACAAAAAGATAAGTTTTTACAAGGCGTGTTAAATGAGATATACAAAAGGATTGAACCATAAAAAAAGCACCGCTTTTTGGCAGTGCTTTTCATTCTTGTATTTAGATCTTCTTATTTCAGAACAACTTTCCTGTCAACTTTTCCCTTATCGCTTATAATGCTTAAAATATAAACTCCTTTGGCCTGGTTGCTTAAATCAAAGTTGTTTTTATAATGGCCACTGAAACCATTAACTAAATCCCTTTGAATAATTTGTCCGCTGATATTTATAAGTTGTATTTCGAGGTTTTCTGTTTTCTCAATATCAAAACTTATATTTAACAAACCATTTGTCGGATTTGGATAAATAGTAAGATTGTCATATTCAAAACTTTCTTCAATTCCAACACCATCAACTGTATAATTAAGCGCCCATCCATCTTCTTTAATAGTTGCATTTGTGCTCCATGTTACGAAAATCATGTCAGTCTGAATTTCCATTACGTCTGGTAAATCAGATCCTGAAAATTCACCAACTACATCCTGGTCACCATTATAAATTGTAACTTTATCTTTTCCTTCTTCTGTAGTAAATTCAGTAAATTCAAGATTGTAATTAACACCTTCAGGATGTTGAATTATATAAATACAAGTTGTTAGATTATTATAATGAAATGTACCACTCCCGTCTGTAACTGTTCCTGATGGATCAGTGTAAACTTGTTGAGCCTGACAATAGGTTGGGGCTTTAGTTTTATACTCAGCTTTAAATCCTGATCCTGTTCCTGTGGAGGTAAAAGTTATCAGCATCTTATTTCCAGAAGAAGTAATGTTGCCGGGTAATTCATCACCTGAAAATTCACCAAGTAGTTCATCACTTGTTGTGCCACCATCATAAACTCTTAAATAATCAGATGCAGCAGTGTTAAATTGTATAAATGATAATGTAATATCAACTATTGAATCTGTTTCTGTTTGAGGATCAATCAACCAGCTTGCATCCATTCCTGATGGATAATCTTCAGGGCCACTGCCATCTGTAAATGAACCTGAAACTGAAGTAAGTACTGTTTCGCCTTCTGCAATGTATGGATAATCAGGGTCGTCTGGAATTATTTTATAAACCATTGCCTGCTGATAGTGAAATCCACCTACTGATGATAAGCTGTAAAAACCATTGTTGCTTCCACTCCAGCCAAAATTGAAGTGATAATAATTATCTCCCTCATAGCCATCACAAACGAATGCATGTCCGCCATTGTCTGAGTCTCTTCCTGAATAATAAATAGGACAAACAATATCTAATTCAGCCTGCATCATGCTTTGCCATACCGCAAGATTATAGCTGCTTTTTTGAACATATTGGCTGCTATTATCATAATTAAAGTAAGTTTCCAATGCATAGGGTACATCCTGGCTATATGCCCCAGACCCATCAGGCGCAAACCCCATATCAACAGAAACAGCTGCATGATAACCTATTTCCGCAATTTCCCATGGGTTACCGTTATCAATTTCATCTTGCATAGCATTGTAATCGTAGTATGCTTCGCCATAATTTACACTTTGTGTTCCATAAGGATAAATATAATATGAATGTGATCCACTTCCTTGCCATGGATACCTCCAGTAATACATAATTTGAACCATTGCTGTTGCCACACAACCTACCCAAACATGTCCGCCAGGACCGGCAGCATCTTCAGGACATAATATGTTATAAGGATAACCCTGATCCCATGTACAGGTTAGCAAAGGTTCCACCTGGTCGCGGTTTCCTCTATATGCAAGTAATGAGCCTGGTTCGCTGTTCAGATAATGATCCCATTGATCAGTCACTTCACTGTCAGCTTCAATATTATTCTCCTTAATGAAATTAATTTGATCGACGAAATGTTTCAGATAGCTTTTAACATTGCTGTCTTGTTGATCAGAAGGAGCAAAATGTCCATCATAATTATAACCAAGAACAGGGACCATAGCATCGTCTGCTGCTATTAAAACCCAGCCATTTTCCAGGTTAATCACATAGTAGGCTTCCTCCACCATGTTTATATCAATAATTGATAGGTCATAAAAATCAACAGTTTCGTTAAAAACATTCGATTTCTCAAAAAAGAAGTTAATTGCAACTTTTTCGGCTTGTGATTGGCTTACGTCTTTCGCTATAATGCTTAATGATAAAGCAAAAACTACGAATAAAGTGAGTAAAAGTTTTGATTTCATTATTTTATTTGTTTTAATGTTACGATTCTTCGAGTCGGCAAATATATGAATAAAAATAATTTGCGTGATAAATGTAGTGTATGACATTTTATACATAAACAAATAACAGATTGAATGCTTGCTTATCTTTGCTAAATCATGCTTAATTGATAAGCATAATTGAGGTGCATCGTGTGAAGCATGAAAAATGAATTTGAATAATTATAATTTATAATATGTTAATAGAAAACATTAAGCAACTGGTACAGGTCGAAATTTCTTCCAACATAAAACTGAAAAGTGGGATGGAGATGTCCCAATTAAATACAATTGAAGATGCATTTTTATTCATTAAAGATGGAAAAATTGCAGGCTTTGGTCAAATGAGTGAATTACCAAAGTTTGAACAAAATTTGAAGGTGGGTCAACGAATGGACGCATCAGGAAAGATGGTATTTCCGTCTTTTGTTGATTCTCATACTCATTTGGTTTATCCGGCTTCGCGTGAAATTGAATATATTGATAAGATTAAAGGCCTTTCATATGAAGAAATAGCGAAAAGGGGAGGAGGTATTTTAAATTCTTCGAAAAAGATGCAGACAATTTCAGAAGAAGAATTGTTAAGAGATGCTCTTAAAAGGCTGGATGAGATTATTCAATATGGCACAGGAGCTGTAGAAATTAAAAGTGGCTATGGATTAACGCTTGAATCTGAACTTAAGATGCTAAGAGTTATTAAGAAGCTGAAAGATTTGTCGCCACTCACAATTAAATCAACATTTTTAGGGGCACATGCTGTTCCAATGGAATTCCGTGGCAAACAGGAAAAATACGTTGACCTGGTTATCAATGAAATGCTACCGCAGATAGCTGAAGAAGAACTTGCTGATTATATTGATGTTTTTTGCGACACTGGATTTTTTACGGTTGAAGATACAGAAAGAATATTGGAAGCCGGGATGAATTATGGTCTGAGGGGTAAAATCCATGCCAACGAATTGGATTATTCCGGAGGTATACAGGCAGGTGTGAAATACAATGCACTATCTGTAGATCACCTTGAATTTACCGGGGATAAGGAAATCGAAGCTTTGCTGGATACTGAGACGATGCCTACTATTTTACCGGGAGCAGCATTCTTTCTTGGAATGAGGTATGCACCTGTTCGAAAAATGATTGATGCCGGGCTCCCTGTTGCTATGGCAAGCGATTTCAACCCCGGATCTTCTCCTTCAGGAAATATGCAGTTAATTCTTTCAATGGCCTGTATCCTATATAAAATGCTACCCGAAGAAGCAATTAATGCAACAACAATCAACACTGCTTATGCAATGGGAATTAGCGACGAACTTGGAACTATTGCCGTCGATAAGAAAGCTAACTTATACATAACCAGTGAAATACCTTCAATAGAATATATGCCCTATTATTATGGCTCAAATAAAGTTGAAACAGTTATTTTGAATGGAGAAGTTGTTGCGTAAATATCTTGTTCGGAGAATGTTAGAAAAAGTTCACGCTATTTATTTTTCATACTGTCTCTTACTAGTTTAGAACATAATGAGCCGCTTTAGTAACTGACATTTATCATCAATCAAGCGATAATTTTAGGAGTGTTATTAGTTACCTCTTCAATTTTGGGCTCTATGATTCATTCTAATTTATTCTAATTTGTTCATATATGTATGTACCATGGAATATGACAATACCATATTGATTACAAGCGGTGAAAAATATACATCTTGATTATAACTGGAATCTGATTACAACCGATTTTATTAATCTATAGGGTAGCACAAATATAGCCTAGAGTTTAACAACAGTTGAATTTAGTCTTGTTTCATATATTCTTTAAAAGTTATTTAAATCTCAACCCGATCAGAAATGTCTCTTCTTTAGTTTTCGTGATAATTTATTAAGAGCTATTAGTCATGCAACAGACAGTCACCTATCTGACAATTTTAATATTGGAAAGTAATAATTCTTTTACAATTGAAGTATTGTCTAAATAATATAAATATGATATAAATCATATAAAAGTAAAATAGAAAAAAATCCCAACCAAATCCCGTAACTCCTAAACACTTTAAATACAGCTGATAAGGTAATATTATGTATTTAGAAAGAATCTATATTATGACACAGCACATAAAAAAATATAATCTAAAACATTTTTTATAATATTTTTACGCTAAATTTAATCGTCCTTCAATGAATATTTATCGAATGAAGAATTTACTCTTAATTATTGGAATTTTTGCGTTTACGATTGTGTCAGCAGACGAAGGAGAGGATCTGTTTAAATCAACATGTGCAGCATGTCATACTGTTGGAAAAGGACGACTTGTCGGCCCCGATTTAATTAACGTAACTGAAAAACGAAGCCAGGATTGGCTGCTCTCATTTATCAAATCATCTACCACAATGGTAAATGGTGGGGATGCTGATGCAAAGGCAATATTCGAAGAATACAATAAACTATTGATGCCTGACAATAATTATACCGATGCTCAGGTTATGGCAGTATTGAATTACATCGGCAAGGGTGGTTCAGGAGATGCAGAAGGATCAGGCGCATCAACCGTTGACATTCTAAGTAAAGTTACTCCTGAGAACATAAGTACCGGGGCACAACTTTTTGCTGGAAAACAGCGATTGACAAACGGTGGTCCGGTTTGCAGTTCCTGCCATAAAGTTACTGATGAAAGAATTTTCAGTAGTGGGACTCTGGCAAAAGACCTGAGTGAATCACACGACAATATGGGTAGTTCAGGTATAGCAGCAATTATTAAAAGCCCTCCTTATCCGGTCATGAAACAAGCTTACAAAAATCATGATTTAACTGAAGAAGAAATAATCAATCTTACTGCATATCTAAAATCAGTAAGCAAGCAAAGAATTTACCAACGCCCAACCGATTTCAGCATATTTTTTGCCATTCTCGGCATTGTCGTATTCGTTATGATTTTTATGAGCACGATCATATTATATTTTAAACGGAAAAAGCTCGCGGTCAACCATAACATTCTTAGCAGGCCTTCAAAAGTAGTTAACTAGCAAATACATATTTTTATGAGTTGGATAAAAGATTTAATCTCTCCAAAAACCCGGCAATGGGAGGAGTTTTATAGAAACAGGTGGCAGCACGATAAGGTGGTCAGAAGTACGCACGGTGTGAACTGCACCGGTGGCTGTAGCTGGAATATCCATGTAAAGGACGGCATTGTCGTTTGGGAGACACAAGCATTGGATTACCCTTTATTGGATAAGTCTTTACCTCCTTACGAGCCAAGAGGTTGCCAGCGAGGAATTTCTTTTTCATGGTATTTATATAGTCCAATCCGGGTTAAATATCCCATGATTCGTGGTGCTTTGGTGGACATCTTCAATGAGGAGAAGGCCAAGACCGGCGATGCTTTAAAAGCTTGGGAAAATATTCAAAACAATCCTGAAACCCGCAGAAGATATCAGAAAGCAAGAGGAAAAGGTGGTTTCAGAAGGGCAACATGGGATGAAGCCAAAGAGATTATCGCGGCAGCAAATATTTCGACTGTTAAGAAATATGGTCCCGACCGGCTGGTTGGTTTCTCTCCTATTCCGGCCATGTCGATGCTGAGTTATGCAGCAGGTTCCCGTTTCCTGCAATTGATGGGCGGTGTTAACCTCAGTTTTTACGACTGGTATTGCGATTTACCTAATTCATTTCCTGAAATATGGGGAGAACAGACCGATGTTGCCGAGAGCGCTGATTGGTACAACTCAAAATTTATTGCCTGTATGGGTGCCAACCTCGGAATGACCCGTACACCGGATGTGCATTTCTTTGCAGAGTCGAGGCACAACGGCACAAAGACCGTGGTTTTTGCACCCGATTTTAATATGGTTGCCAAGTATGCCGATAAATGGGTTCCCGTGCATGCTGGTCAGGATGGTGCATTCTGGATGGCCGTTGTTCATGTCATTCTGAAAGAATACCACCACGAAAAACAAACTCCTTATTTTATTGATTACACCAAAAAATACACCGACAGTCCTTTCTTAGTAGAGGTTAACGAGGAAGACGGCAAATTGGTTCCCGGCAGGATGCTCAGGGCTAATACGGTGAAGAAATTCAAAGACATTGAAAAAGGGGATTGGAAATTCCTGAACATTGACAGCAAAAGTGGTGATTTGGTTTGCCCGGGTGGAAGCTCAGGTCACCGTTGGGATGGCAAAGATGGCAACTGGAACATGAAGTTTGAAGATGCTGAAACCGGAAAAGCCTACGATCCTGTTTTGACATTGCTTGAAAAGAACGATGAAATTCAACAACTTGAATTCGTTGAATACGGAAAAAACCACGCTGTAAAAAGAGGTGTCCCGGTAAAACGCATTAAAACCGTAGATGGTGAAGTAACCGTAACCACTGTTTACGACCTGATTATGGCACAATATGGTGTTGATCGTGGTCTTGGTGGCGATTATCCAAAAACTTACGACGAAAAAGAGGCTGCTTATACACCGGCCTGGCAGGAAATACTTACCGGAATTGGCCCAAAAACAGTCTTGCAATTCGCACGCGAATGGGCCAGGACTGCAGAAACCACGAATGGAAAATGCAGTATTATCATCGGTGCAGGCATCAACCACTGGTATCACAACAACCTGATTTACCGCGCCGGAACCATGGCCTTGATGCTTACCGGATGTATTGGTGTGAATGGTGGCGGTATGAACCACTATGTTGGCCAGGAAAAACTGGCACCTTCCGATTCATGGGGAACCATTATGTCGGGGAAAGACTGGCAGAACGGCGTTCGATTGCAACAAGCACCCATCTGGCATTACATCAATTCTGATCAGTGGCGTTACGATGGCAACCAGGCCGATTACAATACAGTTCCCAAAAATGAGCTGTCTTCGATGCACTCGGCAGATATGGTTGTCAAATCTGTGAAAAATGGGTGGATGCCGTTTTATCCTCAGTACAACAAAAGCAGTCTTGATATTGTAAAAGATGCGGAGAAAGCCGGTGCTAAAACGGATGATGATATTAAAAATTATGTTGTTGATCAACTCAAAAAGAAAGAGTTAGAGTATTCAGTTGTAGAACCTGACGAAGAAGTCAACTTTCCGAGAGTATGGTACATTTGGAGGGGTAATGCGATTTCCGGAAGTGCCAAAGGACACGAGTTCTTCCTGAAGCATTATTTAGGTACGCATAACAATTCGATAGCTGATGAGGTAGCCGATCAGTTTGTAAAAGACATCAAATTCCGCAGTGAAAGCCCGAAAGGAAAAATGGACCTGATTGTCAACCTGAACTTCAGAATGGACACCTCGGCCCTATATTCCGATATCATTCTGCCCGCTGCTTCCTGGTACGAAAAAACGGACCTCAACAGCACGGATATGCATTCGTTTATCCACCCGCTGTCAAAGGCTATCGATCCGGTTTGGGAATCGAAAAGCGATTGGATGATATTTCGCGAGATAGCCAAAGCAACCAGCGAATTGGCAAAGAAGCATTTTGCAGAACCCATCAGGGATTTAGTAAACCTGCCTATCCTTCATGACAGTCCCGGTGAAATAACACAAAGCGAAATCAAGGATTGGACAAAAGGAGAATGCGAGCCCATTCCGGGAAAAACCATGCACAATATGGTGGTGGTCGATCGCGACTACACCAAAATTTATGATAAGTTTATTAGCCTTGGACCCAATATCAAGAATGGCCTGGGCGCGCATGGCAATGGTTATCAATGCGCTGACTTCTACGAGAAAATGCTGGATGACAAAGACCATCTGCAGGAAGTGGATGGAAAAATCTACCCGTCATTATACGAAGATGAAGAAGCAGCCAATGCCGTACTTCACCTCTCAAGTCTCACAAACGGAGTGCTTAGTCAACGTGCTTATGAAGTAGCAGAGAAAAAAACCGGTATGCAGTTGACCGATATTTCTGAGGGGAGCCAGGATGTACTCATCAAATATAAAGACCTTCAGACCAAAATACACCGTTACAATCAATCACCGGTTTGGTCGGGTTTAATGAATGACGGGCGTGCCTATTCAGCTTTTACTTACAATGTTGAACGCCTTGTTCCGTGGCGTACACTTACCGGACGTCAACATTTCTATCTGGATCATGAAGGATATATTAAGTTTGGTGAGCACTTACCTACTTATAAACCATCTCCAAGACCAGAGGCTTATGGTGAGTTACGTAAAACTGTAGCAACAGGAAAAGCAAAAATGCTGAATGTGCTTACTCCTCACGGAAAATGGCATATTCATTCTACCTATGGTGATACACTGCGGATGCTTACACTATCGAGAGGCATGGAACCTTGTTGGTTAAGTGTGGAAGATGCTGCGGAATTAGGAATTAAAGATAACGACTGGGTAGAGGTCTTCAATGACAATGGAGTATATTCTACCAGAGCCTGTGTGAGTGTAAGGATTCCGAAAGGTGTATGTTTTGTATATCACGCTGTTGAGCGTACTTACTCTACTCCAAAATCTCATGTAAGAGGGGGGAAACGCTCCGGTAATAACAATAGTTTTACGCGTGTACACCTCAAACCAAACCTTCTGGTTGGTGGGTATGGACAGTTTACCTACCACTTTAATTATTGGGGCCCCGTAGGTGTAAATCGTGACACCTTTGTTTTAGTACAGAAAATGGAAAAAGTTGAATTTTAAAGAATAATCATACCATGGATATAAGATCACAAATAGCAATGGTGTTTCACCTCGATAAATGTATCGGATGCCATACCTGTTCAATTGCCTGTAAAAACATCTGGACCGACAGGAAAGGTGCTGAATATATGTGGTGGAACAATGTGGAGACCAAACCTGGAACCGGTTACCCGAGCAAATGGGAAGACCAGGATATATATAAAGGTGGATGGGAAAAAAGAGGAAAAAAACTTACGCTCAGAGGTGCTGGTAAATTCAAGGGGTTGAAAAATTTATTCCACAATCCAAGCATGCCGGTTATTGATGACTACTACGAACCCTGGACTTACCAGTACGAAAATTTGTTTGAGGCTGAAGAGGGAGACGACCAACCCATTGCAAGGCCTGTTTCTTTAATTACGGGTGAACACATTACACCAAAATCAGGCCCTAATTGGGATGATGACCTTGCCGGGTCGGAAGAATATGCCAAAAATGATGTCAATTTTAAGAATCTGTCTGCTGCTGAGAAGGAAGCCATGTTTCAGTTGGAGCGGATGACCTTTCATTATTTACCAAGGATGTGTAACCATTGCCTGAACCCTGCTTGCGTGGCTGCATGCCCGTCCGGAGCTATTTATAAAAGGGGCGAAGATGGTGTGGTGCTGATCAATCAGAAGAAATGCCGGGCCTGGAGGATGTGTGTGACGGCCTGTCCTTATAAAAAAAGCTACTACAACTGGAATACCGGAAAATCAGAAAAATGTGTACTATGTTATCCGCGTCTTGAATCTGGTCAGGCACCTGCCTGCCATCATTCATGTGTTGGACGCATCCGGTATATCGGAGTTATGCTTTACGATGCCGATAAAATTGAAGCCGCCGCGGCAAGCAACGACGAGGATTTAATCAAAAACCAATTAGATATTTATGTTGATCCGAATGACCCAAAGATAATTGCAGCAGCCAGGGAAAATGGCATCCATGATTCGACCATCGAATGTGCTCAAAAATCACCTGTTTACAAATTTGTAAAAAAATGGGGATTAGCGTTGCCATTACATCCTGAATTCAGAACGCTTCCCAATTTATTTTATGTGCCACCATTGTTACCAACCATGGCCTTTGTTGATGAATCAGGCACTTACGAAACAACTACCGATTCATTCTGGGGAGCCATCGAGAAATCGCGTTTGCCCATGAGTTATATGGCCAGTTTGTTCAGTGCCGGCAACGAGGAAGTGATAAAAAATATACTGAAAAAACTGATGGCTGTTCGTTTGCATCGCAGGGCTGAAACTGTCGGCGACCTACCTGAGAATGAATCAAAAGATGCCATGCGCGATGTGATAATGGATAAGGAAACCGCAGATGCCATATTCAGGTTAACATCTCTACCGTTGTTTGACCAGCGTTTTGTTATTCCGGCTGCCCATCGCGAAGAAGCTATGGAAATGCTGGAAAGTACTGCCGATGTAAAAGGAAATTCAGGATTTGGATTTAAAGAACCACCGAAAAGAGGATTGTAAAGAAGAGAAGAAATTTATGAAGAACTTAAGCCACTATAAAATATTAGCAGATATGTTCAGGTATCCTGATGAACATAGTGTGGAATATGCCAATAAATTCCTGGAAATGATTGTTGCAGAGTTGCCTGAAAAGGCCGAGGCGATGCAACAATTAATTGATATCCATACCCAATCATCAGTTCGCGAACAGCAAGAGTATTATTTGAAAACGTTCGACGTACAGGCAGTTTGCTATCTTGATATTGGATATGTTTTGTTTGGTGAAGATTACAAAAGGGCACAACTGCTCGTAAACCTTCAAAATGAACACAAAAATGCCGAGATAGATTGCGGAAGTGAACTGGGAGATCATTTGCCCAATGTTCTTACTCTTCTGTCAAAAACTACTGATCCGGATTTTGCTGAAGAACTGGGTTTCATCATTACGGCACCGGCAGTCAGGTTTATGCTTACGAAATTCACGAATATCAATTCCAACTATTACAAAAATTTACTTGAGGTTTTATATGAATTCCTGCAGCGGGATTTCAAGGGAGATAACTTGCTCGAGTATGCCGTTCCGGAGCAGGCATTTAATGGAGATAATGATTTCGTGATGCCTTCACCAAAGTCGGCAATCTGTGATACACATTGTAACAAACGCAAAAGTTTTTAATTATGTTCAATAACTTTTTCTTTATCGGATTACCTTATGCCGCATTGACGGTTTTATTGGTCGGTTCCATTTTCAGATACTACCAGTTTGGGTTTAAAGTATCTTCTTTATCCTCACAATTCCTCGAAAGCAGGGAACTTTTCTACGGAAGCCGCCCTTTCCACTGGGGTATTATCTTTCTGTTTTTCGGCCACGCAATAGCTTTTTTATTTCCTCGGTCCGTAGTCTTGTGGGACAGTGTACCGCTACGCCTTGTTATTCTCGAAGTGGCCGCACTTGGTTTTGCTTTATCGGCGCTTTTCGGGCTTGTAATGCTAATACAGAGACGTTTTAAAGATAGAAGGTTGTGGGCAGTAACCACAAAAATGGATGTTTTTGTTTACATTATGCTGTTAACGCAAATTATCTCAGGTATTTGGGTTGCCTATTTTGCACGTTGGGGAACCGCTTGGTTTGCTTCAGTGCTTACACCTTATTTGAGATCTATTATTCTGTTTAATCCTGATATTGCTGCAGTAATTGAAATGCCTTTATCAGTTCAAATCCATATCATCTCGGCTTTTGTTTTTATTGGAATGATTCCTTTTACCCGATTTATCCACTTCCTTGTATATCCATTTCCTTACCTGTGGAGAAGATATCAATACGTGATTTGGAATTGGGATCGTAAGAAAATCAGGGCATCCCGGAAATTGGTGAATGGGGTTCGGTCGAAGAATAATTAAAGAATGCCATTTCAAGCATGGATGCTTGAAGTAAGGGGAGAATGACAATAAACAAATAACATTAACACAAAACGTATTCACTATGGCACAAAAAGCTCCATCATTATTTGATTTTAGCAATCCTAGTATCAGGACTTTACACCTTACATGGATAGCATTTTTCCTTACCTTTGTCGTATGGTTTAATATGGCTGGTGTTCTTTCAAAAATGATTGAACAGTTTGACTGGCTTTCAAAATCAAATGTAAAAGCCCTGCTTGTAACCAACGTGGCCTTAACCATTCCCGCACGCATAATTGTTGGTGGCTTAATCGACAAATATGGCCCAAGAAAGATATTTGCAGGATTGATGGTAATAATGGTTATCCCGGGGTTAACATTTGCATTTGGCGACGATTTAACTCAGCTGGTGTTATCCAGATTAGCACTTGGTGCAATTGGTGCAGGCTTTGTAATAGGTATTAAAATGACTGCCAACTGGTTTACTCCAAAATATATTGGCCGTGCCGAAGGCTTTTATGCAGGCTGGGGAAACTTTGGATCAGCTGCTGCAGCGGCAATGGTACCTTTTGTAGCAGTAAATATACTAGGAGGCGACTGGCGCTGGTCTTTAGCAATAACAAGTATTGTAACGGCAGTATATGGTGTAATTTATTTCTTTGTTGTAAAAGATTATCCCGAAGGAACCAAACCTGCTTCCAAAAAGAGCAAAGGCGGTGCCATGCCTGTTTCTTCCTATTTTGATTTGGGACAATATGTCGTTTGGGAATTGCCCCTCTATGGTGCGCTTGGTTTAGTTGTATTTGTACTGCACAAGCAGATGATCAATGGTATTCATATGATAAGCTGGACAAATGTCTGGATTGCCTGGATTATACTTGGTATCGTGTATTTAGCCGATGTTACGAGAATATTAAAAGCCAACCTTCCACGGCTTAAAGCAGGAGTTCCGGAAAGTGAGAAGTTCCCATTTGGGAGTGTTGGTGCATTGAACACAACCTATTTTGCGAATTTTGGTGCCGAGTTGGCAATCGTCTCTATGCTCCCCATGTTTTTTTATGAAGTGTTTAGCAATTTGCTTTATGACGATGGTTCTCGTGTTATGACCTTAACTATGGCAGGTGCTGTTGCGGGATCGTTTGCTTTTATGAATTTATTGGCCCGTCCGCTCGGAGGCTTGCTTTCAGATAAAATGGGCAGCCGGAAAAAGACGATGTTGTTTTATATGTCTGGTATTACAGTAGGTTTTTTCTTAATGGCAATTATTTCTAAGTACGGACCAATTGGCGGCAACGGAGAAGTTACCCTACTCCCTCAGTTTAATACTATTAACTGGTTGATTGTCTCGGTGGTAATTACCATGTTCGCATCTTTTTTTGTACAAGGAGCAGAAGGAGCAACCTTCGCTATGATACCTTCAATCAAAAAGGAAATGACCGGAAGAATTGCCGGAATGGCTGGTGCTTTTGGTAATGTCGGAGCAGTAACCTATTTATTTTTATACAACTTTATGGATGATAAATCTTTCCTCTTTATGCTATCAGGTGGTGCATTAATCAGCCTTGTATATTGTTTTATTATGCTGAAAGAACCTAAAGATGCCTTTGTTGATAGCTTCGAATAAAATTTACAAATGATAATATTGAGTTTAATATAAAAAGAATAATTATGTCTAAAATCAATCTTAGTACCTGGAATGTTGAAGACGAAAATTTCTGGAACAAAACCGGAAGGAAAATAGCCGTAAAAAATTTGTGGATATCAATTCCTGCTCTGCTTCTTGCATTCGCAGTATGGATTATGTGGAGTATTATCGCAACCAAACTCAAAGAGTTCGGATTTAATTTTGGGATGATTACCGCGGATATGAATCCTGCTGAAGTTACTGCTAAGCTAAAAGAAATTAACAGCTTGTATTATACACTTCCCGCCATAGCAGGATTAGCCGGGGCAACCTTGCGTATTCCAAACTCCTTCCTGATTTCATTAGGAGGTGGAAGAAACGTGATTTTTCTTACAACACTGCTGCTATTAATTCCTGCAATTGGTGTTGGATTTGCATTACAGGATGTAAACACCTCTTACATGACATTTGCTGTATACGCAGCCTTGTCAGGATTTGGAGGTGGAAACTTCTCCTCTTCCATGAGCAATATTTCTTTCTTTTTTCCAAAGCGAATGCAAGGCACAACACTTGGCCTGAATGCCGGTATCGGTAACCTGGGGGTTGGTGTGATGCAGAAAACTATCCCATGGGTGATTGGATTTTTCCTGTTTGGAGCAATTGGTGCTGATGGAAACAAAGTATTTGGTGAGGCCATATCCGGGCTTCAAAATGCAGGATGGGTTTGGGTTCCATTATTGAGTTTAGCTACTATTGCCGCTTTTTTTGGTATGAACAATGTGATAACCGGTACACCCAAATTACCCTCAACAATTCAGGGATTAGGGAAGACTTTGTATATGGTAGCACTCGGTCTGGTTGGTGCAGGAGTCGGCGCTTATATGTTGATCGGCTTACAAATAAATATGTGGATTGTATTGCCGGTGGTCGTTATTTTAACGCTGTTGTTTATGAAATATGCCACACCCGGTGATATTAAAAGCAATCTGAACAAACAGTTTAACATTTTTAAAAACAAACAAACCTGGGTGATGACGATCATCTACACCATGACCTTTGGGTCGTTTATCGGGTTTTCGGCAGCCTTCCCTAAATTAAGCCAGGATATATTTGTTTATACCAATCCCAACGATCCAAATTTCGTCAATCCCAATGCCCCAAATTTTTTAATGTGGGTTTTTCTCGGGCCGGTAATTGGAGCACTGATACGCCCGGTAGGTGGGTGGTTTGCCGATAAAATTAACAGCGGGGCTAAAGTTACCGCAATGAGTACCGTTGCACAGATACTGGCTATCCTCGCAGTCGCTTACTTTGTTATCCAGGCACGAAACAGTGAAACCCCCGAGCAGTATTGGTGGCCATTCTTTGGTGCTTTTATGATCCTGTTTTTAACTACCGGAATTGGAAATGGATCAACATTCAGGAGTATCCCTTATATTTTCAATAAAGAACAAGCAGGACCTGTATTGGGATGGACAGCTGCTATTGCAGCTTACGGCGCATTCATTATCCCAAAAGTATTTGGTCAGCAAATTAAAAATGGCACACCTGAGTATGCTTTATATGGTTTTGCGATCTATTATTTCGTTTGTTTAATACTCAACTGGTGGTTTTACCAAGGGCCTAAAGCTGAGTTTAAAAACCCATAAAGAATTTTTTTACAAAAATTAATAATTGAAATGATAGGATGGATTGTAGAGATTGCACAAATAAAAAATGTTATATAAACGCTAATTGCTTAAATTCCTGGCTCGAGTTTGTCGAAAAATATAAAACCAGGAAATTAATCTCGGCAGGATTAAAACTTTTTAGTGAAGGGGATTTGGTCACCGGCATCTATGTTGTTTGTTCAGGAAAGCTTAAAATTACTATGAAAACAGACAAATCAGATGAATCAATTATCAGATTAGCCGGAGATGGACAGGTACTTGGACACAGGGGAATTAGCAAGAATATGGTTTATCCTATATCAGCAGAAACTTTGGAGGATTCAGAACTTGCTTTTATTCCACATGAGGAGTTTTTCACACTCTTGCGACAAAACATCGACCTTAGTTTTTACATGATGATGTTTTTTGCTGATGAATTGATGCGCTCTGAACAAAAATTAAGATTGCATGTTCTAAAATCGGACAATGAGAAAGTGGCATCTTCACTCTGTATGTTATTGGACACATTTGGTTATTCAAAGGAAGAATTAAATAAAATTGATTTTGCAATGAAATTATCCGAACTTTCTAACTTTGCAGAAGTTTCAAAATCTGTAATGTCAAAAGTTTTTAAATATTTATCAGATTTAAAGATAATTGAAAGGGTTAAAGATGAGATTTATATACTTAATGAACCAGCTCTTCGGAAAATTGCAAATATTGAGGAAAGTCTATAAAATATTATTGATAAGATAAACCATTAAGCAATCTTTTTGCTTTATTCATATTATGAAAAGACTATGCGAAACATGTAAACATCATAACTGCTTTATCAACAAGTATTGTTCTGAAGAATGGAAACCGATAATTACATTTAACAAAACAACTACAGATTATCCTGCAGGAGCCACAATATTTTCAGAAGGGGAACCGGTAAGAGGGATTTATGAAATTTATTACGGTAAAATAAAAGTTGTTTCCTCGTTCGGTAATAAAAAAGATAGGATTTTTTGCCTGTTATCCCAAGAGCAGATGCTGGGTTTTCACGGCCTTGGAGGAAATATGATCTACCCTGTTACGGCCATCACCCTTGTGCCATCACAGGTAACTTTTATTCCGATTGATATATTTTACAAAGCGGTTAAGGCCAATCCAGGTATGGCCATTTTCCTCATGGGATATTATGCCGATCAACTAAGGGCCAGCAATTCCCGGCTTAAAATGTATTCAGTAATGTCGGCAAAAGGAAAAGTATCATCTGCATTAATAACTATTGTTGATTCATTTGGCTTTGAAAAGCAGGACAATACTTTATTGAATTTTACACCATCACGAAAGGACATTGCAAGTCTTGCAGGCACAACTTATGAAACTGTGATCAGGGTACTCGGTGAGCTGGAAAAAGAAAACATAATCGAGTTAGAAGGTAAATCAGTCAGGGTACTTGATCTTCACTTACTAAAAATGTTAGCTGAAGAAACTAATCATTAAGATAGCAGCTATTTTCTTTAAATTTTTTCATTTCAAATAATCAGCACATTTGCTACTTTTGCATTTCATTTTTAATCTTTCAAATAACCTGGTATGAAACAACTAATAGAATGTGTTCCTAATTTCAGTGAAGGTGTTGACATGAGTGTCATCAAACAAATTACTGATGAAATAGAAAAGATAGAAGGAGTAAAATTACTTGATGTTGACCCTGGTGCGGCAACCAACAGAACGGTTGTTACATTTGTTGGAACTCCTGATGAAGTTATTGAAGCTGCGTTTCAGGCTATGAAAAAAGCTGCCGAGGTGATTGATATGCGACATCACAAAGGTGAGCATCCTCGTTTTGGCGCAACTGATGTTTGTCCTTTTGTACCTGTTGCTAATATTAGTATGGAAGAAACAGTTGAGTATGCCCGAAAACTAGCTAAAAGAATAGGTGAGGAGTTGGAAATCCCGGTTTTTTGTTATGAAAATGCTGCATTTACTAAAGTGCGCCGAAACCTGGCCAATTGCCGCTCCGGAGAGTACGAAGCTCTGCCTGAACGTATTACTACCGAAGAATGGAAACCTGACTTCGGGCCGAATGTTTTTAATGACCGTGTAGCCGGTTCTGGTGTAACTGCTGTTGGAGCAAGAGATTTTCTCGTGGCATTTAATGTAAACCTGAATACAACTTCAACACGCAGGGCAAATGCCATTGCGTTTGATGTTCGGGAAAGAGGCCGTGTTAAGCGGGAAGGAAATCCAATAACAGGCAAGATTGTAAAAGATGAAAATGGCAAACCGGTAATGATTCCGGGTTCGTTAAAATCTGTAAAAGGAATTGGTTGGTATATCGAAGAATATGGTGTTGCCCAGATCAGTATGAACTTAACCAATATTAGTGTTACACCTGTTCATATCGCATATGACGAAGTTTGGAAAAAAGCCGAAGCAAGGGGTATTCGCGCAACAGGCTCTGAACTGGTTGGGCTAATTCCACTCGAAGCCATGCTTGAAGCAGGCCGGTATTTCCTCCGCAAGCAAAAAAGATCAGTTGGTGTTGACAACGATGAGTTGATAAAAATAGCGATCAAGTCGATGGGGCTTGACGATCTGAAACCTTTTGATCCGAAAGAAAGAATCATTGAATACTTATTGGAGGAAGGTAAAAATAAACTGGTTGACATGTCTATAACAGGTTTTGCCAATGAGACTGCTTCCGAGTCGCCAGCACCAGGTGGAGGATCAATTGCTGCCACAGTTGGCGCTTTAGGTGTGTCCTTAGGAACTATGGTAGCAAACTTGTCAGCTCATAAAAGAGGCTGGGACGATCGCTGGGAAGAGTTCTCGGATTGGGCTGCCCAGGGACAATTGTACAAAGATCAACTGTTGCATCTTGTGGACGAGGATACCAATGCATTTAATAAAATAATGGAAGCCTTTGGCTTACCGAAAAAATCTGAAGATGAGAAAAAGGCAAGATTAAAGGCAATTGAAGATGCATCAAAATATGCGATGGAAATTCCATTTAAAGTAATGGACACAGCTTACCGTTCAATTGAAGTAATGCGGGCTATGGCTGAAAACGGCAATCCTAATTCTGTATCTGATGCAGGTGTGGGTGCTTTGTGCGTATTAACTGCCGTCGAAGGGGCTTTTCTGAATGTAAAAATCAATGCAGCAGGAATTGCCGACAAAGCCTTCACCAGCGACTTAATCAGAAGAGGTGAAGAAATTGCGCAAAAAACAAAAGCCTGTCGTGATGCGATAATTGAAACTGTTGAACAAAAGATCAGGGAATTGTAAACAAATAACCATTAATCAGTAACCCCGTCCGAAAGGACGTTTGTCCGGGCGGGCAATAACCAATAACCAGGCGAATGGATCAGCTAACAATAATTTTACTCTATTTTACCTCCTTTTTTACTTTGATGAATCCAATTGGTACAATGCCGGTATTCCTCACAATGACGAACGACCTGACTAAAAAGGAGCGAAGAAACACTGCAATCAAAGCGGTGTTAACAGCAGCATTCGCGTTAATTCTTTTTGCGATTTTGGGTAGATATCTATTTGACTTTTTCGGAATTTCCGTGGCGGGATTAAAAGTCGTAGGTGGAATACTCTTCTTCTTTATAGGATTTGATATGTTGAACGCAAGACTTAGTCGAATTAAAATGACAAAGCTGGAAGCAGAGCAATATGCTGATGATATATCGATCACGCCGCTCGGTATCCCAATGATTGCAGGTCCCGGAGCGATTACCAATGCAATAGTACTTATGGGTGACGCGAATGATTATACATCAAAAGCTATGGTGATCCTTTCGATTGTTTTGGTACTAATCGTTGTTCTGCTTGTTTTTATTGGGGCTGTCGGCATCACTAAATTCATCGGAGATAAAGGCAATAAAATAATGATGAAGTTGATGGGGCTGATTGTAATGGTGATCGCTGTAGAATTCTTTTTCTCAGGCTTAAAGCCTTATATTCAATCGATTATAAATTAGCAAAAATTTTATTGATTAGTTAGGATAATATTCAGAAAGTTGGTATTTTTGCCGACCAAAATTAAAAGCGTTAAACAATGGCGAAAAAGACGAAAGATGCGAGGATACAAGTTATATTAGAATGTACTGAGCATAAGAAGAGTGGGATGCCGGGTACTTCTAGGTATATTACTACAAAGAACAAAAAGAATACTCCTGATAGGATGGAGTTGAAAAAGTACAACCCGATCCTGAAAAAAATGACAGTTCACAGAGAAATTAAATAATTTGAATTATGGCTAAGAAAGTTGTTGCTAGTTTACAGAGCTCAGGAAAAGATTTTGCAAAGGTGATCAGAATGGCAAGGTCAAATAAATCTGGTGCGTATACATTTAAAGAAGAAGTTATTCCTACTGAACGGGTTAAAGATTATTTCGCTAAGAAGTAGTTGAGATTAAGATATATTTTTAATTAAGCTTTTTCCTGTCGATTGGGAAAAAGCTTTTTTTATTTACAATAAACATTTTCATAAGTCATGGGCTTATTTTCAATATTTTCATCTAAAAAGCAAAAAGAAGACCTTGATAAAGGGCTTGAAAAAACCCGTCAAAATGTATTCAGTAAGATTTCTAAGGCAGTTGTTGGAAAATCAAAAGTTGATGACGAAGTTTTAGACAATCTTGAAGAAGCATTGGTTACTTCTGATGTCGGAGTACATACAACACTAAAAATTATTGAGCGTATAGAGGAAAGGGTTGCCAAAGATAAATACCTTGGGACTGAAGAACTGAATTCAATTTTACGCGAGGAAATTGAAAAGCTATTGCAGGAAAATAATACAGGAGATGGTGAGGATTTTGAATTGCCCGAAGGAAAAAAACCATATGTAATACTCGTTGTTGGTGTAAATGGTGTGGGTAAAACAACAACAATTGGAAAGCTCGCATACAATTTTAAAAGAGTTGGGAAATCAGTAATCCTTGGTGCCGCTGATACTTTTCGTGCAGCAGCTGTTGATCAGATCACTATTTGGGCAGATAGAGCCGGGGTGCCTCTGGTGAGCCAGGGGATGGATGCCGATCCTGCCTCCGTAGCTTATGACACACTTAAATCAGCTATTGCCCAGGATATGGATGTTGCGATTATAGATACAGCTGGCAGGCTGCATAACAAAGTGAATTTAATGAATGAGTTATCAAAAATAAGAAGGGTTATGCAAAAACTAATGCCCGATGCGCCACATGAGGTCATGCTTATTCTTGATGCTTCTACAGGGCAAAATGCTATTGAACAGGCAAAGCAATTCATAGCCGCAACCGAAGTGAATACGATTGCCTTAACTAAACTTGACGGAACAGCTAAAGGTGGTGTTGTTATTGGTATTTCAGATCAATTCAAAATTCCAGTGAAATATATTGGTGTTGGCGAAAAGATTGATGATCTTCAGGTTTTTAACAGAAAGGAATTTGTTGAAACTTTGTTTTCATAGAGACTGTTTTGATTTTGTTTTTAGAATTTATTTTGATGTATTTTTTGTCAGATCGAGGCATTTTTGAGACGCATAGCCTTAGCTACGGGGCGAAAAAATAACAATGAGATGGCAAAAAATACGCATAAGAAAACTGAAGGATAAATTCCAAACAATCTCTTAACAATGAAGAAAATAAACGTAATTACCCTTGGATGTTCAAAAAACCTGATTGACTCAGAAGTCCTGATGAGGCAATTACAGAATGATTATACCATTACTCACGATTCTGATGAGGCTTCCGAAATAGTTATAATAAACACCTGTGGTTTTATAAACGATGCAAAAGAAGAATCGATTGATACGATTCTAAGCGCAGTGGAAGCAAAAAAAGCAGGTGACATTAAAAAAGTATATGTAACAGGATGTTTGTCTGAGCGCTATAAGAAAGACCTGGCAAGTGAAATATCAAGCATTGATGGTTTTTTTGGTGTAAATGAACTGCCCGCTGTGCTTAATGCCCTCAATGTTGACTATAAAAATGAACTGCTTGGTGAACGTTTGCTTACAACACCTAAACATTATGCGTATTTAAAGATTTCAGAAGGTTGCGACCGCACCTGTTCCTTTTGTGCCATTCCATTAATCCGCGGTAAGCACAAATCGAAAACTATTGAAGAAGTTGTTAAAGAAGCTACTTTTCTGGCATCGCAAGGTGTGAAAGAGATCATGTTGATTGCTCAGGATCTGACATATTATGGTATCGACATTTATCAAAAGCGAAATATAACTGAATTAGTGCAAAAGATTTCTGAAGTTGATGGAATTGAATGGATACGTTTACATTATGCTTATCCGGCCGGCTTCCCTGAAGACTTGCTTGATCTTATAAAAAATAATCCAAAAGTTTGTAATTACTTAGATATTCCCCTTCAGCATATCAACGAGTCAGTACTTAAATCCATGAAACGTGTGCTTGGAAATGATGGAACGATTCAGTTAGTGAATAAGTTCAAGGAGAAAATCCCAAATGCCGCTATTCGTACAACTTTAATTGTCGGGTATCCCGGCGAGACAGAAGATGATTTCGATCAGTTGATGGATTTTGTAAGAACTTATAAGTTTGACCGATTGGGCGTATTTCAATATTCACCTGAAGAAGGTACATCTGCTTATGAATTGATCGATGATGTTTCTGATGAAATAAAACAGGATCGGGCTGACCGCCTAATGATGCTTCAGCAAGAAATTTCTTTTGAGCTTAATAAAGCAAAGGAAGGCAGAATTTTTAAGACGATCATCGACAACAAAGAAGGTGATTATTATATTGGCCGTACTGAATATGATTCACCAGAAGTTGACAATGAAGTGCTTATCCCTGTTCAGAATCATGAATTGGTAATTGGTGAATTTTATAATGTAAAAATCACCAAAGCCGAGTTTTATGATCTGTATGGCACAGTAGTTTGATCGATATTACCTGGAATTAACCTATTCTATCTATTATTAAATCAAGTTTATCCTTGTTTGTTACTACCAAACAGGTAATTTTGTATGTAAATAAATGAATTATGAAGAAGCTCTTATTTATCCTTGGTTTATCTGTTCTGACCTTCAATATTTATGCACAGAAAAACACGAATTCAATACCTGATACCATTGAATCAGGTTTTTATTCTGTTAAAATTGGCAATCTGACAACTGAAGGTTATTTTGAAAATTATCTTCAATCAGGCAATTGGCTTACATATTTCCAATCAGGGCAAATTCAGAAACTGGAACAATTTAAGGAAGGGAAAAGAAATGGGATATATATGGTGATAAATCGTAGAGGTTATATAGAAGAGCAAGCTGAGTATTTGAATGGTGAACTTAGTGGCAGGAAATTGAGGTTCGGTTCAGGTGGTAAAGTCTTGGCAGATGAGCAATATAAAAATGGTTTACTTGATGGAAAGAAAACCGTTTATTATGATCGCGGGGGGATAGTACAGGAAGAAAGCAAGTATATAAACGGACTTAAAGATGGGACAACTAAGTGGTATAATTCAGAAGGAAAACTTATTGCCGAATATAATTACAAAAAAGGTGAATTTGAAGGTCCTAAAAAAAACTATTATGATAATGACAGCTTAAGAAATGAGCAGGATTTTCATAACAATATCCCCGCTGGGTATTTTAAAGAATACTATCGGAATGGCCAGTTGAAGATCAAAGGGTATTATAAGGAAGGTTTCAAGGAAGGTGAATGGATTGAGTATTCGGAAGATGGACAAGAAACAAAGAATGCTATATATAAAAAAGGGGAGAAGGTGAAATGAGAAAGATTTTAAATCCATATACAAAAGTAGAAGGATACAATTGTTTTGCTTGTTCACCTAATAATGAAAACGGATTGCAAATGCAATTTGTAGAAGATGGTGAATACCTGGTCTGTGAGTGGCAGCCAAGGGGATTCCTGCAGGGGTATACTAATATTCTTCATGGCGGGATACAGGCTACTTTAATGGATGAAATTGCTTCCTGGTTTGTACAGGTTAAATTGAAAACGGCTGGAGTAACCTCAAACATGAACCTGCGACTTAGAAAAACTGTTCCTTCCAATCAAGGCAAATTGATCTTAAGAGCCTGGTTAAAGGAAACCAGAAGAAATTTGGTGGATGTAAATGTTGAATTGATCAATCCCGATGGAAAAGTAGGAGCGGAAGGAGTAGTTACTTATTACACATTTTCGCCAGAAGTAGCCAAAGAGAAATTACGATTTCCTGATTATCAGGAGTTTTTTGAAGAATAAGATATCTCACTAATTGAATAACAATGACAAAAACACCACGTGACAAATCAATAGGAGCACAAATGCACCTCGGCTTTCAGGTGCTTCGGCGCAGAATGCATAACCGCATTCACCAATTGGGATACCAGTGTACCATGGAACAATTATCGGTTCTTGAAGTGCTTAAATTTAACGGTGCAATGAACATGTCAGAAATTGCCCACGCGATTATTAAAGAGAATGCAGCCATTACACGAATGGTTGACGTAATGGAAGGAAGAGGGCTTGTAGAACGAAAAAGTATTGCAGGCGACAGGCGTGCAAAAGCAATTCATATTACAAAAACCGGTATGGAGGTGTTTGATGAGTTAATTCCAAGATTGAAGGAAGAACTGAAAGATGCAACAAGTTGTATTACCAAAGAAGAGTATGATGAGGCTATGAGAATTATGAAAAAGATCATAATACACAATCAGAAATTGTAAAAAAATTTTGCTTTATCTTTGTTGTATCAAAATTTGATATATCAAAATAAAATTAATATCTAACTAACTAATACAGGAACATATGAAAATCCTTAAACAAGAACTTTATTTTCCAATTATTATCGGCATCCACCTGCTGTTTTGGGCTATTGATCTTTATTTCTTTAAAGGTGCATTTGTTGAAGAATCGTCAGATACACTGTTATTCGGTACTTATACAAACACTAGCGGTATTAACCCAAACAGAATAATTGGCGAAATATTTTCATCCTGGGTTGTTACAGTATTTGCAGCTAATTTTTTAATGGCAACACGGGCTCTGTGGGTTGAAAAACTTTTTGGCGGACTCGATAAAATGTATCTAATCCACAGGCGTTCTGCAATTATTGCCGTGTGTCTTCTCATCTTGCATTTTGTTTTCGTGCCCAGGGATTTAACAGAATTTAATCCAGGAAAACCACTTGGGTTTTACGCTCTTATTTTGATTTTACTAGGTGTTATTATCTCGGCGGCTCCCTTCTTCAAGAGAAAAATACCCTATAATAAATGGTTGAATATCCATAAACTTATGGGCATATTTTATGTGATGGCTGTTATGCACGGATTTATGGTATTTAGTTTGATCAAGGAATTGCCCATTACCAGAGTGTATGTTTTCGGAATGTCGATTGTTGGCGTGTTAGCATGGATTTACAGGGCTTTCCTCTATAATCTTTTCAATAAAAAGCTTGATTATTCCATCAGCAATATTAAAAGTCTGGATAAAACAACAGCAGAGCTGATACTAAAGCCAGCCAATAAAGTCTTAAATTTTGCTGCCGGACAATTTGCCTTCTTCACTTTCCCTTCAATAAGCAAAAGGGAACAGCATCCTTTCACAATAAGCAGTCATCCTTCAGCAGAAAACCTACGGCTGGTTATTAAAGGATTGGGAGATTATACCAATAACATTGTGGACAAACTAAAGGTGGGTGACTTAGCAAAAGTTGAAGGCCCTTTCGGACATTTCACCAACCGGCATATTAATAAAACTGATCAAATATGGATAGCCGGAGGTATTGGGATTACCCCTTTCCTTTCGTTGGCAAATGATATTTCACATCAAAACATTAAATTATATTGGTCTGTTGCTTCCCAAAGTGAAGCTAGTAATAAAGATGAATTAAAAACTTTAGCAGCTAATAATCCCAATTTTGAATTTATAGTCTGGAGCTCTGACGATAAAGGGTATTTAAATGCTGATGAACTGGGTATTAACGACTTTAATAAATATGCTTACCTGATCTGCGGACCTGAAGCATTGAAAAAGTCGCTGACAAAACAGTTGCGAGGAAAAGGAGTAAATAAATATGATATATATGATGAAGAATTCAGATTCAGATAGTAATATTTTTCAATAACTGCATTTTTTAATAATCTAATTAAATACTTAATCAAATGAGAAAAATTTTAGCCTTAGTCATTGTTATCGCAATGGTAAGTTGCGACAACCAGGGATCTAAGAATCAAAAGGAATCAAAAATAAAAGCCAATAAAACGACAAAATACGAGGCTTTAAACAATTATGCCATCGTATGGGATGTTTTAACAGACGATCACAATTATGTGATGAGGTATCTTCCTGAACAAGTAGAAGAGTTCAATCAGCTTTTTGCCGATGGTATAATCGAAAATGCTTACCTGAACAATTACGAATACATAAAATTGAACAATGATGCAGCCCTGGCATCTGTTATGTTTTTTGTAAAAGCTAAAAGTGTGATTGCTGCCCAGGCCATTGTCGATAAAATGTCGTTTGTGAGGAACAAGGTGGCTACCTACAATGTTTACCCTGTTGGTGGCAAGTGGCTCGACAGAAAACCGGCTGCTGATGTTGATAAGAAGTATTCATTTGCCACAGTCTGGTTTCTGGATACTGATGAAGCAACAGTGAAACAATTTGTCGAAAAACAATCTGAGACGGTGGTTGCATTGTGGAAAGAAGGTGTGATAGAGAATGCCTATTTTGCAGCAGAAAATGCATTCGAGAACAAGACTTCAACTCCCGGTATGGTATTTTTTGTAAATGCCGGTAACGAAGAAGAAGCCCGCGCAATTTGTGACGGATTGGTTTTTTCTAAAGAAGGCGTTGCCAAATATAAAATGTTTCCGGTGGGTACTTTTTGGTTGGGCAGCAGTAAATAATCCAGGCAGGAATTGCACACCCCTTTTCAGTATTTATTGATTTTTAACAACAAAATTTCAGTAGATTAATGCGAAGTAAAATAAAATTCAACTTTCGTAAAAAGATTCCATGTATATTATAATGTTGTAAAACCAGATGGAATTGGTGAATGGCAATCGAGGATCCAATTGCAGTTTTTATTTCCAGAAAAGTAATGTTTTATGCTAAATTCAACTTCAACGGTTTAACATATTTGGAATATTCAAAAAGATTAAAACAAAAAAGGTTGCCATTAAAAACGGCAACCTTTCGTTTGTTAGAAAAAGCTCAGTTAGTTATCAAATAAAATTTCCAGTTCGTTGATTACTGACGGATTATAAGGTGTTAATCCTGCAATAACACTCACCAGGCTGTTGTATGCCGGTGAAGGTGGTGTACCGCCCTGAACAAATCCATACTGGTTAAAAAAGCCGGGCGCATCGGTATTGTAAAGAAATGCTTCAATGGTTTCAGGATCAATCCATGGCCAGACCGCATAAATCTGTTCAGTGAAAACATTTTTAATTGAATTCACAACCAACAATGTGTGACGATCACTTGAATTCAAAGTATTTGAGGGAAGCCCAACCTCTGCAACACCTATATCAGTTGAATTTTTTCCAGCTGCTGTAAATGCCCAGTCGAAACCTGTTTCACCGGTGAAAAATGTAGCATTTGGATGTTCTGAATTACCATAAACACTCACAACATCACCATTTTTCCCAACAAACATTTTCAGTGTTGATAATGAATATGGGTTAGTCAATGGATCTTCTAATGGTAAGCCGTCAATAGTAACGATCATATGATGTGTATACCCCATTTCGCCTCCCTCGCTATAATCTATCCTGTACATGGATTCAGCATATATCGGATCGGTAGTACGGTCGATATTGTAGGGATTTAATATTGCAATTCCTTTAATCGGGCTTTTGTCCCAAAAGATCTGCAGTGCTGTATTTTCATTTTTATCAGCACCTTCATCAGTAATGGTCATTTTATATTGCCATGTATAACCTTCAAAAGGAGCATTTTCAATAATGACCACATTTTTGGGTCTTCCATCATCATCACTCACAAAAGTAAATGACATAGGCTGACTGAGATTATGCCAGCTGATCACCAGGATCATTCCACCAACGATATCAGAAGCTGCTTCACCAATATGAATAAACGTCCTCAGATGTTCATAAATATCATTTCCCTGCAATGTATCCACATTGGCATCTTTGTAATGGGATACCGAACTAATAGAATTGGGAATGTCTACCTTGAAACGTTCAGGCATAATGTTTTCGTTTTCGTTTACAGGGTCCAGTTCGTTTTTCTGACAGGATTGAAAGATCAAACCAAAAAACAGGACACCTACCGTTAAGATCACTTTTACTTTTTTCATTTTTTTAAATTTAAGTTAAACAAAAATCTCGATTTCAGAAGTAATACACATGGAATTGGTTTTACCCTTATTTTTTAGAAAAGAAAAAATTACGGAATAAATTATTGGACAAGCATCGTATCTGCAATCACCGAACTGGCTGCGAAAAAGCCCAGTCCACCGTTACTGATATTGGTGGGAAGGTTTCCACGAGCCTCTTCAAACAAGCTGCCCTGCCATTCTGTTTCAGCCAGTAATGCACGAACGTAATCAGCATGTTCATCAGTAAGTGAATATTTTCTTTCAATGATGATGCTGTGCTGCGGGAAATAAACTTTTTCTTTCTCCTGTGGGAAGATAGTGTAGCTGACATCAATCGTATTTAAAGTGTAATGAAAAATCTTAGCCCGGGTTATTGTATCTTCCGGATTTCCTTCTACGAGGTGCGACCAGTCAATGATAACTTCGTACATGGCCTGTTCATAGATTGAGTATTCAGGGGCAATCCATTTTATTTCATACAAAATATCCGAACCTTCAACCGGTGCATAATGAAGCCTGTTACTTGTATGAACCGGCACCAGGTAAGTTTCAGCCTCATAGGTTTCAGAATTATATTGAACCGTTAGATAATATTTTTTATCAATTGTAGCAGCTACTTTATCTTCACTTAGGTAAATACCCGGAAGTGCCTGGCTCTCATTGAAATGCATGAAATTCGACCCATCATTCATACTGACTATTGCTCCGGTTGCCATGGCTGAAGTATCATTAATATTATTCCTGGGTAGCGACAACCTCAACTGCTGGTACTTGAATTCATTCGTAAGCAAAGCATCTACAACAATGGTATTTATTTCCGTTTCAGGAATGGGCCAGTGAATTTTCTTTTCGCAGGAGATCAACCCAATCAGGAAAATTAGTACAAATATGTTTATTAATAACCGCATTTCTATATTTTAAATTTATATGTTATCGAAGGCACGATCCCCAATAAATACTTTTGTGTTGTAACAATTTCATGCGTGCCATAAATATCAGCAGGTACGACAAATTCACCATTCTTTGTTTCTATTTTATTGAAATTGATGGAAACAGGATTTTCCCTGTTATAAAGATTATAAACTGCAAATGCCAGGCTATGCCTGAACCTTCTTTCCTGTTTGTTTAATGTGAGGGTAAAAGCAAAATCCAGCCTGTGATAATCAGGAAGCCTGTCGTTGTTCTTTTCTCCATACAATGGAACTGAATATCCCTGGTAATCATAATATCCGATGGGTGTGGTTATTGCCGAGCCGGTATAATAAACCCATGTGGCTGACAGGTTCGACCTTTTTGATACCTGCCATGAGACATAAATGGAAAAATCATGAGGCCTGTCGTAAAAGGCCGGGAAGGGTTCATTGTTATTGAGGCCTTCAATCTGTTTATATGTCCTCGACCAGGTATAAGCCATCCAGCCTGTTAATTTCCCTTGAGTCCGTTTTAACATCAACTCAATTCCATACGACCAGGCATCCCCAAACCTGAGTTCTCCTTCCATGAGAGGATTTAAAAGCAGGTTTGCATGAGGTTCATAATCAATTTGGTTTCGCATGTATTTATAATAGGTTTCAGCCGTAAATTCAAGATGAACCCTGGGAAAATATTTTACATATCCCAAAGCAACCTGGTCAGCTCGCTGTGGTTTTATATTTGTTCCTGCCGGAAGCCAGACTTCAAGCGAGGTAAACGGGCTGATAGAATTTGATATCAACTGTACATACTGATGATTGATTCCATAGCTGCATTTAATGGATGAGGTGCTATCAAGCCTGTATTTTAAACTGATCCGTGGATCAAGATTGACAAATGATTTATAAGCATCCCCTTCCTGGACTACAATGGAATCACTCAGATTATAATCCTCATCATACATGTAAACTGTAGTTGGTCCAACATTGACCCAAACAGGTAGTCTGATTCCTGCCCGAAGGGATAATCTTTTTGTAATATCAAGCTCATCATCCAGGTAAAAAGTTATTTGCCTGGATTTGGTTTTCGACACTTGCGAAATATAAAATGATGTTGTATCAAAAGTTAGGTTGCCAGGGGTAAAACTCTGAAAATTAAGGCTAAATCCAAATTTAAAAGTATTCTTAGGTGACATATACCATGAATAGTCAGTTTTAAAATTTACATTTTGAATAGCTGAATTCCAGGTGGTATTATAACTTAACAACTTATAATTATACCTGCTCCCAAATATCATTGTATTGGAAAACAGCTTTTTACTGTAAACATGATTCCACCTAAGGGTTGAAGCCAGGTTATCCCATTGGATACCGCCTTCATTGCCTGTCTGGGTATTCATCAGGTTGTCTTTCCCGTAAAAGAATGTATAATAAATCCTGTCGTTTTTACCAACCCTAATATTGGCTTTGGCATTTATATCATAAAGATACAAGTCCATATTTGGCGCTACATTTCTGTACAACCAGTTAAAATTCGAATGTCGGAAGGATACAAAGTAGGAGCTTTTTTGCTTGGTAAAAGGGCCTTCAATCGAAAGCTTGTAAATAAATGGGTTTAACATTCCATTTAATTCAAACCGGTTTAGATTTCCATCTTTTGTATGCACTTCAATTACTGATGACAGTCTGTCTCCCTGATCAACCGGCATGTCACCTTTGTAAATTTTTATATCTTTTGCTACTCCGGGATCAATAATTGAATAATAACCAAACAGGTGTCCTGGATTGTATACAGGAGCTTCATCTATCAATATCAGGTTTTGATCCTTGTTGCCACCCCTCACAAAAAAAAATGCCGAACCATCGCTATGGGTTTTTATTCCAGGAAGAGTTTGCAATGTTTTTATCAAACCGACCTCACCTGCAAATTCAGGCATCCGGGCTATATTGTCCGGGACAATCTTCATCTGGCTCATCTGGCTTTTTTCGAGCATCTCAAGTGTTTCATCAGCGATGATTATTACCTCATTCAACAATTCCGGATCATGACCAAGGCTTAAATTGAATCTGATGTTCTTATTTAAATTAATGATTTGGGTATTCTGTAAATACCCGATGTATGAAAACTCAATGATATGTTCACCTTCAGGTAAGGAAAGAGAATAAAATCCATAAGAATTGGAAATGGTTCCGGTGCTTGTTCCACTGATGCGTATAGTTGCACCAATCAGGCTTTCGCCGGTTACCTTATCTTTTATGTAGCCATTAATCGTAAATCTGCCTTTACTGTCTTTCTTTTTAGTTGATTTTCTTTTTGTAGGTTTTTTAATGATGATTTTATTTTCAACGACTGAATAGTCCAGCCCCAATTGCTGGATCAAACTTGTTAAAACATCTTCAACGGTTTCTTTTTTGGCTGAAAGTGAAATTTTTTCGTCATGATCGATAAGATTTGAGCTATAGGAAAAACTAATGCCCGATAGAAGGGTGATCTCATTCAGGGCATCTTCAACCGATACATCTTTCAATTCCAGCGTGATCTTTTTGGAAAGGTCAACATCCTGACCTAATAAAAAATTCGCAAAAAAAGTGCATAGGAAGAAAACAATAAGTTTATAAGATTTACTTGCCATTCCTAATTTCAAGAATTGATTTCTATTTGGTAAATATTTTACAGATACGGCGTTTTATGGTTTCAGATTAACATTCTTGATTCAATTATACATCACTCACCTGATATGAAATATCCATTATCATGCTTCTCAATCACTATGTCAAGTGTTTCCCTTAAAATATTTATAACTGCCTCAATGGTCATATTATCAAAAGTAACAGTAATTCGGTAATTATCAATTTCAGGATTGATAATCTCAATATTCGTGTCATAAACCTCATTCAATTTATCAACAACCTTCGCTAGTTTGGTATCATCAAAAACCAACAGTTTGGTATTCCAAGAATTATAATTCACATCAGTGTTTTTCTCCATGAATAATTTTCCCGTTTTCTTATTAAAAATTCCTTTGTCTCCGGCTTTTAGTATAATTTGATTTTCCTTGTCTGATCTTAATGCAACACCTCCGGAGTTCACAACAACCTCAACCGTAGAATTATCTTCATGAGAATCCACATAAAACGAAGTGCCTAAAACTTCAATTTCGATATTTTGCGATTCGATGATAAAAGGCTGGTTTTTATTGTGTTCAACTTCGAAATATGCATCACCGGTCAACTCAACTTTTCTAACGTCCTTTGTAAACTTCTTTGGATATTTGAAAGTTGAGTTACGGTTTAAAGTAATGGTGGTTCCGTCAGATAAAGTCTCTGTTTCAATTGTGGTGGTTGCCATCATTTCTACTGTCCCCGGTTTCAGGAAGAAATTATAAAGGAAAAACGAAACCGCAAATAATACAACAACTGCAGCAGCTATCCTGAAAATTAATGGGATACCAGGTTGTAGTTCTTTTACCTTTGGAGATGGTGTAGGTTCTATTCGATTTCTAAACAATTTTGAACTTAATGTTACCCATTCTCTTTCAACATCAATCTTTTTGTTCTTCTTATTGATCCCAGATAAAATCCATGATTGTTTATACTTGTTGAAAGTGTCCTTATTTTCATCGCTTTCTGCAACCCACTTTTCAAGCGCAGTTATCTCTTCAGCACTGGCTTCTTTGGCCAAATACTTTCCGATCAATCTGGCATAATCAATATGGTTGTTGTCATTTTTCATCTCTTTATATATAAACTATACACATAAAATCTGTTTTTCCCTTATAGAATCTTCCAGTTTTTAAAACATTTTTAAAATAAACAAAATAAATATTATAATATATTCTTTCAATTCCTCCCTTAAATGTTTCAAAGCTTTTGATATCTGGGCTTCTACGGTTTTTATCGAAATATTGAGTTTCTCTCCTATCTCTTTGTATTTCATTTCTTCAAACCGGCTGAGTTTAAAAACTTCAGCACATTTTTCTGGCAGACTATCAATAGCCATTTCCACTTTATTCTCCAACTCAGAAATTCCTGAAGGATCAACCTCATAAGCCATGTCAAATCCGGCAGTATCCAGATCCAACAATTGACTTCGGAATTTTTTATGATCCCTGATAAAATTCAGGCAGCGGTTTCTAACTGAAGTATATAAATACGATTTAATGGATTTTTCAGTGGTTATCTCTTCCTTTTTCAGCCAGAGGTTTGTAAAAACTACTTGCACAATCTCCTTGGCTTCATCCAGGTCATAAACAAAACTTTGGGCAAAATTGCATAAGTGAACAAAATGCTCATGGAACAATTGTTCAAATAGATGCTTGTCAAGGTTGTTATTTGAAATGTTTTTAGCCAATTGGCTTATAAACGCTTTAGTACAGGTTTTAATTGCCTTCAAAAAAAATCACAATCTGAAAAGCCAATTCAATCCACTAAAATATCTAAAATTGATTTCCGGATAATTAGCTTCTGGACAATTACATCTTCATTACGTTTGTAATGAGTATCACTTCTCATTAGAGGCTGTTGCATGCGGATTGCTTGAAACAAGATTATTATATATTCTTAGGCTAAAACCAACTTCTTCACAGGTTTAACATATTTTGTAACATCAAAATCAACAGGCATATCATCGCTATTTCTATAAATTTTAGATGTTAATCCTGTTTTATGCCATTTTCGGGCTCCGTAATTTAATGAGAAGTAGAGGATTGTTTCTGCAACACTGGAAGAAATATGTGGAATTGCCCTGCTTAATATGGAACGATGACTATATACCCTGTCTTTAATATGAGAATACCCTTCTTGTAATTCATCAGCAGTCATATTGCTAGGCGATATAATAACTTTTTTTGCATCAAACTGTCTCCAGTCGTCAGTAAGTATCCTGTTTTCCTGTTTCATTTTTTCAAAAACCTGTGTCCCCGGATATGGGGTTAAGGCACAAGCCTGAAGAAAAGCGGGTTTTGCTTTTTCTATAAATTTATATGCAGTATCGAAAACTTGTTTATCATCATCATCCAAACCAAAAACCAAAGAAGCCATTGTCATTAAACCATTGTCTTGTAATGTTTTAATGGCTTCAACATTTCGGTCAAAACTGGCGAATGTTTTTCTGTATTTATTTAATCCCGTATCTGTCATCGATTCAAAACCAATAAGAAATCCTTTGCAACCTGATTTGCGCGCCAGTTTCATCAATTCTTTATCGTTTACAATATTGATGGATGCCTGGCCAACCCAACCTTTTTTTAATGAGATCATCCTTTCAAATAATTCCCTGGAAAACTTTTTGTTTATGGTAATGTTATCATCCAGAAAGAAGAGGAATTTTTCTTCTATCGATTCAATATCTTTTATTATGCATTCAATTGTTTTATGTCGTTGTTTTGATCCGAAAGAAGTTGGAACAGTACAAAAATCACATTTATAAGGACAACCTCTGCCCGTTTCAATAGGCGCAATTTTAAATTTCCCGGCAACTTTTCTAACCAAATCACGTCTTGGGGCAACATAGCGGTTAAGTTCAGGATACTTATCTAACTTATAGAATTCTTTTAGGCTGAAAGTCTCAATATCATTAAGTACCTGTTCCCACAAGCCATTTTCGGCTTCGCCGATAACAACTGCATCACCATACATAATGGCCTCTTTTGGCATTACCGTAGCATGAATGCCACCAAATACTACAGTTTTATCCCTCTTTTTAAACTCATTTGCAATTTCGTAACCACGTATTGCTGTTTGGGTCATAATTGAAATTCCAACAACATCAACCTCCTGGTCAAAATCAATTACTTCGTTGAAAACCTCCTCTATTATCTTTACCTCGTGCTCTTCAGGCGTTAAACCTGCAATTAATGATAAAGTTAGTTGCGGAATTGCCATAGAATCGTGGCGTTGATTATTATCCGGACAAGGTGAAATTAATAAAATCTTCATAGAACAGAATTATATTTAGCCAGGCTCTGATATTTTACCAGTGCCAAAAGAATTGGCAAATATATAAAGTTTCCAGTGCCTGACTTTCCAAACAAATTTTGTATTGGTAAAAACCGCCCCAAATTCCAGTATCCCAGTCGATTAGCTATGGCAATTATCCGTTTTCGTTTCCGTAAATTATGTTTGCTTTTCGAACTTTAAACAATCTAATACTATTATTGACATTTATTAGCTTTCTTGAATAGCCTACATAATTTATTCAGTTTAGGCTCTCATAGGATTAATTAGTAATTCCAACGTTTTTTGTTATAAAAGTGTTAAATATCAAATATTATCATGCTAAAAGTGAGATGTTCATATATTTAAGCAGTTAACAATAAACTAAAACACTCTACAGACGAATAAAAATCTAAATATTATGAAATCATCTAATATTTTTCTAAGCATCAGTCTAATAATTGTTTCAATTTGTTTTCTAAGTGTGAGCCGGATAAATGCTCAGACTCATCTTTTACTGAGTGAGATTGTACTTGGACCAGCCGAAGCTGAATTTATTGAAATATATAATCCATTGGAACAGGCTGCTGAGCTAAATAGGTATTTTCTCGCCGATAATAATCAATACCCATTCCTGCCGGGTAAGTATGGTAATGGTCCTGAACCAACATTAGGATTGGCTGATTTTATTGCTCAATTTCCACCTTCATCTGTAATAGAGGCTAATAGTACACTTGTAATTGCTTTTAATGGTGACGAATTTGATAATTATTATGGTTTTAGGGCAGATTATGAAATAAACGGTACTGATCCGAATACTCTTGATATGAATGTAATAGAAGGAGGTCCCTCCATAAACATTACAAATAATGGGGAGGGGATAATATTGTTTTATTGGGATGGGACAAGTGATCTGGTTAAAGATGTGGATTTGCTTAATGCAGGACAGCCAGGTTTAGGATTTATAGTTGACAAAACAGGAGTCTCCGTTGATGGACCGGATGTGGGTACACAAGCTTCGTTCTATCTTGATGATGCTCATACGATACCAATTCAATCAGCTGTACCCGGAATGGGATTCTCAACTAAGCGTATCAGGTTTGAAGAATCAAATGAAACTCATGCAAATGGAAATGGTATTACCGGAGATGATGAAACAACGGAGAATATTTTAGTTACATGGGATTCTGACTTTAGTCTTCCAACACCTAATGTCCTTAACCTGAACTTATCAGTAAATGAACTTTCTGATAATTCACCAATTCTCAAAGTATATCCAAATCCTGCATTGAAGGATTTAAATATTGAGATTGCTAATGTTGATATGGGTACAACCGTAATGATCTACTTTGAGAAATTAAGCGGTGAAATGATAGAAAAAAGGGAGATCGAGGTGACGGTTCAGCCATATCAAACAAGATTAAATATTGATTCTTATCCAAAGGGATTATATCTTTTACGAGTAGTATCTGATAAAGAAGCAAGGATTACCCCGTTTATAGTTCAGTAAATTTATTCTTTATTTGAACATAGACTTTGATCGCTGTTCTCACTTCATTCAAACAGCAGTATAACGGTGTTTTAAATTATACCGTTTTTTAATCTGATTTAAGGTCAATAAACATATATACTTATATTTGCCGATTGTAATTTTTTGATAAATTTTTTAAAAACAGATGACACATAATTTATATATAGGCTTTGATATCGGATCCATTTCCATTAATACGGTTTTAATGGATGACCAAAGAAATATTATTGAAAACCGATATGATTTCTGTCACGGAAAGCCATTCAACCTCCTAAAGGATTTACTCACAGATATATTAGATAAATATTCCAAAGATTCAATTCAGCAAATTGCAATTACCGGTACAGGTGGCAAATTGGCTCAAGAATTAATCGGGGGCCATTTTATAAATGAAATAATTGCTCAGTCAACATCGGTTGCTCAACTTTATCCGGAGGTAAAAACGGTTATCGAGATGGGAGGCGAAGACTCCAAACTGATTTTTATGCATGAGGATGAAGAGGAAAAAATAAGCCGTCTTTCAGATTTCACCCTCAACAATATATGTGCAGCAGGAACAGGTTCCTTCCTTGACCAGCAGGCCAAACGCATGGGAATTTCGATTGAAAACGAATTTGGAGAATTGGCAATGAAATCGGAAAAACCTCCTCGTATTGCCGGTCGTTGCAGTGTGTTTGCAAAAAGCGATATGATTCATCTGCAGCAAATAGCAACACCCGTTCATGATATTGTTGCCGGATTGTGTTTTGCTGTAGCCAGAAACTTCATCAGCAGTATGGGTAAGGGCAAGAAATTCGAATTCCCTGTTATTTTCCAGGGAGGTGTTGCAGCTAATATGGGTGTTGTTCGGGCTTTCCGCGAACTTTTAAAAACAGAAGAAGAAGACCTTATCATACCCGAATATCATGCCTCAATGGGCGCAATTGGTGCTTTGTATCATGTACTTGATCAAAAAGATTTAAATTCTGATTCCTTTAAAGGAATTGATGATCTAAACGACTACCTGACAGGGGACCATGCCAGAAGTAATTGTAATGAAGCCCTTACCAAATCAGCAGCAAAATATAATAAAGACATCTATCCCATACCGAAGGATATTGACAAATTAGACGTGTACCTGGGACTTGATGTTGGTTCCCTGAGTACCAATGTAGTACTTATTGATAAAGACAATCATGTAATTGCCAGGAGATACCTGCCAACGGCCAGTAAACCTCTGGAAGCCATTAGGCGTGGAATGTCAGAGATTTATGAAGAAGTGGGTGAACGTGTAAATGTTATCGGAGCAGGTACCACCGGATCGGGGCGATACTTAACCGGCGATTTTATTGGTGCAGATATTATCAGAAACGAAATTACCGCCCAGGCTACAGCTGCAATCGCCTATGATTCCACTGTAGATACCATTTTTGAAATTGGAGGTCAAGACTCAAAATATATCAGTATCGATAATGGGGTAATAACTGATTTTGAGATGAACAAGGTATGTGCTGCCGGTACCGGATCGTTTCTCGAAGAGCAAGCTGAAAAATTGGATATAAACATTGTTGAAGAATTTGGAAAGCTGGCAATTGATGCAGAAAGGCCTGCCAAACTCGGAAACCGCTGTACTGTTTTTATGGAATCTGACCTTAATTCGCAACAACAGAAAGGGGTAGAAAAGGAAAATCTCCTTGGCGGTTTGGCTTATTCAATCGTTGAGAATTATATCCAGAAAGTAGTTCGTAAGAAAAGAATAGGGGATAAGATTTTCTTCCAGGGTGGAGTAACTAATAACCAGGCAGTGGTTGCTGCTTTTGAAAAAATAACCGGTAAAAAAATAATCATTCCTCCTCATTTTGATGTTACAGGTGCCATTGGAGCAGCTATCCTTGCACGGGAATTTATGGCTGAAGGCCAGAAAACACGTTTTAAAGGTTTTGATATAAGTAAGATTCCTTATTCCGTTGATAAGTTCACTTGTAAATCATGTTCTAATCTTTGTGAAATAAGAAGAGTGAAAATTGAAGGCGAGAAGAAGCCATTGTATTTTGGTGGACGTTGCGAGTTATGGGAAGTTGAGGATCGAAAAGGCAAAGGAAAAGATATTCCAAATTTGTTTGAAGAAAGGAATGCATTTTTATTGGAAGGATACGAAGAAGAACCCAAGGATGACAGGATCACCATAGGCATACCCCGTGCCCTGATGTTGTTCTATCAACAATTTCCTTTTTGGCGGACTTTCTTTGAAGACTTAGGATTCAGGGTTGTTATCTCTCCGGAATCAGATACTCCGCTGATTAAAAAATCATTGGGGATGATTGTTGCTGAGACCTGTTTCCCTGTTGAATTGATGCATGGCCATATTCTGGACCTTCTTGAAAAAGAGGCAGATTATGTTTTTACACCGTTCATTATTAACTCAAAAGCAGAAAAAGACAACGACTCAAGTAATACCAATTGCCCCTGGGTGCAGAGTTTTCCGTTTATGGTGAAAGCTGCTATTAGTGACGATTCTCTGGTCGACAGAATGCTTATACCAACCTTGAATTTTAAATATTTTGGTAAGGTATTGAACAAGGAGCTTTCCGATTTCATGCATGGTAAATTTGGCATTTCCAAAAGAAAAGTTGTAAAAGCAATTGAAAAGGCAGACAAAGCCCAGGTTGACTTTGAAAACAAAATTGTTTTAAGGGGCCAGGAAGTAATGAATAACTTACCTGACGACAAAGAAGCATTGGTAATTATAGGCCGTGTTTACAATACAGGTGACCCTGCCCTTAACCTGAGTATGGTAGAGAAATTGATAAATCAGGATGTATTGCCCATCCCGCTTGATTATCTGCCTTTGGGAAGTGAGCACATATTGGATGATTATCCTCAAATGTATTGGCCTAACGGACAAAAGATTTTGGCAGGTGCCAGGATTGTAGCCCGCGATTCGAAGCTTCATGCAATATACATGGGAAACTTCAGGTGTGGGCCCGATTCGTTCCTCGCCCATTTTGTACATGAAGAAATGGCCGGGAAACCTTACCTGGAACTGGAAATTGATGAGCACAGTGCCGATGCAGGAATGGTAACCCGTTATGAAGCATTTTTAGACAGCCTAAGGGGGTCTAAACTGGTGAATAAAAGAAAGAAGAAGGTTCATAAACCGGGGGTTCAAAGATCTGACCCAATGAAAGACCGAACCTTGTACTTCCCATATATGAGCGATAGCGCATATGCCATTGCTGCTGCCAGCCGTAGTGTTGGAATGCATGCTGAGGTTCTTCCCATGCAGAATAAGGAAGATATGGAATTTGGCCGAAAAAACACCTCTGCCAGGGAATGCTTTCCAATGGTGTGTACTACAGGTAGTTTCCTAAAAAAACTATACGATCCGGATACAGATCCTAAAAAGACAAGTTTCTTTATGCCTGATCACAATGGGCCTTGCCGCTTCGGACAATACAACAAACTTCAGCGTGTTATTTTTGATAAACTTGGTTTTAATGATGCTGAAATTATTTCTCCAAGCAACGATACAGCCTATGAAGATATTTCCGGCGGTCAGGCCACAAAATTCAGGTTTACAGCCTGGAAAGGATTTGTTGCTGTAGACTTGCTCCGTAAAATGAAGCAGGAAAGAATACCTTATGAACTGATACCGGGAGCAACTGAAAAGGTCTATAAAAAAGCACTTGACAATGTGATAATTTCTATAGAAAACGGAGCCAAAAATCTGCCGGATGTTTTGCATCATGCAGCTCTTAGCTTTGATACTATCGCCATCTCCAATGGAGAAAGAAAACCGGTAATTGTAGTTGTGGGTGAGATATTTATGCGGGATAATGCATTTTGCTCAGGCTTTCTCATAGATCGACTCGAGAAATTTGGCGCGGAAACATTCATAGCGCCCTTCTCGGAGTGGCTCAGCTATTCAACTTACCGCTATACCCGCGATAGTTTATGGAAAGGGGATTACAAAGGTGTTTTAAAATCAAAGATCCAGGAGTTTTCTCAGAATATATCTGCAGGTAAGTTGCACAAAGCTGTTAAAGGGCATTTTGATGTAGAAAAGGATATTAGTGTGAAGGAGATGTTGAACAGTTGTGGGAATTATATTCATAAACACTATGATGGCGACCCTGCCTTAAACCTAGGAAGTTCTGTGCAACTGGCGCAGAAAAAAGTTTCAGGAATCGTGAACCTTCTTCCTTTTATGTGCATGCCCGGAACCGTAGTGGCCTCTGTTTCACATAAATTCAAAAAAGACAATAATGAAATACCTTATGTGAGTATTGCCTATGACGGTCAGGAAGATGCCTCCATTGATTTAAGGTTGCAAGCTTTTATGCACCAGGCTAAGGGATATTCAGTTCGTTTTGGATATAATAAACCGGAGAACTGGCATTTGGCCAAAATGGTAAAGCAGCAATAGATTAATCTACTTTTTTTTAAAGAATAGTGCGTACAATTCTCTTGCACCATAGTGGAGGCGTATTACCCAAAAAGCATTAAAAAATAGAAATGCTATGAATACAACCACTAGACTGGTAAGAAAATCTAATTCACTCAAGTGATGGAATGCATGGACCCATGCTTGCCCAAAACTATCACCATCAATTAATCCTTTAACCCAATATTCTAACAGGGTGAAAATGACATATCCAAACAGGTAAATCAGGCTCCTGAAAAAAACCCGATAAATATTTGGGAGGAAATCCATTTTTTTTGTCATTGGTAGTTTATCAAAGATCAACACCACCTTACCCAGAATCAGGGAACCTATTAAAGCAGTTCCTACCGCGTAGTATTCAATATTATACTGCCCAAGCATGGCTTTTTTCAAAAAGGCGAATAAAATAAAGAGTATGAAAAAGGTAAAAGAGATAGCAAATACCTCCTTTAATTCACGTTTCCAGAATGGTTCTTCAGTCTTTTTAATTTCTGTCATTATTGTATTGATGTTTTTTCGAAGATACTTTTAATTTAACTAAGCAGAAATATTGCTATTAATCCGGGTTTAATCGTATTGCATCAACAAATTCTTAACCCCATACAAAGGATAAACATGAATCTTTTCGTAATGATTGAAATTCTCAAGCGATATCCTTACACCGGCAGGAATATTTTTTTCTTTCATAAACATATGCAGGCTTTGCATTTTTCCTTGTGTTCCTGATTTATACTAACCCATCATAGAATCTTGTAATATTAAACGCATCTTTTGCACCTGCTCTTCTTCATAATTTAGTTCCGTAGCTATGGCTATGCAAAGAAATTATTCATCAATTAGGCACAAAATATACTATTTGCTAAATACAAAATTCTATCACGGGTTAGTATAACTTCAACAGGAATTAGGTTTGTATTCAGTTGTAAAAGATAATTCACTTCAGCATTGCTGCCACGTTTTTCACGGCGCCAGTAATAAAGCCGGGGTTTGGAATTGGATGAAAAGTTTTTCACGAATTCCATTCCAAAAATTGTTCTGCCAAATTGCCTTATGTATAATGCAAAAAAGTATTATATTTGCCTGATATAAAAGGCATGTACTATGGAGAAGTTAATTGACAAGTCAATAAAAAAGACAGAAAATGTAAATACTGATTTCAAAAGATTCCTGATAAAAGAGATAAACTGGGATAGGAGATTGATTGGAATCAAAGGGGCGAGGGGTACGGGTAAAACAACATTGCTATTGCAATATATCAGAGAGAATTACGGTCTGTCAGATGAAGTATTGTATGTCAGTTTAGACGATATTTATTTTTCAGAAAACAAACTTGTTGCTTTGGCTGATGCTTTTGCGAAAATAGGAGGAAAGTTCCTTTTTCTGGATGAGGTACATAAATATCCGGATTGGGCGAGGGAAATAAAGAATATTTATGATGATTACCCTGAACTTAAAATTGTATTTACTGGCTCTTCTATACTTGAAATAGATAAAAGTGAATCGGATTTAAGCAGGAGATCTGTTGTGTACGAGCTTCCTGTTCTTTCATTAAGGGAATATATTGCTTTGGCGGGTGGCGTCAACTTAGAAGTTTATTCATTGTCTGATATTTTATCAAATCATAAAGAAATTGTGGTTGAGATCAACAGAAAAATCAAACCAATTAAGGAACTGAAAGAATATAATCAAAACGGGGCTTACCCGTTTTTCATTGAAGTGGGAAAAGAATATTCAAATCATATAGAAAGGATAATAAATTTAATATTGGAAACAGACTTGCCGGCATTCACTTCAATTGATTTTGCTTCGATTGTTAAATTAAAACAGCTTTTATATGTAATAAGTGAAAGTGTTCCGTTTCAGCCAAATATTAGCAAGTTAAGTGTTAAGATAGGAGTAACCAGAGATACCCTTATCAGGTATTTATCTTACCTGGAAAAAGCTCACCTGATTTCTTTACTGCGTTCCAATACCAAAGGGATTAGTAAAATGGCCAAACCTGATAAAATATATTTGAATAATAATAATTTGATGTTCGCATTGCAACCTGGTCTGGTTAATCCCGGCACAACCAGGGAAACTTTTTTCCAAAATCAACTTTCGGTAAAACATAAAATAGACTTACCTCAAAAAGGTGATTTTATTGTTGACGGTAAATATGTATTTGAGATTGGGGGCAAAAACAAAACACAAAAACAAATTATTGATATACCAAATGCTTTTATTGTCCCTGATAATCTGGAATATGGCTATCGCAACAGGATACCCCTGTGGTTGTTTGGGTTTTTGTATTAAGCCATTATTTTCAAAGTACCCTCAACTTTCGTATATTTATACGCTCTTCCGGTTTTGCTGAACTATGAAAAAGTGTGTTAAAATACTGCTCCTGACAATTTCTATCTTTTATTATTCTGTTTATGTCATCTATTCGCAAACCGAACAATACAAATTCAGGCACCTGACTACCGAAGACGGCCTCCCTTCTAATTACACATGGAGTGTGATGCAGGATTCCCACGGGTTTATGTGGTTTACAACAAGGGCAGGATTGTGCAGGTACGATGGATACAATGTAAAGGTCTTTGGTTATGATCCTGATGATACTACCTCCATGTCGGATATTTATGCAAAATCAACGATTACTGAAGACACCTGTGGGTTTATTTGGGTAGGAACAATTAACGGGCTGAACAAATTTGATCCAATTACCGAAAAATTTACCCGTTATTTTCACAATCCTGATGATCCTCACAGCATTAGCAGTAATTGGATCAGATGTACGTACCTTGATAAGCAAGGCAATGTCTGGATAGGAACAGAATCACATGGACTCAATAAGTACAATGCAACAACTGATAACTTTATTTCTTTTTTACCTTACACCGATGCTTCATTAAGTAGGGGGATCAGGGGGATTTATGAAGACAATTCCGGAATTTTGTGGGTTGGAACCGGCAATGGACTGTATCAGTTTGATAGGGAAACAAATGAATTTATTTTAATCAAACAAGTAAAGAAGAA
>Ga0164313_10000178_pt1 | contig 45225 bp, 38 predicted proteins | sample GuaBasSedimGuay4_FD_113735 | JGI IMG/M metagenome (GOLD analysis project Ga0164313, IMG submission 113735) | Subseafloor sediment microbial communities from Guaymas Basin, Gulf of California, Mexico - Guay4, Core 4569-4, 0-3 cm | ecosystem: Environmental > Aquatic > Marine > Hydrothermal vents...
AGATCGGCTTCGTCATCACGATCGTTTCATCTCGTGGGGCAAGGAACCAGTTCCTCTCGCAGGACTCTGCTGTTGAGGGGTCCGTCAACGGCGTGACCCTGACTACGAGTGGCGACCCACGTTCAGACAGCCAGTCTGTCACGGAGCGCTTCGCAACGAGAGATGTCTCTGCCTGCCCAACAGCGGTCGCCGAGTTCAATCGACGCGTGAAACCGCCGTTCGATGACACCCTCCAACCATCGACGTAGACAGACACATCGGGAGACCAGGTGGCCGCAGCCGCCAGTTCCAGTTGCTCGACCGTGGCGGTCACGACGACTCGATGAGGTACGGCTTCATCCCTGCGAGCAGCTCTGGCGGGAACCTGGTTGGCCGGCCAGCCAGCGTCGTGCACGCACCTCTGACCTTCTGCGTCGCCAGAACCTCGTCGCCGCGCAGGATCCTCTGCCCGAAGAGCGTCGAGACCCTCTTGATCTCCTCAACCCATGTTTCCACGACAAGTTCATCTCCCTCGATTCCAGGGGCCAGGAACCGTGTCTCGATCTCGGTCACGACGATCTGGGCGCCCAGGTCCTCCATGTACCCCAGGGACCACCCAAAGGCGGCAAAGAGGTCAATGCGCCCGACCTCGAAGTACTGGATGTACACGGAGTGGTTCACGTGCCTGTACGGATCGAGTTCGTAGAAACGTACCTTGATCGGTGTTGCGTGGATCATGGGGCGGAAGCTATCAGTTCACAGTTCACAGTTCCACAAACCCGGTCTGACGCCAGGCCTCGTAGATAACGATGGCTGCGGCGTTGGCGAGGTTGAGGCTGCGGCCGTTCATGGCTATCGGAATACGGAGGCGGTCAGTGATGGCCTCATGAGACAGTACCTCTTCGGCGAGCCCGCTGGATTCCCTACCAAAGAGCAAGGTGTCACCCGGTTCGTAGTCGACATCCGTGTAGAGGTGCTCGGCATGTTGGGTATAGGCGAACACCCGTGCGGGTCCCGACTCGTCCACGAACGCATCCCACGACGGGTACAGGCGGACATCGGCGAACTCGCGGTAGTCAAGTCCTGCCCTGCGCATCCTCGCGTCATCAAGGGTGAATCCCATGGGCTCTATCAAGTGCAGCGAGCATCCTGTGTTGACGGTCAATCGCATGAGGTTCCCCGTATTGGGAGGGATCTCAGGCTCCCACAGGACGATTCGGAACATCGTCAGGACTCACCCCGGATCGCCTTCTCGAACAGGATCATGTAGCTCAGGGCCGGGTTCTTCGACTGGATCGTCTTGAGCTTGTCCCAGTGGGCGTTCACCTGCTCGCGCATCCACTCAACGATGTGTCCATGGCTGATCCACGTGTACCGGATGTGGTGTCTGGTCGGTGGCATCGATGCGAACACCATCTGACGGAAACGCACGAAGCCGCTCGGATGTAGAGCGGTTCCCGTCCGCGCGAGTTCCTCAACGACCTGTGCGGCCACATCAGGCTCCATACGCCCGAACCGGTCGAGTACGGCTCGCAACACATCGGGGTCCCTGGCGGCTCTATTGAGTTCGGCTGCACCCTCCTTCACCTCTGCGATGATCACCTCGATGAGGTGGTCGGACAGGCCGAGCTCAGGATCGGGCTCAAGCACGATCCCCGAAGTCGTTGCGTGTCTCTTGCTGTCCCCGGCCCCAGGAAACCGCAGAGCAAGCACATCAATGTCCGTGACGGTCCGAGAGTCCCCTGGTGCGAGCGTTTCGAGGATCGGATACTCGGTCACCGTGAAGAAACCGTTCGCGAAGAGATAGCTCTGTACGAGTGAAACCGCCGTGTCCATCCAACCATGCTAGGTCAGGCGGGGTTCGATGCCCCACGACCATGGGCGATACGAGCGATCAGCGCAGCTACGAGCCGCCAGCCAACCATCCACGCGGTCATCCATCCCGCTGTCAGCCAGACGAAAGTTGATGCTGTGCCCTGATCGAACACGTACTTTCTCAGGACGAGCCCTCCGATCACAGTGACGGCAGCGATCACGAGGCCGCCAAGCCAGCTCGTTGGATCCATCCACGCCATCGTGATACCGATACCGACCGAAAGTGCGAGGAGGAACGGGAGCGCCACCTCGAATGTGGCGCCCCAGTCGTTCGTGAAACCATGAGCATCCCGGCCGATAATGACGAAACTGACCACAACGAGTACATCGAGTACCCAGAACCACTTCTTCATGGCAGGGAGGCTACCGCAACACTGTCCCCAGCACCGGCCACGCAAAGCTTCTATCCTGCATCTCTCAGGAGGCCAGATGAACTTCTCTTTCACCGATGAACACGTTGCGCTCCGAGCCATGATGCGGGAATTCGCCCAGTCGCGCGTAGCTCCCCACGCCCAACAGTGGGACACCGACCACCACTTCCCCGTGGACGTCGTTACCGAAATGGGAGACCTTGGCCTTTTCGGTATCACTGCAGATGCGAAGTGGGGAGGAGCGGGCGGCGACTTCACGAGCTTGTGTATCGCGATCGAGGAACTCTCGAAGGCCGACCAGTCCATCGGGATCACGCTCGAGGCCGGTGTCGGGCTTGGGATCAATCCGATCCACGAGTTCGGAACAGCAGAACAAAAGCAGCAGTGGCTCCCTGATCTCGTGGCAGGGCGGGCTCTGGCCGGGTTCGGGCTCACGGAACCTGATGCAGGGTCCGATGCCGGGGCGACGGCCACGAAGGCCGAACTCGATGGGGACGAGTGGGTCATCAACGGGTCAAAAGCGTTCATCACGAATTCGGGAACCGATATCACGTCACTCGTGACGATCACAGCCCGGACAGGGCCGAGCGAGATCTCGACGATCATCGTCCCATCTGGAACCCCGGGGTTCATCGTCGAACCTGCCTACCGCAAGATGGGATGGCACGCTTCCGACACGCACCCTCTCACCTTCGTCGACTGTCGTGTTCCTCGAGAGAACCTGCTCGGTGAACGCGGACGTGGGTTCCACCAGTTCCTTGCGACACTCGACGATGGCCGCATAGCGATCGCTGCGATGGCTCTCGGTGTCATCGAAGCATGTCTCGAGGAATCTATCGAGTATTCCAAACACCGCATGAGTTTCGGTAAGCCAATCGGTTCGTACCAGGCGATCGCGTTCAAGATTGCGGATCTCAAGGTGATGGCGGATGCCGCCAGGCTGCTCGTCTACAAGGCAGCGTGGTTGAAGGACGAGGGTCTTCCTTTCAAGCAGGAAGCCGCCGTGGCGAAACTCTACGCCACCGAGTCCGCCGTGACCGCAACACGTGAGGCGACGCAGGTCTTCGGTGGGTCTGGCTTCCTGGACGGGACCCTGGTGGCCCGCCACTATCGCGATGCGAAGGTTCTCGAGATCGGTGAGGGAACATCCGAGATCCAACGACTCGTCATCAGTCGAGGCCTGGGATTGCCGATCCGCTGAGACGGATGACGTCAACCGCTCTATCGCGGACAAGACTCCGATCGACTTCGATACCTGTCCCCGGGCCCGTGGGGACGACGAGGCACCCGTTGACCACCGGTTGGGGCGCAACGTCGTAAGACAAGAACAGCGACGCTGGCGCAACGTCAGACACGAAAGCGTCGTTGGCGGCTGCGAGCGCCAATGTGAAGGACCGGCCAACACCAGTTTCCAGCAACCCGGAGGCACGCCACAACTTGCCTGAGATCCGTGCCATATGCACCACCCGAACCGACTCTGTCCATCCGAGCCGCCCAGGCTTCACCACGACGCCGGACACAGCGGGCACAGCAAGGGCGCGCTCAGCATCCGCTGCTGACCGGATGGATTCGTCGATGAACACTGTGAGTTCCGCATCGCGAAGCAGATCAAGAGCAGGGTCATCGACGGCTGCCGTCGGCTGTTCGACGAACGCGATATCCAGATCGGCCAGTGAAACGATCTCCGGCATCGTGGACGCATCAAAGGAGGCATTCGCATCAACGCCGACGATCGCCTCGGGATAGGCGCGGCGGATATCAATTACGTGGCTCGTGTAGCCAGGCATGATCTTGACCTTGAACCTTCTCACGCCCCTCCCCCAGGCCCGGTCAACCGTGGCTGGCGCATCGGTTCCCATGCCGATGGCAATGGACACGGGTACATCAGCGTCAGCCGAACCGAGCTCCGAGCTGAGGCTCACACCGCGTTCCCTGGCGATGAGGTCGCACATCGCTTCGTCCATGCCCGCAACAAGCGTTGGCGTTGTCGTTGCGGCCGTCGCTGCAGCGAGCACATCGGCGAAGGGCTCATCCTGGCCCGGATAGGGGGACACCTCTCCCCACCCTGTGATGCCGTTGCGCGAGATCGAAACCAGTCCGACGCTACGCGCCGAGATCGTGCCTGTGGCAGTGGAGAACGACCTCAACAAGGCAATGTCGAGGTGGAAGAGCGTCGCTTCGGCTTGCTGAGGACCCATCGTTTGAAACCTAGCCAGTTACACCGAACGTCAGGTCTCGCACCAGTCCTTGAACAGGGAGATCCCCTCAGTGATCCGGTCGACATCGATACCTGAATAGGCAAAGCGGATGTAGCGCTCATCCTCGCCCGGTTGCGGCGTTCCGAAGTGGAGCCTGTTGGTGAACGACACACCGGTCGCTACCAGCGCCGCCCTTCTGAAATCTTCGTAATCGTCGATGCCCTTGTTCTGCATCACCTGGGTCACGTTGGGATACAGGTAGAACGTGGCATTCGGCGTGAAACACTCGATCCCCTCGATGCTGTTGAGCCCCGCCGCCGTAACATCGCGCCGTCTCTCGAGTTCCTCGAGGATCGCACGGGGCTCGGATTGATCACCCATGAGGCCTGCGAGCCCTCCGTACTGGACGTAGTGGTTGGTGCACGACTCATCGTTGGTGTTGATCTTCGCGATGACATCGATGACCTCTTTCGGGCCGATGCTCGCCCCGAGGCGCCATCCGGTCATGGCATACTTCTTGGAGAACGTGTAGAGGATGACGGAGCGTTCGGCCATGCCGGGTTGGCTCGCAAAGGACGCGGACTTGCCGGAGTAGCGCATCTCGAAGTACGCCTCGTCGACGAGGACATACAGGTCGTGCTTGCGGACGATCTCAGCCAGTCGCTCATGGTCGGCGACAGAACACTCGGCTCCGGTCGGGTTCTGAAGGTCGTTCAGGACGAGGAGTCGGGTCTTGTCCGTGATACCGCGCTCAAGCGAATCAAAGTCGATCTCAAAGTTGTCTTCGCCTTCGATGTAGCCATAGGGAACCGCCACTCCGCCGTTGAACTCGATCTGGGATTGATAGATCGGATACCCGGGATTCGGGTAGAGGACCTCGTCACCGGGGTTGAGTAGTGTGAGGAAGAACTTTCCGATCGTTGGCTTCCCGCCAGGTTGGACCGCCACATTCGCCATCGTGTAGTCGATTCCACGTGCCGCTCCAACATCTGCTGCGAGTGCCTCACGCAGTTCGGGGATACCCGCGTTCGGTGCGTAGCCCGTCTTGCCGCGTGCCAGGGCAGCGAGTGCTCCGTCTACAACGGTGGACGGTGTTGGCATGTTGAGATCCCCGAGATGGAACGGGAACACCTCGTTGCCAGCTTGTGCGAACACGGCAGCTTCCCCGGACACAGCAAAGGCAGTCTCTGTTCCAAGGTGGGCGATCCGATCAGCTATCCGCATGTGATTCTCCTTCTCCGCATCAGTAATGGCCGAGCATGGCCCTTCGGTCGATTCTATGAACGCACGGGGCTCGTTTCGCCATGCCGGGGTGAACTCTGTCTCAACGATGACTACGGGGCATCATTGAAGTGCACACCCGGCGACGCTTCACCATCGACCCAACCCACCAGAATCGGGCTGAGGAGAGCATCAAGAGCTGCGAACTCCCTCGGCGGGTCACCTCTGGAGTACCTGTGTTCCGTGACGCCCCCAGGTCCACGAGTCCGTATGGTCACCGCACCCTCATCGCGGGCGTCTGGTGTGCCATATACCTCGGACAAGTTCCCATGTTCGAGCCTCGCTGCTTCCTGGACGATTCGCTGACGGAGTCCGGCCTCGATCTTGCCTGTGAACCGGCGCTCGCTCTTATCTGCACCATTACTCATCTGGCTGAGTTCGATGGAAAGCCCATCGATAGTCAACATTGACATGCAGTAGCCAACGCATTCTCCATACGAAATGCTGTAGTCAACCAACTCGACCATGTGCTGATGGAACCTCTCGTCGTCAGGCGGTGAAGTCCTCCAGGATGCTAATCGCTGCTCCAGTGTCCGCTGTGTCGAGCGATGCAGCCCCACCGGCAGACATCCGGTTGACGAGCTCAGGGATCACAGGGGCTTCCTTGTCACCAGGCGAGGGGATGGTCGTTGCGATCTCGGCGAGATGTACGAGATCGATGTCCTCCATGGCGAGATCGAGCGCTGATGCAACACTGGCAGTGTTGCGCTTGCGAAGGACGGAACCTTCGCGCACGTCTCGGAATGTTCTGCCGTACGCGTTCGCCAAGACAAGCGCTGCAGCGGTGCCTGTGTCGGTCGTTGCGTAGGTCTCCGAGATCTCCTTGAGCTTCGCTCCAGCGTCGTCGTAGTGCGCAAAGTCGCCCAGAGCGAAGCTGAGCCCTACATCCGAATCCATCGAGAGCTCTGCCATTGCGCGCTCTGCTTCCGTCTTCGGCTCGTGCACGGTCGTGGAAACCACAACGGAGTCAACGGTGACATCTCCGCCAGCGTCAGGCACGAAACGGGCCCTCATCTCGTACCTTCCAGCGTCGTTGAACACATGCCCGTTGTTGCCGTAGAACAACTGAACCGTTTTGCGTATCGACTCCCCTGGTGCCAACTCCCTCGCGTCTGGAGTGCCACACACCTGAACAACATCTCGGAGGACGAGGTCCTGGCCAGAGGGCGTCGTCACATCGATCTCGAGGTCGCCTTCTGCAAGGTTCAGCGCCGAGCTGACGAGGACGCTCTCATCCGAGGCATTGGTCACGGTTACATATGCGGTGATGAACTCTCCCCGCACGACATGAGATGGCACCTCGATATCGAGGTGGACCCCGCCGTCGTCGGACTGCGGCTGACTGAGACCAACGGCGTCCGTGGGAGTGCTCAGCCCGCTGAACAAGGACCCATGGCCCCACCCGAAGGGCTTCCATCCCGGGGCGACCTGGGGGTCTGGAGAGTGGATCAACGATGTCCTGTTGTGCTCGCTGAAGGCGAACGTCGCATTGTCTGGATATAGATTCCCTGTTGTCGCCTGCCCCATCACGTCACCGGTCTGGTTCATTATCGTGGTCCCAATACCGGGGTTATGGACGTCATGTTTCGGGTGGTACAGGTTCAGCACGTGCCCAACCTCATGCACAAGCGTGCGGAGATGGCCAACAGGCACGGCACCAAGGCGCTTGTTCTTGACCGACGGTTTCAGGACGGACGACGACGAGAACATCGCATCTGTGTAGCTGACGCACCCCTCGCGGTGAGGTGCCACCGTGTCGAACATCAACCCGAAAGTGTTGCTGCCTGAACGCCTCGACCCGACAAGCGTCCAGATACGCCAAGTACTGTCGATGTCTGAGATATCACGCCAGCTGGTGAGCAGCGTGTGCATCTCAGCGTCCGTGAGGATGTTGTCCTCGGGGATATTCGTCTGGCTCATGTGAACGGCAAGGTCGATACCGTCATCGCGATACGTACCGCTGAACGTGTGGCCTCCAGCGGAACTGGGCCAGGATCTGTTCGTCATGACATCAACCTCCACCACGGCGCCGCGATAGTACGAGGATGTCTTGGTGGCGGTGACGACGTGGAGTTTGCCACCGATCATCGCTTCACCAGTCATCTTGATCGTCGGCTGGGGATACCAGCGCGAGTACACGATGGATCGACTGCAGTTGAACCTCATCCACCCGGACTCCGTGGTGACGAACTTCTGAGTCGACTTGTTCCAGATGTGTCGCATGAGAGGGAAATACAACTCGCCACCAACATACGAGGCGCCTGTGCTGCGGAAGTACCAGCTGTACTCCTCGAACGGATAGTGCGGGTACCAATTGCGATTCCAATACGCGACACTGGTAGCAGATGCCACGGGACTGTCATCAACATCCTCCCCCAACCCCAGATCTCCGCGCGGGATCGCGACTCTCCTGCTGATCAACGGTGAGGTGAACCTCCACCCCTTGTAATACAGATCGCCCGAAACTCGAAGCACACCGTCGACAGCTTCAAGGCGCATGGGACCGCGCAACTGGCCCGCGAGAAAACCGGTCTTGGGTCGGATGGTGATATTCCACGAACCGTTCAACGCACCGAGCGAGCACGCCCTCTTGCGTGGAATATGCCTCTCTGGCCCGGGGGTGACCACCTCGTATCGACGAGGTTGCACGACACGACCGTAAGCAAAGACCCCGGTTTCGTCGAACTCGAAGTCCAGTTCATCCTGCCCGCAGTCATCAGGAATCAACGGCAAACCCTCGTCCGATTCAAGCCCAAGGCCCTGGACGTCGATATCTGTGTCGTCACCGTTTTCGATCATGCCAACTCCTTCAAACACTCTGAGCGTGCGCGACGTGCGCTGCCGAAGCCGATCTGGTCTCACAAAGGTCTGCGGTGCCCGGACTGGCAAACATGCTCTCCCGCTAACCCTACGCGAGCACTGTGGCCGTGTGGAGAGGTTTCTGTACCGTTTGCGTTCCGCTTGCGGCCCCACCCGAGGGAGCGAAGACCGCGTTGAGGAAACGGAGCGAGAGGCTCCTTCGTGGCAGCCGCCACATGGCTACGCTGTACACAACGCAAGCCGGAAAGACCCAGGACCGTGGACAGAATTCGAGCGTTCGCCGATAAGAAGATCGCCAGCGCCCGTTCGCTGTTCAGCAAGGAAACGCTGAAGGACGACACGGTTGCCGGAGTCGTCCTAGGTGTTGAAAGCGTCCCGGACGGACTCGCAGGTGGACTTCTCGCCGGCGTGAACCCGCTGTACGGACTGTACGGCTACATGGTGGGCACCTTCACCGGCGGCCTGACAACAAGCTCTTCGTTCATGGCGGTGCAAGCAACCGGTGCTATGGCCATTGTGGTGGCGGACGTAGGGCTCAGCTCTTTCGGGGAGAACCAGGACAGGGCGCTGTTCACGCTCGCTGTCCTGACAGGGATCATCATGCTCGCCGCGGGCGTTTTCAAGCTTGGCTTCATCTTGAGATTCGTTTCGAACGCTGTGATGGTCGGATTCATCAACGCAGTTGGTGTGAACATCATCCTTGGCCAACTCGACAGCTTCACTGGATATGAAAGCCAGGGGTCGAACCGTGTCCTGCGCGCCATCGACACAGTGCTCAATCTGAGCGAGGCGCACGGCCCAACACTCCTTATAGGCACCGCAACCATCGTGCTGATTGTCCTGCTGGAGCACACGAAACTCGACTCTCTCGGCATGGTCGTCGCCATCGTCATAACCTCGACTGTCGTCGTGATTGCCGGATGGGAAGTAGCCCAACTAACAGACATCGCCGACATACCACGGTCACTTCCGGGACCCGTGGTTCCTCTTTGGAGTGCCATGCCGGCGCTCATAATCCCTGCGCTGTCCCTGGCTTTCATTGGCCTGGTACAAGGAGCCGGGATTTCAGCGAACTTCCCGAACCCGGATGGCAACTATCCCAACGCATCTCAGGACTTCATCGGCCAGGGGGCCGCCAACATTGCCGTTGGTGTGTTCCAGGGCATGCCTGTCGGCGGTTCGATGTCTGCGTCGTCGCTGGTCAAGGCCGCTGGCGCGAAATCGAGGCTCGCATTATTGATCGCAGCGGGCGTGATGGCAATCGTGATCCTCGTCTTTGCCGATGCTGTTGGCTACATCGCAATGCCAGCCCTCGCGGGACTGCTCATGATCGTCGGGTACCGCACGATCAAGCCGGCAGACATCAAGGCTGTCTGGAAGACGGGAAGCATGCAGGCAACGGTCATGAGCGTTACCTTCATCCTCACGATGTTGATCCCACTTCAGTACGCGGTGCTCGTTGGTGTCGGCATTTCGATGATCCTGTATATCGTGACCGAGTCCAACCAGGTGACCCTGAAGCGGTGGATCTACGACGGAGATGGGAACTACCAAGAGGTAGACCCGCCTGATGTCGTGCCCAGCAACGAGGTGACCGTTCTCCAGCCCTATGGCAGCTTGTTCTTCGCCGCGGCCCCGGTCTTCGAAAAGGCGCTACCAGACGTCGAGGAAAGTTCGACGGGCGCTGTAGTGATCCTGCGCCTGCGTGGCCGCACGGACCTTGGATCGACGTTCATGGACGTCCTGTTGCGATACTCCGATGAGCTCGTCGCTGTGGGAAGCAAGCTCGTCCTTGTATCTGCCGACGATTCGATCGGCCATCAGCTCGATGCATCAGGGGTGCGCGTCGCGGTTGGCGATGACAATATCTATCAAGCAGACTTGTGGGTGGGTGCCACCCTCAAACGTGCATATGTAGACGCCGTTGAGTGGATTGATGACGACGCGAGTGGCTCAGAGCGGGGGACTCAAGACGGCTGAGTTGGCCGCCCCGTGACGCCGCGTTGATGATCGATCAGGTGTTTGCGGAACCGATGACACCACACAACACGATTCGAGCATAGGAATCACGAGTTGATGACACCAGAGGACACCTTCGGAATCGAAGCAACGGTCATCGATGCACCCGTACTTGGTGAGGTTCGCATCAGGGAGCAGGCGCTTGTTGTCGTGAACGACGCTGGCACCATCGAGCATGTCATGGAGGCCGGGGAACCTGCCCATGGCGTCGCAAGAGATGAACTCATCGACCGGGGTGCGCTGCACCACTTCGGTGACGGCGCGTACCTCCTCCCCGGACTCATCGACCTCCACAATCATGCGCCTCAGTGGCCTCAGCTGGGTAAGGCGCTTGACATCCCGCTTGAGGATTGGTTGGAGCGCTACACCTTTCCCCTCGAGGCGCGCTATGACGACCTCGACTTCGCTGATCGCGTGTACGAGTCGCTCGTTGATTCCATGGTTGCCAACGGGACAACGACCGCGACGTACTTTGCAACCACCCATCTTCGCGCGACGCAACGTCTCGCCGACATCTGTCTGGCACGCGGACAACGCGCACTGATCGGCAAGGTCGCCATGGACCATCCCGATGGATGCCCCGAGTACTACCGGGACCCATCGGCAGAAGCTGCGATCGATCAGACCATCCAACTCATCGACTACATCAAGCATCATCCAGACAACCAAATGTCACTCCTTCGACCGGTGATCACACCGCGTTTCCTCCCGAGTTGCACCGACGACCTGTTGCGCGGGCTCGGAGAGTTGGCATCCGAAACCTCATGCCATGTACAGACGCACTGCTCAGAGTCCGATTGGGCGCACCAATACGGGCTGACGAGATTCGGGCAAACGGACACCGAGACGTATCAGGACTTCGGTTTGCTGACATCCAGAACGGTGCTCGCCCACTCCAACTTCATCACAGATACGGATGCGGAGACCATCATCTCTGCTGGCGCTTCTGTCGCTCACTGCCCCCTGTCGAATATCTTCTTCTCGAACGCCGTGTTTCCAGCGCGCGAGGCCCTCGACTCTGGCATGCACATTGGCCTCGGCACCGACGTGTCGGGCGGATCGAGCCCATCTATCCTGAGGGCTTGCGCCGATGCCGTTGCTGTGTCGCGCATCCGAGAGGATGGTGCAAACGCACGGTTGCCTCACGCTGTGCGCGGCACACCGGAAACCCGGTTGAACTTCTCAGAAGCGCTCTGGATGGCAACAACCGGGGGCGGGCTTGCTCTCGGCCTTCCCATAGGGGTCCTCGCCCCCGGGTACTCATTCGACGCCATTGTGGTGGACGCGAACGTGGAGGACACCGATCTCATGTTCTGGCCAGAGTTGGACACTGTCCCTGACGTACTCCAGAAGATCATCCACAATGGTATTCGACGCAACATCACCAGCGTCTGGGTACAGGGCCGCCTGATCAAGTCACCGGAGAATGACTGACCCCACGGACCCATGACGGACCAGCCGCTGCCTACTCGCCTGCTCTTATGGAAGCCTTCGTGAAACGGTGACCTGGGTCTCGATGCCCCGCTCCTGCAACTCTCTGAGGAACGGCTCCGGATCGAAGGCGAGTTCCGGGGGATGCCAGGCAGTAGTACGTCCGACGTATCACGTAGCACGACCCAGATGCAACGCCGGATGCAAGGCCTTCGAGTCGTGATGCGCTACACGCCCGAGGGAGCGCTGAGGGTTGGCGATCAATCCGCGGTGCGACGTCAGTCCTCGAAGCCCAGTTCCCTGAGATCACTCCTGACCTGGGGATCTTCAAGGAGTTGACGTAGCGCAATGACAGCCGGCCGATCCCAACGATCCGAGCGAATGGCGATGTCGTATCTCTCATCAGCGACAAAGAAGAACCCGAGCCCGGCTGTCGCGGCAATGGTGTCAAGCGTCATGCCCCAGTCAGCACGGCCCTGCTCGATCGCCGCGGCGACACCATGATGCGTTCTGGCCTGATGGAGGTATCCCTCAGGTTGAGAATCAGAGGCTGACGCGGTGTCAAGTAGGCCGTCTATGAGGATCCTTGTCCCGCTGCCTGGATTTCGGTTGATCATGCGCCGCTGCGAGGATCGCAGTATCCCGATCATGTCGTCGAGCGTCCCGACGTCGAACAACTCGTCGTCCGGCCTGAACGCTATGCCCTGACGGCGGCCATAGCCGCGAACCAGGAGAACGCCGTCCGATACGAAGGCTGTGTTGTACTCGCCGCTCACCTCGTCGAGGAGATGTATCCCTGCCACGTCCCCCTCACCCCGAGTGACAGCGGCGATGCCTGCAGTCGAACCGACAGGTATCGACTTGACTTGGAAGCCCTGCTCGGCCAGAAGGCCAAGTACGTGATCGAACCCGATGCAGTGGCTCCCGATGGCTATCAGGTCGGCAGGGCGAATGTCGGGGTCGATGAGCGTCACCGAGAGGGTGCTCCCCTCTGAGACATATTCAGTGTTCGCGGGAATCCGGATGAAACCATCTGCCCTCCCGAACGCTGTGACGCTGCCCGATCCGGCCCCGAGCGGATATGCCGCAACTCCGTGTGAACCTTCAACGAGGTCAACCAGTGAGTATTCGGTCCGCCCGGGAACCGAGTTGATACGCATCGGGGCTAGCGCATCCACAGTTCGAGCAGATTCTGGGGGCAATCCGGAAAGGCGACGCAGCAGCGGGGCAACGAACTCGTGGAACGTGAATATTGCGGATGTCGGAAAACCCGGAAGCACGATCAACGGGACTCCCACAACAACGGACAACAGGACGGGCTTCCCCGGTTTCAGAGCGACTCCATGAACCACAACTCCGGGCGACTCCTGGTAACGACCAGCAAGTTTCTCAACAACACGCGCATTGACATCACCCTCGCCCTTTGACGTTCCCCCGGAGAGAATCACGACATCAACAGCCTCAGCGCCGGACAACAACGTCTCAAGCAGCTTCTCCAATTGTGCTTCATCGTCAGGGACGATCCCAGAGGCAATCGGTTCGCAGCCGAGCTCGGCCACGGAGTCGAGCAGGATCCGCTGATTCGAGTCGTACACCTCCCCCACCGCGATCGGTTCACCAGGGGCCACGATCTCATCTCCGGTCGAGATGACCGCAACTCTCGCACGGCGGACAACGCTCACGTGCACAACGCCAACAGCGGCCAGCACTCCAGTCTCTCTGCCAGACAATCGGGTTCCCCGACGAAGCACGACCTCACCACGTCCAATGTCGGATCCGGCGAAGCTGACATTCCCTCCAGGCACCGCCGCTCTCGTCACCAGAATTCTGTCATCACCCAATTCGGTGTCCTCGACCATCACCACAGCATCAGCGCCGCGGGGTACCACGGCCCCTGTGGAGATAGAAACAGCAGTTCCAGCTTCTATCTCGAAACCGTCTGGAGGAATCTGACCGGCTGAAAGGACAACCACGGAAGTCGCAAGAGGAAGCGGTTCAAGTTCATGGGCCCCGAAGGTGTCAGTGGCTCGCACCGCGAATCCATCCACATTGCTGCGGTCGAAACCCGGCACGTCCACCCTGGCAGTGACATCGGCTCCAAGCACACGACCATGGGCTCTCTCGAGCGGTACCACCTCGGTTCGAGGCTCAAGATGTGCGCAGGCTAGATCGAACCGCTCATGGGCGATTGCCTCGTCAACGACATCGAGAAACTGCTGCTGCTTCATACTTCTCCGGATGCTCCGTAGAGATGGACCTCGACACTTGTCCCCTCTCCGTACCCCTCCAGGCCCGAAGGAACCACGACGAACCCTGATGCTCTGGTCACGGAGGAGAGCACAGATGCTCCGGATATCGCGAGCGGTTCGACCTCCCCATCGACGATCCTCACGCGGGCGTAATCGGTTCGTCCGACCTGGGACACCAACCGCTTGCTCAACGGCAGCGTGACCGACGTATACGGCCAGTGTTCAGGTCCACCGCTCATCACGCGAATTGCCGGCCCGGCGAAGAAGTCGTAGGCGACAAGGCACGAAACCGGATTGCCAGGCAGGAGGAACACCGGCGTTGCATCGACACGGCCAACACCCGTGGGCGACGACGGCCGCATGGTGACTCCGTGAACGAGGAGTTCGCCCAACTCGTCCACGAGCAGCGGGACCCGATCCTCGATGCCGACGGAGGCGGCCCCCGCTGTCACGATGACGTCTGCACCGGGACGGGCCAGAGCTTGTCTCATCATCTCGGCGTCATCTGGCAGCCGGACAACATCTGGGATACCTCCGTCGCGGATCACGAGAGCGGCGAGCATCGGAGAATTGCTATCAACGATCTTGAACCCGTCAGGCCGTTCGCCTGGCTCCAGTAATTCGTTGCCAGACACGATGATCCTGACGACGGGGCGACGATGAACACGTACCGGGTCAGCACCGATCGATGCGAGTAGTCCTGCATCCTGAGGAAGTAGGCGGCGACCCTTGAAAAGAACAGTGGTTCCCGCGGCAACGTCCTCGCCCACCTGGCCGATGTTCTTGGCCCTGGCAACAGGGGCGGCGACCTCAAGGTGGCCGTGCCTTGTTGAAGCATCCTCTGCCCGCAACACTGCGTCGGCACCATCTGGCACAGGGGCACCAGTCATGATCCTTCCCGCAGAGCCTGAGGACACGGAGTCTCCCCTATCTCTGCCAGGCATCGATGATCCGATCAGTTCGAGGATGACGGGGTCATAGGCCGATGCACCGTACGTGTCATCGGCGCGTACCGCAAAGCCATCCATGGTCGCTCGCCGAAACGGGGGGACGTTGACCTCGCTCTGCACATCTTCAGCGAGAACCCGGCCCGCACACTCGGTCACAGGCACCTGCTGGGCTTCAAGCGGCCCAACCCCGTCCAGTGCGGCCTCCAGGGCTCGCTCAACGGTGGAGCGCGTGCGAAAACCTCGCATTCGCACATCCTCCGCGTCGCCTGGTGCCGCCACGAACACCGTGATTCGATCCTGGGAGGTGACAGCGGTCGAAGCCCACGCCTCCGGTGATGTGGCGACGTTGTGATGGAACACCGTCAGGTGAGGGTGAAAGCTCATCGAGTCATCGAAGAAGAACGATTCCAGGTCCCGATACACGGAGGCAAGCTCACGCAGCGCAGCGTCGATGGTCGGGGCCTCGACCTCGACGGTTGCAGTCTGAGCAATAAGCGTCGGCGGCGCATTCGGGATACGAACAGTGACCATGTCAGCCCTTTGTCATCCGAGACGATTCGCAATGAGGCGCCTCACAGGGCGAGTTCGTCCTTCAACCAGCCTAGGTCGAGATTGTCGAGCGTTTCGGCCGTCGGGTTCCCTGTCACAGGGTCCCAACCCGCCATCTCGTAGTACGTTTCCAGAGCAGCTTCGAACCGATCCCTGTCAACGAACTGGCCGTCCGTGGGGCCGCCCTCGAGCGGCTCGAACAACCGCTTGGGAAGGGTGTCGCGCTCGCGGGTGATGCCTTCTCTTGCATTGAAGGCGCGCAGCATGTTGAGACGCCGTGCTCCGATGGTCATCAGATCCTCGACGGTCACCTCCTCGCCCTGGACGGCGCTGATCACGCCGGCAAGATCGTCCATGCCGAGTAACTGCCAACTGGGCCCGAAGACGAACTGACACGCGTCAGCAGTGTCGAGAGCGGAGTAGGCGTACTGCGTCTTGAGCGCATACTCGACCTTGGCCTCGTTGAGTACATCTGCCGGCTGCTGATCGGTAAGACCGATCTCCGCCATGCGCTTGCCGTACTTCTCCGGATCGTCTTCAGCGACTTCCGGTGTGTAGCTCGGGTCGTGTTCGCTCGACTGATGGTCCGCACCGAACGGGTTCACCGCATAGATCAGTGCAAGAGATGGTTTCACCTGGGGCATGTGTGCCGGGAACTCCGCACCTTTGGTGGTCACCACAAGATCTTGGGCGCCGTTGCCGATATGAGCGCCGGCGCGTTCAGAGCCCTCGGCCAGTACGTCGCCCAGTCCCTCTCTCTTGAGAGTCTTCTCGAGCATCGCGATCATCGCCTCGGCGTTCCCCCAATTGAGTTCGATCCCTCCGGTGTCCTCCACCGTGATCAGCCCTTGCTCGAAGCAATCGATCGCGAACGCCATCGTCGCTCCAGCAGCGATCGTATCAGCACCGTATTGATTGCACAGCTGGTTGGCGTAAGCGATGGCGCGGATATCGTCGATGTCGCAATACGAGCCGAAGACGGAAGCTGTCTCGTATTCCGTGCCGCCCGACTTTGGATCGATGGCCTTGTCCTGCCACTCCGACTCGACAACTCGCTTGCACCTCACGGCACACGAGTAACAGGTCTCTCTGCCAGCCTTGAGCTGGTTGCCTTCGTCTGCGCCCCTCAAGAGCTCATCGAACAGCCGCTCGCCACCGATCGCCGCCGCGCGCTCGAAACCCATCCATCCGCTCCGATAGTTCCTGGTAGGTAGCCCTCCGGCAGCGTTCTGGCTCTCCAGGATCGCGAGGGTCCCGTACTTGGCGAGACCCCATACATCTTCGTCCTGTCTGACATTGGCAACCGAAGGCCTCATGATCTCCCGCACACGCTCGGGGTCGGCCATTGGCAGCTTCTTCTTTCCACCACGTACCACGATGGCCTTGAGCTTCTTACTTCCCATCACGGCACCCATGCCGGTCCGACCGTGTGCCCTGGTCGCCATGTTCATGATGGCTGCGAAACGGACAAGCTTCTCTCCAGCAGGCCCGATCTGTGCGACCTGGATACGTTTGTCGCCCAGTTCGGCGGCAAGCAACTCGTCGACCTCGACAGTTGTCTTGCCCCATAGGTGGCTGGCATCGCGTAGCTCGACCTCACCCTGGTTGATCCACAGATACACAGGCTTGGGCGAGATGCCCCGGATCACGATTCCGTCGAAGCCAGCGAACTTGAGCTCGGCTGGCCAGAACCCTCCTGCCTGGCTATCTCCAACGCCGCCGGACAGCGGCGACTTGGCGACCACAGTTGCACGGCTCTGTCCTGCAACAGGGGCGCCGGTGATTCCTGCGAGCATGAAGGCGAGCGTGTTCTCCGGCCCATACGGATCTGCCCCTGCAGGTGTGTTCTTCAGGAGGTAGTAGAGACCCAGAGCGCTGCCACCCATGTAGGTGCGGTACAACTCCTCTGAGGGCTCCTCGATCGTGAAGGATCCCGAAGTCAGGTCGACATGAAGAATCTTCCCTGCGTATCCCTGGAGCACGATTATCTCCTGTTCATTGACAACCAGTGCTGGCATTTTACACGGCTGGTGCGTATCAGGCTCTCCGCCTCGAATCGTCTGGTGATGCGGGAGGGAACAAGCCGATATGTCGAGATTCGTCGACGGTCGCCGCCTCCGCGATGCCTCGCATGTCGCCCAACGCACCGGGGGCAGCCACCCTGGGGCCAGTTGCGATGCCGATACACTTGCAACATGCTCCCAGAGATCACCCTGCGTCCGGCTCGGCCGACTCTTGACGACGGTGTCGCATTCGCCCGATATCTCGACATGTCAGCAGATGGACTGTTCAGGCTGATGTTCGGACCTGGATTTCAACAGGTCATAGCGAAGTCCTTCATCGAGCCTGGCCATGATCTGTCCTTTGAGTACGTCACGTTCGCAATCGAGCGAGGCACCGCTGTTGGCATGATGTCAACATACTCATCTCAACAACACGGAGACTTCTCGGTGAAGCCCCTCGTGCGAGCGCTTGGCTGGCGTGTCGTTCGGGCAGGAGCGACTGCCCTGCTCGTAATAAGGCTTCTCCGTTTTCTCGACAAGGTCCCTGAAGGCAGCTTCTACCTTCAAGCTCTCGCGACCGAACCAGTGCATCGAGGAAAAGGCATCGGCACGATGTTGTTCGAGCGATCTGCGATCCAGGCGACAGAGAACGGAGCCGATCAGCTCACCTTGCATGTTGCGGTGCAGAACACAGGTGCACGCGGCCTCTACGAGCGCCTTGGCATGGAGGTCACGGCCACCTCGCCGAGATACTCTCCCCTCCCTGGCGTGCAGTCCTACCGCATGGTCACACCCATCCCGAGTCGTTGACTCGAAGAGCGCTCAGGTTGATAATCCGAAGATGGCGATGATACCCATGGCGGTTCCGATTGCAGCGAACCCCGCTACCGCTGGCCAGTTCTTTGACCGACGAGCGATGATCCCGGCGATCAAGGCCTGCAGGAGGTAGTAGGCCGCAAAGACGCGCGAAGCCAGAGCAACAGCCATTGAAACGTCAACGAGCAGGAACAACACAAGAGCCGGTCCGAGTAGCGCTAGGTACGTCCACTTGCGCGGCATCTTGTTGTTAACGAGCATGTCACTGCGCGACATGGTGGCGTTGATAATCGCGGATCCTTCGCTTCCAACAGCGGCAAGCAAGATAAGCCACGGCATGAACGCACCAACTTCTTCACTCACGAGGAAGATGGACTGCGCCGAGAAATCGGTCTTGACATCCACGTACAGGAGGAGCACAGATGCCACGAACACCACGAACACCACATAGGCGATCAGCTGGGCCACGCGCATCGCCGAGATGCGGGTCTCCTTTGCGAACCGGCTGCCGATGTAGCGGGAGGCCTCGAACCCTTGGACAATGGCGAACAACCCGATGATCTGACGGACAGAGTTCGCGTCGATCACAGCATCGGATTGGCCAAGGTTCCAGCGACCACCCATGGCTTCCTGGATGTTGAATACGACGAATGCGACGACAACGGCGACCACGGCCGAGATGTTGAATGCCGTGGTCTTGTTGCCCAGATCGTTCAGGCGGTTCATCCCGCCCCTCATGCCGACAACGATGAGACCAACGAGCAAGATGATGCCACCGATAGCGAGGTTGGTATCGCCGTACGCGCCGAGCGGCCACAGTATGAGGGTGATGAACAGCAACGCGTAGTAGGCGATGTTGATGATCGAGGCAAAGGTCAACGCCCATCGTGAAAGCCTGGCGACCCGGTTCACCGGATCATCGGTGCCCCGGAGAGGTTCGTAGTGGCGGATGTTGTACGCAATAACGAATCCCATCGCAATGGCCAGGAGGCTGATTCCGACCATGACCAGCGGAGCAGCGAAGCCCACCAGCAGAATGATCGCCGGGGACATGACGATGAACCCGACATCCATGATGTTGGCCAGCGGCACCACCGTTGCCTGGTACCTCTTGGACTGCTGAACCTTCGGACGATACAGGGACCACGCAAGACCTGCCAACACCAGCAGTGCGATCCCGACAGCAACTGACTGATTCACAGCAGAGCTCTTTGAATCAACATCGTTCCCGCGTTGTACTGCCTTCGAAGGTCATCTATCTGTGACACACGACGTCCTCCGAGGCAGTACACCGGATCAAGTTCTCATCACGTGCTGTCTGCTACGGACGTCTCGGCGTCTGGCATCTTCTTGGCGATCTCTCCAGCGACAGGAAGCAGAATCACCAGTCCGAGGAGAGCGACGACGATCACATACGTGATCGTTTCGCCGGAGAAACTCTGCACCGCAACCACCATGGCTGCCGAGACGTTCCTTTGCGCTGTGCCGAGGCCGAGTGTCGAGCGAACAGCCGTCGGATTACCGGTGCCCAGAAGCAGGCCGATCGCCAAGCTGCCAAGGATGAAGACGAGCGCTGCCAGGAGACCCCCGGTACCGATGAGATCAACGATGTTGCTCCAGTTCAAGATGACGCCACCCACGAGCATCACGAGGATGGCGATACTCGAGGCCTGGGACATGTGCGGTTGGAGCTCATTGGCGGTCCCGGGCCATCGAGCCTTCATGAACAACCCGATCGCAAGCGGCAGCAGCATCATGGTGATGAGCGAGCTTGCGATATCCCATGCGCTCACTTCGACTCCCTGGAGGGCGAGCGGCAGCACCACAGGTACGTAGACGACGGTCACCACCATCAGGAGCACCATGAGCCCTACACCGAGGGGCACATCTCCCTTTGCCGTGGAAACGAGCTTCGGCAGGAACGGGGCACCCGCCGCCGTGCCCACGATGAACATGCCGACGGCCAGGTCCTGGGATAGGCCGAAGACCTCACCTACACCCCAGGCAAGGAGTGGAACAAGGACGAAGCTCCCAACCAGCGCGAGGAGAACTAGTTTCACATTCTTGAGCGGTGCGAAGATCTGTTCCACCGTCAGACTCATCCCCATCGCGAGCATCGAGGACAGCACGAACACGAGCGCCGATACCTTCGTGATCGTCAACAATAGATCGTCCATGCTCAACATCCTTTATTAGGTTGCTTTATCGTACTGGACTCCGGTAGCCGTCGAAGTTCGACGAAATACCTATTCCAACTATCAACCTATCGCGGCCTCGAGCGGATGGCTAGCCAGTAACGGCACAATCTGCAACGTCGGCAGGAGGCCGCTTCTTTCGATTCGATACGTCAGGAACCAGGAACTCTCCGCCCAACAGATGCCTTCGCTACATTCCTAGGCGCGCTTTGGACCCGTCATTGGCAGTCGTGGATCGGCTGGAAGGTCCTCGAGAGCATCTCTGACCCACGCCAGAGCGGGGTCATCACAGAACTGGCTCGCCCTGGGTCTCTTGGATGCTTTCCGTTGTGGGAAGCTCGTCGCGTAACTAACCGGAGCTGCACAGCGCTCGCCGTTACTGAAACGCGTCCTCGGCGCGTCCCGAAAGACACAGCGGACGCTCCCGTCGCGCATTGCACCCCTGCTATGACAGGGATATCTCGGCTCCGGGGGTGGGACTTGAACCCACGACAAACGGATTAACAGTCCGTCGCTCTGCCAACTGAGCTACCCCGGAAGGATGTTCAACGCTGTGGTGAACGGCGCAGAGGTTACCAGGGAGCACCCACAACTCATCTCCGTGGTGGGCTCAGGCAATCAGACCGAACGCGGGATCACATCCGCGGCAAACGCACCGGGTTTCGCCGAGTACACCCTCGCTGCCACCGGCTTGAGAGCGAGTTCCAACGACGCCCGCCTGGAGCTGATGACATCGCTGAGATGCCTACGACCCAAAGGCGACAACGTTGCGGGAGCGACACCTTCGGCCGCTTGTTCAAGATCAGCCAGGTCGTGGTCCAAGCCCAGTCCTTCGCCGATCTCTTCGAGGTCGACGACGAGATCAGAAACTGCCGATGCACCTCCCCATTCCAAGATCTCCATTTGGTGACGGAGATACTTCACCTGCTTGCGCCAGACATGGAAGCTCTCGATCGTGGGTGCTTCGTACGCGTTGGTCATCGACCTGCGTCCGCGACGGTAGGTCCTTCGAATACCACCGAGCGAGGCATTCTGCTCATCATGGAGTCGTGTTCCCGCGATGTCCGATCGCACAGCTGCGAGCCTCGATGACAAGCTCTCCACCAAGGTCTCCCCCAACCCATCTCTCTGCCTATCAGCCACGGCAACCAATTCTTCGTGCAAACCCAAGGTGTTGGCCGTAAGTTGACCATCATCGGTCACGAGAGACTCGAGAAGCTCGACCTGCACAACAGCCGAACGGATCTGGGAGAGATCTCTGGCAAGGTCGCGAACCTCCGTATTCAGGCGTACGTAGTCTCTCGAATCAATGTCATCACTCAGCATCCGCAACACTGCACGCACGCGTTTCGTTGCCTTTCGCACCTCATGAACGTGATCATCGGACAGCCGCGCTCGTTCGAGGTGCCAGGCACCAAGTTCCGTCTGCTCGAGAAGAATCCTGTGTAAACCGGCTCCGGTGGACTCCCCCACCTCAAGCGAGAACACCACAGTTGGCGGCGCACCAGCGCTCCGCTGCTGCACGGTATGTGCCGTTGTATCAAGAGACGTCATCGTCATCGAACACTACCAACGCACCGAGATAGCGCACGGCCGTGGCCATCATGTGCGATTGCTCCCACGATGTGCGACAATCCATACATGAAATTTCGCACTGGCCTCATCGCTGGCCTCATCATCGGCTTTCTCCTCGGCGCACGAGCAGGGAGAGAGCGCTACGACCAGATCGTGGCCGCCTACAACAAGATTCGCTCGAACGACACGGTCCGTAGGACCACAGACATCGCTGAGCAATCAACCCGCAAGTCCCGGGCCGCTGCCGGCAACACTCTTGTGAGCACGGCTGACACGATCCGGCAGCGCGCTGCTCGCTGATCAGCCGCTTTCCAGGAAACCATCGAGCTGGCGCGCCCGTGCTGGCTGGCGCAGTTTTGCGAGCGCCTTATTCTCGATCTGACGGATACGTTCCCTGGTGACCTCGAAGTGGTCGCCGACCTGCTCCAGCGTCCTCACATTCCCATCTGCGAGCCCGAATCGCATGATCAGGACCTGTCGCTCCCTGTCGTTGAGCGATTCGAGGGCAAGCGACAGGTACTCCTGGAGCAGCTTGAACGACGCTTCCTCAACGGGAACATCCGCACCGAGGTCCGGGACGATATCGCCGATTGTTGCGTCATCCTCCGCACCGATTGGCGTTTCAAGTGATAGCGGGTCCTGAGCGATCCGTCGAAGTTCTGTGACCTTCCCTGATTCGATGTCGAGTTCCTTGGCGATCTCAGCGATCGTTGGCTCACGGCCGAGATCCTGATGAAGTGTGCGCTGGACCATTGCGAGCTTGTTGATCGTTTCGACCATGTGTACGGGGACACGGATCGTCCTGGCCTGATCTGCAAGTGCTCGCGTCACAGCTTGGCGAATCCACCATGTGGCGTACGTGGAGAACTTGAAACCGCGCCTGTAGTCGAACTTCTCGACGGCACGGATCAGACCAAGGTTCCCTTCCTGTATGAGGTCAAGCAGGCCAAGGCCGCGGCCGATGTATTTCTTTGCAATCGATACGACAAGCCGCAGGTTCGATACCACGAGCTGCTGACGTGCCCTGTCTGCCAAGCGCACCTGACGTTCAAGCAGAATCCGCTCCGGGGCTGTCCGAGGCACGTTCTCGTCGAGGCGTTCCTCTGCGCGAATACCTGCCTCCACCTGCATTGCGAGTTCAACCTCCTGCTGGGCGTCCAGTAGTGGGTACCGGCCGATCTCCTGGAGGTACATACGCACTGGATCAGAGACATGGACCAACTCGTCGCCTGAGATGTCGGAGTCTGCATAGATGTCATCGGCCTCCTCCCTCACGTCAATGCCAGCTTCAAGAAGTATCGTGAAGACGGTCTCGAAGGAGTCTGGAGACGCTCCGACCTCCTCGAGTTCTTGTTGGATTTCACCAACGAGGAGGAACCCGCGCTGACGCCCGCGCACGGTGAGCACATCCACAACCGCTGCGGTCTCCTCACTCATCGATCGTCCCTCCGGTCCCGCTTCTGTTGCTGCAACGATATCAGGTCACGCCAGAGTTGGGAATAGGTCTGCGGATCCGTCCCCTCGTCAACCTGGCGAAGGTTCCTCGCAACCGTCGATATCTGTGCATCGATTCGGCCAACTTCGAGCCGATTAACAAGATCATCGGCACTCGGCAGCGGGCGATCGACGAGGGCCAACTCACTCATCACTCCCGCTTCCGGAGAATCATCGGATCCCAGAGCTGCTCCCAGATCAAGAGGATCCCCCGGGGAAGTACCGTCGGCGATCACCGTCACACGGGCGAACATCGACCTCGTCTCGTCACTTGCGAACAGGCTCGGGTCAACATCGACGTCGGCGAGGTCCGCACCATTGGCCAGAAGGACCCGGATCAACTCAAGTTCGGTGCGGTACATCGGGGACCGATAGGGAGCGTCTTCCCGGCCGTCGTATTCGACATCCGGAGGCTCGGACGACACTGCCTCAACCTTCTCTGCTCGTCTGACCGACGTCCGTGCCGACCGCACGGCATCTTCGACGTACCTAAGCTCGACACCCGTCCTACGGGCGACGCTCACCGCGTACTCACGCTGAGTGACCGGGTCGGGGTGGGCGGCAATCACCTTGGCAGCGTCCTGGACCGCCCTCGCCCCCATCTCTGGACGCGAGAGATCGTACTTGCCTATCTCGGCATCGATCTTGAACTGCAGAACCGTGATGGAGTCCTTCACGGCATCCTCGAGCACCGCGATATCGCCGTCGGAAACGACATCGGCCGGGTCCTTCCCCTCAGGAAGGACTGCGACACGGAGGTCGAGGTCACCTGGTACCGACTGGTCGAATCCCCTCAGCGCTGCTCCGGCTCCCGCCTCATCGGCATCGAAGGCGAACACGACCCGTTCAGAGAATCGCCGCAGGAGGTCGAGATGGTCCCTGCCGAGGGCAGTTCCACACGATGCGACTGCGATAGGCATGCCGGCGTGGTGCATTGCAATCACATCCGTGTAGCCCTCAACGACGACGGATGTATCCGCTCGTACGATGTCTGATTTCGCCCAGTTGAGGCCGTACAGCAGCCGGGACTTGTGATAGATGGGAGATTCGGACGAGTTGAGATACTTCGCCCCTTCACCATCGAGGATCCTCGCGCCGAAGCCAACAGCGTCGCCTCTGATATCGAAGATCGGGAACATCAGCCTCCCCATGAACCGGTCGTACAGGCCCTTGTTCCCATTTCGGGCAAGCCCTGCCGTGACCATGACATCGTCCCGGATCCCAAGTCCCCGTAGGTGGTCGATGAGAGCCTGCCACTCCTGTGGCGAGTACCCGAGCGAGAAGGTGTCGACGACATCGCCATCGAAGCCCCGCGAGCGCAGGTAGCTCCTCGCGTTCCCCGCGTCAGGGGCAGATCTGAGACGTTCCGTGTAGAAAGCCACCGCGGCGGCCGTGGCCTCCACAAGGCTCTCTCGCTGACTTCGTCGTCTGGCGGCTTCGGGATCCACCGTGAGGGTCACCCCTGCTCGGCGAGCGAGGAATTCGACGGCGCCTGAAAAGTCCAGGCCTTGTGTCTCTTGGACCCACCGGTAGACATCGCCGCTCTTTCCACAGCCGAAGCAGTGATAGAGGCCTCGGGCTCCGTCGATCGACAGTGACGGTGTTTTCTCTGAGTGGAACGGGCACACGGCCATCGTCGAACGTCCAGAACGGCGGACCTTCGTTATCTCTTTTGCCAGTTCGACGAGGTCAGTCCTGTGTCTGACGAGGTCGATGTCATCACGTGAGTATGCCACGAGGAAACGATACAGCGCTCAGACCACCGACGCGCCAGGGCAAACGGGGACCTCGTGGCGCGAGAACGAGGACACCGGAGGGTGCCCTCGTTCTTGGGTGGTGGAACTATCTACTTCTTCGCTTTGCGGTTCTGAATCGCCTGGGCGGCTATCACCCGCGAATGGACTATTTGCAGTGCGGCATCAGGATTCACGAGAAACCATCCTTTCCGATGTTGGTTTGACTCTCTCTTCTGGTCAACACGCAATATTCTACACCTATTCCGTCCGATATGTGTATGATCTCTACTCATGGACACACTCGACACAACCATCATCGCATGCTTGACCCAGGATGGACGGATGCCCTACAGCCGCATAGCCGATCAGGCAGGGGTCGCGACGACCACCGTGCACCAGAGAGTCAAACGACTGACCGAACGTGGCATCATCACCGGGACCAGGGTCAAGGTCGATTGGGAGGCCCTCGGGCTTCCCGTGACCGCCGTGATCTCGGTCACCGCACCCGATGACCGCCCCCTCGCCGCAGTCGCAGACGGTCTCAGATCGATCCAGTTCGTGTACAGCTGCTACGCCGTAACCGGCGAATTCGATCTCCTCGTCATGGTACGCGCCCGGTCATCGAACCATCTTGGGGAACTCCTCGAGGAGATCAGGCAACACGCCCCGGGGCGCACCAGAGCGATCGTCGTCCTCGCAACGTACTTCGAGGGTCGCCTCCCCGAATTCGAGGTCTAGGCGAACCGTAATCCGCAAAGAATCGATTTGCGAGTTGCTGGCGGTTAGCGGATGGCGGATAGCGGATAGCGGATAGCGGATAGCGGATAGCCGATAGCGGTCAGGCGATAGCTCTCAGCCGATAGCGGATAGCGGATGGCCGATAGCAGTCAGCGGTCAGCTGGGCAGTCGATCACCCAGGTAGGCCGCAACGTTCTCGATGGGAATACGATCCTGAGCCATCGTGTCACGATCGCGAACAGTGACCTGGCGATCGTCGAGAGACTCGAAGTCCACCGTCACACAGTACGGCGTCCCGATCTCATCCTGTCTGCGATATCTGCGCCCGATCGACTGGGTTACGTCGACCTCGATCTGCCACTTCCCCCTGAGAGAATCAGCGACCTTCTTCGTTGTTTCGACCAGGTCTGGCTTCTTGGATAGCGGCAGCACGGCCACCTTCACCGGTGCAAGCCGTGGATCGAGCTTCAGGACGACCCGGCTCTCCCCGTTGACCTCTTCTTCGGTGTACGCATCTATCAAGAACGCGAACGTCGCTCGGGTTGCTCCAGCCGACGTCTCCACAACGAAGGGGGTAAGGCGCTCGTTGGCCTCCTGGTCGAAGTAGGTCAGGTCTTCGCCTGAGTGCTCCATATGTGCGTTCAGATCGAAGTCGGTGCGGTTGTGGATACCCTCGAGCTCATCCCATCCCCAGGGGAAGAGATACTCGACGTCGATCGCCGCGGCGGCATAGTGGGCGAGTTCGTCCACGCCGTGGGGAGCGTGCCTCAGGTTCTCCGGGGTCATACCAAGGTCCATGTACCAGTCATCGCGAGCCTTGACCCACTCATCGAAGTATCGGCCCGCCGTGTCCGGGTAGCAGAAGTACTGCATCTCCATCTGCTCGAACTCGCGCGTCCGGAAGACGAATTGACCAGGGGTGATCTCGTTGCGGAACGTTTTCCCGATCTGGGCGATACCGAACGGCAGCTTCATGCGAGCCGTCCGCCGGACGTTCTCGAAGTTCGTGAAGATGCCCTGTGCCGTTTCCGGGCGCAGGTAGACCTTGTTGTCTTCGTTCTCAACGGGCCCCATGTGCGTCTTGAACATGAGATTGAACTCTTTGGGTTCCGTGAAGGTTCCTGAATTGCCACACGTGGGACACTTGTTCGGGTCCTTGAGCTTGTCCACCCTGTGCCTGGCATTGCACTCACGGCACTCGACAAGTGGATCGGAGAACGACGCCACGTGCCCTGATGCAACCCAGACCTCGGGTGACTGCAGGATCGCAGAATCGAGGCCAACGATGTCGTCACGCATGCGCACCATTGAACGCCACCACTGCTCCTTGACGTTGCGGAGTAGTTCCACACCGAGAGGTCCATAGTCGTATGCGGAGCGAAGGCCGCCGTAGATCTCTGAAGCTTGGAACACGAACCCGCGCTTCTTGGAAAGGTTGACGATGGTGTCGAAATCGGCTGGCATCACAGATCCTGGTCGCTGAGTGGCAGAATGCTACCCATCGCTATCGGTCAACGGTCCATCTACCGCTCCGCCAAACCTTCGATTGCGTGTCTGGTACTCCCCCACGCATCGAGCGAACTCGTGTCTGTCGAAATCTGGCCACAGCACCGGGGTGAAGACGTACTCGCTGTAGGCCGCCTCCCATAGCAAGAAGTTCGACGTTCGCTGCTCGCCGCTTGTGCGGATCACGAGATCAGGGTCAGGCATGTCATCGAGATAGAGATGGTTCGAAACCGTGTCCGTCGTGATCGTGTCAGGGTCGATAGATCCGTTTGCAACCTGGCGCGCGATCGCCTTCACGGCATCAACGATCTCGACCCGCCCACCGTAGTTGAACGCGTACACCATTGTCATTGCCGTGTTCGACTTCGTGAGTTCTTCTGCACTCCTGATCCGGTCGCGCAGGATCTGGGGGACGCGATCGTCCTCGACATCACCCATGAACAGGATCCTGACACCGAGGTCATCGAGTTCGTCGCGCCTTCGCTCGAGAAGATCTACGTTGAACTGCATGAGGAACTCGACCTCAGACGTGTCTCTATCCCAGTTCTCCGTCGAGAACGTGTACACGGTCAACCACTTCACACCGAGGTCAAGGGCACCGTGGACCACGTCGAACAGCGCTGGCTCCCCCGCAGCATGCCCCTGGGTCCGGTGAAGGCCGCGGGAGTTCGCCCACCGGCCGTTGCCGTCCATGATGATGCCGACGTGCTCAGGCACGTTGTCGATGTCGAGTTCTGTTGTGAGCCAGTCGATCATGGCATCACCGTCAACGTCTGGAGTTGTCGCTCCAGGTGATACTCGACGAACCTTTTCGCAACACCGAGGCCCTCACGCGAGAACGACTCATCGGCTTGAGGGAGTCTGTGAAGATCTGCTGATGCGACGCCAGCGAGATACGGGACGAGGCCAGCTCTCAGAGCGTACGAACCAGGGGTCCGGCATGTCTGGCAGAGGGATCCACCGGAACCGAAACTGAACCATCTCAACCCCTCTGTTCCACCACAGCCCGCACAGTTGTCCAGCGCCGGCGCAACGCCGATGATGGCTGCAGCCTTGAGCAGAAAGGATGTCACGAGATCAGGGTGCGCTGGCCCATGGTCGAGAACGGTCAACCCGCTCTGAAGGAGCAGGAACATACGCTGGGAGGGTTCGTCCTCCTGGACGACGGTATCGACAACTTCGATCATCGTGCCCGCAGCCAGCACCCTGTCCAGGTCGTTCCTCAGGTGAGGGAAGGCGTTGAGAATGGATACCTGGGTGATCGTGTCGAGGTTCCGGCCCTCATATAGGACGAGGTCAACGTGCGTGAGCGGTTCGAGGCGGCCACCGAATCTGCTCTTGGTCTTGCGGACGCCTTTGGCAACGGTCCGCAACTTCCCATGAGTCGGGCTCAGGAGAACAACCACGCGGTGTGACTCACCGAACGGATACCCCCGCAGGACGATCCCCTGGTCATTGCGTATCGCCAAAGTATCCCTTTCGTGCGCCTGTGGTGGAGAGTACCGTCCGTGTGTGGCACCGCTGTGTTTCCGCGACGTCATCCATTCCGTGGGCTCACAGCGCCATATAGGACGCTGCGAACCCTGGGTTCACGGCATCTAGAAGCCGAGGCGGTCGAGGAGCTCGTCTGAGCGTTGCCAGTCCTTTTCGACCTTGACGCGAATCTCGAGGAACACTTTGGTGCCGAAGAGGTGTTCAAGGTCCTGGCGGGCATCCGTGCCGACAGCCTTGATCATCGATCCGCCCTTGCCGATCGCCATCCCCTTTTGCGACTCTCTCTCGACGATGGCCGTAGCCGAGATTCGCAGGATGCCCTTGTCATCCATCTCCATGTTGTCCACGACGACGGCAAGGGAGTGCGGTAGCTCCTCACGCAGCCTCGCCAGGTACTTCTCTCTGATGATCTCGCCCGCAAGGAAACTGTCCGGTTGGTCGGATCGCGCCTCAGGGGGGAAAAAGAACGGCCCAGGAGGCAACAACGACACGAGTTCCGTGACTATGGCATCGATCCCGTCCCGCTTCCGAGCTGAGATCGGTACATACGCATCGAAATCCCAGCCGCTGCCCGACGTGAGCTGATCCATGATGGTCTCACGCGATACGACGTCGATCTTGTTGAGCGCCAGGATGACGGGTACCTCTGACTGCTTGAGCCTCTCAGCTATCAGTCGATCGCCAGGGCCAATGGGCTTGGTCGCATCGACTACGAAGAGTGCCGCATCGGCATCAGCCAGCGATCCGTAGACCAGTGTATTGAGGCGCTCTCCCAGTGCTGTCTTCGGCTTGTGAATGCCAGGCGTGTCGACGAGCACGATCTGGGCATTCTCCTCAGGCAGTGTTAACACGCCGCGGATCGTGTTCCTGGTCGTCTGTGGACGTGGCGACGTGATGGCAACCTTCTGCCCGACGAGCGCGTTCACCAGGGTGGACTTGCCAACGTTCGGGCGTCCCACGACAGAAACGAACCCTGACCTCGTCTCGAAATGTGTCATAACCTTGCCACCTTCACGCTGGAGATTCGACGGCCCTCCACCGAGTGCGCCGTGAACTGGAGACCCTCGATCTCGAACGTGTCTCCTTCATCGGGAACCCTACCGGCAAGCCCGAACACAAGCCCCCCGACCGTGTCCCATTCCTCGTCGGGAAGATCGATACCGGCAAGCTCCGCAAGATCGTCAACATCCAATTTGCCGTCAACGAGCCAACCGCCATCGATCTCCTGGATCATCGGTTCCTCTTCATCGAACTCATCCACGATCTCGCCAACGATCTCCTCGATGAGGTCCTCGATCGTCACCATCCCCGCCGTCCCTCCGAACTCATCTATGACGATGGCGAGGTGCTGCTGCTTCTTCTGCATCTCCTTGAGAAGCTTCGAGACCTGTTTGGTTTCCGGAACGAAATAGGCATCGTGGGCGATCCCCTCAGCCGAGCCAGGATCGAGTTCCTTGTCGAAGATCTCCAGCAGATCCCGAGCGAACAGAACGCCGACGATGTCGTCGATGCTCTCACCCGTTACCGGTATCCGCGAGCGTCCGCTCTCAAGAACAAGGTCAACTGCATCATCGATAGCCGCGCCGGCGCCAATGGTGATCATGTCAGGGCGAGGGACCATCACCTCTCTCACCAACGTCTCGCCGAACTCGAGAACCGACATGATGAGTTCGCGCTCCTCGGCATCGGCATCAGACTCGTGAGGATCATCAGCATCGGGATCGGGGATGAGGTCGCCAGCAGCCTCGCCGAAGGAGATCGCGATCTTCAACATCACAGATAGCCGGTAGGCCAGAGTACCCGGCCTGTTCCTGCCGATCCAACGCGGAATCACATCAACGAATACAACGAGAATGAGCGCTAGCGATGCCAACGCGCCGCCGAGAGCGAGGCCAGACAGAACATCCGTCAGGATCCACGTCAATGGAATCACCGCAGCGACGATCAGGAACGTCACGGTCGTTCCCAGAGCGGGCTGGATACGACTGCGATCATGGAGGAGGGACTCGACCGTGGCCGCACCTCGCACATCGTCTCCCGCGTCCTGGAACGCCTCAGCTCGCGATGCCCGGATCAGGCTGGCTCCCCCGGAGCGCAGTGCAGCTGCAATAGCGAGCAGAACGACGGCTACTACCCCGACAGCGACGATCATCGACGCCTCCGACCAATCGTGGCGAGGTGCGTGGCCTCTCTCGTTTCCATCGCCTCTGCATCGCCCTCGTCCACATGGTCCCATCCAAGGATGTGGAGCACGCCGTGGACAACCATCAGGTACAACTCCTCGTCGAACGGCACCCCATATTCGCCTGCGTGTGTGTCGACGACTTCGGTGCAAATGAAGATATCACCAAGCACGAGAGGCGGCCCGTCGACTACACCAACAGGTGGGTGTCCTGGGGATGCGTCCTCTATCGGAAAGGAGAGAACATCGGTAGGCCCGGCCTTGCCCATGAACCGTTCGTTGAGGTCGGCTATGTCCTCGATACTTGCGAACGTCACTGCAAGCGCCGCTGTGTCGTCCACGCCCTCTGCAACAAGGACCGCTTCGACGAACGCCTCAAGCGCACCAGGATCGATGTCTACCCGATCAGGGTCGGAAACCGCGATGTTCATGACACCACAGGTGTCTCACCGGTTGGAAAGTCGGGATACTCGACCCGTGCGTGATAGTACGCGGCCAGTCCGTCAACGATCTCCTGCTTGAGCGTCGTCAACTCACCGAACGTCAACGAGGACTCATCGAACTGGCCATCCTGCAACTTCTCAGAGACGATCGAATCGACGAGCTTCACGAGACCTTCCTCCGTCGGCTGTTCAGTCTGGGCATAGGCGCGCGCTGCAGCCTCGGATGCATCCGAGATCATCACAATCGCCATCTCCTTGCGGATCGGCTTCGATCCGGTGTGCCGGAACGTATCAGGGTCAGTCGCGTCGTCCTCGGCGAGTGCCTTGTGGTAGAAGAACCGCATGATGCTCGTGCCGTGATGCATGCGGATACCGTTGGCTACCTCATCAGGAATGTTGTACTGATTGGCGAGCTCGAGGCCATCGGAAACATGCTTCCGGATGATCACGGCCGATTCCTCGGGCGTGAGCTCATCGTGGGGGTTGTATCCGAGCTGGTTCTCCACGAAATACAACGGATTCTCCGTCTTACCAAGGTCGTGATACCACGCAGCAGCCTGGGCCAACAAAGGATTCGCACCGATCGAACGGGCGGCCCTGCCAGCAAGGGAGCCCACCAGCATGGAATGGTTGAATGTCCCTGGAGCCTTCTCCTCGAGCAGCTGCAGCGCGGGGTGGTTCCTGTCAAGCAGATCAAGAAGCGACATCGTGGTTGTCACCCCGAATGAATTCTCCATGAACGAGACGAGACCCTGAGCAAGGAAGCCGCCGACGACGGCTCCCAGGAGCGCCCAGAACGCTGCCATAAGCGCGGAGCTGCCAGTCGACCCGAAGTGGAACAGGAACTCGAGGCCGACAGCAACGGGCACAACGAGGACAGCTGACTCGATCACAGACAGCCGTAGTTGGGAACGTGTCGAGATACTCGAGACGAATGCCACCGGGACCGCAGCTGCGATACCGGCAAATACTGTGAAGGTGAGATCCTGAGACGAGATCGCGGTGAAAGCCGCCATCGGGATGATCATCAACAACGCCGATCTTGGATTGAACAGGATGGCTGTCATCACACCGATCGCAACGGCAGGCATGACGTACCCGATGCTGTGATTCTCGGGAGACGTGACCCAACCAGGAACGCGCGACACAAGCACCGCAAGGCCGGTGATGATCGCCATGAGGCCAACATCTCGGATGCGACTGACCTGGGTGGGGGCGATACGCCACACCATGAAAGCGAAGATGAGAACCGTGATCGCTCCGACAAGAGCAAGCGCCCATGCAGGGGCAACAATCGTGACTTCGGGTTGGTAGAGCTTGAGCTCGGTGATCGCTGCGACCTCAACTGAGGTCAGCTCGTCGAATTCTTCGGCGATCACGTCGCCGAACACGTACCGGGTCGTTTGCCCTGGAACCGCGTCTTGCGCCGCCTGCTTGTCAAGTTCCCACTGTGCCTGGTCGACAATCTCGTTCGACTGTAGGAAGTTTCCAACCAGCGAACCGAGAGAGCGCTGCGTCTCTGCAACGTCGCTCTCGGGGATACCTGGTATGAATATCGGAGGGATGGTGTCCGGGTCCAGATACTTCTGTTTGACGGTTCCAAGGTCAGCATCGCGAATGCCCGCGATGAGTTCGTTCTGTGCCCACCCGATCGCGGTCAATTGCATATCGGGAAAGACGCTGGACTCTCCTTGACTGATTCGATCAAGATCCTTCTCGTGAAGCACAACGAAACTCGAGAGCGTGATGTCCCCGAGGACGGCGTATTCGCCCTTGAGCAGATCGACCTGATCCTCGACGGACCTTCTTGGTGCATCGGGAATTTCGGGGATAGTGGTGGTCGTCGTGGGCGGTGGCTCCGTCGTCGTGGTCGATCCCTCGAGGCGGAAGACCACGAAAGAGATCATCGTTCCTTCCTCCACAGGCGTTCCTGCAGGCGGCGTCTGCACTGCAACCGTACCGTCGAAGGCTTCATCGGACGTCGGCACAGTTCCGCCAACGGTTGACATCAGTCCGATATCTGTGACCAGCGAGCCAGCCTCGTCCACATCCAGACCGACGACATCGGGTACAAGCACCGGTTGTGGATCCTCAATAGGCAGGAACGTTCCAGCCTCGAGATCGGAGAAGAACCTGTTGATGTCATTGATGACAACCTGCGTCGTGGCGTTCTCGATCGTGAGCGGGGCAGGAACGTTGTCCTCGGCGAGTTGTTTCGCTCTTTCCGTCTTCTCCTCATCGGGGAATTCAGACGTCGTGCGGTTCGCTACGAAATCCTGCGGAGCGGGTGCTCCAACGGCGATCTCGGCGGGAACTTCTGTTGTCGAGTCGTAGCCGATCATCAGAACGATCGAAACGAACGCGACCGTCAGTGCAACGATGGCACCCTTGACAAACGTCGAGTTCTTCTGGACCCATTCGGTCATCGTTCGGCCTTGATACGAGCCTCGTGACGAGCGTAGGCGTCGACGATCGCTGCAACGATCCTGTGCCGCACAACATCGGCACCTGTGAGTTCGATGAATCCGACCCCATCGACCCTGTTCAGCACATTGCGCACAACCTTGAGGCCCGATGGCATCCCGTTCCCGAGATCCATCTGAGTGATGTCGCCTGTCACGATCATCTTCGAGTTGAAACCGAGCCGTGTCAGGAACATCTTCATCTGCTCAGGCGTCGTGTTCTGTGCTTCGTCGAGCACGACGAACGCGTCGTTGAGCGTCCGCCCACGCATGTAGGCAAGGGGTGCGATCTCGATCGTGCCCTGGTCCATCAACCTTCGGGTCTCCTCAGGCCCGAGCATCTCGTACAGGGCGTCGTAGAGTGGACGCAGATAAGGGTCCACCTTCGCTGCGAGGTCTCCAGGGAGAAAGCCGAGCCTCTCACCGGCTTCAACAGCAGGACGCGAGAGGATGATTCGTCTCGTTGACCCCGTGAGTAGCGCCTCAATAGCGCACGCCATTGCGAGGTAGGTCTTCCCCGTGCCTGCCGGTCCGATACCGAAGATGAGCGTGTTCTGCCTGATCGAATCGACATAACGCTTCTGCCCGAGCGTCTTGGCACGCACGATCTTCCCCCTGCCCACGGAGATCGAGTCCGTGAACACGCCAGACGGTTCAGGAACATCGGCCTTCACCATCTCGATCACCCGTTCGACCCTGTCGCCGTCGAGGGACTGCCCCTCCTGGACAAGGACAAGGAGTTCGTCGAAGACGATCCGTGCAAGGGCGACCTCGCGCTCGTCGCCGGTTATGTCGATCTCGTTGCCGCGGGCAACCACCCGCGCTCCAGTGAACGCTTTTTCGACGCGTCGAAGATGCACGTCCCTGTTGCCGAGCAGTTCAACCATCAAGTGGTTGGAGGGGACGCGCACCCGAACATCAGTGTCGGACGGGAAGGTCAAACCTATCTCCTCGTCTTTCCTGGCAGCGTGCGTGGGAATTGCGCATCAAGAGTGCCCGTGAGTATAGGGAGCGGTTCCTGAAACACGCGAAAAAGGACGAAGTCGGTTCACAGTTCACAGTTCACAATTCTCGGTCCGCTGATGAAGTGCCCAGGTGGCAGGTCCGAGGTTTCTGGCGGAGAGCGGAAAGCGGTCAGCGGAAGGCTCCATGTCCCGTGATCTATCTCCTGAACAAGCCGCGCTTTTTCGCACCGGGCTTTTCGCCCCGCGCATCGGCATACTCGCGCAGTGCGCTCTCGGAGTCCGAGTCAAGATCGGTAGGGACAACGACCTCGACGTGTACGAGGAGGTCTCCTCTGCCCCTGCGCTGCAACCGCGGGACACCTTTCTTGCCAAGCCGATACACCGTCTCTGGTTGAGTCCCGGCGGGAATATCCAGATTCTCGGTCTGGTCGTCCAGCAGCGGTATCTCTACCTCCACACCGAACGTTGCCTCAGTGAACCCGATGCTGACCCTGTGATGAAGGTCGTCCCCAACACGTTCGAAACGATCATCCGGGCGCACAAGGACATCCACGAACACGTCGCCGTTGGGCGCTCCGCGTTGGCCTGCTCCCCCTTTGCCGCCCAATCGCAGGCGTGTTCCCGTGTCGACTCCGGGCGGTATCTCAACCGTCATGGTCTTGGTTCCCCGGTTACGCCCTTGCCCCATGCACTCTGGGCACGGGCTATCGACACGCTTCCCTGTCCCCGAGCAGTCGGGGCAATCGGTAACCGTCATCATGGTCCCGAGCATCGTCTGACGCGCCGCCTGAACCCTGCCACGACCGGCACACGTCGAACATGTGACCGGATCGTGCCCAGGCTCAGAGCCAGATCCATCACAGGTGTCGCACGTCGTCAGCGATACGAACTCGACTTCGCGCTCGAGGCCGAAGGCAGCTTCCGACAGGTCAAGGTCTATCCGCAGAGCAACATCCTGGCCACGCTGGGGCCCACGACTTGCACCGCCGAACCCGCCAAATCCGCCGAGCCCGCCGCCGAAGAACTGCTGCAGGATGTCCTCGATTCCGCCGAATTGGCTGAACAGGTCCTGGCCACCGAACGTCTCGCCACGATCGTATCTCGCTCGCTTCTGAGGATCAGACAGCACTTCATACGCCTCGGCGATCTCGCGGAACCGTGTCTCTGCTGCCGCATCACCCGGGTTGGCATCAGGGTGTGTCTCGCGTGCCAAGCTCCGGAAAGCTTTCTTGATTTCATCCTGTGTGGCGGTCTTGGAAACCCCAAGGACCGTGTAGTACTCGCTCATCGGTCGTCTCCGAAACTGTCCTCAAGGGCCCCAGACACCTCGTCGATGACCCGTATCGTGCGTCGGTAGTTCATGCGCATCGGTGCGATGACGCCGAGCCTGCCTTCAGCACCTTCGGGTGTCTTGTATGTCGCCGTCACGATTGCGATGTCGCTCTCCTCACCGATATCAGGCCCGAACCGTACGTTCGTTTCGCCGGTGTCGTCACCGAGAAGGTCGATCAGAGATGCCTCTTCGTCGAGCAACGAGAGCAGGTGCCGAACCATCGTCAGATCGCTCCACAACGACGCCATCTGGCTGGTTCCGCCAACGTACACCTCGCGCTCGGACGATGGACAGGCACTCAGTCTGTCACTGACCGGGGCGATCACGCGTTTCACTGCAGCAGGGAGATCGCTGCGCGTGAGCCGTCCGGCTTCGGGGGCGTCGAGTGGCCGGCCATGGAAAGCTGCCGCAACGAGAAGCTCGGCAGATTCAACGGTTGCGTTATCGATCGCTACACCAACGTCGACGTACTCCTGATGCACCCTTCCATTCTCTGCAATGGCGACCACAAGCAGTGTCGTTCCGCCAATGGGGAGTAACCGGACGTCATGGATGATGTCCGACGATGTTCCCGGACCTACGACGACGGCGGGATACGCGGTGAGTTCGCTCACCAGCGTGCTTGTGTCTCGCAACATCTCTGAGACCTGGGAATGCACATCACGGAAGAAGTCGTCGATCTGATCTCGTGTCCCGTCCCTCAGTTTGGTTGGTGAGAGGTGGTCGACATAGAACCGGTAACCCTGATGGGTTGGCATGCGCCCGGCAGACGTGTGCGGCTGGTCTACGAACCCGTAGGACTCGAGACGTGCGAGATCGTTGCGCACGGTTGCAGACGACACGTCGAGGCCGCTACGCGAGATCACTGTCTGGGAACTCACAGGCTCACCCGTGAGGATGTACTCCTCCACGAGTGCCTTGAGTACCTTGGATCTGCGGTCATCGAGCATCTGTGAAAGTTAGCAGTCGTCAGCGGAGACTGATAACGCTTCTCGCGCAACAGCATCCGTCAGCATCGGGTTCTTCACCACAAGCCGGTCGGATTGAACATGAATGATCCCTGCAGAAAGGAACCGTGCTCCCTCGGCGCTGCTCAGATACCGCTGTGTAAACAGAGACATCGGCGCTCCTGCTGCGAGTCGCACACCAAGCATGAACTCATCCCTTTCCTGTTCGCCATCAGACAACGACTCGGTACCGAGACGGGGACGCACGCCCGCCGAGATGTCCGCGTAGTACCTGTCGAGTCTGCGGTGGTTCCGCGAGCGGGTTCCCCACCGGTGATCGTGGGCCCCCATCCCGAACCCGAGGTACTCCCCGTGAGCCCACGTCGAGAGGTTGTACCGACATGCATGCCCGGGTTTCGCGTGGTTAGAGACCTCGTACCGGTCGAATCCAGCAGCTGCTGACGCCTCGCAGAGATACGCGTAACGATCAGCCTGGATGTCGTCGTCGGGTGCTGACGCTCCGGCTATGACCTCCCTGGACAGTTCCGTGCCAGCTTCAACCGTAAGGGCATAGGTCGAGATGTGGTCGACGGGAAGGACCAGTGACCTGGCGACCGTTTCGCGCCATGAACTCTCGGTCTCGGCCGGATGCCCATAGATCAGGTCGATGCTGACAGTCCTGAACCCCGCGTCCCTCGCTGATGTGACCCCGGCGGCAACGACATCCGGAAGATGGTTCCGCCCGAGCGCTCCGAGTATCACTTCGTCGAAACTCTGTGCACCGAAGGACACCCTCGTGAAGCCAGCGGCAACCAGACCCTCTGCCAACGCCGGGGACCAGTCCTCCGGGTTCGCTTCCATGCTGACCTCGCATCCCCCCGAGAGCCCGTATTGCTCGTCGAGAGTCGCAACAACCCGTCCAAGCAGGGCCGGGTCGACTCGCGATGGCGTTCCCCCTCCGAAGTTCACAGCATCGAGAGCCTCGAACGGCCCCTCCATTCCTATCTCGGAAACAAGCGCATCAATGTACCTCAAGTGGTCAACACCGGACCGCGTCGACTCGTCGACGATCGCGAAATCGCAGTACGGGCAACGCTGAGCACAGAACGGTATGTGCACATACGCCGACTTCCATCCCCTCGCCATTTCCGCAAGCCGTGCATCATCAGCGCGTACCCTGGGTTCGTAGGCGTCTATACGCGGCTGTGAGCCCACAGAATGGGTTGGACTACTCATCGCCGATCTTGAGGGCGGCTACGAACGCTTCCTGGGGGACCTCGACACTCCCGACCATCTTCATGCGTTTCTTGCCTTCTTTCTGACGCTCCAGCAGTTTGCGCTTGCGCGTGATGTCTCCGCCGTAGCACTTGGCGGTCACATCCTTGCGCTTTGCCTTGACCGTTTCACGCGAGATGATCCGCGACCCGATCGCGGCCTGTATCGGCACATCGAAGAGCTGCCTGGGAATCAACTCCCTCAGCTTTTTGACCATCGCCCGACCGTACGTATAGGCCTTGTCCTTGTGCACAACGGTTGAGAATGCATCCACAGATTGGTTGTTCAGCAGGATGTCAACGCGAACGAGGTCGGAGACCCTGTACGCGTCTGGCTCGTAGTCGAGCGAGGCGTACCCGCGTGTTCTGGACTTCAGGAGGTCGAAGAAGTCGAACACGATCTCTGACAGAGGCATCAGATAGTGCAGTTCGACACGTTCGGTCGAGAGATAGTTCATCTCGCCCATCTCCCCACGCTTGACCTGGACGAGTTCCATGACCGTTCCGATGTACTCGGCCGGGGTGATGATCATCACTTTCACGTACGGCTCCTCGATGGAAGCGAGCACGCCAGAGTCAGGCAGGTCCTGAGGACTCTGCACGACAACCGATGAGTCATCCGTCAGGTTCGCAACGTACTCCACCGATGGGGCCGTCGCTACGAGATCGAGGTCATATTCGCGTTCAAGGCGTTCCCTGACGATCTCCATATGGAGAAGACCGAGAAACCCGACTCTGAAGCCGAATCCGAGTGCGCGGCTCGTCTCGGCGGTATAGACGAGAGATGAATCGTTGAGCCTGAGTTTGTCGAGTGCCTCTCGCAACCGTTCGAAATCATCTCCATCGGTCGGAAACAATCCGGAGAAGACCATCGGTTTCGGCTCCGCATACCCCGCGAGCGCTTTTGACGCCGCGCGATCTGTATGCGTCACGGTGTCACCAACACGAATCAGATTGATCTCCTTGACGCCGGTAATCAGGTAGCCAACCTCGCCTGCGCTCAGGCTGCCTGTGCGCTCGATCGCTGGTCTGCGTACGCCGACCTCATCGGCCGTCAGCTTGACACCATTGGCCATGAACGCGATGGAGTCCCCCTCAGAAATGGACCCGTCGACGACTCTGATGAGAGCAACAACGCCACGGTACGTGTCGTAGTAGGAGTCGAACACAAGCGCTCGCAGCGGCCCATCGACGTCTCCGCCAGGTGCAGGAAGTGTGCTCACCACCGTTTCCAGAAGTTCATCGATACCGGCTCCGGACTTCGCTGACACCCTGACGACCTCATCGGTGGTGCCACCAAGAATGCCAACCAGCTCTGCAGCAACGGCATCGGGGTCGGCAGCCGGGAGATCGATCTTGTTCACGATGGGGACGATCTCGAGGCCGCCTTCGATCGCCATGTAGGCGTTTGCGAGTGTCTGTGCCTCAACGCCCTGGGAAGCATCAACGAGCAGCAAGGCACCCTCACAGGCCTCGAGACTGCGCGATACCTCATAGGAGAAATCAACGTGTCCCGGCGTATCGATGATATTGAGTTCGTACTCGACGCCGTCGTTGGCCGTGTAGTCGATCCGCACGGCGTTCGCCTTGATGGTGATCCCACGCTCACGCTCGAGGTCCATCTCGTCGAGTAACTGCGCTTTCATTTCGCGCTCGGAGACCGCGCCCGTACGTTCGAGCAGACGATCCGCAAGGGTCGACTTGCCGTGATCTATGTGAGCGATAATGCTGAAGTTACGGATACGCGATTGATCCATGGATGTCTCCGGAGGGATCCACAAAGGGGGACGAACTATTTCAGTGTACCGTTGTAGCGCTCTGGTGCTACCATCTGGTCGATTCCCATCACCTCAAGAGGTTCCTTTCGTATGGCCAACATCAAGTCACAAATCAAACGCAATCGCCAGAATGAGCGCCAGAATGAGCGCAACAGAGCCGTCCGGTCAGAAATGAAGACCAGGGCAAAGCTCGCTATCGCAGCCGCTGAAGCTGGCGACGTCGACGCAGCGAACGAGGCACTTGTCCTCGCACAGAAGCGCTATGACACGGCGGCTACAAAGGGTGTTATCAAGATGAACACCGCCGCACGCCGCAAGTCACGTCTCACCGCACAGGTGCGATTGATTCTCGCTTCCTAGCTGTTATGACCGACAACGAAGGCACCTGGCTCACACCGGCCGCGTTTGCCAAACTCCAGGGCGAACTCGCGCACCTCACGACGACCGGTCGCGAAGAGATCGTGGCACGCATCGCTGAGGCCCGGGCGCACGGGGATCTCAAAGAAAACGCTGAATACGACACGGCAAAGAACGACCAGGGCCTCATGGAGGCCCGAATCAGGCAACTCCAACACCTCATCGACAACGCCCACGTCACCGAAGTCGACGACTCTGGCGCTGTTGCAGTCGGAACCGTTGCAACGGTGATCGATGAGGATGGCGACGAGATGGAGTTCTTCGTCGCACCTGCAGAGAACAAGGTCGCAGGGATGCTGCTCGCTTCCGCTGATAGCCCGTTGGGTGGTGCGCTACTGGGTGCAAAGCCCGGCGACGATGTCACCTACGAAGCACCAGGCGGGACGTTCACCTACACAGTGAAGTCAGTACGCGTTTACGAGGCATAGACAGAGCTTTCCGCAGGTCGCGAAGAGCCGCGTTGCACGTTCTGGCGGACAGCTGACACCGGACACCTGAGAGCGGTCATCCGTCATCCGTCATCCGTCATCCGTCATCCGTTGTCGGCTGCCGATTCAGTTTCGCCTTGAGATGGAGTTGATGGGCTTGGCCGACTGCTCCCATCCACATCTCGTAGCGAAGCTCGTCGCCCTCGACCATGATCGTTCGGTCGACAGACTCCACTTCCTTGGCAGTTCGCGTCTGTGAGACAAGGTCGGATGTGAAACGCACCGTGGAACCCTGAACCGCTCCTGAATGTACCTCGACGATGCCTGAGGGTTGGGCGATCACGAGTTCCGCTCCCCCACCTTCAACAGGCCTGACGTACCCACACTCCGTGTGAAGCGGAGTGCCAGCTTCCGGGTGCCCCTCCGCACGCCAAGTCTTCTGAGAATAGTGGAGGAACGGTTTGCCCGGGGGCGCGACGAACGAGATCTCCTCCCTGTATGAGAAGTCGTCGATCGTCGGATAGATGCCAACTCCCGACCCTTCCCACGTGCCGATCAGGAAACTGAGCGGTGCAACATCTGGGTGAATAGCCATGGGACCCACGATAGCTCAGGACGGCTACCAGACCAGAGGTCTCTGCTCTCCGCGAAGAATCATGCACTCTCTCTCCCCGCCTACCGGCTCATCCAGTGGCACATGGCCACAGTGAGGCGTTCGAGGGTGACCCTGTGTGTTGCCTCTGGCATCGTCTTGATCGTGAGGTCAGCTCGGGCAATCGCTTTGACGGAATGCGCTAGCCCATTGCCGTTGGCTCGTGTTCTGTTCTGCCAGATCTTCTTGGTGGCGTACGATCGCGGGTTCGCCTTGGCGATGGACGCAAACGTCTCGTAGTCCGGCGACACCGCCGCAAGGGACCGTTTTCGCACTTCGCCCTCGAGATAGGACAACAGGATGAGAGGGTGTTGGTGCTCAAGAAAGTCTGAGAGTCTCCGTAGCGCCTCACCCTCGTTGCCAGCAGCTATGGCGTCGCCAAGAAACCACAATGGCTCGTCAGGGCGATTCGTGAAGTTGCTCCGTACATCGTCAGCGGAGATCGTTGAGCCCGAGATCGCGAGCTGATCGATCGCGTTGCGCATCTGGGCGGTGTTCGATCCAAAGGTGGTGATCAACTCGGACCTCGCCTCCTGATTGACTCTCAGGTTGTGGTCCTTTGCGTACTCGACGATCCACGCAACTGCATCTCGTTCCGTCGTGGCCTTGATCGTCTCTACTTTTCCGCTCGCCGCAACCTTCTTCTTGATGGCGGCTGGCAACGTCCCCGAAGCGAGAAACACCGCAACAGCCTGGTCGGGGTCCGCATTGGCGAGCATTTCAACGATGGTGTCGACCTCTGCTTTGAGGAGTTGCTGAGCGTCAACGACGAGAACACCGGTTCTCCCTCCGAAGAGGGACCCCGACTGGAGTGCGGGAACGATCATCTGGACAGCCTCGCGCAACGTACCACCGTCATCGTCCATTGATGTTCCCTTGGGAGGAACATCAAGGCGGTGCGGATCTTCTACATCCTCAGCTTTGAAGATCCTTGCGGCGCGAGCCTGCATCTGCTCGCGCTCGGTGGCTCCAGCGTCACGCGGACCGATGATGGCATACCAACCCATGTGTGCAATGTACCCCGACCTCCGCTCATCTATTCTTCGAGAGACTGACCGTGATGTCGCCTTCGACGAAGGTCTCACGAACCTCCGCTCCAGTCCCACGAATCGTGGCCATGATCTCAGGGTTCGGGTGCCCGTACGTGTTGGGACCATACGACACGATCGCGATATCACCCGCCACCGCAGCGAGCCATCGCGCGTCGGTCGATGCCGATCCATGGTGGGGAACGATCACGATGTCCGGATGGAGCTCTGGCAGCTCTCTCTGGCCAATCGCCTCGATGTCGCCCGGCACCAAGACGGACCGTGAGGCTGATGCAACAATGGTGACCGATCCATCGTTGTCGGATGCGAACCGCCTCGTGGGACTCAACACCTCGATCCTGATCGCTCCGAGTGCGGCTGTCATTCCTGTTTCAACCTCGACCACTGGCACTCCGCGAGACGCCGCGACATCGAGCACAGTCTGGAGGAGACCAGAGGGCGTGGAATGTGCACTCACCCACAGAGACCCGATGTCGAATGATGCAACGACCTCGGCGAGGCCGCCCACGTGGTCCTTATCTCCGTGGGTTGCAACGACGACATCGAGCCGTGACACGTCATGCCGACGCAGAGCACGGTCGATCACACCGGGGTCAGACCCACCATCTATCAGCATCGCTGCCCCCGATGGGTCCTGTATCAGTATCGCGTCGCCCTGGCCCACATCGAGCGCTGTTACAGACGGTGTGACAGGCCATCCATGTGACCCTCCAGAACCGGCCGCGACAACGATCAGTGCAGCGGCGAGGCCGAGCACTCGTGTTGACCTATGGGCAACGACTCCCCCGAGAACGACGGCCACGAGAACACCGAGCGCACCGAGTTGAGGGCCGCGGGACGCCCACCCTGCAATGAAGAGGACAACCGACGACAGCAGGTCAGCGAGAGGTTCGAAAGCACCAACAACAAGGGACAGGCCTCCAACGACCGTCGCTGCGGTGACGATCGGTGCAACAACCAGGTTCGCTGCGGGCGCCCACAGCGGCATCGACCCGAAGACGGTAAGGATGATGGGCGCCACGGCAAGTTGAGCGAACACGGTGACGAGCAGCGAGGTCCAGAGCCATCGCGGCTTCCTTCCCCTTGCCAGGGTGACCCCCACCAGTACACCGGCAGTCGCGGCCACGGACAACTGGAAGCCAACGGACCACAGCAGATCAGCCGAGACAAGGAGCAGGACCGTGATTGCCGTACCCAATGCCATCCAGGGATCAACGGGTATTGACACCATGGCACCCGCAAGCGGCACCGCGGTCATCACCGACGCACGGACAACAGACGGCTCCCATCGGGTGATGACGATGAAGATGGCTAGACCGATGAATCCGAGTCCCGCCCTCAGCCTTGGCCTGATCGACATTGGGGCTGTCACGATCCACCAGCCGAGCATGAAGACTGCGACATTCGATCCAGAAACAGCGATAAAGTGAGCAAGCCCTGCGCGTCGCAGGTTCTCGGCATCATGAGCTGCAAGGAACCTCGTGTCACCGATCAGCAGCCCAGAGGTGAGGCCATCAGATCGGCGTCCACCATCGAATGTCGACTGAACCCGGCTGCGGATCAAGTTGCCGACGATCACAACAGGGTTCCGACTGGGAACGACACGGGTAACGGTATCGACCGTGATGGTTCCCGCAACGATCTCGTCACGAACCCGGTGAACACCCGACCGCAGGCGTCCCAGCGCTTCGACCCGTGCCCCGACCTCAACCGCGTCGTCGAGACCCACAATCGCAAGCCTTGGACCATTCCACGGCAACTCGTCGATCGAGGACACCTCTCCGACCGCAACGCCGTACCTGTTCGACGATGCGTCCTCAACCACCGTGAACACAAGAGACGCTGAAACCTCCGGCACGACAGCTGCCCTCGTCGCATCGACTCTTGCGGTGGCAAGCGATCCGGATACGACGCCCGCAAGTATGAATGCGGCCGCCGTGAGAGCCATAACCCTGCTGTGGCGCGCAAGGACAGCTGCTACGAAAAGAGAAAGGACGATGGTGACCATGCCCCGTC
>Ga0164313_10000180_pt1 | contig 44950 bp, 40 predicted proteins | sample GuaBasSedimGuay4_FD_113735 | JGI IMG/M metagenome (GOLD analysis project Ga0164313, IMG submission 113735) | Subseafloor sediment microbial communities from Guaymas Basin, Gulf of California, Mexico - Guay4, Core 4569-4, 0-3 cm | ecosystem: Environmental > Aquatic > Marine > Hydrothermal vents...
CCCGGGCGTAGACCCCGTCATCCCGGGCGTAGACCCCGTCATCCCGGGCGTAGACCCCGTCATCCCGGGCGTAGACCCCGTCATCCCGGGCGTAGACCCCGTCATCCCGGGCGTAGACCCCGTCATCCCGGGCTCCGACCCGGGATCCATTTTCTCTCTTAAAAGCCTGAGCAGATTAACAAACATCCAACTCATGCCAGGATCATTGAACTGGCTGGCAATGGTCGGGTAGACCGGTACATCCTCGTCTTCCATTGTGAAAGCAAGGTGATTGCGCTTCCATTGTTTCCGTACGTCACGCAGCGCATCTTCGGCCCCGCGTTTGTCGAATTTATTCAGGATAACCAGTTCTGCGTAGTCCAGCATGTCGATTTTTTCAAGCTGGCTCTGGGCTCCGAATTCGGAGGTCATGACGTAGCAGGAGAAATCCACCATGTCGACAATTTCAGAATCGGACTGACCGATGCCAGCGGTTTCGACGATTACGAGGTCGAAACCGGCCGATTTCAGAAAGTTAATGGCATCCTGCAGCATGGCGCTGGTGGCCAGGTGCTGACGGCGGGTGGCCATAGAGCGCATGTAGATATTCTCGGACCGCAGTGAGTTCATGCGGATACGGTCACCCAACAGGGCACCACCGGTGCGTCTGCGGGTGGGATCTACCGCCAGTACAGCAATACGTTTTTCGGGAAAGCTGGCCAGCATGCGATTAAGTATTTCATCAGTAACCGATGATTTGCCTGCACCACCAGTTCCGGTAATGCCAATGGCGGGGGCCAGGTTTTTACTGGCTGACCACTCATTGCGTTTCATTTTCAGCTCAGCTTCACCGTAAATACCAGCCTCCAATGCAGTTAACACCCGGGCTATATCACTGGCATTGTCCTTGCGTAGCTGACCGGGAAATTCAGGCACCAAACGATGCTCAGTGGCACGCTGCACAACGTCTTCGATCATCTCGACCAAGCCCAGGCCCATGCCGTCATCAGGATGATAAATACGATTTACACCATAAGCCTCGAGTTCCGCGATTTCAGCCAGTGTAATGGTGCCGCCACCACCGCCGAATACCTGGATATGCCCTGCCCCGCGCTCCTTGAGTTGATCGATCATGAAGCGAAAATATTCATTATGACCCCCCTGGTAGGAAGATATTGCGATCGCATCGGCATCTTCCTGAATAGCCGCACGTACGATATCCAGCACACTGCGGTTGTGGCCCAGGTGAATCACCTCACAGCCCTGCGCCTGGATCAGGCGACGCATGATATTGATTGCAGCATCGTGGCCGTCAAACAGGGAAGCCGCTGTCACAAACCGTAATGGTGTGGCAATCGCTGGTGAATTGCTGGAATTGATATCGGAAGCTGGTTGGTTCATTTCACTTTTCTCTGATTCGTTATTTATGCTTGTTTACGGAACTGCGCCAAAGCGACATGACACTTGTCTTCAACGCTTTGCAGATCGTTAATCATCACTTCCAGATCTCTTTGTTTGTGCGCCAGTTCAGCGCGTTTTTCACCGATACGAACGATGAACTTTTCCAGCTGAGAGCGATTCCCTCCCGGTGAGCCATACATCTTTATGAGTTCCGCGGTTTCATCCAGTGTCAGACCCAGGCGCTTACCACGTAATATCAGCCTCAGGCTGGTACGGTCCGGCGTGGCGTATACCCTTCTTGTGCCTTCCCGTTTTGGGTTCAGGTAACCCTTTTCCTCATAAAACCGGATTGTGCGTGTGGTGATGCTGAATTCACTCGCAAGGTCACTGATGCTGTAAGTTTTATTCACCGATTCATTCCAAGTAATAATTGCTGCTGATTTGATTGAAAACAGCCCATAAGCATACATTACGTTTACGTTAACGTAAAGCATGCCCTGTGCAATTTGAATGGGTTCACCTGTATGATTGCCTGCAGCACCAATTCTTGTAATAAAGATCCCGAGAGGAAACGACCATCATGGCATTAGATATTACCTTGTACGAATACGGCCCCAGTCGTTCAAAGCAGGTCCGCTGGGCTCTGCTTGAACTTGGACTTGAATTCAAAGCAATAGAGGGTCTCGAAGTACTTCATAGTGATGAACTCGTCCAGGTCAACCCCATGGGTAAGGTGCCGGCTGTGGTGATCGATGGTAAACCGTTGTTTGAGGCCGCCGCTATCTGCACTTACCTCGCTGACCTTGTGCCGGAAAAAGGTCTGATAGCAGCAGCGAATACATATGAGCGCGCCTTACATCTTCAATGGGTCAGTTTTACCTTGACCGAGTTGGAGGCGTACCTTTGGAGCAATGCCAGGAATACATTTGTATTACCGGAGGAGAAACGGATCACCGCACTTTTTGAGCAAAACAAAAAAGCCTATATACATGCTGCAAAAGTGTTGGATAAGGTACTTGAGAACGTGGATTACCTGGTAGGCAACAAGTTCTCGGTTACGGATATTCTCGTTGGTTTTACCGTAAATTGGGGAAACATTGCGGGCCTGCTGGAACAAACACCAAACCTGCAAGATTACCTCGCCAGACTAAAAGGAAGACCAAACTGCACCTTGTAGGAGAGAGCAGCTTCGCTGCTTACGATCGCCAATCCTAAAAAGAGGAAAGGGATCGTAAGCAGCGAAGCTGCTCTCTCCTACAACTTCATCCATTTTTTACGCAAAGTTAATTTGTGCATAATCTCCACTTAAGATTCGATATGTAACATGCGTGTTGCTCGAGTTGAGCTGTCAGCTTGCCGGGTATTTTCGGAAGTCCGGATCACACAAAACCAGACCATACCCCAGCACTGCTTTCCGCTGGACGCCCGATACCGGTTTTGAAGATATGAATGACCTGGTCACGGCCGGTGGATGGGTTCTGACCTCTGCCGCCGCCGTCAATAACGCAGGCGACATCGTTCCAGTCGTCATGCGCCCGGTAGATGGCCGGTTTTAACGTAGATGAGTGCTCCGTCATCTTTGGTGTATGGCAGATGTTGGCTCATATGCGGGCTGCGTAACCATGTGCCGGTAGGGTAACTGCCAAACTCATCATGGAACGTACCGTTCAACACGAATATTTCTTCGCCACCGTAATGACTATGCGGTTGAAACTTTGTAAACGGTGCCCATTTGACCAGTGCGATGTGCTCAGTCCCGAACTCGTGCAACGGCATCACTGACAGACCATTCACAAGTCCAGGTCGCCATGGTGCGACACTCGTATCAATATTGACCTGCATCGTGTCTAGCGGGTCAAACTGGTGGAGCTTCACTAATATAGTTGCGCCGGCCGAACCGATCTTTGGCGCGTGACTGGTTCCAATCGGATTACGTAGATAGCTACCGGTCGGGTAGTTTCCATGCTCGTCAGAAAACTCTCCTTCGAGCACCAGGATTTCCTCACCTCCCGAATGAACGTGTGCCGGAAATTCCGAATCTGCGGCATAACGTACCAGGCTGGTGGCATGCCCGGTTTCTTTTCCAATCCGGTCGAGCATCATGCGCTCCACACCCACTGCCGGCGAGGGTATCCATTGGTAGTCGTCTGGCCGTATGATGACCCGTTGAGAAAAATCAGCATTAATGCGCATAGTCACCCTTGTTGCCAACCGCTGATGCAGCCTCTTTATTGTTCAACTTTTGACGCCCTGAACTGCCCTGCCCCATCAATATCACGCAGGTGAAGCAAACCCGTTTCGGCGACTTCCCATTTGCTGACCCTGGTCATGGACTGAAAAAAAGCCTGCTCCTGATCCATCAGCGCTGGCGCGCACATCTTGCGGGTGCCTGCCAACGCGCCGAAGGCAATACTGTTCTCAGTGATTTCCACACCACCAGAATAACGGTTACAACCGGTGTCACCTACAACACGGCCATCATCTGTAAATTCAATCGTCGTATGCGACATATCGACAACACCCTTGCCTGCGATGTCCTCAACCCACCAGAAAGTACCTGTAAGTGCATGGTTCCCACTCATAGAATCCGGCTCCTTTTGCACCAGCAAGTTTAAGCGTGTTTTATCGATGGTAACGGCTGTTTGCTTGTTAAGGTCGACCAGAAGGTTTGGCTGGAGATCGATTTTTCCGGAACTAAACTGCATGGAGACCCATACCTGGTCATCGCTCGCCGGTCGAATCAGGACAACAAACTTATACTGGGCTTCACCGGGCATTGAATAAGAACCACTGCTTGTCTGGTCTTCTTCAACAACCATCACAGGCTGGGCGACTAATTCACCGAGACTAAATACCTGAAGAGATACCCGGTACTTGTCTGAAGCAAATATATTCCCAGAGACCAATAGTCCAAAAACCAGCAATATTTGCAATAACATTCTCATCAATTACATTCCAACCCGATAATACCGGCCAGACGCACCGTATTACTGGTCTTACTGCCATCGCTGCCGCTGATTACAATGGTGATATGTCTGCAATCCACCAACGTGATCTTCGCCGTACCCCATTTCACCAGTGCTTCGTCACTCGGCACAGGTGTTGAAAATACACCCTGCGTGGCTTCAAACATCTCGATCACCACATCCTTGCCTACTTCCAGTTCTTCGACAATCAAGTCACTGATCAGCCACAGGCGCAAACCATTGCTCTTGAAGCCATAGTAATAAAGCACGCGTCCAGGCGGTGCGACAACCAGGTTGTAACCTTCGCCATCCAGGGAGGAATCGAACCACAGGCCGGACCAGGCCGCATCGGGTGGAACATCACCTGAAGTACAGATTGTTCCGGCTACCCCGGCTATCTTGGTGATCTGGGACACCTTGTCACCATCCACACCCGTCAGTGTCGCCTTGCCGTTTTTACAATCGGTGAAATCAATTTTCAAGGTACCCCACAGTGAAAGACCGCGGCCACTGGTGACGGGCGAAGCAAAGACGCCACCGGTGGATTCATACATATTTACAATGACGGGCTGATCACTTGAGACCACTCCGGGTATCAGATCAGAGATCAACCACACGCGATTACCGCCCAAATCACTGCCATAGAAATAAATAATGGTACCGCTATCAGCGGTGACGATGTTGTAGCCTTCACCGTCCAGTGCGGGATCGTAAAACAGGCCGTTATAAGCATTATTGGCTGCCACGGCAACCGGTTGTGGGTCCGGAGCTGAATCGATGTAAAACGTGTGCTCGACAGTCTTGTCAGCATAGGTCACTGCAAAAATATAGGCTCCACTTGCAGTATCTGCACTCATCTCAACACCAAAAACGACCGAAACTGCACCAAAATGCTCAGTTTTATCCTGACTATAGGTCGTCTCGATTGCAACGTTGCCGGAAGGATCCCTGATCTCGATGCCAAGCACATCCTCCTTCAGGAAATCGCGTACGGAAGCCGACAGAAACACCGTGTCGCCAGCTTTAAATTCATCTTTAAAATGCGGCACCTCAACGCCTGGACAGGCCGGATATTCAGGTGAGGCGCTGTGTGTTCGAACGGCATTGATGGTCTTGACATAATAATCTTCTTGATCTGCCCACCAACTGTCCAGGTTGAGGCCGTTACACTGACCTGCATAGGGCTCGATCAAATCGCCATTTTTGTCATACACACCCAGGTGAAGATGCGGTCCTGTGGATAAACCGGAACTGCCGACCACACCGAGGTAATCACCCACCTCTACCCGGTCACCTACCTTTCTGCCCGTCACTGTATCTTTTTTCATATGTGCATATATAGTGACCGAACCATCATCATGCTCCAGCACAATAAGATTGGCGTCAGCGCTATCAAGGAAACCACATTGCTTATCCGGCTCACCATCGTGGCGCTGAGCTATGGTCCCATCTGCTGCCGCGATGGCAATCAAGCCATCATTGGCCATTGTCCACCAGGAAAACATCGAGCTGGAAATATCAATGCCATTATGATCAAAATCTTCAGTGTCATAGGTGCGTTCACCACAGAAGTAATCAATCAAACTGTCAGGGTGAACTTCATCCAGGTCAACATAGTTGGAAATGCCGTAAATGCCGGGGTTGGTATTGCTAAACCCCCGCCTGATTGGAAATTTCAGCAACGGCGGATCACCAACGGCCTGCTGTTTGGGTGGGTCCGTTTTGGCAGCCTGTGGCTTGCTGACCAGGTACTGGCTGAAATCATCGCGGTGGTTCAGGTCGGTAACAGGGTTGGATTTCCGCACCTGCAACGGCTTGCCGTTGTTGATGAAGCGGGCATCTGCAAGGGCTGTCAGAGGTAAAAGAACTGCAAGCAGCACGCTGACATAAAAAGAGAATAAATTGGATTTGGACATGAATTTCCCCCGAAATTTTAAGTTTCAACAACTCGCCGGTGCTTTAAGTTTAGCTTGGCTGAGGGAAAAGGCCAAATTTTTTGATTGTGGTTTGTGGGCTGAAAGGTGACTTGTTGGCCACTGGTTGCTTGTGACTCTATTTTACCTATTTGGTTATGACAGGGTGATCGTAACCAGCGTAGCTGGTCTCTCCTACGGGTTGGCGGATGGCTTTGGGGCGGAGAGGAAGTCCTTGCAGGCGGTGTTTTCGGTTTCGTCGATGAAGTGGTAGCCGGTTTCTTCGAGGAACTGGTGGAAGGCATCTTCATCTTCCAGCGGTACCAGGAAACCGGCCAGGATGCGGGCGTTTGCTGCTGCGTGGTTACGGTAGTGGAACAGGCTGATGGTCCAGCGACCGGCGAGAACATTCAGAAAGTTGAGCAAGGCGCCGGGACGCTCGGGAAACTCAAACCGATAAAGCCTTTCATGCTCACTCGAAGGCAGGCGACCGCCAACGAGATGGCGCAGGTGTAGCTTGGCCACTTCATTGCTGGAAAGGTCTTTAACCCCGTAGCCGGCATCTGCCAGCCTGGCCTGTAATTGCCGTGATCTTTCTTCCAGATGTACGCCGACAAATACGTGGGCATTGTTGTTACCTGCAAACCGGTAATTAAACTCGGTCACCGATGACTCACCCAGGATCTGGCAGAATTCCAGAAAACTGCCCGGGCGTTCCGGGATCGTGATTGCAAGCAAGGCTTCTTTACCTTCTCCCAATGCACAACGCTCAACTACGTGACCAAGACGGTCGAAATTTACATTTGCACCACTGATAACGGCAGCCCAGTCACCTTCAGGCAGGCTTTCGTCATGTTGCCGGGCTGCATATTGAATGGCCCCGGCAACCGCCAGTGCGCCGGCAGGTTCTGCCACGGCACGGACTTCTTCAAAAATGGATTTGACAGCGGCACAGACCTGGTCAACGGTAACAGTAATGACTTCATCGACCAGTTCCCGGCACAATTCAAAGGTGATTTCCCCCACCTTTCGCACTGCAACACCATCGGCAAATATACCGGTAGTGCCAATATCTACGGGCCCTCCAGCTTTCATTGCCGCATACATACTGGCGGCATCCTCCGGTTCAACACCTATGATTCGCACCCCGGGATGCACAGCTTTGATGGTTGCCGCTACACCGGCTGCCAGACCACCACCACCGATGGGTAAAAAAACAATACCGGGAGGTGAGTCCAGTTGCTCATTGATTTCAATGCCAATGGTGCCCTGCCCGGCAATCACATCCAGGTTATCAAACGGGTGAATGAAATACCCGCCACTTTGCCGGCTGAACTCAATCGCCTGTTCACAGGCAGTGTCATAATCATCACCGATAAGCTCGATGTCGGCACCTAGTGCTGCAACTGCCCGGACCTTGATCTCAGGCGTTGTGCATGGCATGAAAATGGTGGCTTTTACATCCAGTTCCCGAGCTGACATCGCCACACCCTGCGCATGATTGCCGGCGGATGCAGCGACCACGCCCTGAGCACGTTCAGCAGCAGATAGTTGCTTAATACAGTTGTATGCACCTCGTAACTTGAAGGCATAGGTAGGTTGCATATCCTCACGCTTCAACCACAAGCTCTGCCCGATTCGTGCTGACAGCATGGGCGCGTAATCCAGTGGCGTGCGGCGCGCCAGATCATAAACCGGCGCAACCAAGGCACGTTGTAAAAGTTCCTGGGCCTGCTTGCTCATAAAATTCAGCCGGCGACCGCCCTGGACTGACTGCTTTGACCCAGCCTTGTGCGTACCGCTTCACCTGCTTCACTGGTGTTCAATTTACCACCCAGATCTGCAGTACACTCACCGTTGGTAATACAGTCGCTGATGGCCTGTTCGATATCCTGCGCGATATCCTTACGATCCAGACTGTAATCAAACATCATGGCAACAGATGCCAGCATGCCGAACGGATTGGCGAGACCTTTACCGGCAATATCCGGTGCCGAACCGTGGATCGGCTCGTACATGCCAAATTTACCTGCACCCAGTGAAGCGGATGGCAACATACCCATGGAGCCCACCAGCATTGAGGTTTCATCGGTCAGAATGTCACCGAACATATTCTCCGTAACGATCACTTTGAACCGGGCCGGATTGGAGATGATAAACATGGCGGCAGCATCCACCAGCATGAACTCATACTCTACATCCGGGAAATGCTCGCGCATTACATCATCGGTAACCTTGCGCCATAATCGCGAAGTGGCCATCACGTTGGCCTTGTCGATAACGTGAAGTTTGCTGTTTCGGTCACGGGCAATATGACCAGCCTTGATCACTACGCGCTCAATTTCTTCTCGCGAATAGCTACATAAATCTGAGGCGAAATCATCACCTTCCTGTTTTTCACCGAAGTAACTGCCACCGGTCAGTTCCCTGACTACCATGATATCCACGCCCTGCAAATATTCGGGTTTTAGCGGACTCGCATCAGCCAGGCTCGGATGTACACGCACCGGACGCAGATTGGCATACAGACCAAGCTCCTTACGGATCGCCAGCAAGCCCTGCTCGGGTCGTACTTTCGCATCAGGATCATCCCATTTAGGCCCACCGACAGCACCGAGAATGATGGCATCTGCATCCCGGCAAGCATCCAGCGATTTTTGTGGTAATGGCTCACCGGACGCATCGATGGCAGCACCGCCAATCAGCTCGGTTTTTAGTTCCAGTGTCAGGTCATACTGCCTGGCCACCTGCTCAATCAGCAAACCGGCCTCTGCTGTAACTTCCGGACCAATACCATCACCTGGTAGTAAAACAATCTTCGAACTCATCTGTGTTCCTCGTATGCCGCAATGGCATCCTCTGCCTGTTCAAGAAAATCAAACCTGTCCAGTCCTCGCAACAGGCAATGACGCGCGAATGGATCAATTGAAAATGGCCAACGCTGCTCAGTCCCATCGGATGCCCTCACAGTCACTTCGCAGTCCTCCAGATCGACAGTGATTTCTTCACCATCCATCTGCAGCAGGCTGGCATGCTGGTCAGCTTCAAGCACGACGGGTAACAGGCCGACATTTTGTGAATTGCTTCTGAAGATATCAGCAATTTGTGAGCTGATCACTACCCGGAAACCAAACCCCAGCAGGGCATGCGGGGCATGCTCACGCGATGAACCACAACCAAAATTGTGACCACCTACCAGGATGGGGCTTTGACGCGCACCGGACTGGTTCAGCCTGTGACCCGGAACGGGTTCATCACTGGCATCAAGCCGCCAGTCGGCAAACAAATGTTCGCCGATACCATCAAAGTCCGTTGCCGTCAGAAATCGGGCAGGAATAATCTGGTCAGTATCGATATTCTCCTGCTCCAGAACCAGTACCTGACCGGTCAATTTTGTGAATGCACGCATCAGGCTACCTCCTGCGCTGTTTCAAGATCCGCAACCCCGGCAACATGGCCCATAACGGCCGAGGCCGCCGCTGTTTCCGGACTGGCCAGCAAGGTGCGCGAGCCTTTGCCCTGGCGACCTTCAAAATTTCGATTTGAGGTTGAAACGGCTGTTTTACCCGGGGGAACCAGGTCACCATTCATCGCAATACACATGGAGCATCCCGGCAGACGCCATTCTGCACCCGCCGCCAGTATTGTCTCGTGCAATCCTTCACTTTCTGCCTGCTTACGTATATTTTCAGAGCCCGGCACGACCAGCATGCGAACATGATCCGCAACCCGCCGCCCACGTAACACCTCTGTAGCGGCCCGCAGATCGCTTATTCTGCCATTGGTACAGCTACCTACAAATACCACATCCACTTTGCGTTCACTCATCGCCTGCCCGCCCTCAAAACCCATGTACTGCAGGGCTTTTTCCTGGGTGGCATTGGTAGCCAGTGGCACCGGTTCACCAATGGCAACCGACATACCCGGGTCCGTTCCATAGGTGATGGTCGGGCGCATGTCCGCCGCATCCAGTGTGATCTCACTGTCAAAAACGGCCTCCGGGTCGGAAGCCAGTTGCAGCCAATCTTCTGCTGCCTGGTCAAAAGCATCGCCCTGCGGCACCTTGGCGCGCCCTCGCAGGTAGTCGATGGTCTTGTGGTCCGGTGCGATCATACCGGCGCGCGCACCGGCTTCGATGGTCAAGTTGCACAGGGTCATGCGGCTTTCCATATCCAGCCCACGGACCGCCTCACCGGCATACTCAATAACAAAACCCGTACCGCCATTCATACCCAGGTAGTTGATGATGTTAAGAGCCAGATCCTTGGCGGTAACGTCTTCGGCAAGCTTACCTTCAACATTAACGCGCATGCTTTTGGGCTTATTCTGCAACAGGCACTGTTTAGCCAGCACATGACCGACTTCGGTGGTGCCGATACCAAATGCCAGCGCGCCAAATGCACCATGGGTACTGGTGTGGCTATCACCGCAAACGATGGTCATACCCGGTTGCGTCGCACCGAGCTCAGGGCCCATCACATGCACGATCCCACGTGACGGGCTGTCCCAGTCATGCAACTCAATACCGAACTCATGGCAATTGTCACGTAAGGTCTGTACCTGCCGTCGCGCCTGGGCGGTGATATACGGGCGCTGTCCGTCATCCCCGGCAGGCAAGGTTGGTGTTGAATGATCCAGCGTTGCCAGCGTACGTTGCGGGCGGCGCACTGCGATGCCCTTTTCACGCAGCAGGTCGAAACCCTGAGGCGATGTCACCTCGTGTACAAGGTGCAAGTCAATATAAATAATGGCCGGTGTGGCATCGGTTTGTGCCTGAACAAGATGTGAATTCCACAACTTGTCGAATAATGATTCAGCGGGAGATTCAGGCGCAGACACCATTGACCTCCTGCTTGTCAGCCTTGTTAGCTTCAATAGGCTCGAGCCAGCCAAAGTGATCCTCTGTGCGCCCGTCAAACAGGCCAAAAAATGCCGACTGCATTCTTTCGGTCACAGGTCCCCGACTGCCGATACCAATATCCAGGTCATCGACCGAGCGGATGGGCGTTATTTCAGCGGCAGTACCGGTAAAGAACAACTCATCAGCAAGGTAGATCGCTTCCCTCGACAGCGTCATTTCACGCACCTCGATACCCATCGCCTGGGCCAGGCGAATAACACTGTCACGGGTTATTCCGGCAAGTATGGAAGAGGACTGTGGTGGTGTGATCAGTACATTATCCTTGACCATAAACAGGTTCTCGCCAGCGCCCTCGCTGAGCGTACCATCGGGTGCAAGTCCGATACCCTCGTCAAAACCGAGGCGGTGTGCCTCCATGCTGATTAACTGGCTGGAAAGGTAGTTACCACCGGCTTTTACCCCGGCCGGAATGGTGTTCTGTGCCACCCGGTTCCAGCTTGAGATACACACCCTGGCACCCACTTCCCGGGCTTCTTCACCGAGGTAGGCACCCCATTCAATTGCTGCTATCGAGACATCAATAGGCAGCTCTTCTTTTGGTGCTACACCAATCGAGCCGTAGCCACGAAATGCCAGTGGTCGCAGGTAGGCACTTGCAAGACCATTGCGTAGCACCAACTGACCACAAACTTCTAATAAGGTATCGATATCGTAAGGAATATCAAAACGATAAATTTTTGCCGAGTTATACAAACGCTGCATGTGCTCACGCATCCTGAACCCAACCGGCGTGCCCAGCCGGTCATATACACGAATACCTTCAAAAACGCTTGAGCCATAATGCAACGCGTGTGACAAAACGTGCGTGGTGGCCTCATGCCAGGGTATGTATTTACCGTTGTGCCAGATTATTTCTGATTCATTCATTGCCATTAAGCTATTCCTTGTCAGGCTGCATCCGATTGCTTTAACTGCTCAGCGCTACGCGTTGCACGATTGATGATCTCCAGCAGGGCTTCAGCGCAAGCCGCGACGATATCGGTCGACAGACCGTGCCCGCTGAATTCAACTCCATCCACCGTGGCCCGCATACTGGCTTCACCCTGGGCATCCTCACCCAGTGAAATGCTGCGCATGGCCAGGCTGAGCACCTTGATTTCTGTTTCGGTGACCTGTTCAAGCGCTTGCACCATGGCATCGACAGGGCCATCGCCATCACCGGTGTGGGTGCTGGTGGTGCCATCCTCATGTGCCAGGGTCAGGGAAGCTGTCGGCTCTGTTTCGCCATTCACACGACTGACCACGCTGAGCCAGTTCAACGACCACGGGCCGATGGTGCCGGTCTGGCTACCGGTAATAATGGCCTCGAGATCCGAATCAAACACACGCTTCTTAACATCAGCGAGTTCTTTGAAACGCACCATGATGGCTTCAATATCACCTTCTTCAAGCTCATAACCCATCTCTTTTGCACGATCGACAACCGCATGACGGCCACTGTGCTTGCCGAGGATTAATTGAGAATCCTGTAAACCAACATCCTGTGGCTTCATGATTTCATAGGTTTCACGCGAAGCGAGCATGCCATGCTGGTGAATACCAGCTTCGTGTGCAAACGCATTCTCACCGACAATTGCCTTGTTACGCGGTACAAAGTTACCCGTCACGGCGGCCAGCAAATGACTGGCTGCGGTAAACCGGCGCGTATCTACACCAACTTCAACATCATAATGATCAGCACGTGTACGCAGTGCCATGACGACCTCTTCGAGCGCACAGTTACCGGCCCGTTCACCGATACCATTGAGCGCACATTCAATCTGTGTGGCACCACCTTCAACCGCTGCCAGTGAGTTGGCGACCGCCAGCCCAAGATCATCATGGCAGTGGGTGCTGATGGTGACGTTTTCTATACCCGGCACCGACTTTCTCAACCAACGGAACAGATCGTACATCTCTGACGGTGTGGCATAGCCCACCGTATCCGGAATATTAACAGTGGTTGCACCGGCCTCGATCACGGCCTGCAGGATCTCGGCCAGGAACTCACGCTCGGTACGGATACCATCTTCAGCAGAAAACTCAACATCTTTGCTGCTCGCAACGGCCAGCGTGACGCCGTTGACAGCATTGCGAAGCACTTCATCGCGACTCATTTTGAGTTTCTCGCGCCGATGAATCGGACTGGTGGCTATAAAGGTATGGATACGTGAATTTTCTGCCGGTTCCAGTGCCAGAATGGTGCGTTCAATATCACGTGGAATGGTCCGGCACAACGCAGCAATAGTTGGCCCCTCGATTTCCGAGGCAACCGATTGCACGGCTTCAAAGTCACCGGGTGATGCCGCCGGGAAACCCGCTTCAATTATATCAACCTTCATATCTGCCAGTACGCGTGCAACCCGCATCTTCTGACCAAGACTCATGCTGAAACCAGGGCTCTGCTCACCATCTCTCAAGGTGGTATCAAAAATTTTAATCTTACGGGACATCTAAATTCTCCTGGTAATGGGTCGTACACCCGGCTTATTCGGGTTCACAATGACACTGGGTAATAATTCGACATGATCGACATCGTGTAGTCGTTCCAACTGGCGTTTGAGCAGGTCACCCGGACGGCTGGATGTGACACTCACTTCCATGTCGCGACCGGTGCCATCAGGTTCACTGACCGTGCACTTATTCAGACTATATCCCCTGCGTTCAATCAGACCCAGAGCCCTGATCACCGCACCTTCAACGCTGCTGAGCTGGATTCGTAATGTGTGATTCATAATCGCTTTACCTGCCATTTTTCGGGTTGGATTTCATCATCTTGTGATTGGGTTTGCCCGGTGGCACCAGTGGCCAGACATTTTCCATCGAATCTATGGATACATGCAGCATCGCCGCACCCTGTGAATTGAGCAGCCATTCAATCGCATCAGTGACCTCTTCAGGCTCCTTGATACTGCGTGCCTGGATGCCGAAGGCCCGGGCGACCCCCGCAAAATCCGGGTTGTCATCAAGGTGGACCTCACTGTAATTACCTTCAAAAAAGAGTTCCTGCCATTGGCGCACCAGGCCGAGCGCTGAATTATCAAACAACAGGATTTTGACATCGATCCCATAGCGATTAAGTGTGGCAAGCTCCTGCACATTCATCATGATGGATCCATCACCCGAGACACACACTACTGTCGCCTCCGGTTTGGCAACTTTCGCGCCAATGGCGGCGGGCAGACCATAACCCATGGTGCCCAGGCCGCCGGAGGACAAGTGATTAAGCGGGTTATCAAATCTACAGTGCTGCGCCACCCACATCTGATGTTGTCCGACATCACAGGTAATCGTCAGTCCTTCAGGTTGTGCCCGGGACAAATCACGTAACAGTTTTGGTGCATAGATGCCTTTGCCGGGGGCGTCATAACGCCAGGCAAACTCTTTTACCCAGTTCGCACATTGCGCACACCAACCGGCCCTGGCTGTGTTTTCCGGCTGAATACCCTCCAAAGCCGGTACCAGTTCGCCGACAACCGCAACATCGGCTTTGCGCAGCTTGGATATCTCTGCAGGGTCGATATCAAGATGGATTACACGGGCAGATGGTGCAAACTGTGCCAGGTGGCCAGTTGCCCGGTCATCAAAACGTGCACCCACAACCATCAGCACATCACAATTCTGCACCGCGTGATTGGCCGCACCATTGCCATGCATACCGAGCATGCCGACGTAACACGGGTCATCCGGCAACATCACACCCAGCCCTTTTAATGTCGATGTGACAGGGATATTGGTGCGGGCAACAAATTTACGGAAAGCTTCAACCGAATCAGAGATCGCAATACCACCGCCGGCGATGATTAACGGTCGCCTGGCCTTGGATAAAATTTCGCTGGCAGCCTGCATAGCCCCGCTATCCGGCATACGTCCCGCTGGCCGTGGCGCCGGCATTACATCAGCCACCTCACCCATTCCCGCTGAGATATCCTTGGGTAAATCGATCAGCACGGGACCGGGCCGGCCACTTTCCGCCAACTCGAATGCCTCGTTGACGATACGCGGTATATCGGCCACAGCACGCACGATATAGCTGTGCTTCACAATCGGCAGTGTGATGCCAAAGATATCAACTTCCTGGAAGGCATCGGTACCCTGCAAGGCGCTCGGTACCTGGCCGGTAATAATGACCATCGGTACCGAATCCATAAACGCATTGGCAATACCGGTCACCAGGTTGGTTGCACCGGGACCGGAGGTTGCCATGCACACACCGGCTTTTCTGGTTACACGACCATAGGCATCAGCAGCCAGGGCAGCGCCCTGTTCATGTCTGCACAGATAGTGTTTCAAGCCTGAACCGACCAGCGCATCGTACACCGGCATGATGGTGCCACCCGGATAACCAAAGATCTGTTTCACGCCATTGCATTCCAGCGCCCTGATCAATATCTTCGATCCGCTGCGCAATTCAGGAGCCATGTGTGTAGATGCGTTCATAAGGTCATTCCTCAGGCTGCTTCGGCCTATTTGGACTTGGCGATCCAGCTCATGCGATCGCGCAACTTGCGCCCGGTGGTTTCAATCGGGTGTGAACGACGTTCCGCCAGCATGGCTTTGTAGTTTTCCGAGCCTCTTTTGTGCTCAGCAATCCACTGCCGGGCAAAAGTGCCGTCCTGGATATCTTTCAGAACATCCCGCATGCGGTCTTTTACAGACTCATCCAGGATCCTCGGCCCGGAAACCAGGTCGCCGTAAGAAGCGGTATCAGAAATAAACTCATACATCTTGTCCATGCCACCCTCGTACATCAGGTCAACGATCAGCTTCAGCTCATGCAGACATTCGAAATAGGCGGCTTCAGGCTGGTAACCTGCTTCCACCAGGGTTTCAAAACCGTGAATAACCAACTGGCTGGCACCGCCACACAGGACGGCCTGTTCGCCGAAAAGATCGGTTTCGGTTTCTTCTGCAAAGGTCGTGTCCAGTACACCGGCACGTGTACCACCCAAGCCATGTGCATAACTCAAGGCACGATCCGCAGCTTCACCACTGGCGTCCTGGTGAACAGCGCGCAGGCATGGAACACCACGGCCCTGCTCGTACTGGCGTCGAACCAGGTCACCCGGAGATTTGGGTGCAACCATGATCACATCCACGTTTGCTGGCGCTTCAATGGCACCGAAATGGACGTTGAAGCCGTGCGCGAACAAAACGGTATCGCCATCCTCAAGATTTGCCCTGATATCCTCGAAAATCTCCGGTTGAGCCATATCCGGCATCAACATGCTGATGACCTGAGCGCGTTTGGCGGCCTCATCAAAAGGCATGACTTCAAAGCCGTTGTTGGCTGCATCCTGCGCAGAAGGTCCGCCGCTGCGGGCTCCGATAATAACTTCGTAACCGGAATCACGAAGATTCTGGGCATGGGCCTTGCCCTGGCTTCCATAGCCAAGAATAGCAATGGTCTTTCCTTCTAGCGCATCACGTTTTACATCTGCTTCAGTCAATAAGTTCATCATTTAAATCCTCTTGCTTGGTTGTTCAAATCAATTCTAAAAAAAACCCCGCGTCCTTTCGGTTGCGGGGTTTTGCTATTCTTTCGTCTGTGTTTCTAGGCGATCAAAGCTACCCCGCTGAGTGTCGGAATAATCACTAGGACTAGCACCAGTAGTATATTTGCTTTTAACAGAAGCGGACGAACAACAGCAACAGCCATCTGGCTGGCGTGGCTCGAGCGAACATTCAGTTGTTGCAAATGCTTTGACATCCAGCGTTTATCCCATTCTAAAAAAGCCCTGTCAACCTTTATTTTGATTATCACAATAATTAGCAGCCTGCGATGTCTTGACGCAGTGCCGTAAATGACCCGGCATATACCTACTTACCCCCCTATTCGGGTAGTATTTACAGCATGGTAATCAGGTACAATAATGGGTCAGTTTCTTAACGGATAAACCGGGTACATTATGCAAGTACAAATGCCTTTAAGTGAAGATCTGGAATTGCTTCGCGAGACCGTTCGACGTTTCGCCGAGCAGGAAATTTCACCACGTGCAGATGACATTGATACCAGCAATACCTTTCCACAAGACCTGTGGCCAAAACTGGGTGAACTCGGCCTGCTTGGCATGAGCATCCCGGCATCAATGGGGGGATCGGAGATGGGTTATTTGGCCCACGTGGTTGCGATGGAAGAAATTTCCCGTGCATCCGGCTCGGTCGGCTTATCTTACGGCGCCAACAGCAACCTGTGTATGGACAACCTCAACAAGAATGGTTCTGAAGCCCAGCGGCAAAAATATCTGCCGGGCCTGTGCAGTGGCGAACTGGTAGGGGCGCTGGCGATGTCAGAATCCGGTGCCGGCTCAGATGTTGTTGGCTCAATGAACTGCAGCGCTGTACTGAAAGGTGATCACTGGCTGGCCAACGGCTCCAAGATGTGGATTACCAACGGACCCGAAGCAGATGTATTGATCGTATACATGCGTACCGCCGGCAAAGAAGCCGGTTCATCGACCATGACGGCATTCCTGGTAGAAAAAGGCATGGCTGGATTCAGCACAGCCCAAAAACTGGACAAACTCGGCATGAGGGGCTCAAACACCTGTGAACTCGTATTTGAAAACTGCAGGATTCCGGTCGAAAACGTGATGGGTGAGGTAAATCGGGGTGTGAAATTGCTGATGAGCGGTCTCAATACCGAACGACTGGTTTTATCCGGCGGCCCATTGGGGCTGATGCAGGCCTGTCTCGACCTCGTCGTACCCTATATGCGGGAACGCAAACAATTTGACCGTCCTATCGGCACATTCGGCATCATGCAAGCCAAACTGGCCGACATGTATACGGCACTGCAATCATCCCGCGCTTACGCTTACCGCATAGCCGCTGATTACGATGCAGGACTGCGTTCACGAATCGATTCGGCAGCCTGCCTGTTGCACGCCTCAAGCAGTGCCGTCAAAGTGGCGTTGGAGGCTATACAGACTTTGGGTGGAAATGGTTATATCAATCAATATCCGGCGGGACGTATTTTGCGTGATGCTAAATTATATGAAATTGGTGCTGGTACTAATGAGATTCGAAAAATGTTGATTGGGCGGGAGTTGGTGTCTTTGTAGGTAGGGCTTGTGGTGTAAGGGCTCGCGATGAACGGAGCTCATCCCTCCTACGGGTTTAGCACAATTAATTTATGAATGAATATCTTAAATGGAGAGTTTTAGAAAATGACTAGCAAGGTTGTGATTGTTGGTGCTAAGCGCACTGCTATTGGTTCTTTCCAGGGTCAGTTCGCTACCGTTCCTGCGGACGAACTCGGTGCCGTAGCCATCCGTGGCGCGCTTGAACAAGCAGGTGTGGAAGCTGGTGCCGTTGATGATGTATTGATGGGCTGTGTATTGCCCGCCGGTGTTGGCCAGGCGCCTGCCCGCATGGCATCGCGAAAAGCGGGGATTCCAACCTCTGCCGGTGCTGTCACTATCAACAAGGCCTGCGGTTCCGCGATGAAAACCATGCAGATTGGCCATGACCAGATACTGGCCGGATCATCTGAAATCGTCGTGGCAGGCGGCATGGAGAATATGACACTGGCACCCTACCTGCTTCCTAAAGCCCGCGGCGGTTATCGCATGGGTCATGGAGAAGTACTCGATCATATGTTCACCGACGGCTTGCAGGACCCGGATGACAAACTGATGATGGGTGTCTACGGCGAACGCTGTGCTGAGAAGTATAATTTCAGTCGCGAGCAACAGGACGACTTTTCCATCGCATCAATTGAACGCTCTTTGCGTGCGATTGGCGGGGAGTTCAAAGATGAAATCACACCGGTTACGGTTAAATCATGGCGTGGCGACAACATCATCAGCGAAGACCAGGAGCCACCTTCATGTAACATTGAAAAAATTCCAAGCCTGCGGGCTGCGTTTAAGAAGGATGGTACGGTTACTGCTGCATCTTCTTCAAAAATATCCGATGGTGCTGCTGCCACAGTATTAATGTCTGCACAGAAAGCCGCCGATATGGGTTTGACGCCACTTGCGACCATCGTATCGCATGCAACCTTTTCCCAGGATCCCGAATGGTTCACAACCGCGCCTATCGGTGCAATCAAACAGGTACTGAGCAAGGCTGGCTGGTCTGTGGATGATGTCGACCTGTATGAGGTCAACGAAGCTTTTGCCACTGTCACCCTGGCCAGCATGCATGAACTCGACATTGATCATGCCAAAATGAATGTCAACGGAGGTGCCTGCGCATTGGGCCATCCCATCGGTGCATCGGGCGCACGCATCGTCGTAACATTGATCAATGCGCTGCAACAACGCGGCCTTAAAAAAGGCGTTGCGGCCTTGTGCATCGGCGGCGGCGAAGCCACTGCCCTGGCTATTGAACTGCCATAATTCAGAGGCTCTATCGCTTATGACTATTATCAATTCCCAGATCGATACCGGCAGCAAGGGTTTTGCTGCCAATGACGCCCATATGCGCGAGTTAGTCGCAGACCTGCAAGCACAACTCGATCAGGTTGAGTTGGGTGGTAGTGAAAAGGCACGTAATAAACATACTGAACGCGGTAAGTTATTACCACGCGAGCGTATCAAACTACTGATTGATCCCGGTACGGCGTTTTTGGAATTGTCGCCGATGGCTGCCCACGGTATGTACGACAACAAGGCGCCAAGTGCCGGTATTATTACCGGTATTGGTCGCGTCAGCGGCCATGAAGTCATCATCATCGCCAATGATGCAACCGTCAAGGGCGGAAGCTATCTTCCGATGACGGTAAAAAAACACCTGCGGGCCCAGGAAATCGCACTGGAAAATCATCTTCCATGTATCTACCTGGTGGATTCGGGCGGTGCTTTTCTGCCATTACAGGACGAAATTTTCCCGGATCGGGACCATTTTGGACGCATTTTTTACAACCAGGCGAACCTCTCCGCCAATAATATCCCGCAAATTGGTGTGGTGATGGGTTCATGCACCGCCGGCGGCGCCTATGTGCCCGCCATGAGTGACGAATCGATCATAGTCAAAAACCAGGGCACCATTTTTCTCGGCGGACCGCCGTTGGTAAAAGCGGCTACCGGTGAGATCGTCGATGCAGAATCGCTCGGTGGTGCGGATGTCCATTGCTCCAAATCCGGCGTAACAGATCACTACGCCCTGGATGACAAGCATGCCCTCCAACTGGCACGCGATGCTGCATCCTTTTTGAACCGCAGTAAGAATAACCCCCTGGAAATGCGTAAATCGGTGAGCCCGGCGTACCCGGTAGAAGAAATTTACGGCATCGTTTCACACGATACCCGTTACCCCTATAAGGTCAAAGAGATCATCGCCAGGCTTGTTGATGGAAGTGAGTTTCATGAATTCAAGGCCCGCTATGGCAAGACCCTGGTATGTGGCTTTGCCCATGTCCATGGCTACCCGATTGGTATTGTGGCGAACAATGGTATCTTGTTTTCTGATAGTGCTTTGAAAGGAACGCACTTCATCCAGATTTGCAATAAGCGTAATATCCCATTGTTATTCCTTCAGAATGTTACTGGATTTATGGTTGGAAAAGCATACGAGAATGCCGGGATCGCAAAAGATGGTGCAAAAATGGTGACCGCGGTTGCCACCAGTCACGTACCAAAGTTCACCGTCATCATCGGGGGCTCTTTCGGTGCCGGAAACTACGCAATGTGTGGCCGCGCCTACCAGCCAAGAATGATTTGGATGTGGCCCAATGCAAGAATCTCGGTCATGGGTGGCGAACAGGCATCATCTGTTTTGGCAACCATACGCCGGGATGCTATTGAAGCATCAGGAGAGAGCTGGTCCTCTGAAGACGAACAGGCCTTCAAACAACCAATCCGCGACAGTTATGAAACAGAGGGCCATCCTTATCACGCTACTGCACGGTTGTGGGATGATGGCGTTATTGATCCCATCGATACACGGCATGTGCTGGGCCTGGCATTATCAGCAGCCATGAACGCACCTGTAAAAGAAGGCAAACACGGCATATTCAGAACCTGACAACAAAAATGTCACCACAAGGCAGACCAGGCTAGCCATTCATCGCCTGAACCCGCGGGAGCCAACAAGATGCAGACCATTCAAAGCACAATCAGCGAGCCAGGTGTACTGACGCTGCAAATGAACAGGCCAAAGGTACACAACGCATTTGATTCAGCAATGATCAAAGAACTCACTGCTGCGTTACAGGCAGCGGATGAAGAGGATGCCATTCGCATCGTGGTTATTTCGGCGGCAGGATCAAGTTTTTCAGCAGGCGCTGATATGAACTGGATGCGCAGCCTTGTAAATGCCAGCCAGGAAGATAATGAGCGGGACGCACTACAACTTGCGGCCTTGATGCGCACATTGAATTACCTGTCAAAACCCACCGTCGCCCGCATCAATGGGCCTGCATACGGTGGAGGTGTCGGCCTGATCGCAGCCTGTGACATCACTATCGCAGTAGACGATGCACAGTTCGGACTGACAGAAACACGCCTGGGCCTCGCCCCGGCGGTCATATCACCTTATGTCATACGCTGTATCGGCGAACGTAATGCACGGCGCTATTTTCTGACCGGCGAACGATTTGACAGCCAACAAGCGCGGGCTATCGGCCTGGTTCAGCAGTGTGTGGCGGCAGATCAGCTGGATGCGACAATTGATTCCGTTATCAGTGATTTGCTCAAAGGCGGTCCACTTGCTGTTGCCACTTGCAAGCAACTCATCTATGCCGTGGCTGGCCATGATGTGGAGACCCAGCAATCAATGGATGAGTACACATCAAAAGTCATCGCCGGTATGCGTATCATGGACGAAGGCCAGGAAGGCCTGGCCGCTTTCCTTGAGAAACGCAAACCAGGCTGGGCATAACCCTATGGATGGCTCTGTCACTATTGTTGAAGTGGGCCCGCGCGACGGGCTGCAAAACGAATCCAGAACCTTGTCAGCGGCGCTGCGCATTGAGCTGATCGACCGGTTGGCTCAATGCGGGGTACCGGTCATTGAAGCTGGCAGTTTCGTCAGTCCAAAATGGGTCCCGCAAATGGCCGGTACAGACAAAGTATTGGCCGGAATCGACGCCCTGCCCGGCACTCGCTACCCGGTGCTGGTACCGAACCTTCAAGGCTATGAACTGGCAATCGCCGCTGGTGCGAAAGAAATCGCCCTGTTCACGGCAGCATCAGAGAGTTTCAGCCGTAAAAATACCAATTGCAGCATCGCGGAATCAATCAGTCGAATGAAGTCCGTTGCTGAACTGGCAATCGCAGCAGGGCTGCGAGTGCGCGCCTATGTTTCCTGTGTACTTGGCTGTCCGTACGAAGGCGAAATTGAAGCAAGCGCTGTAGCAGTCATCTGTGAGCAACTCATGCAGTTCGGCTGTAATGAAATATCACTGGGGGATACCATCGGCACCGGCACACCAGCAGCAGCGAACGCATTGATCAGGGAAGTTGCAGTAGTCGTACCGGTGACACAACTGGCCATACATTTTCATGATACTTATGGGCAGGCACTGGCTAACATACTGGCCTGCCTGGACGCAGGTATTGGCATCATCGATTCGTCGGTGTCCGGGTTGGGCGGGTGCCCGTATGCCAGTGGAGCAAGCGGTAATGTGGCTACTGAAGATGTGGTCTACATGCTGAACGGGCTCGGGCTCGAGACCGGAATCGACCTTCAGGCGCTGGCCAAAACCGGTGACTGGATTTCAAAACAACTACATCGCCCCAATAACAGCAAGGCCGGTGTCGCTTTGCTAAACACCTGAAAATTCAATTTGATTTAACCCAGGGAGCTCTCAACATGCAATTGAACGAAGTCAAAGCCATCGTCACCGGTGGTGTGTCCGGTCTCGGCCTGGCAGTCGCCAGAAAAATAGTCGCGAGCGGTGGTCAGGCGGTACTACTCGACATCAACGATGATAGCGGAGCCGCTGCGGTAGAAGAATTGGGCGACGCTGTCAGTTACGTCCGCACCGACGTCAGCAACGAACAAGCGGTTGTCGATGCCGTCAATACAGCAGTTGAACGCATGGGCATGATCAATGTTGCCATGAACTGCGCCGGTATCATTGGCGCCGGCCGGGTACTTGGGCGTGAAGCACCAATGGCACTGGATTTCTTTGCCAGGGTTATCCAGGTAAACCTGATCGGCAGCTTCAACGTCTGCAAAGCCGCCGGTGCAGCGATGGAGTCTAACCCTGCAGGAACCGATGGCGAACGCGGCGTTATTATCAGCACGGCGTCGGTCGCAGCTTATGAAGGCCAGATCGGCCAGGCGGCATACGCAGCCTCCAAGGCCGGCATTGTGGGGATGACCCTGCCAATTGCACGTGAGTTCGCTCGTCTGGGCGTGCGCATCAACACCATCGCACCGGGAATATTCTGGACACCGATGGCCGATGGTATGCCGGAACATGTACAGGAAGCACTGGCCGCATCTGTACCGTTTCCAGGCAGATTGGGTAAACCTGAAGAATTTGCTGATTTAGCTGCGCATATCATGGAAAATACCTACATTAACGGTGAAACTATCCGACTGGATGGTGCCGTCAGGCTGGCGCCAAAATAAAGGAGGGGCCCATGGAAACTTTTACTGAAGTCAGGCAGCACATACTTGAGAATCACAAGCTGTTTATCGACGAACCTTTTCAACTGGCATTTGACTGCCCGATGGATGGCGGCGAGAGAAAACAAGCCGTTTATATTGCAGAGCTGAAATCATCAGACAACCGGCGTTACCTGCGGGTGGAAACATTGATTTGCCCGCTGGCTGATTTTGATGCCGAAAAATGCCTGCGGATCAACCTGATCCTGCGCGTCGGCTACCTCGCGGTGGGTGACCTTGATGGAACCGCTTACGTAAAAATGTGTGAAAACATGCCCTACAGCTCACTGAATGGCGATGAACTTGAGTACGTGATCAGCCACGTCGCGCCTATGGCTGACCGCATGGAACAGGCATTGGAAACCAGCAATGATATCAATTAGTTAGATGCAATAGTGTAAATTATTTAAACTCGGAGGACTCCTTTATGGACGCTATTAACGAATACATTACAAACTCAAATATTGTCGAAGTGCTGATGAACGGTGCCATTAACCTGGTCATCGCACTGGCTATCTTCGTCATTGGTCGATGGATCGCCAGGATGGTTCAAAACACCCTGGAAAAAATCCTCAGGGCCCGGAAAGTAGATGATGTGCTGGTGGATTTTTTGGGCACGATCGCTTCCGCGCTGGTCATCGTTATCGCAGTCGTAGCCGCATTCGATCAGCTCGGCATCCCGGCCACATCCTTTATGGCCATCATCGGTGCAGCCGGCCTGGCCATTGGCCTGGCCCTGAAAGACTCCCTTGCCAACTTCGCATCAGGTGTCATGCTGGTTCTTTTCCGGCCATTCACCAAGGGTGATTTCATCGATGCGGGCGGTATTACCGGCACAGTGGATGAAATAACCCTGGTTGCCACCTTATTAACCACCCCTGACAACAAGCTCATTACCGTACCCAACGCGATGATATACACGAGCGCCATCACCAACTTCTCGGCAAAAGAAACCCGCCGGCTCGATATGGTGTTTGGTGTGGGATATGACGATGATCTGAAAGTGGTTGCCAGTGTGCTCGAAAAAATATGCAGTGAGCACCCGCTGGTGCTGGACGAACCTGCTACCGGCATCTTCATCAGCAATCTTGGTGACAGCAGTGTTGATTTTTCTGTACGACCATGGGTAAAAGGTGCAGATTACTGGGGTGTTCGTGCAGAGATTCTGGAAACCGCCAAATTTGAACTCGAAGCTGCCGGTTGCAATATCCCCTACCCGCAAACAGATGTACACCTGCACAAGGTTTCACAGGATTAACGGAGCATATCAATGGCAAATGAAGGCTATCACGAACCCATAGCTGAACTCAGTGACGAGACCCGCGACATGCATCGCGCTATTACATCGCTGATGGAAGAACTGGAAGCGGTCGACTGGTACAACCAGCGTGTCGATGCCTGTAAGGATCCTGAGTTACGCGCCATACTAGCGCATAACCGGGACGAGGAAAAAGAGCATGCAGCGATGGTGTTGGAATGGATTCGCAGACGCGACCCGGCTATGGATCACGAGCTGAAGGACTACCTGTTCACAGACAAACCCATTGCCCATTCTTAGTGCTGTCTTATCGATGCTGTTGCTGCTTATTGCAGCAACAACATCGGCCTCAACACTGGTAGCATTTGCCGAGTTACCGGCCGACACTTTCAGACCCGGCCCTACCTCCGGGCAATTCATTGAACCCATCAATGGCCGGGAACCCCCGTTTCTTCAACAGCAACCCGTACAGGGGTTCTCCGCCCTACTCAGGGGGGAGAACGATACTTTCCTCGTACTCAGCGATAATGGTTTCGGTAGGCGGGACAATTCCTCTGACTATATTCTGAACATCTTCGTGGTCAGGCCTGATTTTTACACCGCCAGTGGTGGCAGCGGTGTCATTCATGTCAGCAAGGTAACAGAACTCAGCGACCCTTCAGGTTTTTTACCATACGCTAGTACGCGTGAATCCGATCGCCTGCTCACGGGTGCAGATCTTGATCCCGAATCATTCCACCGGGCTGCCGATGGCAGTTTCTGGATAGGCGAGGAGTTCAACCCTTCGCTGGTTCATTTCAACGCCAGTGGTGAACTGCTGGCACCACCGTATACCATTAAAGGCCTGGCCTCAGTGGATAATCCAATGGGGGAGCCCGCTAACCTGCCCCGCTCACGTGGCTTTGAAGGCATGGGGCAGTCACCGGATGGGTACTGGCTTTACCCCATGCTGGAGGGTGCGCTGCTCAACGGTGAAGCCGGGCTCAATATCTATACTTTTGATATCCGGAAGCAGCAATTTGTAAATAGCAATGCGACCGACTTTAGCTACCGCTACCGCCTCGATGAGGATGCATCCGCCATTGGGGATTTCACGCTTTTTTCCGCAACCGCCGGACTGGTGATTGAAAGGGACTCAAAACAAGGCAAGGCTGCGAAACTCAAGAGAATCTACAAAATTGATTTTACACACGTTGATGAAGAAGGGTTTCTGGTCAAGACCCTTGTCGTCGACCTGTTGAACATAAAAGACCCGCATGATCTGAACAAGGATGGCGACAAGCACTTCACATTCCCGTTCTGGACCATTGAAGGCCTGGTTATCATCGACAGCACGACCATCGCAGTGGTCAACGACAATAACTATCCGTTTGGACCTGCGCGTGAAAGCCACGGCGCTGAGCCAGACAACAGCGAATTCATAAAGCTCGAAATTGACCCGTTGTGGCCCTGATATACTATGCCGGCATCTAAGAATAGAAAATAATAATGGAGACCGCGATGAATCAGCCCATAATGAATAAAAACTTTCTAATCTCGTCCGTCGTTATGTTCGTCGCAACCATGATCGTGGGTTTTGTCATTCACGGTGTGATACTGGCCCAGGATTACGCGGCATTGCCAAACCTTTACCGCGGAGAAGAAGATTCACAAAATTATTTCCATTACATATTATTGGCACACGTCCTGCTGGGCATAGGCCTGACCTGGATTTATCGCATGGGCAGAGATGATTCACCATGGCCGGGACAGGGTCTGCGCTTTGGTATCGCCATTGCCGTGCTGACGACCATACCCACTTACATGATGTATTTCGCGGTGCAACCGATGCCAGAGGCAATGGCGGTGAAGCAGATTATGTATGACACGGCCGCCATGTTGCTGATGGGCATGCTGGTTGCACTTTTGAATCGAAATTAGATAAAAACTTTCTGGAGACACATTTATGAAGTCACGCGCTGCTGTAGCGATAGAGGCCGGCAAACCACTTGAAATAACCGAAGTGGACGTGCAGGGTCCCAAAGACGGTGAGGTGCTGGTGCGCATGGTTGCGACCGGCGTTTGCCATACAGATGCTTTTACGCTTTCGGGCGCCGATCCGGAAGGGATTTTTCCATCTATACTGGGTCATGAAGGCGGTGGTGTGGTTGAGGAGGTGGGTGCCGGAGTCACCAGTGTCAAACCTGGAGACCATGTCATCCCCCTTTACACGCCGGAATGTGGCGAATGCAGCTTCTGTACATCCGGCAAAACCAACCTGTGCCAGAAAATCCGTGTCACCCAGGGCCAGGGCCTGATGCCGGACGGCACATCACGGTTTTCACTCAACGGTGAAACACTGTATCACTACATGGGAACATCAACGTTTTCCGAATACAGCGTCATGCCGGAAATTTCCATAGCAAAAATCAACAGCGCGGCGCCGCTGGACAAAGTCTGCCTGCTCGGCTGCGGTATCACCACCGGCATCGGTGCAGTTCTCAACACAGCCAAGGTTGAACCCGGCTCATCGGTGGCGGTGTTTGGTCTTGGCGGAATCGGGCTGAGCGTGGTCCAGGGAGCGGTCATGGCGGGTGCATCGCGTATTCTTGCGGTTGACCTGAATGACGACAAATTTGAAATGGCGCGTATGCTGGGTGCAACGGATTTCGTTAACCCTTCCAAATATGATGATCCAATCCAGGATGTCATTGTGGAACTGACCGATGGTGGAGTGGATTATTCGTTTGAATGTATCGGTAATACAAACGTCATGCGTTCCGCGCTGGAATGCTGTCACAAGGGCTGGGGCGAGTCCGTCATCATCGGTGTCGCAGGCGCAGGCCAGGAAATCTCAACAAGGCCTTTCCAACTCGTCACCGGGCGGGTATGGCGTGGCACAGCTTTCGGTGGTGTAAAAGGCCGCAGTGAGTTACCGGGCTATGTTGATAATTACATGGCCGGCAAAATCAATATCGATGACATGGTTACCCACACCATGGGCCTGGAGGACATCAATAAGGCTTTCGACCTGATGCATGACGGTGAAAGTATTCGTTCTGTAATCATCTATTGAGGTTGGCCGTATGACCGCAGTAAAGGAAATTTCCAGAAGCCGTTTTTTCGGCGGCCAGCAAATACGTTTGCAACATCATTCTGAAGTGTTGCAGTGCGATATGACCTTCGGTGTTTACCTGCCACCACAGGCAGAATCCGGACCTGTGCCGGTTTTGTACTGGTTATCCGGCCTGACCTGCACCGATGAAAACTTCGCACAAAAGGCCGGCGCTCAAAAACTGGCCTCTGAACTTGGCATGGCCATCGTCTGCCCGGATACCAGTCCGCGCGGTACCGACCTGCCAAGCGAACATGATGACTGGGACTTTGGTTCGGGTGCCGGCTTCTATGTCAACGCCACCCAGGCACCCTGGTCTGATCATTACAATATGTATGACTATGTGACCAAAGAGTTACCGGCCCTGGTTGAAGCAGAATTACCGGTAACCGATCAACGTTGCGTGAGCGGACATTCCATGGGTGGGCATGGTGCCCTGATGTGTGCCTTAAAAGATCCGGACCTTTACGTTTCAGTATCAGCTTTTGCACCCATTTGTCACCCGTCCGAAACACCCTGGGGTGTTAAAGCCTTCAGCCATTACCTTGGCGAGGACCGTAACGCATGGCAGGAGTGGGATGCTACACAGTTGGTGTGCTCAGTAGAGAAGCAGCTTCCAATCCTGATAGACCAGGGGGGTGATGATGATTTTCTTGGTGAGGAATTGAAGCCGGGTAGTCTCGAACAAGCCTGTATATGTACACATCATCCACTCGAGGTACGGATGCAGGAAGGTTATGACCATAGTTATAATTTTATCGCGAGTTTCATTGATGATCATTTGAGGTACCACGCGAAGGCATTGGGGATATTAGACTGAAAACTTGCGACTAACTGGGTGGAGCTCTTCTACACATCCGACAAGAATCTTTATAGTTAATGATGACTTCTTTTGGATTTGTGCTATTCGATCCGCGGCGACACGGGGGGCATACCCCCATGGACACGCTCAAGCACATCCCTGTGTCGCTCTGCCGCAAACATCCATGTTTGCGAAGGTCCCTGGGAGTACACCCCCCATATCCCCGCTAAGCTTCGTAGATTCTTGTAGGAGGCGCGTCTCGCGCCGATTTTAGGCTGGTGCAAGACCAAAACAATCGCGGCGAGACACCGCTCCTACATGTCGAAGGTGTACGAGGGACAAGGTGAGGCCGGCAAAGCCGGACGAGAGGGTGCCCTGGGGTATCAGCGAAGCTGGTCGCGATTGCCAATCATATTGGAACCCCAACCCCCAGCGGGGATATGGGGTACCTGCTCTCTGAGACCGTGAGCCGACAGGACGTCGGCGACACGAGTCCAGGGATGGACTCGGTAGAGCGAAGCAGGAGCCCAGAGCCGAGAGCGAGCCATGGATGGCCTTGAAGCGTGTCTCAGAGGGCAGGTACCTCGTGTCGCCGCGGATCGAATAGCACAAATCCAGAAGACTAATCCTCATTCATCCAAACCCTGGTCTGCAATCCGATCTTGGTTGAATAACCCACTGAGCGACTAACAATCTGACCATCACCATCGATAACAAAATAGGTGGGGAAAGCCTGGATTTGCCAGTCCTGGGTCGTTTGAGAACTACCCAGTAATACTGGCAAATTTACGCCGGTTTCACTGATGAACTCCCTAACCTCATCAACACTGCCGTAATCGAGCGCTACCGCACGTGCCCACGGCAGTTTTCCACTCGCGACCAGTTCATCAAGGTTATCAATGCTGTGACGGCAGTAGAAACACCAGGGGGCAAAGAAATATACGACGCCGGTTTCACCTGCCACCAGGATCGAGTCTGCTTTCATATCATCCAGCCAGGCCAGTTCCAGCGGCGGTGTATGATCATCATCGGGCAGGTTGCGGGTCTGCCATGTGTGGACCAGCATAAACGCCAGCATGATCCAAAAGACATCAAAGGCCAACGAACCCCAGTAATTGGCACGCAGTGCCTTCCAGGCAGTTTTAATCATTATTCACCCCATAACAGGCGATCAACCGCACCGCGGTAGCCGAACTGTTCAAGATCGATTTTGCCCTTCAGGAAAACCAGCCCTTCCGCTTCCAGCATATCTTTTTGTCTTTGCCAGCCACTCGAGTCTTCCGGGAAAGAGATTTTTCCCTGGGCATTGATGACCCTGTGCCAGGGCAGTTCCATGCTGCGCGGCGCACGCCGGAGTGCCTGGCTGACACGCCGGGCCTGACGCGGCATACCGGCCAGCCTTGCCACTTCACCATAAGTGAGCACATGACCGGCGGGGATCTCTGATACTACTTTCCAGACACTTTTATACCAATTCCCATCAGCAGCATCCTTATTCCTGTCATCAGTACTCATCGCATAAAACCAACCCGATACCGTTATTGATTACTATTTAGGCCTGCGACAAGGTAGCATGTAATTCATCGCTTATCACTGCATTAAAGGACCGTTATGACACAAGAAGCTGACACAAAATTCAAACGTGAAGCCCATCGCGGCAGCCACGACTTTGAACTCGCCTGCCAAATACTGGATGCAGGAAAAATTTGCCATGTTGGATTCAGCCAGAATGAGCAACCGTATGTTCTGCCGATGTCCTATGGACGAATGGATGACCAGCTATTGATACATGGTTCAATCGCCAGCCGCCTGATGAAAAACCTCTCGGATGGCTTACGGTGCTGTGCAACGGTGACGCATTTTGACGGGCTTGTTTATGCACGCTCAACATTCAATTCTTCAATGAATTACCGTTCCGTGATGGTTTTTGGCACGGCGAGACTGATTACCGATCCTGATGAAAAACGAACCGGTATCCAGGCGCTGGTGGATCACCTGATGCCAGGTCGCAGAGCCGACTTGAGGTCATCGACGGTAAAGGAACTCAATGCCACCAGTTTACTGGCACTGCCCATTGAGACCTTCAGCACAAAATGTCGGACAGGTCCGCCCGAGGATTCAAAACGTGACCTTGATACGCCCGTGTGGGCGGGCGTTGTGCCGCTTGAACTAACTGCTGGGGAGCCGGTGGATGCTCCTGATTTGTTAGCAGGGATTCAGAGACCTGATTACTTGTAAAGAAACAACCAAACTGAGGTGCGAACCTGAAAGGCTTCGCGCCGTGGTTCAGATGATGGTTGTAAAAAGTTGGCCATCAGTATGACGTGCTAACCTGATAGGGTCGCTAGTTATAAAGAAAAAATCAAACAGGGGTGGGAACCTGAAAGGCTTCGCGATGTACCGTTCAGCCTGAAAAAGTCGCTACGTGCATCCATGCACTCTCGCGACATACAGTCCATCCATGGACATAAAAACGGGCCGGCATCCGAGCCGGCCCGCTTATTGTCACTGTTTCCCTGAATGTGGGAGGTTCATTCGTCCGGGAACAGTGCATCCAGGATAAGGGCGCTATCCTGGAAAACCTCTACAATTTCACCGCGTGGATCAAAGTCCAGCAGTAGAGTTTCTTCTTTCTTTGGGTCAGTGAATTTCAGCTTGCCCTTGGTTTTGCCGTCCTCTTCAACAACCTTGATGTCAGCGACAGGATTACCGGCAACCACTAATGAATACATTCCGGCAGGAACATTCTCAATCTCAACTTCAAATTCACGTTCATCGCCGTCGATTTCAAACTCAAGCTCACCCTCAGCGCCTTCAATTTTACCGCTGCTGACAAGGTCTGCCTTGATGACGATTTTATCAGCGTCATCGTCGTCATCATCGTCTTTCTTACCCTTTTCCTTTTCACTCAGCACCGCATCACCCGAGGTCAGGGCAACGCCCGTGCCATCACGTAGTTCAATCAGACATTCACGCGGATCAAAGTTCAGTAATGGCTTGCTGTCATTCTCCGGCGTACGAAATTCCATTTCGCCTTCGCCATCTGCAACAATCAGTTCACCCCGGTCTTCCGAGCAAACTTCCAGCCTGTAACTACCATCCGGTACATCTTCCGCTTCTACCTGGAAGTCTGAACGGTCAGCACGCTCCCAGAACTTCGCCTTGCCGCTACCACTGATGTCATCACGGGCAGGCATCAAACGTACTTCCAGCTTTAATGGCTTGGCATCGGAAGGTGTGTCATCGGATATACCCCCGCTGCAACGGGAATTATAAATACTGGTCAGGCGCTTGATGCGAAATTCACCGGAGCCAACGGCTTCCGGTGCGGTGTCAAAAATAGCCTGACCCTGATTACAGTTCCTGAACACCAGGTCCAGTGTACCGATTTCCTGAACGTTCTCATCGCCCTCGATATTGGCAGCCATGAACCCGACATCAGCAGCGGCATACAAAATCATGTTGATTTCATTGCCGTTAACATCGCCAACACCCAGATACCATGCGGTCTCCAGGTCTAGACCAAAAGTGAACCAGTAGGCAATACCTACTTTCTTAGGATCACCGAACTCATCTTCCTGCTCACCAATTTGCAGAATAATTCCCTGACTCTCATGGTCAGGCATATCCCACACACCAGAAAAACTGCGCGTAATCAAAAGGTTGGATGCAAATACAGAACTACTCGAAAGTAGTGTGAGAAACAAGGTCACCCAAATAACCTGTTTCAGGCTGGTAAATAGCTTCATTATCTAACTCCGTTGGTTTCACTGACGAATCCATTCGCCATGTTTAACCGACTCCCAATTCAAGTTTAGAAGCGATGCACCATTTATTCAAGTAACACTTGAAATACGCATGGATTTCAGAATACTGCTTGCCACTTGCTGTGGCGATTCCAATTGAGGGTAGTGGCCGACATCATTGAGTGTTGTCAGAGATGCTCGCGGGTTTTGTGCGCAGATTTTTTCGGCAATAGCATACACGGCAATCGGGTCCCGCCTGCCCCAAATCAGGCTCAGTGACACACGGGCCCGATGCAACGGCCCCAGCCATCGCTTGCCTCTGCGCTCACGTTCTTTCATGTAGCCAGCAATTTTCGCCAGTACCCGGCGCCCATCGTTGTTCAGTACCAGTGCCCATTGTTGACGGTAATGCTCTTCATCAAATTCATCGGGGCGCGCATAAACCCTGGGATACTGATTGCGAAATACCATGTAACTGCTCAAGCGCGCCGTAATCGTGCCCAGTAACGGCGTGCGTAACAAACGCTGGGTTGGCAAGGGCTGGTGCATATCCATGTAAATGCCGGCATTCAGGATGGTCAGACTGCGCAACTGCAGCGATGTAGCAGATGTTTCAAGACGATGGAGTAATTCGCAGGCAACGCTGGCGCCCATGTCATGGGCCAGCAGATCAAATTCCGAGATGCCCAACATTTTCAACAGAGCTTCCACCGCGTCCATCTGCCGTAGCAAGGAGTAACTCCGCCCTGTCGGTTTCTCTGACAAACCATAGCCGGGAAAATCAAATACCAGTACACGAAAATGAGGCGTCAACAGTGGCAGCAGGCGATGCCAGTCCCAGCTACTGGTGGGAAATCCGTGAAAAAGCACCAGCCAGGGGCCCCTGCCCTTCACCTGGTACCAGACGTGCGTACCGTCCACGGCAGCCGTCTTGCCCGAAGCCATCCAGGTCAGTAGTGTTTCCGGTAAATCACTTCTCACTTTGTTCTGCTGCCCGCTGAGACGCTGCCAATATACCCCGCAGAATGTTTATTTCATTCTGGTCAGGACGAGCCCGGTTAAACAAACGCCGCAGCCGCATCATCAGCTTTTTTGGCTGCTCCGGGTTCAGAAACCTGATATCCAGCAAGGTCTCTTCAAGGTGGATGTAAAAGCGTTCCATTTGCCCCGCATCAACCGGTACCCAATCCAATGGAGAAACCCCGACACCAATCTCGCCACCAACCTCGCCTATCGCTGACATGCGCAACTCGTAGCCGACAACCTGTACAGCCTGGGCCAGGTTCAGCGAACCGTAATCCGGGTTGGTATCTATATGCACCAGTTGATGACAGCGCTGAATCTCATCATTCGTCAGCCCATAACGTTCGCGGCCAAACAATATCGCGATGTCGTCTGAATCATGTTCAGCCAGCGCACTTTCGGCGGCCTTGCGAACGTCCATTTGCGGCATGGACAAGCTTCGCAGACGTGCACTGGTACCCAACACCAGTGAACAGCCTTCCAAAGCGGATTCAAGCGAATCATGCAGCACTGCATGCTGTAACAGGTCATCTGCACCGCTGGCCATTGCAGTGGCATCAGCATCAGGAAACGTCTTTGGGGTCACCAGGTGCAATTGTCGCAAGCCCATCACTTTCATCGCCCGTGCCGTTGCCCCGATGTTGCCAGGATGGGTGGTATTGATCAAAACAACGCGAATTTTGGATAATCGTGCTGCCACCCGCGCTTCGCTTCTGGTATCCTGTGCCGCCTTCGTATTCATAGAGTTTTGACCATGGCTCATCCAATATTAAACATAGCAATTAACGCGGCGCACATTGCCGGTGACCTGATGCGTCAGGAATTGCACAAGGTTGCTTCCATCCCGGTTACCCAAAAAGCCAGGCATGATTATGTCAGTGAAATCGACAAAACCAGCGAAGAGCAGATTGTACGTGAAATCAAACGCTACTACCCGGACCACACCATACTTGGCGAGGAAGGTGGTGAGCAAGCCGGCAGCGATACCGACTTCGTATGGATAATTGATCCGCTGGACGGTACCAGCAACTATCTTCACGGCATGCCTCATTTCGCCATATCGATCGCATTGGAGGTAAAAGGCCGTCTGGAACATGCGGTGGTCTATGACCCGATGCGCGATGAGATGTTTACCGCCAGCAAAGGCAGCGGCGCGCACTTAAACAATACCCGAATCCGCGTATCAGCACGGCAAACCCTGGATAACGCCATCATGGCCACGGCGTTCCCATTCCGCCAACGCGGCATGATGGGAATGTATACCGGTATGTTCAGCGAGGTATTCAGAAAAGTAGAAGATATACGCCGTTACGGTGCCGCTTCACTGGATCTTGCCTGGGTTGCTGCCGGGCGCATGGATGGCTACTTCGAAATCGGCCTCAAGCCCTGGGATGTCGCCGCCGGTACCTTGATTGTGCGTGAAGCGAGTGGCGTGGTGGTTGATTTTGACGGCAGTGATGACGTCGTGCGCTCACATTCGATCCTGGCCGCACCGTACAAGCTGATGACGCCATTGAGGCAGATTATTCAGCCGCGGTGGGCGAAGGCTAAGAAGTAAATCAGAAAAAACAGCAATCGTTAGCCATTAGTATCCACAAAACTTAGATAGCCACTGAATCTAGCGGGGATACGGGGGGTGTACGCCCAGAGACCTTACGCGACACGACTGCAGGGATGCAGGAGGTAGAGCCATGCAGGAGCAATTGCCGAGGACGTCGCGGACGAGTCCCCAGGGACGGGTTCACGACGTGTCTCTGGGGGTATACCCCCCGTGTCGCCGCGGATCGAAGCCAAGTAATCTCAAAAACCGACAAGCACATCTCTGCACCAATACCGGATGCCACTTTTATTACTCTGCTAAAAAAAGAAGAGCAAATGGATCCCGGGTCAAGCCCGGGATGACGGTGCCTCTTGTTGAGAGTTGCTCGCTTGTTGGGGCTGTTTTAAGGTCTGGCTTCCAGGCTGGCGCCTTCTTTTTCTACTTCCATCAGGTCGTATTTGCTCACACCCAGCATCAATAGCGAGGTACTTGCCACGTAAATTGATGAGTAGGTACCGATGACAACACCGGCAATCAAGGTGAATGCGAAGCCGTGGATGATTTCGCCGCCGAAGAAGAACAGCGCAAAAAGCACCAGCAAGGTGGTTGTCGATGTCATCAAGGTACGCGACAAGGTCTCGTTGATCGAAGTGTTGACCACTTCAACCGGCGTACGTTTACGATAACGGGGGAAGTTTTCCCGGATACGGTCAAACAACACGATAGTGTCATTCAGCGAATAACCCACCACCGCCAGGATTGCCGCAACCACCGTCAGATCAAATTCAATCTGCACAAAGGACAAAACGCCCATGCTGATAATGATGTCATGCAAAAGAGCGGTTACCGCACCGACGGAGAAGCGCCATTGGAAGCGGAACATCACGTACAGGAAAACGCCGACCATGGCGTAGATCACCGCCAGGATACCCTGCTCTGCCAGTTCGTCACCCACTTGCGGGCCAACAAACTCAACCCTGCGCATTTCAATTTCACCTTCAACGCCCTGTTCTAACGCCGCCAGAACACGCGTAGATAATTCAGCACTACTTTCAGACTCATCGGCCGATGGCGGAATTCGAACCACGATATCAGTGGCCGCACCAAAGGTCTGTACCACCGAGTCAAATCCTGCATTTTCCAGGTTGTCCCGCACTTCAGAAATTTGAGGTGCTGAAGGATAACCGACTTCAATCAACGTACCGCCGGTGAAATCAAGCCCGAAGTTCAAGCCTTTGACCGCCAGGGACGTGATTGAAGCAACGATCAGTACGACTGAGAAGATCAGAGCAATCTTGCTCCGACTCATGAAATCAATATTGGTTTTTCCGCTTAAAAATCTCATATTAATTCCCTATATAGCCAACTTACGAACGCGCTTTTTGCCGCCGTAAATCAGATTGATAACAGCCCGTGTGCCCACGATCGCAGTGAACATGGATGTCAGGATGCCCAAAGACAATGTAACGGCAAAACCCTTGATGGGGCCGGTACCGAACAGGAACAGTACAAAGGCTGCAATCAGAGTGGTGATATTGGCATCTGCGATGGTTGAGAAGGCTTTCTCATAACCAGCCCGGATACTCGCCTGCGGTGTATTTCCGTTGCGTATTTCCTCTCGTATTCGCTCAAAGATCAGCACATTGGCGTCCACCGCCATACCGATCGTCAGTACGATACCTGCGATACCCGGCATGGTCAGCGTCGCGCCCAGCATGGACAACAATGCAACCAGCAAGACCAGGTTCACAAACAGCGCCAGGTTTGCCACCAGGCCAAAGACCTTGTAATAGATGGCCATGAACACCAGCACCAGTACAAAGCCGATCACGACTGATTTGAAACCCTTGGCAACATTATCCGCACCCAGGCTCGGGCCAACGGTACGCTCTTCAACGATTTCCATCGGTGCGGCCAGAGCACCTGCGCGCAGCAATAAGGAAAGCTGGGACGCTTCGCTAATATTATCCAGACCGGTGGTCTGGAAGCGTTTGCCAAACGGCTCTCGAACCGTGGCGACGCTGATAACATCTTCAATCTTGCGGGCATTCGGTTTTTGTTCGATGTATACAACTGCCATACCGTTACCGACATTGTCACGGGTAAAGTCGAGCATACGTTTGGAGCCGACTCCGTCGAGTGTGACACTGACTGATGGTTGACCAGTCTGCTGATCAAACGATGCCGAGGCACCAATCAGCTGGTCACCGGACACGATCAGACGTTTCTTAAGCAGGATCGGATTGCCTTTATAGCTGTAAAGACGTGATTCAGGGGGGACCCGACCAGTCTGCGAGGCAGTAAAAGGATCGTTGCTTTCATCAACGGCCCGGTATTCCAGTGTCGCTGTTGCACCGATGATCTTCTTGGCCGCAACCGTATCCTGTACACCCGGCAACTGTACGACCACACGATCAGCACCCTGCTGTTGAATGACCGGCTCTGCTACGCCAAGTTCGTTTACGCGGTTTCGTAGCGTGGTGATATTCTGTTTTAAAGCTGTTTGTTGCAGTGCAAGTAATTGAGCTTCTTTGACTGTGGCAGAGATACCAAAAGTCTCCCCTGCTGCCAGTTCCTTTATTTTCAAACCCTGCAGGCTCTGGTCCGTACGCAGGATATTCATGGTCCGGTCACGATCTTCAACCGAACGCAACATCGCCAGCAGGCCATTGCCTTCGCGGCGAACGGATACGTAGCGTATACCTTCGGTGCGCAAAGCAGCGCGGATATCATCTACAAAACGATCCAGCTGCTGACCGCGGGCGGTTTCCATATCTACCTGCATCAGGAAATGCACACCACCCTGCAGATCCAGTCCCAGTGTCATGGGCTTACCGCCTATTGCACGTAGCCCATCCGGGGTTGCATGCGCCAGGTTCAGCGCAACGATATATTGATCGCCCAATGCTTCCTGCACCGCACCGGCTGCTTTGAGCTGGTCTTCAGTGTTGGAAAAACGGTACAGCAAACGGTTACCCTGTCGTTCTTTACTGGTGTAGCTGATTTGCTCCACCACCAGCGCATCATCAATGCTGGCCGTAAGCTCTATGGGCAATTCAAAACCGCGTGATGAGGTCACCTGTAAAGCTGGATCCTCACCGTAAAGATTGGGTAATGCGTAAACAACACCCACGGTAATTATGAAAAGAATAAACAGGTATCGCCAGATAGAATACTGGTTCATAAATCGATCTCGACTTGAATATTAATGCGACTGATCAAGCGGACTTGATCGTACCCTTGGGCATAACATTGGTAACCGCCTGACGCTGTAACTTGATCTGTACATTGTCGGAAATTTCCAGCGTAACGAAAGACTCGGACACATCTGTGATGCGACCCAGCAATCCACCGTTGGTTACCACTTCATCACCTTTGCCCAATTGTGAGACTAATTGGCGGTGCTCTTTTGAACGCTTCATCTGCGGACGGATCAGCATGAAGTAAAACACAGCAAAAATTACGATCAGCGGAAGAAAGCTCATCAATCCACCCGCTGGGGCAGCGTCCTGTGCGTATGCGCTAGAAATAAAGAAGTCCATAGTTGTGCCTTTGGAGTTTTCTAATTGGAATTATCATTTAAGTGGGGGTCTTGCGGCCAAATTCAAATAGCCCGCCTCCATTCAGCCGGCAATTATAAGCCAAGCCGAGCCAGAAAGCCGCTGGTTTTTAAGTAAATCTTGCCTGGATTGAGTCTCAGCTAACACCTTTTGCATAACTATCCAGAAATTGCCTGGCAAATTCTTCCAGCCCACCCTCTTCAATAGCCTTTCTGAGGCCAGCCATCAACTGCTGATAGAAGTACAGATTATGCACCGTGGCAAGGTGCGGGCCGAGCATTTCCTTGCAGCGGTCCAGGTGTTTCAGATAAGAACGCGAGTAATTCTGACAGGTGTAACAGCCACATTGATCATCAATGGGCCGGGTATCGAGCTTAAAGCGCGCATTGCGAATTTTAAGCACCCCGCTGTGGGTAAAATAATAACCGTTACGGGCATTTCGGGTCGGCATGACGCAATCGAACATATCCACACCGTGCAATACTGCTGCAATAATGTCCTGCGGGCGCCCTACCCCCATCAGGTAACGGGGTTTGTCGGTGGGCAGAGCGGGCAGTGTATAGCCCAGCACCAGTTCCCGTTCATGCTCCGGTTCACCCACCGAAAGCCCTCCTATGGCATAACCGTCAAAACCTGTTTCAATTAACGCCTGCGCAGATTGCTGGCGCAATTCTTCGTACATACCGCCCTGCACGATACCAAATAGTGCCGAACTGCTGTCGCCATGTGCGTCCCGGCAGCGTTTTGCCCAGCGCATGGATAATTCCATCGACTGCTTCGCCTGTTTTTCGGTAGCGGGATACGGTGTACATTCATCAAAACACATGACGATATCGGAGCCGAGTGCAGCCTGCACCGCCATGGACTCTTCAGGGCCAAGAAACACTTTGGAGCCATCAACGGGCGAAGCAAAGGTCACACCTTTTTCTGTAATCTTGCGTCGCTCAGACAAACTCCACACCTGGAACCCACCGGAATCCGTCAATATGGGGCGCTCCCATTGCATAAAACCATGCAAGCCGCCATGAGCTTCAATAACCTCGGTGCCTGGCCGAAGCATCAGGTGAAAGGTATTACCAAGCAGTATCTCCGCACCGGTTTCACGCACCGCTTTGGGGGTCATGGCCTTGACGGTTCCATAAGTACCAACCGGCATAAACGCCGGAGTCTCGACCGTGCCACGTGCAAAAGTGAGTCGACCACGCCGGGCAGCGCCATCGGTGTTTAACAGTTCATAATCCATAGGGTATTTTAACCGGATTCCAACTCACATATAGCGCCAGTTATACGCCTACTGGTGCAATATGCGAGTTACATCACCAGCATGGCATCGCCATAGCTAAAGAAACGATAGCGCTGTTCTACCGCATGGTGATACGCGGCCAAAGTTTGTTTACGACCAGCGAAGGCGCTGAGTAACATTAACAGGGTAGATTCGGGCAAGTGGAAATTGGTGATCATGGCGTCCACCACCTTAAATTCATAACCCGGATAGATGAAAATCCGGCTATCACCGGAAAATGGTTGCAACTGCCCGCCCTGAGCAGCGGTTTCCAGGCTACGAACTGCAGTTGTACCCACTGCCAGCACACGTCCACCACGGGCTTTGGCAGCGGCAATGGCGTCACAGGCCGCCTGTGACACTTCCAGCCATTCGGCATGCATATGGTGATCTTCAATGTTCTCTGCCCTGACCGGCTGAAAGGTTCCGGCACCCACATGTAATGTCACCGTGGTTGATTCAATACTGGCATCTTCAAGCTGACCCAGCAATTTCTTATCAAAATGCAAGCCGGCGGTCGGTGCTGCAACCGCACCCGGGGTTTGTGCGAACACCGTTTGGTAACGCCTGCGGTCGCGATCTGTGTCTTCGCGGGTGATGTATGGGGGCAGCGGCATATGGCCCAGTCGCTCCAGCCACTCCATTAAATTGCCGTTGATTGCTCTTAAGTGGTAAAAATTATTCTCGCGACCAATTACCTGCAGCTCGTTGCCATCTTCCAGCACCAGGATACCGCCGGGTTTCGGCGCTTTGCTGGCGCGTACCTGTACCAGGCAATCCTGCTCGTTCAATAAACGCTCCAGCAGGATTTCAACCTGACCACCGCTGGCCTTTTTGCCGAACAAGCGTGCAGGAATGACCCGGGTGTTGTTGAATACGAGTAAATCACCCTGTTTTAGCAGGTTTGGGAGTTCTTTGAATTGCCGATCATCCAATTCACCCGATTGGCGGTCAAAACACAGCAAGCGGCTGCCGCTGCGTTCAGCCAGCGGCGCCTGTGCGATGAGTTCAGGGGGTAAATCGTAGTTGAAGTCTGTACGTTTCATTGATTAAAGAGCTCGCGACGAGCAAGCTCATCGCTCCTACAGCACTATTGACACTCCAACGGAAGGGTTAGTTTTACGGCGTCGTCAGTGCGCTTGATTGAACCGCTCAGAGGCGACAGGAATGTGTAATCCAATTGCCAGCTGAGGTTTTCTTCATCGTCGAAAACCCTGGTGAATGTACCTGCAGGATTATTTGAAACCGGCTTTTCATCACAGACGGCACAGTAACCCTTAAATTGCAGCAGCGTTGCATCCTCGGCGGTCGGTGACTGAGGTTCCGGTACTGCCAACAACCAGCGCGGGTTACCATCATCATCATAGATGAAATGTACAAATACCTGCGAATTACCGTTAACCAGGCCACTGGCGCCACCTACACCAATATTGGTCCTTGACCAGAGACCCGTATAGCTGCGCTTTTCTCCATCAATTTCAGGACACGCACGGGATGGGTTCGGGAAGCTTCTGTCGCTACCATTTTGTCCGTAAAGCACATACGAAAATATGTTCTCGTCTTCGGCCAGCATGGTGATTGAAACATGACCAATCAGGTTTTCCTGTTGTAACAGACCATCGTTGGTAAACCGGATCATATCGGCCACCCAGATATTTCCTTCCTGGTGCGATGCTGCAGCGAGATACCAGTCGGGCTGTCCTAACTCGTCATAGGTGTACCAGATAATGGCGCGGGAACTGCCCGTAATTCCGTAGTCAAAGCCCTGGCTGGGTGCCCTGTCAGCAGGCTCCCACAGACCGGGATCGATACTGATCGGGTTTCCGCTGAAAGCGACGTCGGCTTTCAGCTCAGCTGAGGCGTGGAAGCCACGATGGTTTCTCAGCACTGCGTACCAACGCCCTTGTGTCAGTGTATTACCGCTTACCGTGACACTGGGGCCATTGCCATTGCTTCCCATAGCCGAAGCGATCGGGTCACCGCTCAAATCCGGTGCCGTGGCAAAAGGCACTGCGGCAAATGCATTGGAAAAGTTCATCCGGTAGAGTTCAATTTCCAGATTCTCACTCTGGTCGCCATCCTCACCGATGGCGGTTACGGTGAATGAATCTGCCCCGGGCGGTATATCGATATAGGCAAGATTGTGCATCCCACCGGCCCTGACGGTCAGTCCACGACTGATTCCATTCATCAGCACCAGGGTTTTGGGATCATCCACATCGGTCTTGGTAAAGGTCACCGGAATGATGCCAATATTGTTAGGCGTTTCACGGTGTGTGCCTATGCCAACCGCACCCATCAGCTCAGTTCCGGGTGTTGCACCAACATTATCCCAGGACATCCGTACCGTCTGGCTCGCACCCGCAGCAACGATTCCATTTCCGCTTGCATATAAACGTGACAACGTGTTTTTACCCACCACAGCGGTTTTAAGGGTTACTTCGTCAGGGTCAAGGTTGGCATTAAAGTTTTGTACGATAACCCAGTAATTGCCGGTAACCGGTGTGAACAGATCACATAATTCGATTTCGGTGGGTGATATGCTTTTGCATAGCTCTTCACTTGGCTGGGCAATCCCATCATTATTGACATCAAGCCCCACGAATAAATCCAGATCATGGGCAGTTGATTCCAGGGTAGAGGTATGCAGCCACAGAGTATCCGGTGGTGCATACAGCATCATGGTCATCAAACCCGCTGAGTCGTCGTAAGGAGTGTCTGGAGTTGGATCCTGGGGCAGATCTTCAATCTTCAATGTCGGTATCACCAGCCCGCCGGAAGTATAGGTTGCATCAGGCATGGCCGCTAAACCACTCAAACCAAATTCCTGCCAGCCGGAAATCTCTTCGGTGTCGATGGTGATTTCTGAAGGTATTGGCCCACCATCGGCAAACACCGCCACGGTGAATACGGCATCCGGGTGACCATTGGAACTGAGCCTGATTTCGCCATACACCCAGGTACCGACTACTTGCGCGTCTGTAAGATCAAGATCAATGTTCAGTAAACGGTTGCCACCATTGGACAGGGTGAAATTCGTTGGTGATACATTAACGACTACACCTTCGGCGAACCCTTCTGCCACGGCACTCCAGCTTGCACCACCAACAAGATCGGTCACTGTGCGGCTAAAACTGCAATTGTTGTGGCAGACCGTATCCACCATGCCAGGCAGGTTCAGATCCTTGGGATTACCGCCCCTGCCAGGATCGGCTGCCAAAAAACCACTCTTGGTTTCATTGACATAAAGCGCTGCACTCACGGCCTGGTCCAGCCGCACCCTGCCCGAACCACGTTTATGCGGTGTGGCTTCCGAACCATCAAAATCATGGGCCAGTTCCGGTGTCGCCGTCATCGCCAGCGATGATGCAATCATGGCAGGGGTCCAGTCGGGGTGGACAGCCTTGATCAATGCTGCACCACCGGCAACATGGGGCGAAGACATGGAAGTTCCATCTAAAAATGCATAACTCCCGCCGTCGGGCACAAAGGCTGCCAGAATAGAGAAACCCGGTGCGATGACATCCGGTTTCAGAATATCTTCTGCCGGGGGCAGATTGGGGCCACGGGAACTGAAAGATGCGATCTCGTCTGCAGCTTCATCACGCTGTAACACACGGAAACCACTGATTGAGCCCTGGTGATTGCTGCCACTTGCCAGCCAGGTACGCAGCTCATCACCATCGGTATCACCAATATGTGTAGCAGGTAAACAATGCTCATCGGCACGCAATGACTCTGCCTGATCATCAGTGTTGGCGAGAATATAGCCACCGGCACCGGCCAGCAGCAGGTTTTTACCTTTTTCAATACGACCGTAATCACCCCGGTCACAAACAACAATTTCACCGTTGAAGGTGTTGGGGGCGAATGGATTGCTGATTCCGGTATTTTCATCACAGGTCAGGCCTGACTCAGACTCGCCAACACCACACAGGGCATTGCCAAAATCGATGGCGTGGACAATCCTGGTAACACTAATGCCATCCGTCATGGTCGCACCGAGAAACTCAACCGGTGGTGTTGTATCGCCACCACTCATTTGTCTGACCAGGCTACCAAAAATCCGGTCATGTGTTGCAGCACCGACGGCCGTTACCCACGGTGCATCGCCGGGAGACCCCATTGAACTGGCATTCGGTCCTTCGTTACCGGCAGACACCGCTACGAAAATACCGGCTGCACGGGCGTTGAGAAAGGCCGTAGCTGTCGAGGAGCGCCATGGATCGTTAGAGTCTGTACCGACGGAGTAATTGATCACATCGACCTGGTCGGTAATCGCCTGGTCAATTGCTTTCAAAATGGCAGACCCCTGGCAACCACGGGTGTCGGGATCATCAGGATCACCCAGATAACAGACACGATAGCTGACGATATTGGCATTGGGGGCTACGCCGGCAAGATTCAGCAATCTGCCCTCGAAAGACACGGTGCGCGGGTTACCGGCGGCGGTCGATGCCGTATGTGAACCATGACCAGTGTTGTCCAGGCCATTATTATTCTCTTCAGGCTCATCGGTCGCAGGATTGTCCACGACGAAATCATACACACCGACAAGCTTGTCGTTACATAGCACTTCTTCATCGGAACACAGACCCAGTTCACTTCCATACGGGTTTTCATGATCCCAGCTAATCTCGTCAAAGAAGGAAGGATGGTCCCAGTTCACACCGGAATCAATCATACCCACCACAACACCCTCGCCTCCGGTAGGGTTGAATCCGTTGTTGCCGATATAGATGTCTTCAGCTCCGATCCAGTTCGGCCCGGAATCCGTGTTGACGTGATGAACCTGATCAAGCAAAACAGCTTCTACGCCCGGCAGGTTTCGAATGGCCTCAACCTCGTTGGCATCAAGTTCACTGGCAAGGCCATTGATTGCATTGCGGTAACGATGGGTTGTGTTTAGTTGGCGTCCCAGC
>Ga0164313_10000181_pt1 | contig 44938 bp, 43 predicted proteins | sample GuaBasSedimGuay4_FD_113735 | JGI IMG/M metagenome (GOLD analysis project Ga0164313, IMG submission 113735) | Subseafloor sediment microbial communities from Guaymas Basin, Gulf of California, Mexico - Guay4, Core 4569-4, 0-3 cm | ecosystem: Environmental > Aquatic > Marine > Hydrothermal vents...
GATCTGACGACACTGCTTTACGGCTTTACGGCTTTACGGCTTTACGGCTTTACGGCTTTACGGCTTTACGGCTTTACGGCGAAACGATCGGGCCTGGCACCGGCGTTGTCAACCGTATATGCCGTATAGCCGTCCTCCCGTATAGCCGTCTGCTCGTATAGCCGTACACCCGTACTGCCTCAACCCTGGGACATGGCCTCCAGAAACTCCTTGTTGTCCTCGGATTTGGAAAGGCGCTCGAGCAGCAGCTCCATTGCCTCCACGGAGGAGAGAGACGACAGTACCTTGCGCAGCACCCAGATCCGGCGCAGCTCCCACTCGTCGATCAAGAGCTCCTCCTTGCGGGTGCCCGACTTGTGGATATCGATGGAGGGGAAGACTCGGCGTTCGACGAGCTTGCGATCGAGATGGACCTCCATGTTCCCCGTGCCCTTGAACTCCTCGAAGATGACGTCGTCCATTCGCGATCCTGTGTCAACAAGGGCAGTGCCGACGATGGTCAGGCTGCCTCCCTCCTCGATGTTGCGCGCGGCGCCGAAAAACCGCTTGGGCTTTTGCAGGGCGTTGGAGTCGACGCCGCCGGATAGCACCTTGCCCGAGGGAGGCACCACGATGTTGTACGCCCTCGCCAACCGAGTGATGGAGTCGAGCAGTATGACCACGTCCTTCTTGTGCTCGACCAGGCGTTTTGCCTTTTCGATAACCATCTCCGCAACCTGGACGTGACGGGTGGCGGGCTCGTCGAAGGTCGAAGAGATGACCTCACCCTTGACCGACCGTTCCATGTCGGTGACTTCCTCCGGACGCTCGTCGATGAGGAGAACGATCAGGGTCACCTCCGGGTCGTTCGAGGTAATCGAGTTTGCAATCGCCTGTAACATCATCGTCTTGCCGGTGCGTGGGGGCGCCACCAGCAAACCACGCTGTCCCTTGCCCAGGGGTGTCACGAGATCCATCACCCGCGAGGTCATGTTGTCGGACACCTCGAGTCGCAACCAATCTTCGGGATAGAGCGGAGTGAGGTTGTCGAAGTGGACCTTCTCCATCGCCACCTCCGGTGGCTCGAAGTTGATCGCTTCGACCTTGATGAGAGCGAAGTACCGCTCGCCCTCCTTGGGAGGCCGGATCTGGCCTGAAACGGTGTCACCGGTGTGGAGATTGAAACGGCGGATCTGGGACGGTGAGACATAAATGTCATCCGGTCCCGGAAGGTAGTTGTACTCCGGTGCGCGCAGGAACCCGAATCCCTCAGGCAGAACCTCGAGCACGCCCTCCCCGAATATGAGTCCTTCGGCCTCGGTCTGATGTTGGAGGATGCTGAAGATGAGATCTTGACGGCGCATACCGGCAGGGTTGTCGACGCCCAGAGATTTGGCGGCCGAGCCCAACTTGCTGATGCTCATCTCCTTGAGCTGGTTGAGGTCGAGCCGTCCCTCGGGGAGCGGATCCTGTGGCTGCTCGCTGTCAACGGTTTCTTCCTCGAGGTCGAGGGGGATCACTACCGCTTCGTCTTTCTCGTTCTTTTTCTTGTTGCTAGGCATCTTGATCTCTCCGTTGCTGTTCTCTCCAGCCATTCACCATGTCATCAATACTCCGGAGCAGCTCGCGCCGCCCCTCACCGGTGCGGATACTCACCGCCATTGGTTGAATGTGCAGCCCGAGCTCCCGCTGCACGGCCTGTTGCATCCGCGCTCTCTGGCCGCGACCGACCTTGTCGGCCTTGGTCAGCACCACCAGGCGCTCCCGATTCGTTGTCAGCAGGAAGTCCTGCAGATCCCTGTCTCGTGCCGTCAAACCGTGGCGGATGTCCACCAGCGATACCACCCCGGCGATGCGGTTGTCCGAGGCTATGTATTGACCCACCTCTCGTCCCCACTCCTCGCGCATCTGCCGGCCAACCTTGGCGTAGCCGTAACCCGGCAGATCGACGAGGTAGAACGAGCGGTTGATGAGAAAATAATTCAAGGTTCGCGTCTTGCCTGGCGCCTTCGCAACCCGTGCCAGAGATCGCCGGAAGAGCCAGTTGAGAAGACTCGACTTGCCGACGTTTGATCGTCCTGCGACCGCGACATGGGGAAACCACTCCCCCGGCCGATCCTCGAGCCGGAGAGCCGAACCGCGAAAACTGACTTCTTCGATTTCCAATCAATGTCTCAATGAGCCAACGGCGGCGAATCGAGTTGCTCCGCCGGGTCGCCGGTCGGAGCGGCAACATTCGGGGTTAATTCTCTGACAAGGGTGTGTGAAAGGACCTCGTCCATGTGCTTGACGAAATGAAAGGTCATCTCCTCACGCACGTCATCGAGGATATCCTCGAGATCTTTCTCGTTTTCCTCCGGCATCACGATCTCGCGGATACCCGCGCGGTAGGCGCCAAGGATCTTCTCCTTGATCCCGCCCACCGGCAGCACATGACCACGGAGGGTGATCTCTCCGGTCATCGCCACATCCGCGCGAACCGGAATCTGGGTAAATGCCGAGACTAGCGACGCAGCCATCGTGATGCCGGCCGACGGCCCGTCCTTTGGAATGGCGCCCTCGGGCACGTGGACATGAACATCAGTCTTTTCGAAAACCTCGGTGTCGATGCCGAGCACCTCCGCTCGTGAGCGCACAAAGGTCAGGGCGGCCCGCGCGGACTCCTGCATCACGTCACCGAGCTGGCCGGTGATGGTGACCTGCCCCTTACCGCGCATCAGCGTCGCCTCCGTCACCAGCAGCTCACCACCGACCTGGGTCCAGGCGAGCCCTGAGGCGGCGCCGACCTCAGGCTCCTGCTCCCGCCGCTGGGCGCGATAGCGGGGTTTGCCGAGGAGCTCTCCGACCGTTTCGGGCGAAATCCCAATCGCCGAACCCTTGGCGATTTTTTCCCGGAGCACGCGGCGCGCGAGCTTGCGACACACCGATGCGATTTCCCGCTCGAGGTTGCGAACGCCAGCCTCGCGAGTGTAGCGCTCGATGAGCAACATGATGGCCTCATCGTCGAAGTCGACCTCGAACTTCTTCAGTCCGTGCTTTTCGACCTGGCGAGGGACCAGGAACTGGCGCGCAATCTCCATCTTCTCCAGATGGGTGTAGCCGGAGAGCTGGATGACCTCCATGCGGTCGAGCAGCGCCGGTGGAATCGAATGGGTCACGTTGCCCGTGCAGATGAAGAAGACCTTCGACAGATCGTACTCGACATCGAGGTAGTGATCGTGAAAGGTGTGATTCTGCTCCGGGTCAAGGACCTCGAGAAGGGCGCCGGCGGGATCGCCGCGGAAGTCCGCCGCCATCTTGTCCACCTCATCGAGCAGGAGGACCGGGTTGACGGTAGTCGCCTTGCGCATCATCTGGATGATCTGGCCCGGAAAGGCGCCGATGTAGGTCCGACGGTGGCCCCGAATCTCGGCCTCGTCGCGCACGCCCCCGAGTGAAAGGCGGACAAAATTGCGCCCGGTCGCGCGGGCGATCGACCGCGCGAGCGACGTCTTACCGGTTCCAGGGGGTCCGACAAAGCACAGAATCGTTCCGGTGGTCTTGCGCACCAACTGCCGTACCGCGAGGAACTCGAGGATTCGATCTTTGATTTTTTCCAACCCGTAATGGTCCTCGTGGAGCACCTTTTCCGCGCGTTCGATATTGCGGATCTCACGCGAGGATTTCTTCCAGGGCACCGCCAGCAGCCAGTCGACGTAGTTACGGGAGACCCCCGCCTCGGCTGAGACCGGTGGCATCCCTTCGAGGCGTCGGAGCTCAATCTCCGCCTTCTCCATCGCCTCGGTGCTCATGCCGGACTCCTCGATGCTCTTTTTGAGCTCCGCGAGTTCTTCGGTGTTGTCCGTACGGCCGAGCTCCTCGTTGATGGCTTTGATCTTCTCCGACAGGTAGTACTCGCGCTGCGCCTTCTCCATCTGTTTCTTGACCCTCGAGGAAATGCGGCGGTCGATATTGAGCTTTTCGATCTCCATATCGAGAATGTCGTGGAGGCGCTGAAAACGGGCGACCGGGTCGATGATCTCCAGGAGAGCCTGTTTCTCAGCCGTCGGTTGGGAAAGGTGGGCAGCGAGGATGTCGGCGAACTGATCGGGGTCATCGGTTTGCAGCGATGCGAGTACGCCTTCGGCCGACAGGTGGTGCGATAGCTTGGCATACTCCTTGAACAGCTCGATGAGCTGCGTCATGTAGCCAGCGACTGCCTCATCTTCAGGCACCTGGACTCTCAGAATTTCCGCCCGCGCCATGAGACAGCCGTCCTCGACCTCCATATCGAGTAAGCGGGCACGACTCAGACCCTCCACCATGACCTTGATGTTGCCCGAGGCCAACTGAAGGTGCTGTACGACCCGGGCCACCACCCCCAATTGGTGAATGTCCTCCTCGCCCGGCTCATCGATCTTCGGGTCGCGTTGAGTAGCGAGAAAGATCTGTTTGTCGGAACGGCCTAGGGCACGCTCCAATGCCACCACCGACGGTCGGCGACCAACCACGAATGGCGCCATCATATGGGGGTAGACCACCATGTCCCGCAAGGGAACGGCAGGAAGCAGCAGGGTTGACGGTTTTGAAGTCATGATGAAGCTCTTTGTCGATGAGGAGTTTCAGTCCGGGGCCGGGGTGATCCCCGGGCCTGCGACTATTCTAGCTTAAGATGAGAGGCCCCGCTGGATGAGATATGGCACGAACGCCGGTGCGGGCATCCATTCGTTCGGCTGGTCGGTCCACTTCGCTCATCTCGGGTTGATCTCAACTGACCTTGCGGACGACGGGCAGCGCGGGCACCCGACCCTGCACCATATCTTCCGAGATCAACAGTTCCTTGAGATCGGGAAGAGATGGTATTTGATACATGATTTCGAGCATCAGCTCTTCGAGGATGATCCGCAGCCCACGGGCACCAACCTTGCGGGTGATGGCCTCCTCGGCCACCGAGTCGAGAGCGTCAGGCGTAAATGTCAGATCTACTCCCTCGAACGAGAGAATGGTCTGGTACTGGCGAACCAAGCAGTTGCGCGGCTCTGTGAGGATTCGAACCAGGGCATCGTGGTCGAGCTCGTGGAGATTGCCGACAACCGGAATTCGGCCGACAAATTCCGGGATCATGCCGTATTTGATCAGGTCCTCAGGGTGGACCTGGGCCAGCAGCTCGGCCGATCCTGGCTCGTTGCCCCCGAGATCGACGCCGAAGCCCATCCGCTTCTGGTTGAGTCGGTCGGCGATCAGCTCGTCGAGACCGACAAATGCACCTCCGCAGATGAAGAGAATGTTTGTGGTGTCGATCTGCAGGAACTCCTGATGGGGATGCTTGCGCCCCCCTTGGGGCGGCACGTTGGCGACCGTCCCCTCGAGAATTTTTAGCAGTGCCTGCTGAACCCCCTCACCTGAGACGTCGCGGGTTATCGAGGGGTTTTCGGCTTTGCGGGCCACCTTGTCGATCTCGTCAACGTAAACGATACCGCGCTCGGCGGCCTCACGATCACCTCCGGCCGCCTGATAAAGACGCAGGAGGATGTTCTCGACATCCTCTCCGACGTACCCGGCTTCAGTGAGGGTGGTCGCGTCAACGATGGTAAACGGCACCTGGAGCTGACGGGCGAGGGTCTGCGCGAGGAGAGTCTTACCGGTTCCGGTGGGCCCGATGAGGAGAATATTCGATTTTGCCAGCTCGACATCGTTTCGGTTGCGGTCCGATTGGTACTCGATGCGGCGGTAGTGATTGTAAACCGCTACCGAGAGCTTTTTCTTGGCCGCCTCCTGGCCGATCACGTACTCCTCGAGGTGTTTCTTGATTTCGTGTGGTTTAGGGAGAATCTGCTCGCGTGTCTTGGCTTCGTGCACGCGATCTTCTGCAATGATGTCGAGGCAGACTTCGACGCACTCGTTGCAGATGTACACCGTCGGTCCGGCTATCAGCTTACGCACCTCGTGCTGGCTCTTGCCGCAGAAGCTGCAGCGCAGCATGTCACCGTCGCGCTGGGACATTCAGAACCTCCTCGGAACATTGTATAACAAATGGCCTCTTTCGACCGTCATGAACGAGCCTACTCTCTGGAAACAATGATCTTGTCGATGAGGCCATAGTCGAGGGCAGCGTCGGCCTCGAGGATGAAGTCTCGCTCGGTGTCGTCGTTGATCTTGTCGATCTTTTGCCCGGTATGCTTGGCCAGGATCTCGTTGAGGCGTTTACGGAGCTGCATGATGTCCTTGGCGTGGATGTCGATGTCCGTGGCCTGCCCCTGGAGACCGGACATCAGCGGCTGATGCATGAGCACCCGGCTATGCGGGAGGGCAAAGCGCTTGCTCTTGGCGCCGCCGGCGAGCAGGACCGCACCCATCGACGCCGCCTGCCCGAGAGCGATGGTCGACACATCGGGTTTGACGTACTGCATGGTGTCGTAGATCGCGAGGCCCGCGGTGATCGATCCGCCGGGTGTGTTGATGTAGAGGTAGATATCCTTTTCCGGCTTCTCGGCCTCCAGGAAGAGCATCTGCGCGATCACCAGAGACGCTGTCTGGTCGTCAATGGTGGACCCCAGGAAGATCACGTTGTCCTTGAGCAGCCGCGAGAATATGTCGTACGCGCGCTCACCTCGGCTGGACTGTTCGACGACCATTGGAACCAACATCATTCCACCTCCCCCCCGGCGCGGCGAATCATCTCGTCCACGGTAGCAGCGATCCGGGTTCCGTGACGCACCCGATCCAGTTTTTTCTCCGCCGCAAGATTCGCCTTGTGCTCGGAGGGGGGAAGACCCAGGCGGGTCGCTTCCGAAGCAACGTACGCATCGACATCGGATTCCGGAACTGGTACCTCCCACGCTTCGGCTAATTGCTCGAGGATGAGCGTGTCGAGCACCTCCTGCCGGGCCGCCGGCTCGGCCTTGGCGGCAAGCTCCTGCCAATCGATTTTCTCGGGATCGACGTTCACGCCCTGCATCGCAATGGTGTATGCATAGCGGTCAAGCTGCTCGCGCACAGTTGACTGAACGAGGGAGGATGGAAGCTCGCCGTGATCGATTCCTTCCTCGAGGTGGTCGAGAATGAAACGACGCCACTGGGTGCGCCGATCTCCTCGTTTCTGCTGTCCAAGCACGTCGGTGATTCTTCCGCGCAGCTCCTCGAGATCTTCGAGGCCGATGGTCGTGGCAAGATCATCGTCGATCTCAGGCAGCTGCTTGCGCTTCAGCGACTTGATCTTGATGGTGTAGCTAACCGTCTTGCCGGCTTTGTCCGCATCCTCGAGATCATCTGGCAGGATCTTGGTGGCGGTGCGTTCGTCGCCGACCCTTGCGCCCTGCACGGCCTCGTTGACCTCTGGTGGAACCGAGTCGGTACCGATGATGAACTGTGCATCCTCCTCGGTGTAGGGCTCGTCATCGCTGCCTTCCAAAACCCCCTGGAGATCGACTTCGACCATCATTCCGTCCTCGGCCGCCTCGGACTCGGCCGGCTCCCACACCGCCTGCTCGTCGGCTACCTTGGCGAGCTCACCGTCGACCTCGGCATCTGCGACTTCGATCGACACCTCGGGTATGGCCAGTACGCCAAGCTCCGGGAGCTCGTACTGGGGGCGAACTTCGAGCTCGGCCGTAAAGTCGAAGGCGCCGTCGGTGGCAAAATCGAGGGTGTGTATGTGAGGATTGGTGAGAGGTTCGATATTCTCCTCACCATCGACGACCTCGCGCCATAAGAGGCTGGTGAGATGCTCCTTGAGCTCCTCCTGGATTTCGTCGGCATATCGAGCCCGCACCGCCGCTGCCGGCGCCTTGCCGGGACGAAAACCCGGCACGTTCGCCTTGCTGCGGATGCTCCGGACGATGCCGTCGCGTTCGTGGTCCACCGCCCCCGCGTCGAGGTGCGCGGTGATCTCGATGGTGTGTTTCGCTCGTCGAGTGAGTGTGTAAGGCATGAAGCTCCATTGCTCGTTGTTGGTGCGAAAGGGGGGACTCGAACCCCCACGGGGGGACCCCCACGAGAACCTAAATCTCGCGCGTCTACCGGTTCCGCCACTTTCGCAGAGGGTCGATGGTGAGCCGTGGAGGAATCGAACCTCCAACCTAGTGATTAAGAGTCACTTGCTCTGCCAATTGAGCTAACGGCCCACAACCATCGGTCACTATACGGAAAAACAGCCCGAGGGGCAACCCCCCGTGCTGGGCTTCGGGCTTGGGGCTTGGGGCTTGGGGCTTGGGGCTTGGAAAATTCGAAATCCAAAATTCGAAATTCGAAATCCTATTTGTGAACCAGGTGCTTCATCTCGGACCGACCGAGAACGGACTTGGCTGTGATCACGACCGCCGATGTGCCCCCGGAGTACGACGGTATCTCGGCCTGGGCCGAAAAGCGCCCGTCGTCATCGGTCGTGCCTTCAGCCAGCACCAGCCGCCGAGGTTCGGCGGTGGATTTGAAGAGTACCGAGATTGCCACTCCCGTCTGCGGTTCGTGGGCAAGTGAATCCACGGCGGTCACGCTGATTTCGGTTTGACCGTCGTAGCAGAAATCGTGGTCAATCGCTGCCTGGAGGATGAGATGCGCCTGCCCCCTCTGCGACTCGAGATAATCGAGGATCACCTGGTCAAGAGACGGCTCCTCCTGGTCGCCCGGGTCGTCTGCAATGCTGTGGATGATTGTGGTGTCATCGGCACTCGGCGCCGGCTCGACCCTACCGGAGAGTCGTTCGAGGCCCCCATTCTGGACGGCGTCGACGATCGCCCGGTGCTGCCGTTCCATGAGTGAGGCGATAGCCTCCTTATCGACATCTTGCTCGACCAGGTCGTGATAGGGCGTCCGGCGAGTGTAGAGGATCTCTCCACTGGTGTAGACCAGGGATTCTACCAATGGGTTCTCGCGTCCCTTGTCCTCGGTCTGCACGTGATACGTGGTACCGGAATGTTGAATGTCGGTGTTATATCCAGTGAGCATTTTGGTGGGACGATCTCCTCCAGTTAAAAGGCTAGCGCGGAGAACGCCCGCGGTCAATCCGTGCTGAGCCCGCATTTCTCACTAGCTTTCTGCCGCGACCTGTGTTGCACCGTACCCTGCGGGGTTCTCTCGCCTCGGGGCGCTCTCCCCGCTGACAACAGCGCAGAGTGGCCAAAAGCTCCCTCCCAGACGAGCCCATCGGCCACGCGCTGGTGGCGGTACAATCGCATCATGGCTCCACTTTCAATCCTCTTCGTGTGCATCGGCAACAGCTGTCGGTCTTCGATGGCCGAGGCTATCGCGCGCCACCTCGGCGGCCGGCGGGTCGATGCGCGATCGGCGGGTCTTGCACCGGCTGGTTTTGTCGCCGGCGGAACTCTGACTGCGCTTCAGGCGCTCGGGTATTCGAGTGAAGGCTTGTGGTCGAAAGGCCTCGACGACGTGGTCGTCAAAGATCTCGACGTCGTGGTTTCCCTGCTCGGCAAGGAGGCTCTCGACCTCTTGCCGCGCGGGACGGGGGCGAGGCGCGAAGCCTGGACGGTCCTCGATCCCTTTGGAGAGGAGGAGGATATTTACCTCGATGTGGCCCGTGGACTCGAGGTCAGGATCCGTGCACTCCTCAGCGAAGAGCTTGACGGGGAACTTTTTCTCTCCTGACGGCTCACATTGAATGACGCGACGTGTGCCACACTGGGTCGGTGGACTTCGATGAAGTATACGAGCGATTCAAGCTTCCGGTGTGGCGGCTGGCTCGGCGCCTCACCAGAAGTGACGAAGAGGCGCTCGACACGACACAGGAGATTTTTCTTCGAATCTGGCGCGGGCTCCCCGGATTTCGCGGTGAGGCCAAGCTCAGCACGTGGGTGTTTCAGATTGCCTGGAATTATCTCCGAGCACATAGGCGGCGAATGGGCAGGAACTTGCAGTTCATCAGCGAAAGCATGGACGGCGATCGCGAGCTGGCAATGATCGTTCGCGACCCGCGGGCCGACCCGGAACGCAGGGCGGCATCCGTCGAGTTGCTGGATCGGGTCGAGGACGCCCTCCATGAGATTCCAGAACACTATCGAGTCGTGGTGTGGCTTCGCGACGGTGAGGGGCTGAGCTATCAGGAAATCGCCGATGTCCTCGATATACCTATCGGTACGGTGAGGTCTCGCCTTGCCCGGGCTCGAGACGCCTTGCGCCGGATTGTGGAGATTTGATGACGGACGAACACATCGAAGAGCTCAGCCGGTTCCTCGACGGGGACCTGTCTCCGGCAGAGGAACGGGATCTCCGTGCCCGGCTGGAGTTGGATCCAGCTCTCGCCTCAGATCTGGCCGCACTGAAAGAGGTTCGGCAGTCGCTGGCTGATCTTGCCAATAGAGAGAAAGCGCCGGTCGATCTCGATTCGTTGGTGGAACCCCTGCTCAGAGGACAGCCCGAGGCACTCGTTGTCCGCCCCTGGGTGCGCTGGCTGGCTGCTGCCGCCATCCTCGTCGCGGGTCTGACCGTGGTCACCAAAATTTATGTCGGTCATCCGGCTTCCGGCGTTGAGGACAAGCTCGCCCGCCAGAGCCTCCCACCGGCCGCCGAACCGACGGAGAGGTTTGCACTCGCTCCACTCCCGACACACTCCGTACCGCCTGAAAAACAGCTGATCGGGGTCGGCGAAGTGCTCCTGGCAAGCCCGATTCCGGATGTCGACCTTGATGATTCACCGGCCCTCGACGTCCTCGGCCCGCTCGAGGAAGAAGTCGGCGAGGAACTCTCACCCCCTTCCGATACCCTCCTCTACAGCGAGGGTGGAAGAAAAACCGAGGTTGCCGGAGTGTCGGGTGATCGGTCTGATGAGTCGAGGGCTCGGGAAGCCGCACCTGCGCCGAAGCCGGCATCCGAAGCGACCGCTACGGGAAAGAACGCGAAGTCCGACGACCCGTCGACCCGGGGCGCCACGAGCTCAGGAAGCCGGTTGTGGCGTGATCAGACGACCGCCGGCAGGGGACAACTCTTTGTCTTTGTCGGTGAAGAAACCGCCTGGCAGGACTTCGAGACCAAGGCATTCTGCACGCCCGGTCGCTATGCGGTCCGAGTCAAGGTCAGCGCCGGTGTGGTGACAGAGGTCTTGTCGGTCGGCGGTGCAACCGCGGACAAGACCTCCCAGCGTCTCTGCGCGGGGCAGCTGGTCATCGGTCTCGCGGTCACCGGGGTGCCGGACGGTGAGTACTCCGCCGAAGTGGTGGTCGAGCCCCGCGGTGTGGGGAGATGACATGAGCCGTAGGAAGGAAGGCTCAGAAGCTCCCGATGGCTTCGCGTTCGTCGTCGAAGACGTCAAACACGGTGATTAACTGCGTGACCTGCAAAATATCGGTGATCTTCGGCGACAGATGCATCAGCTTGAGCTGCCCACCACGCTTTGTGACGGTGGTGTAACAGGCCACCATCTCACCGATTCCGGACGAGTCGATTGCCGTGACGCCGCCAAGGTCGAGAATGACGTCTTGCTTGCCGTCCTCGATGGCCTCGCCAATCAACTCACGAATCTTCACGTCACCAGCGCCAATTGTAATTTTCCCAGAAAGCTCGATGATACGAACGTCACCAACGTCTCGGATACTGCTCTTCATAACTCACTCCTTTGCCGGAGACCGTCCACCCATCGAGACAACGCTCGACTCATGACCGGCCGCTATCAGGTTGGTCGAGATCGCGAGCCATCACAACAGCCGTTCCACCGGTCGGTGTCGGGCCGAACTCGACACGGTTCATAAACTGTCGCATGTAGAAGATACCCCGTCCACTCGGCCGCAGCAAATTTTCGGGGGTGGTTGGATCGGGCACATTCGCTGGTTCAAATCCATCACCCTCATCTTCAACTCGGATAGTTGCGGTCGAATTCTCGATCGTCAAGAATACCCGCACCACTTGGTCGGGATTCTGTCGGTTGCCGTGGCGTACTGCGTTTGCAAGCGCTTCGCGCAGCGCAGTCAGCAGCCAGTACTCTTCATCGGCTTTGCAACCGGCGCGCCCGCACAGATCGAGGAGCGTTCGTTCGGCAACTTCGATGTTTTCGAAGCGACTCGCCATGACGAGCGAGGCGGTTAACTTGTTGTTAGCCTGCATATCTCACCACGTCGCGTTGCGAGGCCTGTGAGATGTCGTGAGATGTGGTGTTTTCGACCTGAGGAGCGCGGAGTCGTACTTGACAGTACGTCGAGCACCCCGATGGGAGAAAACACTGCAGATTGCGGCATGTCGCGGGCCGCAGTAGCGACGTGGTGAGATGTGCAGGTTAAATCCCATCCCAGTCAGTCGTCGTCCGGGAAGTCGGCGTCTTCGACCCCATCGGTTTCCGGTTCAACCATCTGCAGAACCCATTGGTGGAAGTTCGTTTCGGCAGCCGTCACCGGTAGTGCGAGTATTTCGGGGAGCTCGTACGAGTGGTACTCCCTGATCGCCGAAGAAACCTGCTCGAAAAGCTTCTCCGGTGTCTTGATCAGGAGCAGGTACTCGGTGTCCTCACACACCTTTCCCTTCCACCGATAGATGGAGCGAAGACAGGGGACAATATTGACGCACGTGGCGAGTCGGCGGGTGATGAGCTCTTCGGAGATCTCCACCGCCTGCTGCTCGGTACCCACGGAGGTCATCACGAGGGTGATCTTCTCGAGATCGGTCATTGACGAAAATTAACCGAGATCGACACATGAGTCAAGATGAAAAACGGCGGCCATTCTCGCCCGGTGGCGGACGATCCGGGTGAGCAATCGGTCAATAGCGTCGAAGAAGGCCAACGACTATGCCCTGCACTTGGACATCATCAGCCGGTGCGATCATTGTCGGCATTGCCGGATTGGCCGGTTGGAGTCGGAGAGTGGTCGAATTTTCCCGGTAGATTCGCTTGAGCGTCACCTCGTTGGCAACCAACGCCACCACCATCTCGCCGTCGGCCGCAGTCTGGGCTCGCTGCACCACCACCAAATCCCCGTCGTGGATCCCATCTCCGATCATCGAGTCTCCCCGCACCCGAAGAACAAAGTGTTCGCCGCCGCGGAGAAAATCGGTAGGTACGAAGACCCGCTCATCGTCAGGTATGGACTCGATGGGCGCTCCGGCGGCGACGACGCCGAACAGGGGCAGCTCCGATGCCTGCTGCGGGGAAGATTTCGACCGTGGCAGAACCAGGCCTCGTTTTTGGTGCTTCCGTCGCTCGAGATAACCCTTGCGTTCGAGATGGGCCACGTGCTTTTGCGCACTAGCAGTGCTTCGAAAGTCGAAAGCGTCCGCGATTTCTTGCAGGGTCGGGGCGACGCCGTCGTCCGTGATTCGCTGTTCGATAAAACGCAAGACGTCGCGTTGCCGTTCGGTGAGATAAGGCATCCCATCGCCTCCCATCTCGACCATAGGCGATAATAAGGCGTAAGTCAATGCAATTCGGGACTGGCGGCATGCCGCCGGTCCCGAATTGCAAATGGTCGGGGCGAGTGGACTTGAACCACCGGCCTCACGGTCCCGAACCGTGCGCTCTACCAGACTGAGCTACGCCCCGAGGAACCGGAATTCTAGCCGATGCGGCGAGCAATGGCAATGCCCGCCATTTGACACCCGTGCCCCGGCCTCGCTACGGTGCGCTTCGAAGGGTGTGGAAGGGGAATAGATGGCAAAAGAGCGCGCACAGTGGAGCGGCCGTTTGGGGTTTGTCTTGGCAGCTTCCGGCAGTGCCATCGGTCTCGGGAATCTCTGGAAGTTCCCGTATATCACGTACGAGAACAACGGCGGCGCGTTCGTGCTCGTCTATCTCGCCGCGATTGCTGTGGTCGGTGTGCCGATCATGATGGCGGAGATCCTGCTCGGTCGACGAAGTCAGAAGAACGCCGTTGGTGCATTTTGTGTCCTCGGGCAGGGCAAGCCGGGCGGACGGCTATGGATGGGGGTGGGTTTTCTCGGCGTCATGACCGGTTTTGTCATCCTCTCGTACTACAGCGTGGTTGCGGGATGGACCATCCGCTACATCCTCATGGCGGTCTCCGGCGAGCTGGGCGGGCTCGCACATCACCCCGCAGATCTGCAGGCGTTCTTCGGCGAGTTTCTCAGCAATCCATACCAGCAGATCCTGTATCTCTCTCTCTTTATGGGTGCGACGATCGGGATCGTCTACTTCGGCGTTGGAAGAGGCATCGAAAGGGCCGCCAAGTTCCTCATGCCGGTTCTGTTGTCGATTCTCCTCATGCTCGTGATCTACTCGTTCTGGACACCCGGATTTGGGGAGGCCATGCGTTTCCTCTTCCGTCCGAACTTCAGCGAGCTCTCCGCGGGCGGGGTGCTCGAGGCTCTCGGCCATAGCTTCTTCACCCTCAGCCTGGGCATGGGGGCCATGCTCACCTACGGCAGCTATATGCGGAAGCAAGACTCCATTCCGCGCGCCGCCCTGACGATCTGCGCCCTCGACACCATGATCGCCATCGCGGCGTGCATCATCATGTTCTCGATTATCTTCAGCTTCGACTTCGAGGTCACAAAGAGTTCGACCATTCTGTTCACAACCCTTCCGGTCGTGTTCTTCCAACTGCCCGGAGGAGCTTTCGTGAGCGCGCTCTTTTATGTGCTGGTGGCCTTTGCCGCATTGACGAGCACCATCAGCCTGCTCGAGGTGGTCTCGAGCTACGCCATCGATGAGCTGGGGTGGCGACGGCAGCGGGCGACGCTGACAATGGGTGCGGCGATTCTCGTCTTCGGCACACTCAGCGCGGTCAGCTTGGGGGGAAATGAGGCTCTATCGAGCATCAACCTCATCGGACGACCCTCCACTGCGGGGGTCTTCGGCACCCTCGACTATCTCGCCAGCAACTGGTTCCTACCGGTCGGCGGCCTCCTGATCGCACTCTTCACCGGCTGGATTCTCAACCGCAACGAGACCAGAGAGGAGCTCGAGGAGGGCAACGGTCCACTGGGATGGGTGTTCCCCCTGTGGCTGTTTCTCATCAGAATCGCTGCTCCGGCTGCCGTCGGCGCCATCATCGTCAGTGTGATCCTCGGCGCCGAGTATCAGTAGAAGCGTCGCGGGATCCGCGGGATCATCCGCCGCTTCGGGCAGCGGCGTCGATCCGCGCTTCGGCCAGCCGCAGCGCCGCATCGAGATCCGCAAACTCATCCGCGGATGCCGATTTGAGCGCCTCCCGTGCCTCGGTAGCCTCGAGGCGTGCAGCCTCGACGTCGATCTCGTCGAGGGTCTCCGCGATGGTCGCAAGCACCGTCACTGCATGCGGTTGGACCTCGGCGATGCCGCCTTGGATCACCAGTCGACCGGTGGTGTCGCCGTCAAACCACGTGATCTCGCCGGTGCCGAGGGAGGTCAGGAGCGGCGTGTGACCCGGCAGTACTCCGAGCTCCCCGAGGGCGCCGGGAATCCGGACCTCGTCGGCGCTGCACTCGAGGACGCGGCATCGGGGCGTCACGACATCGAGACGCAGGCGTTCAGCCACCTCAGCCCTCCGCCTTCATCTTCTCGGCCTTCTCGATCGCCTCCTCGATGCCGCCAACGTAGAGGAAGGCCTGCTCGGGTAGATCATCGAACTCGCCGTTGACCAGCATCTTGAAGCCTTTGACGGTGTCCTCGACCTTAACGTACCGGCCCTTCATCCCCGTGAACTGCTCGGCCACGAAGAAGGGTTGGGACAGGAAGCGTTGGATCTTACGCGCCCGGGCCACCGTGAGCTTATCCTCATCGGAGAGCTCATCGATGCCGAGGATCGCGATGATGTCCTGGAGGTCCTTATATTTCTGGAGAATGCGCTGAACCTCGCGGGCCACCATGTAGTGTTCCTCACCGACGACTCCCGGGTCGAGGATGCGTGAGGTCGAGGCAAGCGGGTCAACCGCGGGGTAGATGCCGAGCTCGGCGATCTGTCGCGACAGCACCGAAGTGGCGTCGAGGTGGGCGAAGGCGGCGGCCGGCGCTGGATCGGTGAGGTCGTCGGCGGGCACATAGATCGCCTGCACCGAGGTGATCGAGCCGGTCTTTGTCGAGGTGATGCGCTCCTGGAGCATGCCCATCTCGGTGGCGAGATTGGGCTGGTAGCCAACCGCCGACGGCATGCGGCCGAGCAACGCCGAGACCTCTGAGCCGGCCTGGGTGAAGCGGAAGATGTTGTCGATGAAGAGGAGCACGTCCTGCCCCTCGGAATCACGAAAATACTCGGCGACGGTGAGGCCGGTCAGACCAACGCGAAGACGGGCGCCCGGCGGCTCGGTCATCTGACCGTAAATCAGGGCGGCCTTGGAGTTCTCCCAGTTGTCGGGGTCGATGACACCGGCCTCGGTCATCTCAAGCCACAGATCATTGCCCTCACGGGTCCGCTCGCCGACTCCGGCGAAGACCGAGAAACCGCCGTGCTGGAGCGCCACATTGTTGATGAGCTCCATGATGATCACGGTCTTGCCAACGCCGGCGCCACCGAAGAGACCCGTTTTCCCGCCCTTGGTATAGGGCTCGAGGAGATCGACGACCTTGATGCCGGTCTCGAACATCTCGGTTTCGGTGGACTGCTCGGACAAAGGCGGTGGTTCGCGATGGATCGGCAGGCGTTCTTCCGTTTCCACCGGTCCTCTTCCGTCCACGGGTTCCCCGAGGACGCCGAGGACTCGGCCAAGGGTCTGTCGCCCTACCGGAACCGAAATCGGCTGTCCGAGATCGATGGCCGTCATCCCACGAACCATGCCGTCGGTGGGCTGCATGGCGATGCACCGTGCCCGGTTTTCACCCAGGTGGAGGGCGACCTCGGTGGTGACATCGATGGGCACTTCCCCCATGTCACCGTCATCGACAATCTGGACCGCATTGAGAATCGCCGGCAGGTGCTGGCCGGGAAACTCCACATCCACCACCGGGCCGATGATCTGGACGACACGGCCGTTGACTTGCTCACTCATAAATCCTCGACTCCCTATCCCTCGAGCGCCTGCGCGCCAGAGACGATCTCGATCAGTTCCTTGGTGATTGCGGCCTGACGCGTGCGGTTATAGAGCAACGTCAGAGCAGCGATCATGTCGTCTGCATTGCGGGTTGCCGTGGTCATGGACGTCATCCTCGCCGCATGCTCGGCAGCCACCGAGTCGTAGAGCGCCCGCTGCACCTGGGTCTCCACATGCAGTGGCAGAAGCTCCGCGAGAAGAGTTTCGGGGTCCGGCTCGTACAGGTAGTCCACCCGAACCTCGGCGTCGCCGGCGTCGGCTGTCGGCGGTTCGATCGGCAGCAGACGCTCGACCACGATATCCTGCCGGATCATGTTGACAAAGCTCGAGTAGGCCATCCATACGGATTCGACCTCGCCCGAAGCAAAGCCTTCGATCAGTTGCTTTGCCAGGCGGGGGCCATCATCGGCGGTCAATTTGGACATCGTCTCGCGTTCGTCGACGATCAGATTCCAACGCCGGCGACGAAAGAAATCGGAGGCTTTGCGCCCCATCACCGCGATCTCCGCATTCGGCCACCGGCCGCCCTCGAGATCCTTTTCGACCGCTCGCAGCAGATTCGCGTTGAACGCGCCGCACAGGCCCTTGTCGGACGTTATTACCACGACCCATGTGCGGTCTCCGTCGTGGGACTCGAGCAGAGGGTGGCTGAACTCGGTACGGGCTGCAACATTTGCGAGCACCTGCGACAGGGCATCCGCCCACGGCCTGGCACGGGTGATCGCTTCCTTTGCGCGCCGCAGCTTGGCCGTTGCCACCACCTTCATCGCCTTGGTGATTTGCTGCGTCCCCTTGACGGAGCGAATGCGGCGGACGAGGTCCCTAGTGTTCGGCAAGGGCGGCCTCCGGGTGTTCCTTGAGGAAGAGATCGACCGCGGCCGTGATCAGTGCGGCCAGCTCGTCCCTCGTCTCATCATCGAGGTCTCCGGTGCTGACGATCCGCTCGAGAGTCTCGGCGCCGTTGTCTTGGGCATAACGGTAGAGGTTTGGAATGAAGGCGACGATGGCCGACACCTTCATGTCGTCAAGAAAGCCCTGGGTGCCGGCAAAAATGGCCACGATCTGCAGCTCTACCGAAATTGGGGTGTACTGGCCCTGCTTGAGGATCTCCATCAGACGCTCGCCTCGGGCCAATTGGTTCTGGGTAGCCTTGTCGAGGTCGGAGCCGAACTGCGCAAAGGCTGCAAGCTCGCGGTACTGTGCGAGATCGAGGCGCAATGATCCGGCAATCGCCTTCATGGCCTTGAGCTGGGCGTTACCGCCGACTCGGCTGACGGACAGCCCGACGTTCACCGCCGGCCGCTGGCCGGCGTAGAAAAGATCGGACTCGAGGTAGATCTGCCCATCGGTGATGGAAATGACGTTGGTCGGAATATAGGCGGAAACATCGCCCATCTGGGTCTCGATCACCGGCAAGGCGGTGAGGCTCCCACCTCCCTTGTCGTCGCTGAGCTTCGCCGCCCGCTCCAACAAGCGCGAGTGGAGAAAGAAAACGTCTCCGGGAAAGGCCTCGCGGCCGGGTGGACGGCGGAGGAGCAATGAGATCTCGCGGTAGGCCTGGGCGTGCTTGGTGAGGTCATCGTAAAAACAAATGGCATGGCCGCCGTTGTACATGAAGTACTCACCGAGGGCGGCGCCGGCATACGGCGCGAGGTACTGCAGCGGTGCAGGTTCCGCTGCGGTTGCCGAGACGACGATGGTGTGCTCCATGGCGCCGTGCTTTTCAAGGGTGGCGATCACCTGTGCCACCGTCGACGCCTTCTGACCGATGGCGACGTAGATGCAGATGTTGCCGGTACCCTTCTGGTTAATGATCGAATCGAGGATCACCGCCGTTTTCCCGGTTTGACGGTCGCCGATGATGAGCTCGCGCTGGCCGCGGCCGATTGGAATCATGGAATCGATGGCCAGAATGCCGGTTTGCATCGGCTCCCTCACAGGCTGACGGTCCACGACCCCGGGGGCGATGCGCTCGAGGGGGTAGCGATCGACTGAATCGATGGGCCCCTTGCCGTCGAGCGGGCGGCCGAGAGGATCGACCACCCGGCCAACCATGCCCGGGCCGACCGGTATATCGAGAATGCGCTTCGTACGTTTGGCCTCATCACCTTCCTCGACCAGGTGGACCTCACCCATGAGCACGCAACCGACGTTGTCCTCCTCGAGGTTGAGGGCGAGACCGTAGACATCATGCGGGAGCTCGATGAGCTCTCCGGCCATGACGCCGTCGAGGCCGTAGATCCGGGCGATACCGTCACCGACCGAGATCACCGTTCCGACCTCGGACATATCGATGGCGGTCTCGAATCCTTCGATCTGGCGGCGGATGATGTCCGCGATTTCGGCGGCTTTGATCTGCATGTTCTACCCCTGTTCGATTTCGATCTCTCTGCTCAGGCGACCCAGTTCTCCTGCCAGTGAGCCGTCGAAGACCCGCGATCCCACCTGCAGACGAAAGCCGCCGAGGAGATCCGGATTGACGACGAAGTCGGCGACCACGGAAGCGTCTTCCATGGCCTCAACAACCTGCACCAACTGATCGCGATGGCCGGCATCGAGGGCGGCCGCGGTTTCGACGCTGACACGCGTGCGGCCGAGCGATTTGTCGAGAAGCTCTCTGTAAGCCACGGAGATGCCCGCCATGTGCTGCATGCGGTAGTGCTGTTGAACCACATGCAGGAATCGGCGGGTTGGCTGCCCAATCTCGAGGGCATCGAGGACCTCGTCGAGAATCGTGCTCTTGACCTCGACGCTCACCGTGGGCGAGACCAACACCTTGAAAAATTCCGGCACCGAGTCGAGAGTGGCTGTCACGCGGTCGAGCTCTTCCGCCACCGCCTCCCGGCGCTCGGGAGTCTCGTCTTTGACGACCGCCATCAAGGCTTTGGCATACGGCAGTGCTCGAAAGCGGGTCATGCCTCCTCCTTGCCTTCGAGGCCCCGCATCGCGTCGAGGCTGCGCTCGAACACCCGGTGGCGATCCTCATCGGTCATCTCACGCTCGAGAAGGTCCCGGGCGAGCTGGGCCGTCAGATCGGCGGCATCCTGAGCGAGCCTCGCTCGGGCCTCCGCCTCACGGCGCGTGATCTCTTCATCAACCCTCAGCAGAAAGCGCGTCTCCTCCTGTTGTGTCTGCTCCTCGATCGCGGCCGCCTCCGCCTGGCCTTCGGAGAGGGCGCGGGTCTCGAGCTGGGCGACCTCGTCCTCGAGCTCCGACAACCGCCGAGACACATCCGCCTGGAGGCTGTCGGCCTCTTGAAGCTGGCGCCGCGCGTTCTCGAGCTCCTCGGCGATTCCCTGACTCCGCGCCTCCAAGAACGCACCCATCGGTCGGCCGACGTAACGGTCGAGAACATAGAGAAAGAGCGTGAGATTGACCGACAACCAGATATAGTCGGGCACACCAAGATGCTTCACGCCGGTGTCGACAAGGATGGCAAAGATGAGGGCACAGACAAAGATCAGCCCCCACCCGAAAATCCGCTTCATGAAGCCATCTCCCGTCCGAGGAGGCGGCCGGCGAGTAGGCGGGCCAGCTCCTCCGCCTGCTGCCGCAGCTCAGCACGGGCCGCTTCGGTCTCCTGGGTGAGGCCGTCCAGCACCGCAACGAGACGGTCATCCGCGCGCGCGCGCGCATCGGCAAGGCCCTTATGGCGCTCGCTCATGGCCTCCTGGCGGGCTTCCGCTCGGACCCTCCCCGCCTCCTTGGCCGCCGCTCTCATCTCCTCCTCGACCCGCGCAACAGCCGCGAGATGCTCCTCGTTTTTGGCTGTCCATTCCTGTTGAGCGTCATCGAGGCGCCGTTGCCGGTCATCGACAACCGCACCGACCGGACGGATCAAATAGCGTTGCACGAGCCACAGCGTCATCCAGAAGCAAACCATCACGAATAGCAACGACAAATTTGGTGGGGTCATCGGCCGCTCCGGGCTCGATCAGCTCCCATTGTCAACATGGGGCGGCTTAAATTATCAAATCCACCAACCACGGTCAAGATGTCGTCCCCGCCGGGGTTGTGTTTTTTTTCACAGTTTTCGCCTCCATGCTCACCGACCCCTCGAGGAATGCTCCGTCCTCCATCACGAGGGCTGGAGTCTGAATGTCGGCCCAGACCTTGGCGGTGGCGTGGAGCATGACCTGCTCCGAGGCACGGATGGTCCCCCGGACCTCGCCCCCGATGACGCAGCGGGCGACCTCGAGCTCACCCTCCACCGTGCCACTCTCACCGACCACTAACTCCGCTTTCGAGCGCACGGTTCCCTCGATGCGTCCATCGACGCGAAAATAGGTCTTGAACTCCAGCTCCCCGCGAATCGTACATCCCGAATCGACAAAGCCATTGAGGGACTCTCCACTTCGAGCCATTACTCACCCCCCATTAAAAAATCGAAGACACGTACCAGCTCTTCCTGATTCGAACACGAAATTACAATACGGCCGCCCCGCCGGCGAGGCTGAATCTCGACTGGAGCACCGAGGCGCAGGGCGAGCTTCCCTTCGGCCGCTACCAGATTAGGGTCTTTGACAGAACTCGGCCGCGCTTTCTTCTGCCGTCCCGCCCCCTCGCGTGCCGCAGCCGCTGCACGTTCGAGCTCGCGGACGCTCATACCCGTAGCAACCACCCGCCGAGCCCACTCGCATTGCTCCTTGTCGCCGTCAAACGCCAGCAGGGTCCGGCCGTGACCCGCGGAAAGATCGCCCCGCTCCACCAGCTCCTGAACTTCGGATGGAAGCTTGAGTAAACGCAGCGAGTTGGCAACTGTGCTGCGGTCCATTGCAACGCGCTCCGCGATCTCGGCCTGTGAGAGACCGAGACTTGTTCGCAGGTCCTCGAAGGCGCGCGCCTCTTCCAGTGGCGTCAGATCTTGCCGCTGTAGGTTTTCCACCAGCGCCACCTCGAGCTGCTCACCATCTGCGAGACGTTCACGGATAACCGCCGGTATCGTCCGCAGCCCCGCCAACCGCGCCGCTCGCCAGCGTCTCTCGCCGGTCAACAACAGGAAACGTTCCGGCCCATCCTCACTGACAAGCAACGGTTGGAGAACGCCGTGGCGCCGAATCGATTCCGCCAGCTCCTCGAGACCCCGCTCATCGAAACGATGGCGTGGTTGGTGCGGGTTGGGAGAGAGAGAATCGACGGGTATTTCAGCAAATCCGGCGCGCGCACGCGGGGTGTCGGGAATGAGCGCCTTGAGGCCACGGCCGAGCGCCTGTTTTGCGGTCATGCTTTACCCATCCGTTCGAGGTACTCCCTGCCGAGCTGTAAATACGCCTGCGAACCGCGGCTTCTCAGATCGTAGGCATGAATCGGACGGCCAAACGACGGCGCCTCCGCCAACCGTACATTACGCGGTACAAGCGTCTCGAAGACCAGGTCGCCAAAAACTCCCCGAACCTCTGCGGCAACTTGTTGCGCGAGGTTGGTCCGCTCATCGTACATCGTGAGCACGATACCGTCGATGGTGAGCCCGGGGTTGAGATAGCGACGCACCTCATCCACGGTGGCCATCAACATGGACACCCCCTCCATCGCGAAGTACTCACATTGGATCGGCACCAGAAGTCCATCAGCCGCTGCAAGCGCGTTGAGCGTCAACAGACCGAGGGACGGTGGGCAGTCGACGAGCATGAACTCGTACGCCCCCAATTGGTCTTCGGCCAGGGCATCCCGAAGTCGAAACTCCCTCCCCACCATACCCACCAATTCAACCTCGGCGCCGGCGAGGTCCGGGGTTGCCGGCACGATTCCGAGGTGAGGAAATGCAGTGGGTCGCGCCGCTTCTTCGACAGTCGCGCCACCGATGATGACATCGTATGAGGTTGGACCGTCAGCACCATCACACCCCAGACCAGCGGTGCAGTTTGACTGAGGATCGAAATCGAGAAGCAGCGTCCGGCGTTCATAGGCGGCTAGGGTGGCGCCTAGGCTAATGGCGGTCGTGGTCTTACCCACACCACCCTTCTGGTTGGCGACTGCGACCACGCGGGCAGTCATTCAACACCACTTACGGTGGCGCGTTCGAGCGCTGCCGGCGAGGCAGCGCGCGCAACTCGGAACACCATCGCCGGCGACCGAAACTGGGCTTGGTTTCACGTGAAACATGGTTGCATTTGTATGAGCCGGCCACGATCCAGGCCGGTTAGCGGGGAGCTTAGCACACGCCAATTGGTCATCCCCCGAAGCCCATCCTCGGCCCCCTCGGTGGTCCACAGAAAGACCTCCCCGTCCGCTGCCAACCGCGACCTCGCCCAGTCGAGAATATCCCGTTGATTTCCGACCGCGCGTACGGTAACGACGTTCCATGATCGGTCGTTCTTCAGATCCTGGAAGCGCACGCGTTCGGCCTCGGCATCGAGACCGAGCTCGCGAATCACGAGCTTGAGAAATCCCCATCTCTTCTGCCGCGGCTCCAGAAGTACGCCCGAAAACCCTGGACATGCCGCCAGCAACGGCACTCCCGGGAGCCCGGCGCCGCTGCCAACATCAACCAGGCGACCGTCGTTGCCCATGAGGGGCGCCGCCGCCAATGAATCCAGGAGATGTCTCGTGACCAGCTCCTCCCGCCCGCTGTAGCACACCAGGTTATGGCGTCGAGACCATTTTTCGAGGAGCTCGGCATAGCACACGAGGCGGTCGAGGGTTGCACCGCCGCAGTGGGGTGCGAGGAGATCACGAAAGCTCTGCCTGTAGCTCATTTCCTGTCTCGGTGCCGGGCCACACACCCGGCCAGAACGGCAAGCGCCGCCGGAGTGATACCCGGTAGTCGCTCGGCATCGGCCAGGGTTCGCGGGCGTTCTCGAACCAGCGCTTCCGCCGCCTCGCGCGTCAACCCCGACACGGCCGCCGGATCGAGGTCTGGTGGAATTGGAATATGACGCAAACGACGGAGGCGCTCGCGCTCCCGCTCGTGACGCGAGAGATAGCCGTCGTAGCGAAGGTGACCGACAACGATTCGCCAATCCTCCTCGCTCAACTCCCGCAGCATGGGCAGGGCCGCCGCCACCCGCCGCAGATCGACATCGTGGCGGCGGAGAATCCGCGCCCACGTGGTCGGGGCTGAAAAATCAATCCCAGCCGTTTCCCGTACCATCCGACGGGTCAGGGTGTCGGGGTTGAGGCGGATCGCCGCCAAATCAGCGCTCGTTCGGCGCCGTCGGCGCCAGCGCTCACGTTCCACGTGAAACGCCGCCTCCCGCACCAACCCCAGACGCCGCCCGACGCCCATCAGACGCTCTCGGGCCGAATCTACCCCGAGGACCAGGCGGTGCTCCGCTCTTGATGTGAACATTCGGTAGGGCTCACGGTGTTCGCGTCCACAGACGTCGTCGACCAACACCCCGAGGTAGGCGTCCTCGCGGGTCGGCACGTACTCCTGTTCGCCGCGTATTCGGCTCGCGGCGTTGATTCCCGCCAGGAGACCCAGCGCCGCCGCCTCTTCATAGCCGGATGTCCCGAGGAGCTGACCGGCAAGATACAACCCCTGAACCTCTCTGCTTTGGAGGTCCCGCCCGATCTGACGAGGCGCCACCACGTCGTATTCCACCGCATAGCCGTACTGAAGAAACACCGCACGTTCGAGACCCGGGACGCTGTGTACCACCCGTTCCTGAATATCTCGGGGTAGGCTGGTCGCGAGACCGTTGACATAGATACGTTCACTCTCGATTCCCTCGGGTTCGAGGAAAATGGTGTGCCGGTCATGGTGCGGAAACCTCACCACCTTGTCCTCGATTGAGGGGCAGTACCGGGGACCGACTCCATCGATCACGCCGGAAAAAAGCGGCGAGCGATCGAGGTTTTCGCCAATGATCTCCTGCACCACGGGAGGCGTGCGCGTCATCCAACACGAACAACGATTGGAAACCGACCGCGTCCGCCAGGAAAAGGGCCGTGGATCTGGGTCGCCATCCTGCACCTCGAGGCGCGACAGGTCGAGGCTAGACCGCGCCAGCCGTGGCGGGGTGCCGGTCTTGAAACGGCGGAGCTCAAAACCAAGATCGCCCAATGACGCGCTGAGTTTTGTGCTCGCTTGCTCACCGAGACGGCCGCCCGGTCGGCGATCGCCTCCGGTATGGAGCAAACCACCGAGGAAGGTGCCGGTGGTGAGAATGACCGCACCCGCTTCGATGCGTTCTCCTCCACCCAACTCGACGCCACATACCCGACCGCTGGCGACCTTCAATTCTGCGACCTCTTCTTCCACCAAGGTCACTCCCGGAAGGCGCTCAATCACTCGCAGCATGAGGAGCGCATAGGCGTCCTTGTCGCACTGCGCGCGCGGACCCCACACCGCCGGCCCGCGTGATTTGTTGAGCATCTTGAACTGAATCCCCGTGCGATCGGCCGCCCAGCCCTGAAGCCCGCCGAGGGCATCGACCTCGACCACCAGGTGTCCCTTGCCGATGCCGCCGATGGCGGGATTACACGGCATCTGGCCAACGGTGTGCCGGTGGAGGGTCACGAGAACGACCGATACTCCCATACGGGCCGCAGCAGCAGCAGCCTCGCAGCCGGCATGACCACCGCCCACAACGACCAGATCGGTTTTCACAGTCGCTCCTACTTCCCGATACAGAATCTGCTGTAGATCACGTCCAACACGTCTTCCGACCCGACATCGCCGATCAACTCTTCGACCGCCCGTACCGCCAATTTCGCCCTCTCCGCCGCAATTTCCGGACAACCGGGATCGCAACCCTCGAGCTCGGAGGCAGCTGCCAGCAACGCCTCGCGGTGCCGGGCAGCGATTGCCACCGCACCGCCGAGATCCGAAATCTCGTCCTCGACCACTCGAACCAATCGAGACCGCAGCTCAACCAACCCCTCTCCCGTGTGACACGACACCGGAAGCCACCCGTCGCTACCGCCGTCATCACTACTGAGATCGGCTTTCGAGCGAATGCGAATCACCGACGCAGCCGTGGACGGCAAGGGAAGCTGCTCTCCTCCGTCGTCATCCAGCGCCCACAACAGGATCACGACATCGGCGGTCTCCGCCGCCCGCAAAGCCCTCCGCCGCCCCTCGACCTCCACCGCATCACCCTCGGTCCGCACGCCCGCCGTGTCTTGAATGACCGTCCGCACACCATTGAGGTCAAACTCGGCCTCGATCACATCGCGAGTTGTGCCGGGATGGGGCGATACAATCGCTCTCTCGCTCCCGCATAAATAATTGAATAGAGTCGACTTGCCAGCATTTGGCGGGCCGAGGATCACGACCCGCGCACCGTCACGAATTCGTTCGCCGGCCCGCGCTGTCGCCAGTAACCCCCACACACGATCTCGGCACGAAGCAAGGCGGGTTTCGATCTCCACTGCCGGCACCTCGACCCCCTGTGCTTCAAAGTCCAATGATGCCTCGAGCGTCGCCACGAGCTCTATGAAGGATGCCCGCATCTCGGCAAAGGCCACCGATAACGCGCCTGAGAGCTGCCTTTGAGCATTCCGAAGCTGCCAGGCGGTGTCTGCGTCGATGAGATCGCGAATGGCCTCGGCCTGGATAAGATCAAGCTTGGAATTGGCAACTGCCCGCCGTGTGAACTCCCCTGGTTTGGCGCGGCGCGCCCCAGCGGTCACGAACGACTCGATGACCTCCGCGATGAGGTACGTCGACCCATGGATGGTGACCTCGAGCATGTCTTCGCCGGTGTAGGAGCGGGGCGCTGGATAAGAAACGGCGATCGCACGGTCCAGAACCTCACGCTCAGAGTTCAGCACCGTGGTCAGGGTCGCCCGCCAGCCGTCTTTGAATGAAACGTCTGGACACACCCGCCGGCTCAGATCTTCTACGGATGGGCCGCTGACCCGAATCACCGCCAACGCCCCGCGCCCCGGGGGCGTGGCGCATGCGACGATAGTTTCAGCGCCGCCGGCGAGGGCGGATGACAATCCTCTTGAGGAAGCCGTCGCCATCAGAGTCGGTCTCCACACCGGGATCATCGGCCAAAGCGAGATGGATTTCCCGCCGCGCTGCAGGCGTCAATGGCCCCAAAATTACCGGTGCCCCCCGCCGTATGGCCTCGTCCGCCGCATCCTCAGCACGTTCTTGGAGTTTTTTCGCGCGTCTCTCCTTGAACCCGTCACTATCCAGATGAATGGGAATGTGATCCGTCAGCCGGCGGTTCAGTACCCGGTTGCACAGGTACTGCAGCGCGTCGAGACCCCGGCCCCCGGAGGATGTGAAATACCGCAGATCCTGACCCTCCAATTCGCCCTCGAGCGCGTCCTCTTCGGCCGCGAGATGGACGGTAATGTCAAGGTCGCCCGCTCGAAATGTCTCGGAAAGAAAGAGGCCGAGTACGGCCACCGGATCCACCCGGGCTTCCACGACGACCTTGTCGGCACCCTCCTCAACCACGTCGTAGTGGAGCTCCTCGAGGCGCGCGTTGAGGCCGACGCTGGCCGCGCTCAATGCATCGTCGAGGCTGGCGCCGTCAAAGCTCTTGCTCCTCGTCATTTCTTCCCGTCCTTTTTTCGTTTTCCGCCACCCCGTTTGCGCTCACCGATCATGTGGAGGGTGATCTCCTGTTGAATGATGGTGATGATGTTGTTGGTTAGCCAGTACAAGACCAGTCCCGAGGGAAACTGGAGAAACATGATGCCAAAGATCAGCGGCATCATCCTCATCAACCGCTGCTGTTGGGGGTCACCCGCCTGCGGTGCGAGACGCTGTTGCAGCCACATCGTTGCGGTCATCAGTATCGGCGTAACGTAGTACGGATCCTTGGCAGAAAGATCGGTTATCCATAAAATGAACGGCGCGTGGCGGAGCTCGATGGCCTTCAAAAACAGCTGGTACAACGCAAACAGCAACGGCATCTGGACCAACATGGGCAGACAGCCCGCCATCGGGTTCACGCCCTCCTGCTTGTAAAGGGCCATCATCTCCTGGTTCATCTTGGCCCTGGCCTGAGGGTCGGTCTTTTTCTTTTTGTACTTCCCCTGGATCTCCTTGACCTTCGGCTGGACCTTGGCCATCTTGCGCATTGAGACCGTCGACGTATGCATGAGGGGGAAGAGCACGATTCGAATGCCGAGCGTCAGGAGGATGATGGCGACGCCCCAGTTGCCGACCACGCTGTAGATCCATTGCAGCGCCTTGAGAAAAAATACCGCGATCGGGGTCAGAAACCACCCAAAAGTGAGGGTTTTCTCGACACCGTCGCCGATCTCCTGAAGCAGGTAGTACTCCTTGGGCACGCCCAATAGCTGTCCCCGCAGCTCGACACCCGCGGGCACCACCGCGATCCGCAGCACGCGCATCAATTCATCGTCGGCGATTCCATACTCGAAGGGTTCGATCGTGACCTCGGAGACCCCGCCCTGAGGTCGAAAAACATCGAGAAAATACCCATCCTCAAATCCAGCATAGTTTAGCGCCTGTGGTCTTAAGTCCCTTTCTTCCTTGACCTTACTTCGCTTGTGTCGGGTCAACTCACCGTCGGCCAGGACGACCCCCTCGCCCCACAGCGCGAGACGGCTGTCCCGTTCACGTTCACTGAGGTCCCTCATCCCCGTACCGATGCTCATCGAGGCCCCAACCATCGTTCCAGAGGTCTCGATTTCCACATCGAGACCATAGCCAAGCGCTGAAAGTGAAATTCGTTTGGTAACGCCGTTGCCGCGGCCATCCGACCAACGAAAGACCACGCCGTCGGCGGTCTCTTCCACCACATACAGCGTCTCGTCAATACCCTCTGCGGTGATCAACTGCAGCGGCCGCGTCGCCTCGGGCAGGGGCACGGTCTGAATCAGATCAAGGGGTTGGCCTTCATCATTATCATATCCGAGGAGGCGGTACGAAGACACCGCGGCACCGCGATTTGTGAGCACCACCGCGATCTGCTCATTGTTGAGCTCAACCTCTTGCTCGGCGAGAGCGATGATGACCTCGTTGGTTGGTGGAGCGGCCGGTATCTCTGCGGTAGCCACCGGCTTTTCAGAGGTAACTGCGGGCGACGTCTCGTCACCGGTCGCCAAGGCGGGCTTTTCGGCTGGCACGGCCTCTGTGGGGACAGCGCCGGACACGGTCGGCGGTTGCCGTTCCGGTGGTGGAAAGATAACCGACCACGCCAGCAGGATCGCTGCTGATAGGACGAATGCCAGGAGTAGTCGTTTCTCCATAAGACCCGCTGATCCTCGCTTTTCACTCTCTCGGCGTCGGTACCTCACCGCCGAGATGACTGGCGGTCAGCCGACGTCCTTGTTCCAGACAGCTCATGAAATCCTGTTCGAGTTCCGCCCAGGGTGCTGTAGCGCTGCTACGCCTGGCGTTTGCAACGATGTCACACGATAGCGCCGCGCCGTCATGCAGGCGGAGGCGATAGAGCTCCCGCAACCGCCGTTTTGCTCGGTTGCGCACAACCGCTCCCCCTATTTTCCGTGTCGCGGTGACGCCAAATCGTCCCCCTTGCTCCCGTGATTGCAAGAAAAACAGCACAATGTGTCTACCGATCACCCGAACGCCGTGTTTGTACACGTCTTGGTAGTCGGCCCTTCGTTTGAGTCGCACCGAAGCCGGAAAGCCCAGCCGTCGTTCAGACGGCAATCCGCTTGCGACCTTTGCGCCGGCGCGCCTGAAGGACCTTGCGACCATTCTTGGTGCGCATACGGATTCGAAAACCGTGGGTCTTCCTGCGCTTTCGGTTGTTGGGCTGAAAAGTTCTTTTCATGATCGTCTCTCTTCCCCAAGTATCGGGCGCGCAACGATATCGTAGGTTGGTGTGGGTGTCAAGAACAGGCGTCTTGACAGATATTATGTTAGCGTACTGCGATGGATCATTGGCATCACCTGCAGCCCCACCTTCGGCAGATGTTGGGTGATGAGGAATATACAACGTGGATCGCTCCTCTAGCGGTCCTTGAGAACACAGATGCCGTCCTCACGTTAACTACCGACAACCTGATTGTGAGCGATTGGGTTCGCGACCATCTCCTGCGCGATATCGAGACCGTCGCGCGGAGTCACTTTGGATCGGCGTTCCGGGTGATGATCAACCCCGAGGGAGGGTCGGACAGCCCACCCGCCATTGTCAACGCTCCCGCTTCAGGCAGTATTGCAACTCATCCATTCAATCCTGGTTTCACTTTCGACCGGTTCGTCGTTGGATCGTCAAACCAGTTTGCGGCCGCCGCGGCCGAGGCGGTCGCTGATCGACCAGGAAAAGCCTATAACCCTCTTTATCTCTATGGGGGATCAGGCCTCGGCAAAACCCACCTTCTCCACGCGATCGCGAACCGACTGAAAGAAAGTTCTTTGCGCGTCGTCTACATGACCACCGAACAATTCGTTAACGAATTGATCAACTGCATCAGGCGCAAACAGATGGATGCCTTTCGCCAGACCTTTCGCGGCGTCGACCTCCTGCTCCTCGATGATATCCAGTTTATCGCCGGCAAGGAGCGAACCCAGGAGGAGTTTTTCCACACCTTTAACACGCTCCAATCGACCGGTCGTCAGGTCGTCTTCACCTCTGACGCCAGGCCGGCCGATATCCCCGGACTGGAGGAGCGGCTGAGATCGCGGTTTCTCCAGGGATTGATTGCCGATATTCAACCCCCGGATCTCGAAACCCGGTGCGCCATTCTGAGAGAGAAATCCCGAGCTGTGGGGCGCGAGTTGCCTGAAGACGTCGTTTTGTTCATCTCGCGCAAGGTACAGAACAACGTTCGCGAGCTCGAGGGATGTCTCAATCGGACCATAGCGTACGCCCAACTCAAAAACTCCAAGATTTCTGTAGACGTTGTTCGTATGGCCTTGTTCGAACTCCTGCCCGATGATCGCGCAACAAATGCGGCGGACATCATTCGCTTTGTCGCTCAACACTATGGTATTCGAGTTCCTGATCTTAAGGGTCGGTCCAACCGCCGATCGATCGCGCTACCTCGCCAGGTAGCCATGTATCTCATTCGCCATATTCTCGAACTCAGTTTTCCCGAAATTGGAAAAATCTTTTCGAAACATCATTCGACGGTCATGTATGCGGTGGACAACGTTCAGAAGATGCGCCAGTCAAATCCTGACTTCGACGCCACCCTGACATCATTTCGCGAACATTTTGGATGACCACCTCAACCGGCGGGTTGTGAAAGGCCTGTGATGAAGTTGTGGAATTATGTGGAAAAGCTCATTTATCCACAATCATCCACAAGCGAAATCATCATTTATCCACAAGCGAAATGACTAGCTAGATTATTTATTTATCAATATTTATAGATGTCATTCACAGATTCCACTGCCTCGACGACGATGACGATTCATGTTATATTTTCCGCATGAAAAGCTCATCGTCGTAGAGAGGAAGGGCGGTTGATGGAACTCAAACTGCAGCGCAACCTGGTTCTTCAAGAACTGTCTATTCTCCAGGGCGTCGTAGAACATCGAACGACGATACCGATCCTTTCGAGCATTCTTGCCGAAGCTGCAGAGAACCGCCTGCGGTTGGTGGCCACGGATCTCGATATGACGATCGTGACCTCGTGTCCGGCGGTTGTTCATGGTGGCGGTCGCGCGACACTCGAATCTAAGGTCTTTCAAAATCTCGTCCGTAGCTTGCCCGAGGAAGAGTTCACTCTGCGTCAGGATGGAGACGCGGTGGAGATCACATGCGGTCGATTTCAGTCGCGAATGGCAGTTACCGATCCGTCCGATTATCCGACGGTACCCGAAGTGCCGGAAGCGGGAGACTACGCGCTGTCGCTCAGTCTGTTTCAATTGATGCTGGATCGCGTGGCCTTCGCCATCACGAAGGACGACCCAAAATTCCAGCTCAACGGCGCCCTCGTGAAGCTCATACCCGGTGAAATCGAGATTGCTGCGACCGATGGTCACCGCCTGGCGATGGTTCGTGCGAAAGCCCCTTCCGGAGAGCCGCCATTCGAGCAACAGCTTTTTCCGAGGAAGTTATTGGCGGAATTCGCGCGCTTTGGTGATGACCAGGTGAAGATATCGTCCAGTGACAATCATCTTGGCTTTCTCATGGGTGAGCGGACCCTGGTATCGCGGATTGTGGAGCTTCGTTTTCCACAATACGAACGGGTTATCGTACGCGATAATCCGAGTCGAGCGAGGGTTGACCGAAAAGAGTTGCTCGCGTCTCTGAAACGAGTCAGCCTCATGGCTCACGAGAAAGCGCGGGGCGTACGCTTTCAATTGAGCGACGCCGGCGAGTTGACATTGGTGTCAATCGGTTACGACCGCGGGAGCGCGGAAGAAACGCTGAATGTGAACTATCAGGGCGAGAGCCTTGAAATCGCGCTCAATGCAGCATATTTGATCGATGTTTTACAGGTATTGGTATGTGACATGGTTGAGCTTCAACTCCGGGACAGTAATACGCAATGCGTCGTGGTGCCCGTGGATGACGATGCGCGACTCGAGGAGTATATCTACGTCCTGATGCCCATGCGCCTGTGACAACACGAATCGCGCAGGCGGGATGCTGATCTCGATAACAAGAAACGAACCATATGACGCTGGCACGCGTCACATGGCAGTACTGAATTTCATTTCAAAAACACGGTCACCGGAATCGAAATGGAGTTAATCGAGTTCACCGCCGCCAGCTTTCGCAACCTCGACGTTGAACGTCTGCAATTTGCGGACGATGCAAATATCATACTCGGGTTCAACGGGGTTGGGAAAACCAGCCTCCTGGAGGCGATATTCGTTCTCGGCAACCTGAGATCATTTCGATCTTCTTCTCTTCATCGAGTCGTGCGCCACGGGAACTCCGTTTTTCGGGTTGGGGGCACGATCAAGAGCACAGGAGGGACCCACCATCTCGAACAGATCGTCGAGGTTGGCCCCCCCGTCCGAAGAACCCTCCGCGTCGATGGATCCGATGTTAATGTTGGGCAGTATCTCCAGTTTTTTCCGGTTGTCGCGATCAGTGGCGCCGACCAGGAGCTTGTCGGCGGTGGGCCCGAATCCCGTCGTGCGCTGCTTGATCGGTTTGTTTTTCTCATTCGCCCTGCATATCTGGAGGAGTTGAGATCATATCGGCGTGCAATCCGGCAAAGGAATGCGGCGTTGACGGCCGGGGCCGGAAATGCCGAGCTCGAGGCATGGGAAAAACCGTTGGCCAGGACCGCGGGGAGCGTAGTTGCCGCGCGAGCAGAGGGGGCGAAGGTGCTCGCTGAATATTTTTCTGACATCTATGAAAAGCTTCGCGGAGAGCACTTTCCAACGATCGAAACCAGCTATCGTACAGAACCCTGGCTGAATTCGAGCGAAGGTCGCCAAAAAGTGGAAGATCTCTATCAACAGAGGTATAATGAGACCCGGGCGCGGGATCGTCTAGCCGGGTTCACCGGCGATGGTCCCCACCGGCATGATCTGAGTTTGCGGGCCGCCGGGCGAGGCATCCGATACGTGGTGAGTTCGGGGCAGGCCAAGGTGGTTGCGGCGGCGCTCAGGCTGGCCACGCTCGCCCACGTTGAAAAGGAGCGACACGAGCAGTTTCCCGTAATCGTAGACGATGTGGATGCTGAGTTGGACAGCACAGCCCTGACCCGTCTCGTCGATCATCTCGGAAACGAACGACAAATTTTTCTCTCAAGCACGAACGATGGGATCGCAGCACTATTTGGTTCTCGATCTCGTCGAATGTGGCTCGATGATGGAGCCATCGTACGCCAGGAGGCGGAAGCCCATGACTGATCAATACACCGCCGAAAATATCAAGGTCCTCAAGGGTCAAGAGGCCGTGAGGAAGCGCCCGGGAATGTACATTGGCGATGTCGACGATATCTCAGGCCTTCACCACATGGTGTGGGAGGTGGTCGACAACGCCGTCGACGAGGCGCAGGCCGGGCATTGTTCCCATATTTCAGTTGTGGTCCATGCTGACCAGACGGTCACCGTGACCGATGATGGCCGCGGCATTCCCGTCGATACCCACCAAGCGACCGGGAAATCGGCAGCCGAGGTCATCATGACAGAGCTCCACGCGGGAGGAAAATTCGACAGTAACGCGTATAAGGTGTCCGGAGGGCTTCACGGGGTAGGCGTCAGTGTGGTCAACTTCCTGGCCGAGTGGTTGCGTGTCGAAATCCACAGAGACGGCAAGGTGTGGGAACAGACGTTTTATCGAGGAGCGCCTAAAGAGCCCCTCAAGACCATAGGAACCACCCGCCGAACCGGCACCATCGTCAACTTCAAACCGGATGCCGAGATCTTTTCGGTCCTCGAGTTTCACCCAGATCTTTTGGTTCGCCACCTTCGGGAACTCGCGTTCATGAACTCCGGCACCGAAATCAAATTCCTGGACGAGAGCAGCGACCGTGAAGAAACATTCATGTTCGAAGGCGGGCTGGCAGAATTCGCCAGATATCTCAACCGATCCAAGTCGAATCTCCATAACGACCCAATTTATCTTGTTGACAAGAACAACGACGGCGAAGAGGTCGAGGTCGCCCTGTACTGGCACGACGGCTACAATGAAAACGTCCTCGCCTTTACCAATACGGTCTTTAATCGTGATGGCGGGACACACCTTTCCGGCTTTCGAGCGGCGCTTACGCGAACGATCAACGCCTATGCCCAGTCCCAGAATCTTCTCAAGGGACTCAAAGAAAACTTTTCGGGTGAGGACGTTCGCGAGGGTTTGACGGCGATCATCTCGGTTAGCATCCAGGAACCGCGGTTTTCTTCTCAGACCAAGGACAAGCTCGTGTCGTCGGATGTCAAGGGATGGGTGGAGTCGACGATCAACGAGCGGCTTGCCACCTACTTCGAAGAGCACCCGGCTGTCGCCAAGAGCATCGTCTCAAAATGTCACGACGCGGCGCTGGCGAGAGAGGCGGCCCGCAAAGCTCGCGAGCTGACCCGGCGCAAGAGCGCACTGGAGACCTCGGCCCTGCCCGGCAAGCTCGCTGACTGCTCTGAGCGCGACCCGGAGCTTTCCGAGCTCTTCATCGTAGAGGGTGATTCGGCGGGCGGGTCTGCAAAACAGGGTCGGGACAGGCTCTTTCAAGCCATTCTTCCGCTCCGCGGCAAGATCCTCAACGTTGAAAAAGCACGATTCGACCGGATGCTCTCGTCGGATGAAATTCGGGCGCTCATCTTGTGCCTCGGCACGGGCATCGGCAAGGAGGAGTTCGACCCGCTCAAAGTCCGGTACCACAAGATCATCATCATGACCGATGCCGATGTCGACGGTTCTCATATTCGCACCCTGCTGCTGACCTTCTTCTATCGACAGATGCGCGAGCTTGTCGAGCGCGGTCATCTTTTCATTGCCCAGCCGCCTCTTTACAAGGTCAGCCGCAAAAAGAAAGAGGTCTACCTTCGCGATGATGGAGATCTGGCCCGGTTCCTTCTCGATCGGGTCGAGAATGAGTTCACGCTCGTGGTCGGAACGACCGGCCAAGTGTTGGCCGGGCGCGAGCTCCGCCGCGCCATTCTTGCCGCCCAGGAGTGGAGCGAGAGCCTCAGCCGTCTCGAGCGCCGAGGCTGGCCCCAAGATCTCGTCCTTGCCGCCCTCGATGCGGAAGCACAGTGGGAACAGGAAACGGTCAGCGCCGAGTTTGCCGATGCTCTCGCAACCGAGCTTCGCGAGCTCGGATACGAGGACGCCCGTGTGGAGCTCGACGAGGAGCACGGGGTGCACGAGGTCCTTTGCCAGGTCGGTTTCAACGGCCGCGGCCAGGAGGTTCGCCTTGGCGAGCTTCTCGGGTCGAGTGGACTATTTCGCCGCGCCCGCAGCCAGATGACGCAGGTGGCGGCCCTCCGTGTCGGGCCATTCCACCTCGATCGCAACGGCGAACGGGAAACCCTCGCCAGCCTGTCGGACCTGGTGGGTCGTGTCTATGAGGTCGCCAAGAAGGGCTTCAACATTCAGCGCTACAAAGGTCTCGGAGAGATGAACCCGAAGCAGTTGTGGGAGACCACCATGGATCCGGAAGCGCGGCGGCTCCTCCAGGTAACCATCGAGGACGGGGCGCAGGCCGACGAGCTGTTCACGATCCTGATGGGTGACGCGGTCGAACCGCGCCGAAACTTCATCGAGACCAATGCCCTCGAAGCCCGCAACCTGGATATTTAGATGAGCGAACCTCTGACACCCCCCCGCGCGGATCGAGTGGCCGTGACCATCGAGGAAGAGCTCAAAAACTCGTACCTCGACTACGCCATGTCGGTGATCATCGGCCGCGCCCTCCCCGATGTCCGCGACGGTCTCAAACCGGTTCACCGTCGCATCCTTTACGGAATGTGGGAGACCGGCAGCACCGCGTCGCGCAGCTACAAGAAGTCAGCTCGAATCGTCGGTGATGTGATGGGTAAGTACCACCCCCACGGAGACCAGGCGATTTACGATACCGCCGTCCGCCTGGCCCAGGATTTCTCGATGCGGCACCCCCTGATTGACGGTCAGGGAAACTTCGGATCGGTCGACGGCGACTCACCTGCGGCCATGCGGTACACAGAGGTGCGATTGACGCGTCTCTCCGATGACATGCTCGGCGACGACATCGACAAAGAAACGGTTGACTGGGTTCCTAACTACGATGGTTCCCTCAGCGAACCCACGGTGCTGCCGGCACGATTCCCGAATCTCCTGGTCAACGGGTCCTCCGGAATCGCGGTCGGGATGGCGACCAACATTCCACCCCACAATCTCGGGGAGATAATTGACAGCTGCATTGCGCTGCTGTCGGACCCCGAGCTTTCAATCGAAGACCTGATGGACTTCGTGCAGGGTCCGGATTTTCCGACCGCTGGTTTCATCCTCGGTCGCAAGGGCATTCACGACGCCTACACCACCGGACGCGGGATTGTCCGCATGCAGGCGCGGACCAGAATCAGGGAGGCAGAGAAAGGACGCCGAGCGGCAATCATCATCAGCGAGCTCCCGTATCAGGTCAACAAGGCGCGTCTGGTGGAGCAGATCGCGACCCTGGTCCAGAACAAACGGCTCCAAGGCATTGCGGATCTGCGGGACGAATCCGATCGCGACGGTATCCGGGTGGTCATCGAGCTCAAGCGCGACGCGATTCCAGAGGTTGTTCAGAATAATCTTTTCCAGAGCACCCAGATGCGCACCACCTTCGGCATCATTCTCCTCGGTGTGATCAACAACCAACCAAAGGTCTTCAACCTCAAGGAGCTTCTCCAGCACTTCCTCGACCACCGCCGCGAGGTGATCCTACGGCGCACAACCTTCGACCTCAATCGTGCCAGGGAACGCGCCCACATTCTCGAGGGCCTCGTCATAGCCCTCGACAATCTCGACGCCGTGATCACGCTGATTCGTGCCGCGCCCGATCCGGTGAGCGCCCGTGAAGGGCTGATGAGCGAATTTGGTCTTTCCCAGCTTCAGGCCCAGGCTATTTTGGACATCCGCCTCCAGCGCCTCACCGGTCTCGAGCGCGATAAAATGATCGACGAGTACCACGAGATCAAGAAAACCATCGCGCATCTTGAAAAGGTCCTCGATACCGAGGAGATGGTTACCGAGATCATTGTCGAAGAGCTCGCCGAGGTGAAGAAAAAATTCGCGGACCAGCGCCGCACGGAGCTGATTGCCGACCCCAGCGAGATTTCGATCGAGGACCTCATCGCCGAGGAGGAGATGGTCATAACCGTGTCACGCGGTGGGTATGTCAAACGATCACCATCGTCCACCTACCGTGCGCAACACCGTGGCGGCCGCGGCCGCCGCGGCATGGCCACCAAGGATGAAGACGAGGTGTGGCAGCTTTTCGTGGCTTCCACTCACGCCACCATGCTCTTCTTCACGTCGACCGGGCGAGTCTTCGTGCGTAAGGTCCATGAGCTCCCGGATGTCGGTCCCTCGGCCATTGGCCGGGCCCTGGTCAATCTTCTCCAGCTGAACGCGGACGAGCACGTGAGAGCTCTGCTCGCGGTGCGTGACTTTTCCGAGCACGAGGATGCGCACCTGTTTTTCGCCACCCGCCTCGGAAGGGTCAAACGGACCCCGCTCGCCGCATATGCCAACATCCGCGTCAACGGCCTCAAGGCCGTCGTGATCAACGACGGAGACGCCCTCCTCTCGGTTCGTCTCACCCATGGTGACAGCCACGTCTTTATCGGAACCAACCGTGGGATGAGTATTCGGTTTCCTGAAACCGATGCCCGGCCAATGGGCCGTGTCACCGCGGGCGTGCGCGGGATCAACCTTCGCAAAGGCGACTTCGTGGAAGAGGTGGCGATCATCGATCCGGCCAAAGAGACGGACATCCTGGTAGTCACCGACCTCGGATACGGCAAACGAACGCCGATCAGTGAATTCCGCGTGCAGCATCGTGCGGGCTACGGCGTCAAGCTCATACAGTTGACCAAGAAGAACGGTGTTGTGGCCGCGATTCGCCACGTGGAGGAGGACGACGAAATCCTGGTTGTCACCGAGGGCGGGATGTTGATTCGGATGAACACAGCTGAAATCCGGCAAATCGGTCGCGCCACGCAAGGGGTTCGGATCATCCGCCTCAAAGAGGGCGACCGCGTAGTTTCGGTAGCTCGCTCCGAAGCGACAAACGACGAGGACATTGATAACACCGATGACGACGATGAAGGCGTGGAACCGCTGGTAGATCCCGCCGGAGAAGACGTCTGAATCCCTGGTGAGAAATGCGGGTTAGCGACGCTTCCCCCCGTTCGATCCCGGCGGTAGTGATCATTCATCAGGAGGGTGTGATCGGGCTCATCGCCCTGATCGGTCTCTCACTCCAGGGCGACGGAGCCCTCGCGGGTCTCGCGCCGACCTCGTCGCTCATCACCGCGGTGGCCGGAGGCGTCGCGGTCGGAGTAGGGAGCTTTGCCGTGTTGTGGGTTCTCAGGGGCCTGCGGCCGGCAGCCGATCTCGAGAGCTGGCAGCGGCGGATGGTCGAAGGGTGGAGCATCACAGACGCACTGGCGGTTGCGCTCTTTTCGGGCCTCGCCGAGGAGGCACTCATACGGGCGCTGCTGCAGCCGCTCCTCGGTCTCGTGCCCGCCGCGCTGTTGTTCGCAGCCTTCCATTTCATTCCGGATCGCCGTCTGTGGTTGTGGCCCATTCTCGCTTTCGTGCTCGGCCTCGTGCTCGGGTGGACCTTCGCACTATGGGGATATCCGGCTGCAGCAGCGGCGCACATCACCATCAACATGTTGTCGCTCAGGCGTTTGCGAACGCCGATGGCTGATGAATCCGCGTCCCCAGCCGGTCCCGAAGGAAGCTGTTGAGATCATCGGGCGAGCCTGCAAATCTCACCACCTCGCTACTGCGGCCAACGATTTGCCGCTATCTGCGGCGTTTTCTCGCTTCGGGGTGCTTGACGAACTGTCAAGTACGACTCCGCGCCCCTCAGGTCGAAAGCGCCACATCTCACGACATCTCGCTGGCCTCGCGACGCGACGTGGTGAGATATGCAGGCTTGTGTGTACAATGAACCGAAGCCGAGGGAGGAACGATATGGATCTTCAGGATTCCCAGTTCCGCGTCAAAGTCGGACTGGCAGAGATGCTCACGAGCGGTGTGATCATGGATGTCACAAACGCCGAACAGGCGAAAATCGCCGAAGACGCCGGAGCGGTGGCCGTAATGGCTCTCGAACGCGTTCCGGCCGACATCAGGGTCCAGGGCGGGGTCGCCCGAATGTCGGCAATCGAGAAGATCCAGGAGATCCAGGAAACGGTGTCGATTCCTGTGATGGCGAAGGTGCGAATCGGTCACATTGCCGAGGCGCGAATTCTCGAGGCGCTCGAGGTCGATTTCATCGATGAGAGCGAGGTGCTCACGCCGGCTGATAACGAAAACCACATTTTCAAACAACCGTTCACGGTTCCGTTCGTATGCGGTTGTCGCAACCTCGGCGAGGCGCTGCGTCGGATTGGCGAGGGTGCGGCTCTGATCCGAACCAAGGGGGAAGCCGGCTCGGGTGACATCGTCGAAGGGGTGGGTCATCTGCGTGCTGTACAGCGCGGCATCAGGACCCTGACAATTCTCGAGGAGGACGAGTTGATGACTGCGGCCAAGGAGCTCCAGGCCCCATTCGAGCTCGTCCGCTGGGTGGCCGAGAACGGACGTCTGCCGGTGCCGAACTTTGCAGCCGGCGGGATTGCAACCCCAGCCGACGCGGCCCTGTGCATGATGCTCGGAGCGGAGTCGGTGTTTGTCGGGTCCGGCGTTTTCAAATCCGACGATCCCGTGGACCGCGGCCGTGCGATTGTCCAGGCGGTGACGCATTGGCAGGATCCGGCTAGGCTTGTCGAGGTGTCACGAGGGCTCGGCGACGCGATGTCCGGCATCGATTCGGGCAAGCTCACACCAGAGGAGATGCTCTCGCGTCGAGGATGGTGAGTTCGTGACGGAGTACGGGGTTCTTGCGCTCCAAGGAGATTGGGCGGTTCACGGTGCGATACTCCGAGACCTCGGCGCACACACGCGCCCGGTACGAACCGCTGCTGACCTTGCACAAATTGATGCCCTGGTGATTCCGGGCGGCGAGTCGTCGGCAATGTTGCGGCTGATGGAGCCTGAGAACCTTGCTCGCCGAATTCGGGATCGAATAACGGCGGGAATGGCGATTCTCGCCACCTGTGCCGGGGTGATACTGCTTGCGGAACACATCCAACCGCCTCAGGAGAGTCTCGGTGTACTGGGTGTCAATGTCATTCGAAACGCCTATGGACGACAGCCGCACTCGACGGTTGGAGAGATCGCGCTTACACAAGAGTTGGGCGAGCCGTTTCAGATGGAGGGCGTGTTTATTCGCGCTCCACGAATCGTTGCTGTGAATTCCGAGGTCGCCGTGCTCGGCCGGTTTCTCGACGACCCGGTACTGATCCGTCAGGAGAGAATTCTGGGAGCGACCTTTCATCCGGAGCTGACTGCGGATCGCCGGATCCACAAGATGTTCATTGCAGCAGGGGAGGTAGGACATGGATGATGTAATTCTGCGACACGAGGAAATCCGCGGCATCCACTGTCTCGTCATGGACAATGGTCCAAACGCCCTCGACCGACCGATGATGGAAGCCCTCCACTCCGCGCTCCAGAATCTCGCGGTTGACGGCGCCCCGGCGGTCGTTCTTGCCTCGGCTCATCCAACGCTCTTCTGCCCGGGCTGGGACCTCAAGGTTCTTGCCGATGCGGAGCGCGAGGAGGTGGGCGAGTTTCTCGACACCTTCAACGCCCTGATTCTCGAGCTCTTCTCCTATCCGGGTCCGACAGCCGCGGCGATCAGCGGCCATTCAGTGGCGGCGGGATGTTTGCTCGCCCTCGCCTGCGATTTGAGGGTGATGGCAGCGGGTCAGGCCCGCCAGGGACTCTCCGAGCTCAACCTCGGAGTACCTGTGCCCGGCCCCTGTCTGCGCATGCTTCGCGCCAGGCTCAGCTCTCCGGCCCTTGACGAGTTGGTCTTCAGGGGTGAAGGATGCACCGCGGAGCGTGCCCGAGAGCTCGGAATTGTCCACCGCATCGCCGGCGCCGACGAAACGCTCGCCGTGGCCCAACTCGAAATCGCCAAACTTGCCGGCCGACCCCGCCGCGCGTTCGTGGAGAGCAAGAAGATGCTCCTCGGCGATGTTTGGCAGGACATGCGAGCGACTCGACCCGAAGAGACTGCATCGTTTCTGGATTGCTGGTACGAGGAAGAGACCAGGGAACGCATCGCCCGGGTGGCCAACAGCCTCCGCCGTTGACGGGAACGGTTGCGCATTCCGATACCTGTGGGTGGACAAGTGATCAGAACCGATAACTGCGGTCCTGCTCCAACTCCTCGACTCGGTGGGGGAGGTCGGTCGCGGCTAGCTCTGCGCGAAGGGTATCCACATACGGCGGTTTGAAGTGGTAGAGATACACCGGCACCTCGCGGCGGAGCTTTGATAGCTCGGTTGCCAGGGTCTGCGGGGTCAGGTGAAGGCTCACATCCGCCACATCTTGCATGTGGTTCGGGAATGAGACCTCGGTGATGACCGCGACCAGGTCCTCGGTGGCGTTGGCAACATCCCAGACCCGTTGGGTGGGTCCGGTGTCGGAGGTGAAGAGAATGCTCGAGGAACCCTGACGAAGAAGGAGGCCGGTCGTAGGCACGATGTGATTGACCTCGATCGCCAACACCTCCAGCTCTCCGGAGGGCAGCGGAGCGATCGTGAAAGGACGTTCGATCTCAATTTCCTCGAAGCGAACCGAGGGATACATGTGGTTTGGAATGCGTGTGAAGTCCGGCCAGGTGTCGTTGTTGAACAGATGTCGCCGAACACCGGCAAGAACTCTCTTGGTGCAGAATATCGAAACCGGTTCGTCGCTCGAGCCGAAGGAGTTTTCGATCAGGAACGGGAGGGAGTTGGTGTGATCCATGTGAGTGTGCGTGATCACCACGTGGCGAACGCGGCGCTGCTCGTCGATCGTCAGCGCCCGGGTGATGGCGCCCGCATCCACCGCGACGCACCCATCGATCAGAAACGACGTCATCCTGCACTCGGGGCTGTCACCCCCGAAACTGCCGAGAACCCGAAAATCCATGCAACGAGTATACCCGTACCGGTCTAGGTGAGACACAAGAGCTTAACCGCATTCCTTACTGCGCGACGTGGTGAGGAATGCGGTTAACATACTGGCGATGAAACACGAGGAGGATAGGGTTTTTCGTCTCGGCCTGCTCTTGGCGGGCGGCGGTACGCGCATCCGACGGCACATCGCGGCGGTGCCGGGCGGTGGCGACATTGGCGCTCGGATGGCTGAGGAGCAGACACCGCGAGCGCTTCTAAAGACTGCCCGTGAGCTCGCCACAAACGAGGCCCCGATGGTCCTGGATCGGGCGGCAGGCGCGGGATGGAGGTGGATCATTCCATCGGATGATGAGTTTCCCTCGTTGCTGACCACGATCACCGATCCACCGCTCGGGCTCTTCGTGCGTGGAAGACTTTCATCGGCGAAGACCGTTGCAATCGTGGGTTCTCGAAAGGGGACGCCATACGGTCGTCAGGTTGCGCATCTTCTCGGAGAGGAGCTGGCCGAAGCGGGGGTGATCGTGATTTCCGGGATGGCTCGAGGGATCGATGAGTCGGCGCACCGGGGGGCTCTCGCGGCGGGCGGTTCGAGTTGGGCGGTGTGGGGCGCCGGTCCCGATCGCGTCTACCCGCCGGAACACCGGGGGCTGGCCGAAGAGTTGGCCGAGAACGGCGCCCTGCTCACCGAGTATCCTCCCGGGACACCGCCACGCCGCCACCACTTTCCGGAGAGAAACCGCATCCTCGCCGGTATCGCGATGGCGGTCGTGGTGGTCGAAGCTGCGGCGCGATCGGGTGCCCTGGTAACGGCACGTCTGGCGGTCGAAGAGGGCCGCGAGGTGTTGGCGGTTCCCGGCAACATCTTTTCGAAAGTCTCGGTGGGACCAAACACGCTGATTCGGGTGGGAGCGCGGCCCCTCCTCACACCACGGGATCTCTTCGAGGCCATCGACGTAACGCCGGCATCAGATCCACAGTCGCAGCCGGATGACGGTCTCCTGCGATGTATCCCGGCGGGTGAATCGCTGACCGCCGATGAGATCGCGGCCCGGGCGCAGGTCGATGTCGCGGCCGTAGCCGGTGATTTGATCGCGCTCGAGCTGGCGGGAAGCGTGAGGCGGGGGCACGATGGACGCTACGCTCGGGTACGCGGCACCCCGGCTGATGAGTAGGCAGGATAGAGAGATTGTCGTCATCGGTGGCGGACTCGCGGGCAGCGAGGCGGCATGGCAGCTGGCACAGGCGGGGCTCGAGGTGCGGCTCATGGAAATGCGACCCCTCCGGACGACCCCGGTGCATCGCAGCGGCCTGCTCGCCGAACTCGTATGTTCCAACTCGCTGCGCGGCGACTCGCCGATCAACGCGGTTGGCGTCCTCAAGGCTGAAATGGAGGCTCTCGGGTCACTGATCATCAAGACGGCGCGCGGTGCACGGGTGCCTGCTGGCGGCGCGTTGGCGGTCGACCGTGAGGTCTTTGCGGAGGGAATCACGGAGACGATCAGCGCCCACCCGCGGATCACGGTTGAACGTATGGAAGCCGAAGAGCTCCCGAATGGCCCGGCCATCCTGGCGACCGGCCCACTGACATCTCCGGCTCTCCACCGAGCTCTCGATGATGTTCTTGGAGAGGAAGCACTCTCCTTCTTCGACGCGATCGCCCCGATTGTGGCTGCGGAAACGCTTGACATGCGGCACCTGTTCCGCGCCTCGCGGTACGGAAAGGGGGACGGTGCCGACTACCTCAATGCCGCGCTCGATCGCGACGCCTATGAGTCGTTCGTGGATGAGTTGCTAAGAGCCGAACGAGTCCCATTCAAGGATTTCGAGAACGTCGACATCGGCTATTTCGAAGGCTGTCTCCCGATCGAGGTGATGGCCGAACGTGGTCGCGACACGCTCCGCTACGGACCGATGAAACCAGTCGGTCTGATGGATCCGGTCACCGGCCGCCGGCCGTGGGCCGTCGTCCAACTGCGCCAAGACGACCTCGCCGCCGAACAATGGAATTTGGTTGGGTTCCAGACCAAGCTGACTCACGGTGAGCAAAAGAGGATCTTCCGGTCTCTTCCCGGTCTCGCGGAGGCACGGTTTGTAAGGTTGGGCATGATTCATCGAAACACTTTTATCAACGCCCCGCTCCACCTCGATGACGTCCTCCGGCTGCGGCGTCGACCGGATCTTCGACTCGCCGGTCAGATCACCGGTGTCGAGGGTTATGTGGAATCGGCGGCGACCGGGTTGATTGCGGCCCGCTGCCTGGCGGCGGAGCTCTTCGGTGGCGTGGCGTTTCCCCCGCCGCCCGAAACCGCGCTTGGAGGTCTGGTACGCCACCTGACTTCTCGGAGCGCGCGCACTTTTCAGCCGTCCAACATCACATGGGGTCTGATGGCTCCTGTGGCAGCGGCGGCGGACGTCCGGGGGCGAAATGAACGCCGCCGACATCATGGAGAGCTGGCGATCGAGCTCGCATGGCGGTGGGCGGAAACCCTCCCCGGGCACTGGGTGTGATCTAACCCGCATTTCTCACCGGGTTTCGTGACGAGGGCGGCGAAGCGCAAGTATCCGCTGGGTTTGTCGTGAATCGGGCGACGACGTCGTAGTTGCGCTACGTCGAGGAGCACGATTTGCGAC